>Ga0315548_1000092_pt1 | contig 76502 bp, 67 predicted proteins | sample SalMarSW160110MG_2_FD_202540 | JGI IMG/M metagenome (GOLD analysis project Ga0315548, IMG submission 202540) | Salt marsh sediment microbial communities from the Plum Island Ecosystem LTER, Massachusetts, United States - Salt Marsh Sediment SW1601-110 ... | reverse complement strand
CGGATAACCATATCAATGTTCTCATTCTCCAATATTCAACTGCTTTTCTCTTGCTTAATCGATGTGATATTAGTGGGGAAGGAGTGTTTTTAAGCTTCCGATAAATTGCCGACTTCCAGACAAGTCTATCGCGTATGTCAACATGTTTAAACCTGGCCGTCTGTGGCTGAGATTGAAATACTTCTTCCCTGTCACAGGGCTCGAGATATATCATTTTGCGTTTTCTTAATTCATCTAAAATGACAACCAACTCGGGATTTCTCACAATTAAAAGTGATATTCCGAGGGGATCGCTGCTTAAACGCCCCCATGCATCTTTAACCGACAGATCGGCATCAGAGCCGAAGAAATCGGGGCAGTACAAACAACTTTCCTGTGCAAAGAAATAATTGCGCCACATATCTGTAAAAGCGGTCTGGAAACGATTGCGTCTAATCTCTCTGTCCGACAATCTGAAGTAATTATTGAAGTTATTAGCATCACGGATACCCCCTAATTTGTCCCTGAGATTTGCGATGAAGGGTTCTCCCCGACGCACTCCCTCCTGCTCGGCCAAACAATCGAGAAATCTTCCTGTTACGTTGTGACTACAGGTCAGGCTGAATGTAAACAATATCCTGCTTCGGATTTTTTGCGGCAGCCGCATAACCGCCCGAACAATACAAGGCACCGCAGTAACCACATACGAACCACCATTCTCACCGATTTGCTTCAAAGCTTTCTCGTAACAAATGGGATAATAGTGAGAACTTCGTGCGCCGTCCAATTCATCCACTGAAGATATTACATTAAGCTCGTAATGCGGATTACCTATAGAAGCAGGTACCGGCACAGATGCCAGAATCCCGTTAATCTGACCGGACAGAAGAAGATGCTTCAAAAGCACGGTAAGGACCCCGCCCGAGGCGCTGCGGATTCTGTCGTTAGCATTCAAGTCATAAGAGACAAAACATTGGGCAGTATTCTGTAATCCGAAACGCTCACCATGTTTAGCCGCTGAAATCACATACTCACCGATACATTCCGGGGTGACGGGACATGTTTTCAAACAGATACCACAATCTTTGCACTTACTATTATCAATTTCGGGTATCCACTTTTGTCCTTTGTCCCAATTCATACTAACAGCATTTTGGGGACACACGGACGCACAAAAGCCGCAACCTATACACAGACTATCTTTCACAATCGAAGCTATATTTTGGCTTTTTTTCATCCTTTAGATTTTTTCAGCCTGTGTTTTCGAAGAAGCCGCAATTTGTCTATAAGCCCTTAAAACCGAATGGGCAGAGCCCATATTTTTAATTCGACCTCTTTCCAGGAGAACCGCCCTGTCGGCGAATTGTTCCACGGTTTGGAGATTATGGCTTACATAAACAATTGTCAGGCCATTTTTCTTAAATTCCTCAAAGCATTTGTAACACTTTTGCTGGAAATCAATGTCACCAACTGCGAGAACTTCATCAACAAGCAGAATCTGGCATTCCAGGCTTATTGTAACGGAAAAACCGAGACGTACCTGCATGCCGGAAGAAAGGTTTTTTAATTTTGCATCGATAAATCTTTCCAGCCCGGAGAATTCAATTATCCAGTCATATTTTCCCATCATCTGTTTTCGGCTCATTCCCAAAAGAGCGCCGTATAGAAAAATATTGTCTTTCACGGTCAAATCGGCCTGAAAACCCACACTCAATTCAAGAAATGGCGCTACAGTACCCAATACGGAAATCTGGCCCGATGTCGGCCGGAGGACCCTGGCGATAATTTTTAAGAGCGTCGATTTGCCTGACCCGTTTTTGCCTATGATCCCAAGAAATTCGCCCTGCTTAATCTCAAGATTAATATCCCGTAAGGCATAGAATTTCTCATAGCCACTCTTGTGAAATAAACCGACGAATCTTTGCCTTAGCGTCGATTTCTTTTCGTGCGGCAGACGGAATACCTTGCTCACATTTTCAAGGGTTATCATAAATCCTCAGCGAAAGAATCGGATAATTTATTAAACAGTGTAATCCCCAAAAAAAATACGACGGAAGCCACAGCAAATATGAAAATGTGATTTTTCAATGCCAGGAAATTACCGCCGGGCTCGATTAACGCCTGCCTGCAACCCTGGATAATGCGAGCTACGGGATTCAGGAAAATAAAAGTGTGGAATTTCGCAGGAACTATGGAAATAGGGTAGATAATCGGAGTGGCCCAGAAACCAAGCTGCACAAATACTTCCCAAATGTGGTGAATGTCCCTGAATTTCGGATATAAGGCACATAACAGCAGCGCAATACCGACGGCAAGGATATAAAGCTCTATTAAATATATAAACAGTACAAATCCCCTGATATGAAAATCCGCTCCCGAGAATATAAAAAAAATAAAAAACACAATTATATTCAGCAACAATGTTAAAACAGATGTCAGAGAGGAAGCGATAACAATAATCCAACGCGGAAAATAAACTTTTTTTATTATCGACGCTTTTACTTCCAGCATGACCATACTGTTGAGTGTTATTTCAGAAAAGAAACTCCAGAGTATGATTCCCAATAGAAGGTACAGTTTGTAATTCTCAACTTCCCAGCGTATAAAAACGGAAAAAACCAGGTACAATGTCCCAAACATCAACAGTGGTTTCATCAGGCTCCAGAGATAACCCAATGCGGAGTTATCGTATTTTAGCTTGAAGTCTGTAACGGCTATGATGGAAGTAAGGTATAAATAGTTCTTTCTAATCACACAGATTCCCTGTCAGCTTTCAAAGTTACATCCATGATTCGGCGATATTATCACCCGGCACTTTTAGTCTTCCTGACGACCACTTCGATAAATGCCTCGACATTACCCATCGTTTGATCAACTCCCGAAGGCATGGAGTAATCATAATTGGTATCTACTAATTCAATTTTAATGACTTTGCAATTTTCCAGGTTTTTTAATAAATCCACTATATTAACGGATTTGTGACTCCATGATTTTTCTTTGAAGATTGTGAAAGTCCACTTGTGATCGGCATTAAATTTGGAAGGGAAATGACCCTGTTCGTATAAATCCTCATCCGGCACAGTAAAAGCCAGGTGACCTCCTTCCTTCACAAGCGCGAACCAGTTTTGTAAAGATATTACCGGGTCGTTCATGTGCTCTAAACAGTTGGAGCTGTAGATAAAATCATAACCGTTCTCCTGCCTGTATTTATTAATATACTGGGCATCTCCGTCTTTAATGTCAAACGGCTCGATTGATGTAATGTTCCTGAAATATCTTCTGCTTAATATATCTTCCCCGCACCCTACATCTATGCCCTTACCGACAAATACTTTTTCTCTAAATAAATCAGATTTCTTTCGTCTTTTATTTGCTTTGGTGGTTTCCCAGGGCATAATGTGTTTTTTTCTAATTAGTCACTTCGTTCATAACTCTTTTCCCAATACGGCTTTTTGTTTTCACTGTAAGCCTAAATACAATAAACTCAAGGTAGTTTGAAATAATATGGGGATAACGTTCAAAAATCAACCGTTTTTTGTATCTCACCGGAAGTGTTTTAACTAAATGAATTTACAACATTTCTCTAACTTATCACACTTCTGGTTAAATGTTGAACATACCTCTGGTAAAAAATAAAGAAAGAGAATAGACTATTATCCAAAAAAAGGATTTAGCTTTCCCGGATTGTTCAATGATCAAATCACTACGACAAAAGATAACTTTAATCCTGCTGGCTTGCTACTGGCCGACGCTTTTCATTCTCGCACACATACCTATTCCACAGTTGGTTCGCAAAGCAGGTATCTCCGATAAGAGCCTTCATTTTCTTGCATACCTTATTTTGACATTTCTGTTGTGGTTCACAATCAAACCCGATGAAAAAGTGAACTGGCGCAGACCTGTAGTATGGTGTGTAATCCTGGTAGCGGCCGGATATGGAGCCATCGACGAAGTAATTCAGAGCCTGGTCGGACGCACATGCGACGCTATGGATATTATAGCGAATTTGGCCGGCATTCTCACAGGATTGTTCCTATTCTCACTTTTTTCATTCCGGCCTTCTGCCCTCTTCGTATCAGGCATAACCATATTCGGAATTACAAACATTGCGAAAGCGAATTTATCCGAGCTGTTTCCCGTCACAAACGTATTTTTTCACTTATTCGCCTATGCAATTTTCACTGCGCTATGGATTCAAAATATGCTTATCATCATCCCCAAAAAAGCCCCAGATATAAAATGGCTGACATACGCATTAACAGTTCCGATAGGTTTGCTTCTAATCGTGAAAACAACAACCGCGATTCTTGGCAGAAGCTACACCATCTCGGATATAATCGCATCTGTCACAGGAATCTTAACAGTCGTTGTTACACTTTATTTTTGGGCATTATTTCATAAGATTTCGTATTCAACAGATAACCCGCAGGGGACTATGAACATAACCTGACAACTTTAGATATTTTATCCCTGCTAATTGTCGGATTCTTTAAAAGGTCTGTATAGGGGGTCCCCTATAAGAAGTAACCGCCAGGAATTAAAAGGCTTCGTTCGATAGTATGCCTCAACAAGGCATTTGCCGTCGTATAGTTCCTGAAAAAACGCCTTCGGTTTAGGAAAAGAATGAAGATACGGCTCCGTAACCGGCCCCAAAGTAGCTGTGATACCATCGGATAGCATCGCCGGACACCAATTGCTGCTGTTGGGATCGCGAAGCCCGGCCGCTTCGAAGCTCGCTATATGATATCCGACTGCACCATCTACAAAATCGAAGGCATCGATATAGTTTTTCAGACTGTACCAGCCGCAATAAATACCCGTTTGGGGACAGGAACCGGGAGCAAAAAGATTTGATGTTCGTTCTTCTTTTACCGGCATTTTTGTACGCAATCCCGTAAGGATCGCCAAATCCCGAAGAGACTGATCATAAACGCCGTACTGATTATCCTTATAAATACCTCTCGAATCGAAATAAGCAGTACCCTGAAGACCGGCATTTTCCGCGGATATCGCCTTATCCACAAGTGACATGATTATATCTTCACCCGGTCCGTCAAGCCGGCTGACCATTAGCGTTCCGAAACTTATAGGTAAAAAATCTCCCTCGGCCCACTGATTCTCCGATGCATCCTGTAATCTGTTTACCTGCCATCTGTATAACTCGTAATTACCGAACATTACCATCGATAGTTCGCTGTCCACCGAGGCGCTCGTTTCTTTACCGACGATAAGATCGATTCTTAATTGAAGCTCTGCCAGTTTCGCCTCGATCCTTTGTTTATCAACGGTTTGTTTATTGTCGGCTATACCGTCCTGCCCCAACTGCTTAATTAGTTCTTCTCCCCTGTTAACAAGCTCTTTTAAGTGCTCCAGTTCACTGTCCCGGCCCTGCAACTGGCCACGTCCTTCTACGATGATCGGCACCCCGTACGTTGTTAGTAAACATTTGATTCTTTTGGCAAGCTCTCCGCCGGTTAACCTGGCGCGAAGCGGTTCAGCAAGTTTCCCATCGTAGTCATCCCTGCTAATCACTGTTTTAGCAGAAGTCCCGAGCGGCCAGGCAACAAAATTCTCAGCCGGCACACCCCGCTTTTGGCAATAGTACCGCCCAATCCGTACAGATGCATCTATTTCGCTGTTTGCGATGACAAAAATCTCATTAGGTTCCAACGAAAAGCATGGCAGGCAAAGTAAAAAAATTAACAGAATAGTCACCCTCGTCCTTATCGGCATTAGAATTACTTCCTCATTGTCTTGATATAGTCAAAGTAGTATCCAAATCACACATATAGTAAATAATAATTATTCCGGCCCATGAGCTCTATAAGGCAAATCAACGGGATAATCTTCTATCATTTCAGCATAATCATCGAGCCAATAGGCGTTCGGATTGCGTAAAAGAGTAAGAAAGCGGCCGCTTTCCAGGTCGTTGGCGGCTCGGTGATACTTGAAATAGATAAAATCTTCGGTCATACCCACTACTTCTATCTTGCCTGTTGAGTGCGACATTACAAATCGAATACGCTTTGCCAAACCGGAAACACGCGATTTTGCCTGCTCGATAATCTCATAGCCCTGCTCAATCGGAACCGTATAAGCTTTATTACCCAGTGCCGGGCGACATTGAAAAATATAATACGGAACCGCACCTATAAAAGACAATTTAGCAAGCAGCTCCGCTAAAACTTCCGGCTCGCTATTGATACCTTTTATAAGCGGCATTTGATTAGCAACAATAGCGCCTGCTTTTTGCAGTATATTCACAGCCTTGACCGCAACATCCGTCAATTCCCGTGGATGGATAAAATGAGTCATCACATATATTTTCTTCTGCTCGCCGCTGTATTTGTTGATAATATCAGGCAAAACCGGCTCTTCAATAATACGATACGGATTGAACGCCGGCACTTTTGTCCCGATACGAATGATCCGGACATGTTCAATAGAAGTTAGTTCCTGAATAATAACTTCAAGTTTCTGCGGGCTCAGGGTCAGCGGGTCCCCGCCGGTTAGCAACACATTGGTAATATCGGGATGTTGTTTGATATATTCGAATGCCGCCTGCAGATCATGGAGGTATTCGTCCTGAGAATTTATAAAAAGACGTTTACGGAAACAGTAACGGCAGATACCATCACAAATATTACTTACAAGCAGCAATACTGTGGAATTATATTTATGTTCGAGCCCGGGTAATACGCAATACGTCTTTTCATCCGAAGGATCAAACCGACCCCATTCTTCAAGCTCGCGTATATCGGGAATTATAATCCTGCGGATTGGGTCGTCGGGGTCATCCCAGTTAATTAACGATAAATAATATTCATTACAACGAAAATCAAATTGCTCTGTAACCGACCTCAATTCCTCTTTTTCGGTTTCGCTCAAATATTCCAACTGGTCTATCTGTGTAATATATCTCATTTCTATCCTGTTATTAGTTTCCTTCTCCGCAGGTGTGGGCAGCTATTCAAGATTTGGCGCCGCGGGTATATTCACTCTGAGAGTATCTCTTTTCGTAGATGCCCTTTCGTCTTAACACCCGAAAAACCGTCGTTATTATGATCTTTATATCGGTTAAAAAACCGGCCGTTTCCACATATTGAACGTCGAGTTCCAGCTTTTCTTCTTGAGTTAGCCCGCCCCTGCCCCTTATTTGAGCCAGACCAGTAAGGCCGGGCCTTACAAACAACCTCTTTTTTTGCCTTTCGTTCCATTCTTCCATCTGCGAAAGATATAAAGGCCGAGGTCCGATAAGACTCATGTCGCCCCGCAGAATGCTATAAAATTGCGGCAGCTCATCAAGCGAGTATTCCCGTAGAAATTTTCCAACCTTCGTCAGGCGGGTATCTTCTCCGGATTTGGGACTCGGTCCGAACGGATCTACCTCCTGCTTCATAGTTCGGAACTTATAAAACACAAACGGCCGTCCTCCCTTGCCTGCTCTCTGTTGTTTAAAGATAGCCGGCCCCCTGCTGTTTAGCCTGATGGAAATTACTATCACGACATATATCGGAAACAGAATAATCAACGCCAATAAGGAAGCAAAAATATCTATTGTGCGTTTATAGATACTGAAAAGTTTCATATTTATAAGTTTAAATCAAGAAAGTAGTTGTGTCAACAAAACAGTCCGAACAGGACCTTAACAGCAGATTCCGTGCTGTCTTAAAATCAATTTAACCGCAAAGACGTGACAAACCTGATCCTTCAAAGATGATTAAATGCTATAACTTCCGCAGTTTAGTATTATGAAAAAAATGAGAGATTGCCACTTCTATATCTCAGCAAAAAGCATTTTTTAATGCTAATCTATTCTATTTTGCCTTGATATTATAAACCAACAAAACATCACTATGGCGCAGGTAGAGTTTACCATCGGAGATAACAGGATACGCCCACGCCTCGCCGGTGGCGCCACTTCTGGCGGGCGGTTTAAAAGTTCCTTTAAGGGTATATTTCTGAGGATCGGCCTCCACCAAAGCCAGCACGTTGTCCTGGTAACGAAAGTACAAATGGCCGTCGGCATAAAGTACGGCTGCAGAACCACCGCCGGGCTGGTCTGCTGTGTGCCACATTATCTTGCCGGTACGCATATCAAGGCAGGCAGGCTCACCCTTGTTGTGATTATGTCCGCCGTAAATGAAGTTTCCAACCTTCACAAAACCGCCATGGTGATTCTGGAATTTGTCTTTGTCGAGCCAATATACTTCCTCGACCTTAACGCCGCCGTTCGGGACGAGTTTGAGCAGCGCCGAACCGGTCTGGTAAGCAGTCGATGTAAAAACATAATCGCCGTCAACCACCGGCGTCGGGATATTTGCTACGCGATTTGCAATACGATTGTATCCCCATAAGAACCTGCCGTTATTAGCCGATACGCCGATTAGACCCTCGTTGGTTAGCTGGATGTATTGCCTTATACCGGCCCCATAGCTTATAACAATAGAGGAATATCCCGCTTCCTCCTTGCCCTTGGGCCCGATATCCGGCATCGAACATTTCCAGAGGACATCACCGGTTTTCTTGTTCAAAGCCGCCATCACAGCCTTGTGCCCGCCCGGAGTACATAAGAGCCTGTCACCATCAACCAACGGCGATTCACTGTACTTCCACTGGGGATTTTCCCCTCCATCTAAGTCTTTTTGTAAATTCTTACTCCAAAGTACACCTCCGTCGGAAGCATCGACACATACGAGGTCACCAGAGGTCCCTATGGCAAAGACAAGGTTGCCGTCAACTGTCGGCGTGGATCGCGGACCACCGTCTTTATGTAGAGGTCCTACTTTAGATGACCATAACTTCTCATGTGTAGCTAAATCAATTGCTATCATAAACTGAGCCGTTTCCGATTCAGTTTTGATGTCACCCATCGTATAGAGTTTGCCGCCGGCTATCGCGACACCGGAATAACCGGTACCAAGGCCCGTCATTTCCCACAACAGCTCCGGTCCGTCGTCAGGCCAGCTTTTCAGTAAACCTGACTCGGTACAGATTCCATCACGACTGGGACCTCGAAATTGCGGCCAATCCGCTGCATCGACAGTACCCGGAAAACACAGACAGATTATGCACAATACTAATACACAACCTCGCATACGCTGATACCGTATTAAATTCTTTATCGGATACACGTAGTAGCCTCCAAATTGAATTTTATTAGTCGGTTAGATAAATTTTCAGATATCTTTCAGCTTTTACTGCCTACATCCACGCAAACCAGCCGCCCAACGGCGTTTCGGGCATAGATTCTCCCGTTCGCAAGGACCGGTACCGTCCAGCATTTACCTGTCAGAATCTGTGCCGATGAGATTTCCTTGAATCCGTCCGATGAAGCTTCCGCTATCACCAGTTTCCCTTTTTCTCCAAGAATAATGAGCTTGCCGTCAGTAAGCATGAGTGAACCGGTGCCAAATCCTCCCTGTGACCACTTTAGACTACCGGTTTCAAAATCAATACATGTCAGTTTTCCTCCGCCGTTAACCTGTCCGCTAAAACCATATAAGCATCCTTGCCAAAGTACTGAACTGTTGATTTGATTGCACATATTCTTATTCTGCCAGAGTTCAGTGACTTTGTCCCCATCGATTTTCAAAAGTACACAGCCATGATTATACCCGGAAGAAATGAATATTTTATCACCTGAAATGACAGTATCCGCAGCGTTTATATCATAGTTGGTTTTCCATGGAAATTTCCAGACTACATCGCCTGTTGCAGGTTTAACACAGACAATCTCCCGCGATACCGGTAACGCTACAAACTTTTGTTCACCCAAAGCAAACGGCAATCCGGTGGCATAACCGGATACATTTTTATTGCTTTGCCAGGCAATGCTTCCGTCTGTCTTTTTTAGAGCAACACCACTTGTGCCGGCATTGAGAATAATCAGGTCATCGACAACAAGAGGTGAGCCGGAAAAGTACCAGGTAGGATGTTTAAAACTAAATTCCTTATTCAGCTTCTTATGCCAGACGATATCACCGGTTGTTGCATCGAACCGAATAACATCGCCATCCTTACTAAAGGTGTAAACAGCATCACCCTCGATAGTAGGTGTCGCACAGGGCCCACCCTCATGATTTTTATTATACAAAGGGCACGGATAAGATTTCTTCCATATTTCATTACCCGTCACAGCATCAAAACAATAGAGTATATCATTATCATCGATGTTGCCCATTGTATAAACCCGCCCTTTGCTTACTGCGATTGAAGCAAATCCGTTTCCAATCGAAGCTTCCCAGAGCACTTTTGGTCCACCTTCCGGCCAGGTCGCGGACCAACCGGTTTCTTTTGATATACCGTTATAATCCGGCCCGCGCCAGTTAGGCCAGTCCGCCGCTCCGACGATACTGAAATTCCCGCTAAAACATACGACCAAACCAAACACTAATAAGTAAGTTCGAAACATTTTGTGTAATCTCATCATAACTCTCCAAAATAACATTTAATCTCTTTTTAGACAATTATACAAATTTTTACTATCAATGCTAATATTGTGTGCTATCCTGCAATAGAAAGGCTTTTTAGGATATTTGCTCCATATATAGAAACTCAGTGTATATGGGCGTTTATACGGATTTAATCCCTTTTAAGTTCGGCGAAAATTCTACAATTCGCTCTGTGTTTTTTGCTTAAAAGCCAGAGCGCCAGTCGGACAGGCTAAAACACATTTACCGGCAGTGTCCGTATCTTTAATTGCTTCAGCTAATGAACGATCAAAAGGAACCGCCACTTTAACGTCAAAACCCCTGCCTACAAACGTCAAACCAGGTTTCTCGCCGGCCCGGGCAACAATCTGTACACAAAGACCACAATCAATACACTTGCCGGGCTCGAAAATAATATCCGGATGCTCTAAAAACAGAATGAACGGCTTAGTGCGGCTGCTTTGATTTTGTGAAGCAGATTGAGCAGCCGAAGTTTTATATCGGGCCGGGCGCGCTCCATAAATTTCTGCATATTTTCTTAGTTTACAGCTCTGCGGCTTTCGACAATCACAATGCAGACAACGGGCGGATTCCTCAACCGCCTCCTGATTGGTAAAACCTCCGTCTTCCTGTGAAGGATTAACTCGGGGACCATCACTGTGACCGGCAACAAATTTCTTCGCCTGATCGGCAGAAAGTTTGCCGATACGAGTGTTAAACCCCCTGGTCGGACCTGTCACTACCTTACCGGATAAATATTGTCCTATAGATTCGGCCGCCTCTTTCCCATCCGCTACGGCTCGAACCGTCAACTTCCGTCTTCGAACTGCATCGCCGCCGGCAAAAACTCCCGTCAAATTCGTCTGGTAAGTCTTGCTGTCAATAATAATTGCATTTGCTTTTGTATTAAGACTTCCAAAAGTGTCACCATCGCCAAGCTGACCAACTGCTACAAACACGGCGTCAAAATCCTTCCGTAAATCTTCCAATGACAGGGAAGTGCCTATTCGCGTTCGAGACTGAAACTTCACACCAAGCTTCATTATCAAATCTATTTCAGCATCAAGCACATCTCTCGGAAGCTCCTTCTGTGAAACCGCATATTGCAGCATACCACCCGGCTTTTCATGGTCGTCGAAAATAATACAACCGAATCCCTGCCAGGTTAAATAATAAGCAGCAGCCAATCCCGCGGGACCGGCTCCGACAATGGCTACACGTCCGGATCGCCCCGGCCTGCAGGATGGCGAATACGGTTGAGCCGATTGCAAATCGACGTCAGCCACATATCGTTTCAAAAGACAAATCGAAACCGCCTGGTCGTAATCGGCCCTTCTGCATGCCCGCTCGCAGGGCTTCGGGCAAATCCGTCCCAGAACCGCCGGCAATGCAATATCTTTCTTCACGGTTGCTATTGCATCACGCAGCTTTCCCGAGGCTATCCGGCGAATCATCAATGGAATATTCATATGTGCCGGGCAAGTGACCTCACAGGGGCCAAGGCAGTCTCCAAGATGGTCGCTCAATAATAATTCCAGGGCCGTCCTTCTTGCCCGATTGATTTGTTCCGAACTGCTCCAGACTATCATACCATCTTCGGCAATAGTCGCACAGGCAGGTACGAAATTGGCCAGACCCTCGACCTGAACTATACAAATCATACAACTGGTTGCCGGCTCATAACCTTTGAGATAACACATCGTCGGAATTTCGATCCCAAGCTTGCCGGCGGCCTCAAGTATCGTAGCGCCGTTCTCAACTTCCACCTTACGATTGTCTATGGTTAATACCGGCATTTCTTATTCCACCTTCACGGCATCCGCCGGGCAGATACTCCTGCATGTCCCGCAGCGGATACATTTTTCGGAATCAATTTCATGCTTCTGATACGGCAGCATCGCAATAGCATCGACCGGACAATGCTGGGCACACAAGGTGCACCCGATACAATCATCCGTCACCGAATAAGTAATAAGGGACTTGCATCTCGCCGCCGGACATCGCCCGGCGATATGTGCTTCATACTCATCACGAAAATATTTGATGGTGGACAGGACCGGATTCGGTGCCGTCTTGCCAAGCCCGCACAAGCTCGAATCCTGTACAATTTCCGCAAGGTGCTCAAGCTCATCGATATCGGTGCTCTTGCCCCGGCCTTCACACAAGCGCTCGAGAATATCCAGCATTCGTCTGGTGCCTATTCTGCAGAAAGTGCATTTACCGCATGATTGATTCTGAGTAAACTGCAGAAAATAACGGGCGATATCGACCATACAGTCGTTTTCATCCAGTGCCACCATACCGCCGGAACCCATCATCGCCCCGACACTCTTAAGGGCCTCATAATCCACGGATGTATGGGCAAGCTCTTCCGGCACACACCCTCCGGAAGGGCCGCCAATCTGCACGGCCTTTAGTTTCAAGCCACCGGCGATTCCTCCGCCGATATCCTCTATAACCTGGCGTATTGAGATACCCATAGGTACTTCAATCAATCCTCCATGAGCGATTTTGCCGGCAAGAGCAAAAACCTTTGTGCCCTTGCTGTGACCGGTTCCAAGATCAGCAAATGCTTCGGGGCCGTTGCGTATTATCCAGGGGACAACGCAATAAGTCTCGACGTTATTTATAAGAGTCGGTTTGCCCCATAGTCCGCTTCGCGCCGGATACGGCGGCCTTAGACGGGGCATACCACGACGGCCTTCTATACTGGCCATCAGGGCGGTTTCCTCGCCACAGACAAATGCTCCGGCGCCGGGGACAATTTTAAGATTCAGCGAAAAACCACTCTGTAAAATATTATCACCGAGAAAACTATGCCGGAGACAACTTTCTATCGCCCTGCTTATCCTCTCGACCGCGAGCGGATATTCCGCACGAATGTACAGATAGCCCTCATCGGCTCCGACAGTATATGCAGCCATAATCATACCTTCGATGATGCGGTAAGGATAAGACTCCATGAGCATTCTGTCCATAAACGCACCGGGGTCACCTTCATCACCGTTACAAACGATATATTTCTTTCCGGATTTACTCTTGCGCACAGCAGACCACTTAAGATGTGTCGGATAGCCTGCTCCCCCCCTGCCGCGAAGTCCGCTGCGTTCGATCTGTGCAATAATTTCCTGCGGTTCCAGCTCCCTGAGGCATTTTTGTAATGCCTGAAAACCATCTCTACGGAGGTATTCATCAAAATCAATCGGATCAATCTTCCCGCCGTGCTCGGTGGCGATGTGCACCTGTTTCTCCAGAAAATCCGCAACCTGTTCATCCCGTACATTTATAGAATAACGTGTAACAGGCTCCCGCTTTTGGTCAGTGAGCACTCTATCGAGCAGTATGGAGGCCGAATCGGAAATCTTTCTTCCAAGCCCGTGCAACTTGAAGTGACGTGTTATGATAGCTTTGGCATCCTCAGGCTGCACCCTTGCATAAAGAAAACTCCTTTCGTCCGGCAATACGACTTCCAGCAGCGGCGTCTGGTAACACATCCCGACACAGCCGACGCGTTTGATAGCCACCCGGACACCCGTCTGGTCCAGGGCCTGTTCGAGCGCCTCACGCAGCCTGCCGCTGCCGCGAGCGACACAGCAGGAGCCGAGACCAAGACGTATCTCACCTTTGAAATCTCCCGATTCGGTTGGATGTTTTTTATGCTTTTCATGCTGCTGAGCGGCTCTGGCCTGTTCATATCTGAGAAAGTCGGTGATAACATTCGGAACAGTCTCAGCGGTGAGATGACCATATGTCACCTTGTCGATTTGCACCGCAGGAGCCAGCGTACAACATCCCAGGCATGCTATCTTCTCGACAGTAAACAATCTCTGCGAATCCGTATCTTCTCCATCGGTAATCTTCAGATGACGCATAAACGCATCGTAAACTCTCTCGCCCCCTTTTACATGACAGGCGGTACCGAGACAAACATGAATTATATGACGACCGGCGGGACGATGTCGGAACTGGTCATAGAATGTCGAAACACCGGTAATCGCAGCCGGTGTAATCTGCGTCAGCTCACAGATACGCTCAAGAGCTTCGGCGGGAAGATAGCCATAGTGCCCCTGAACGGCCTGCAGCAGCTCAAGCACTTTCTCGCCGCCTGTGCCGATTCGCTCAACCGCCTGATCCACAAATGTCAAATCCAGCTTATCCATCAATCTTTATTTTCCGATGCAGTAAAGGTTCTCTTTGCCCCTGATATAAATACGTCCATCGGTAAAAGCCGGTGACGCAAAACATTTTTCGCCAAGCTCATTTTTAGCCGGTTCTTTATACTCACCGGCCGCCTCGACGATAAACATAACGCCTTCTTCGCTTAACAAATATAACTTATCGCCAACCAGACTCGGCGAGGCCTGAAAATAATCCTTCATATTCTGTTCCCATAGTCTGGTCCCGTCGTCTGTTTTATGGCAGCTAAGATACCCCTCGGTTGCAAGCAGAAATATTAATTCACCATTACTGACCGGGGAGCAGATATCGGGGCCTCCGTCAATTTTCCATGCTATATGCGTCTCAGTGACATCACCCCGCCCGTCCGGGCGAATAGCAACCACTTTCATATGCGGCTCTATGGCAAATACCAACCCTTCGGCAAAGACCGGTGACGGCGCTATGTCCGCACCGAGACAATTTACACGCCAAAGCTCCGTACCATCGGCGGGATTGTATGAAATTACCCAGGGATTGCCGCCGGTTATCAACTGGTAATCGTCTCCGATCTTTATCACTATCGGCGAAGTCCACGAACTTCCAACCGGCGGTCTTGCCTGCCACGCCGTGCGGCCGGAATAACCTTCGATCGCAATGAACCTGGATTTACCATCCTCAACACTAGCCTGGTAATACTGGATCAAAAGCAGATTTTGATACATTGCAAGTGAAGATGCATACCCATACATATTATCAGGTCTGCCAAGGTCTTTTTCCCATATCCTGTTACCGTCGAAGTCGAAACACCCGACAACGCCTGTTGCGAAAATGGCATACACTCTGCGACCATCCGTCGCAACGGTAGGAGCGGCACCGCCCGTATCCTCCCATATATCAAACGGTTCCTCGCCCTCTTTCAAAGGCGGAATCCTAACCTCTCCCGTCCAAAGAAGCTTACCTGTAACGGCATCGAAACAATATACATGCTGCTGATTCGGGTCGGCGCCGGACAGAAAAACGCGGTCTTCCCATACAACAGGCGAATTCATACCCGGTAATGGCACCTCCGTCTTCCAGAGAATACCTTCACCAGTTTGGCCGTTCCAGTCGATGGGAATATTCGTATATGCACTTATTCCCAGACCGCCGGGGCCGCGGAATCGGGGCCAATTCTGATTTATCTGTTCCGCCGAAGGGTATGAAATATCCACCGGCTTTGCTTCGTAGAAAACAATCTCCGGGCTTACAGCAAGTAAAAAGGAGCCCAATCCCAAAATGATTATTCCGGCTGTCACCGCAAATCGAGAATACCTGGCATCCTGCATTTGTTCTTTGAGCCTGTCGGCCCCCGGTTGCGGTGTCGGTATCTTTTTCTTAATGGAACCGGCGCTCTTGAAACCAATCAGCGTAATTACGACACTGCCGAGAAGCAGATAAGCACCCCTGCGAGTAAAATCAAGATTACGAATCAGGTTTTGTCTGTATTGCAAATCCAACCGTCGGGTCTGCGAGAAAAGCTGTTCATCGTCGGGCTTGTTATAAATCGCTGTTTTCAAATCAACAAGCTCTTGTTCGCGCCTGGCCTGAACCACGGTTGCATGAATAAAATTTAAAACAAGAAGTAATAATATAATAAATGAAAATACCGACCCGGCAATAGCCGTCGATACCGCACTTGCGTACCACCTATCTGCGGCTTTGGTACTTTGTTGCGTATTGTCAACATTAAAGCTCATTGGTTTATATTGCAGGTCTATTTCGTTCCGTCGGATTCCGTACTTTCGGTTTTTTGCGATGCAGAGTTTTTCTTTCGTCTATGGTGTTCTCTGGGACAATATTCAAAACACCGCCCACATGCCAGACAACTCGCCCTGTCGGCCTCGTAATCCTGCCTTTGCCGCCAGACGGAGACGCCGATGAGTTTAAGCCCAATAACAAACCCGACAAAACCGCCAAACATCCAGCCGCCCAATCCGAATCCTGCACGGATATGCGATGCATCCTCATAAAGATCGGCGGTCTCGGCGCCCGTCGCCCTGAAGGCATCACTGGCATCCGTTGTTCCTTCCACTTTACCGGTCTCTTCCAGACGGATACGCTCGGCCAATCTGACCGTTGCGTGCATCCGGGAAGTCACCGTCTTAAGGCCCGAGCCGGCCCAGCCACCTAAAAATATCAATACAGGCAAAAGAACAAGCAGCAAAGCAAGTCTTGTTTTGCTACGACCATATTCCTTTTTTGGCCAGTGCTCGGCCGGTTTTCTTATGGCACCAAAGGGACACGACTCCTCACAAAGCCTGCACTGGATACAATCATCCGGAGTTATAGTGACCCGCCATTTCGATATACGTGAAAGCTGCCGGAGAATCACGCCATACGGGCAGATGAATCTACAATAGGGCCTTCCTATAAATATACCAATAATCAGAAAACAGGCGCCGAGTATCAATACGTTGACATTCCCGCTCAAGCGGAAAAATGAAACAAACGGGTCATACCGGCATATCACAAAAGCGCTGCCGGTGGCCGCAAACAGAACCGCAGCACCCAGGTAAATATACGCCAACAGTCTCAGTCCGTTTTCGGCCCATCTCGGCACCGACACCGGATGCAGTAAAACCATATCCTGGATAGCTCCCAAAGGACAGACGGCGGCACAAAATGTCCTGCCGAAAAATATTGTGAATATAAGCGGCGATAAGAAAAAAATTAACACGACTATCGGCACGGTATAACCGGCATCAAAAAACGATAAAACGATATTCTGAATCGACCCGATCGGACAGACACAGCCCTTTCGCCAAAAACCAAAATAAATTAACGAGAATACCGTCAGGATAAATATTGCACGTCGGCTGCGCTTTTTCAAAACCAGATACGAAGATAATCCAAGCGCCGTCAGGAGTACGATTGTATCTATGTATTCATATATGCCGGAACGGGGGCCGGGGACAGTCGTATCCGGTAACTCGTAGCCGCTTTCAAATTCCGGAGGTGGAAAACGAACGGTCTGGGCCGAACCGATACCGCACAGAATAAAGAGTGCAGCAAAAGTGATTATGATATGCCCGAAACGCATCATCCAGCGTGGTCCACCTTTTTAAGCAGATATGGTTTGTCGGCAGGAACACGCACAAACGCCTCCGAAGGACAGGCCGCGGCGATAGCGCATTCGTTACAGTTCAGGCAACGGTCGTGACGCACCTGTAAAAAAAATGAGCCGTTACCGAAAGTATCACAGCCCTTTACACATTTTCCACAGCCGATACATAGTGACTCATCGATCGTATATTCGTAATACGGGTCCTCGATATAAGTACGTGTTATAGCCCCTGTCGGGCAAAGCTGATTTTCCGCTCCCTCGTTGATATCATGAGGTTCCGGCTCGAAAAAACCGAAACAGATTTTACAGTATCCGCAAATCGGATAAACCTGCACACATTTGACCGCCGATTCTTCCAATACGCAATACGTGGCGCAATTGCCACATGCAACACACTTGTATGGGTCGATCTGCCAGACCTGGGGCTTGTAGCACTTTTCAAAAAGCTCGCAATCTCTGCATAATCCGCTATCGACACACTGGCCCTCCCGTACCAATCTGTGTCTCTTGGCAAAAGCAGCGCCGCCGATTACTCCCAGTGTCCCCAAAGCGGCGTATCGCAAAGCCTCAGCAAGAAACTGTCGCCGGTCCGGAACAGGTTTAGAACTTTCGGCCATATTTACCCTTTTCACAACTTACTTCGACTCTATTTTTACGAAACGTCACAAAGACGGTTCGCAATCATCTGCTAATTTCGAGACATATCCTCGATTCTGGAGAATATTCTCACAATATTCTTTATAGTATCCAGCACGAAGACTCGCCCGTTGGCATCAACGGCCACGTCAAAACCGCCGAGCCGGCACTTGGCGGGTGTGTCACAAATTTCAACCTTGTCGCCTTCCACCAACTGCTCAGGACCTGCAACAACTCCCATAAATGCCCCCTGCGGGTCGTATATCTTGATACGCGTCAGGCCTTTTTCGCAGGTAACAAAGCTATCGTCGGCTCCGGAAGGATCGGAGCCGTGAAGTATGGCAAAATTCACCGGATTGCAGCAACCGCAGAAACCCTTGACGCCGGAAGAAAATTCACCCCACGAAAATTCAAGGTCACCCTCGAATGTATAGGCCTCAATTTTGTGAATTCCGGGATTGACCACACGCAATAATCCGTCACGACCGACGGCAAGGTCAAAGTACGGACTCGGTATCACAAAACCGGGAATGTTTCTATCCTCGTCCTTTTGACCTATCCGGTTGATAATCGTTCCTGTTGTATCGTAACGCAGAACGACACGGTTTCCCGCATCGGCGACAAAAATATTATTCTTTGAAACTGCAATACCGGTCAGAACCGCATCATCACCCAAATCCCACCACCTGGCAAGCCGCTTTCCCTGACCATTGTAAATTTCCACGTGGTCCTTGATAGTGACATAGATTTTTAGACTGTCCGAAGTATCATCCGCCGCATCTTTGCTCTCGACAGCCAAACATCTCGGAGCCTCGGATAACTCGATTTCGTTGAGTAAATTCCCGTTGTCTTCAAATACACGAATTGCATTATCGCCGGCTACATAGATAGACCCGTTCGAATCCACCGCGACAGCATGTGTTGCCTCAAATTCGGTTTTGATCGGCCGGGCTGATTCTTCATAAAGTATTAAATTCGGGTCAATCTTTGCGAGTTGTTCCAGGTCGTAGTTAAAATCCGTACCAAGGCCGCTGCCCTTTTCCCCCGTTGCATCAAGCCGCAACATGGCAACAATAGCAATGACAACGACAAGGGTGATAAGTATCCCGATAAATGCCCTAACATCTGTAGCCCCCAATCGTTTGTCCATTATAATGTCTCCCCTGGATTATTTTTCTAATTTTGATTAGGATTGATTATATCAAATGAAGTTTTTACAATCAATTCATTCATGAAAGATAATAGGCTCCCTCAACCACTAATCTTTTATGTGATTAACCGGACAGGATAATTCCACCTTGTATGTCGGATAATGCGCCTTAACCGCGTTTTTTTAACAGCTTGAAGGTATCGGCGCCGCCGTTAATCAAATGGACCAGCGGCTCAGGCCTGTCAACACCTTCAATGAATTTTGGACGAGCCGCCCAAGGTGTAATACTCAAAACTCCGGTCAAATCCATCCAGTGCTGCAATCTTGCGACCGGCAAATCCCAGGTCATGTGGAAATGATTCGCCGGCGGATATTGTTTATATTCGGTCATGCTTGCGTATTTGGGCACTACAAACGTATGCGGCCATGTGGGCGTCGTCAAATTGCACATCGCCTGACCGAGTTCCTCGGGCACTTGCGTCGTGCGGGCCTGGTCCCAGATCAAGCTGAACAATCCGGTGACACTGCTGTAAGCCATTCGACCGGTTATGCCTTCGATTCCCGCCGGAGTCATAAACGTCACTGAATTGCCGCCGCCGGGGAAGTAGAATTCGTCCACCAGAGGCATCCTGATTCCACTGGTAATCTTTTTGACAGATGCCCCCGGTTCCGCCGCCCAGTCGAATGCGGCGCTGCCGGAATTGTCGCCGTCCACAAGACCCTTGTTATACCAATCCGCTTTTTTGTCCAGCTTTTTCACACCGACCTTTTTAGCCAGCTCTCTGATTTCCCATGCTTCCCACACTTTCCTAAAGTCCATAAACAACGGCGGATTCCCGCCGGAAAGGTACGTCATAAAAAGCATCGTTAAGAGTCCCTGCACATCGGCTTCCGTGGCATAGGGCAGAGGAGCTTTCCGCCCGCTATGGTCGAACGTCGAGTTGAACAGGCTCTCCATTACATCGGCCACCGGCATGGGAATACCCCGCAGGTCGGAGCCCCATTCCAACTGGCTCATAAATCCGCCGCCTACCGCATTCAAATCCGTCATAATCTCACGAACTATCAGGTACATCCCCAGAGACTGATTGAATCTTTCGCTGTCTGCTTCATCGCGAAGCTCTAATCGTTTACCTATGTACCTGTTAATCCAGCCTCGCAACTGCCTGAGCTCCTTTTCATTGTAGGCCTTTTTATTCAGCATATCGGCCAGCAGCTTCATATCCAGGCGTGTTATTTCCAGACCGAAGGTATTCCTTGTGGCAATAATATGAGCCAAAGCCGTCTCCATTCCCATCGAGTCATGCCCGAAGATAACGACCCTGCGCCCGCGCAGTGCGACCTGCGTCACCGCAGCATAGCACCAATCTATAAGATTTTTCGCAGTTTGTTCGGTCATCACGGGATTCATACCGGTATCCGGCCATGTCCCGACATTGAGAGCAACCATTCGGCCGTACTGGCTGATAGCGCCGCCGAGGGCATGGGCATAGACAACACCGGGCTTGGGGCCGCTGTTGCCACAGGTAATATTAATCGGCGTATCAGACGGGAACTGCTGGAGCAGCGATATGCCGGTTAGTTGTGGAAACGCCCAGGTATCCGGCACCAATACTATAATATCCACGCCGGCCTTTCGAAATTGCTGAGCTACTATATCGGCCTGCGCCTCTCCATCAACCAACACGGTCGAATAAACCACAGACACCGGCGTCTTGTCCGGCAGAACTACCGCCCCGCTTATTGTGTCGGCGGCCATTTTCACAATGTTCCGACAGCGGATACGGCTGTCATCATCAATCCGCGGATCACTTGTTGCGAAAACACCGATGACCGGAACCTTGGGTGTTGCTTTTCTTATACTCGCCAAACCAGATGCTTCAACTTTTTTGGCCATTTCGAACGCTCCTTTCTGAACGGATGCGTTTATTAGCAGCCATGTCCGCGAACGAACGGATACGAGTATCGATTTATCAGTTAAAAAAATTAAACGCCGGCATTCTCCAGTTGTTTTCGCACGAAGTCAAGAAATCTCGCCGCATAAGCACCGTTGGCGACCTTGTGATCCACCGACAGAGTCATATTCATAAGTTTTCGTATAAGCATATTTCCATTGTCGGGGACACACGTATCGGTTATCTGCCCGATGCCCAATATACTGCACTGGCCGGGTACTACAATCGGAATGAAGTTGTCTATGCCGAAAGCGCCAAGGTTGCTGACGGTAATACAACCGCCTTCCAAATCCGTCGGAGCCAGTTTATTGCTGCGCGCCTTTTCAATCAGGGCCTGACTGTCACCGGCGATTTGTTTTATATCCTTTTTATTTACATCCTTGAGAATCGGCGCTACAAGACCGTCCGTTACGGAAATCGCAAGGCCGATATTAATGGTCTCGGCCAGCTTTATCGTCTGGCCTTCCAACTGACCCGTCATAATCGGATATTTCTCAAGCCCCGTCGCAACGGCCTTGATAATGAAATCATTGTAGGAGACTTTAATGTCACCGCCCTGGTTCATGCCGGTTCGCTGCTCGACCAGCTTCGTGACATCGGCTCTGACCGTCAGGTAGAAACACGGTATTTCACGTTTGGATTTGAGCATTCTCTCCGCGGTGATTTTCTGGAGTCTGTTAAGTGGTATAGTCTGTCCGAGCTTGACCTCTGCTTCCGAAACAACCGTCAGTGCCGTAGCGCCGGGTTTGGATTCTGCGGCGGCTTTGACATCCTGTTCGGTAATTTTTCCTGCCGGCCCCGTGCCGTTAACTTTCGCCAAATCCACACCGAGGTCCGCAGCCAATTTCTTCGCCCGCGGCGACGCCATTATTTTACCGGCCGGTTTAGCAGGTTCCGGCTCGGCTTTGGCCGGCTCGGTTGTAACGGGTTGCTGAGCGGCCGGTGCCCCCTGCTGAGCGGGTGCGGAGGCCCCGCCTTTGAGTGAATCGACAAAGCTTTGCGGCACATCTTCGTCTTTGTCACCAAGAACCAAAAGCGGCTCGCCCACCGGTAACGTCTCATCCACTTTTACAAGAATATACTTAACGAAACCTGCGGACGGCGACTCCATTTCCAGCGTCGCCTTGTCGGTTTCTATTTCGAAAATCACATCGCCTTTTTTGATCTCATCCCCGACACCGACCAGACAATTTACAACTGTCCCTTCTTCCATTGTTTGTCCGAGCTGCGGCAATCTCACTTCATTCGCCATTTATAAAGTCCTCATTAATTTTTTTATTTGTATCCTGGCGTTAGCGAAGGATCTGTTTTACGAGAAGGAGATTCTTCGCTATGCCCCCACAATTTTCTTAACCGCTTCCACTATCGAATCGACACTCGGAATACTCGCCAATTCCAGCGGCTCACTCATAGGCGGCGGCACATCGGCAGCGGCAAGATTAACCGGTGCCGCATCGAGATAATCGAAACCGTGTGAACCGTCCTCAAATTCATATTCCATAAACCGGCCGCTTATCTCCCTGCCGGCCCCGCACATGCAGAAGCCCTCACTGACTGTGATTAATCGGCCGGTTTTGCGGACCGATTGGGCGACTGTATCTATATCCATCGGCTTGAGCGTTCGCAGGTCGATGACCTCTGCATCGATATCGTGTTTTTCTGCGAGAATTTTTGCCGCCTCCAAGGACCACATCGCCATTCTGCTGTAGCTGACGATAGTCGCATCGTTGCCGGGTCTTTTAATATCCGCCGCGCCGAGCGGGATAATATAATCACCTTCCGGCACCGCTCCGAGCTGGCCGTAGGTCGCCTTGTGCTCGATGAAGACCACCGGGTTGTCACTGCGTATGGCGGCCTTGAGCAAACCTTTGGCATCGTAAGGCGTCGAAGGCATGACCACGTAAAGTCCCGGCGCGTGCATGAGCCAGGCTTCGAGCGATTCCGAGTGGTGAGCGGCGATACATCTGCCGACACCGCCTTCGGTTCGCAGGACCATCGGGACCTTGGCTTTACCGCCGAACATGTAGCGGTTGTATGCACCGACATGAACGAGCTGGTCCATTGCAATAGTGACAAAATCGACATACATAATTTCAGCGACCGGCCTCATTCCTCGAAGAGCCGCACCGACCGCGGCGCCGGCTATGGCAGCTTCGGATATCGCCGTATCGATTACCCTTTCTGTGCCGAATTCAGTCAAAAGCCCGCGGGTCGCCTGATACGCACCGCCGTAAAGACCGACATCTTCACCCATCAAGAAAACATTCATATCTGTCCGAAGCTCTTCAGCCTGGGCGGCCGAGACCGCCTGGCCAATTGTCATTACATCCATGCCGAATTTGGACTTGACCTCACCGCGTGCCTGCTCGGCAGCCTCTTTCTTAGTCTTTGCTTTGGACGAGGCAATGGAAGCCTCAAATGCCGATGTCGCCTCCATTACTTTAGCCGATATTGACTTGTCCGCTTCGATAATTTCAGCAGGATAACTTTCTTCGACATACACATCCTTGGTCAAATCCGCAACATTCGGCCAGGGACTATCCATGCCGAACTTAGTCGCATCTTCGATTGTCGCAAAGGCCTTGTCTTTTATCTGGTCCAACTGCTGTTCCGTACAGAGTTTTTCATTCAGTAGTTTTTCACGAAGGACGGTAATCGGATCCCGCTGATGCCAGGCCTTTTCTTCGGCCTTGGTACGATAAGCGCGAGGGTCGCTTCGGCTGTGCCCATACCAGCGATAGGTCTTGGCCTCGATAATTGTCATTTGATTTTCTTTCCGGGCCTTCTTAACAGCGGCACCCACCGCAAGAAAGACCGCAAGTGCATCCTGGCCGTCCACAATCATGGCCGGTACGTCATAAGCACCCGCCCTGACCGCAATATCCTCGACATTGCTGGCCTTTACCGCGCCATCGACTTCGCTTCCGGAGAACGGCACGCTCATGCCGTAGAGATTATTTTCGATGATTGCCACCAGAGGCACGGCCAGCGTGGAAGCCATATTCATTGCTTCATGGAAACTGCCGGTATTTGTGGAACCGTCACCGAAAAAGGAGAGCACGACTTTGCCGGTCTTTTTGAATTTTTCCGCCAGCGCCGCCCCGACCGCCGGCGCCTGGTTTCCGCCGACAATACCGGTCGAGCCGAGATTATTGCATTTGGATACATCTGCAATGTGCATCGAGCCGCCTCTGCCTTTGCAGTAGCCGGTCTCCTTGCCCATTAGCTCGGCCATCATCCGGTTCCAGTGGTCCCGGCGCTCATCCTCGCTGTCGGCGTACTTATTGCCGATAGCTCCGCAGTGCCCGTGGCCGCGATGGGTCGAGCCAATAACATCGCCGCGTTCAATCGCAGCGATAGCCCCGACCGCAACCGCTTCCTCGCCGGCATAAAGATGTGAGGCGCCCTTGATGATATTCTGGCCCAGAAGGTCAAAAACCTTCTCTTCAAAAAAGCGAATCTCATAAATGGTTCTCAACCAATCAGTTACATCATCCAGACTGACAAGGCCATCCTTGATAAGCTCTTTGACCTTCGGGGCCGTTTGCTTTCGGGTATCCTCTATACAAAACTTCATGCCATTATTCCTGACAATTACCTAAAAATGCTCGTTAACATACCAAAGAACGGTAATATAGCACATTTGACGTCTGAAAAGCAACTATACGCTCCCCATTTTGCCACTTTTTTCAGATTAATGTCCAAAGATATGGCAGCATCCGCCTTAGAATAGAAACCGGAAGTCAAAATGATCCAGGAATGTCCTGCAGGGTGGGACAAAAATGGCACGGTCAGTGGGCCAAAACGTGTACTTCGACTGGGCCGGAATTGTCCCGCTATTAATAACACAACTATAGAAGAAACTATAAGAGAAACCATTGCACCGCCTTCGCCGTTGCCGGCCGGTGGGCCGGCTCCGGCGGTGCTGGACGCCGGGAAACAAGTGGTTCAATCTGTTAACCGGCCTGTTGCTTGCGGAAAGCTTCGGCCTCCCAGTTATTGATGAAATCCTGCTGGCGTTTATTCAATGGATTAATACCACCGAACCTTTGGGCCTGCATTCGGACAAAAAGCGAGCCTGTTGTGATTTCAGCAATGACGGGAGTCATTTTTTCATCGGCGGCAACGAACAGTCCAAGCCCTTTGATTACAAATGCGGCGGCGGGCTTCTGTCCTCCGGCAACGAGGGATTTGAGTTTACGCGAGATAATCCGGGCATCGCAATTTTCCAGCCACATCGCCGAGCCGTTCGCATAGACCAGCTCGTCCGGATTCAATGCCGGCGTCGCCAGCAGCTTTCCTGCATCCTTTCGCTGCATAAATGCGGCAACCGTCTTATCTATCGGCAAATATGTAACCGGTAAATTCTTCCCCGTTGCCTGCAGAACCGCCTGGCGTATAGCCTGCCTCGCCTCGGCAATATCGTCCTTAGAGGGAGGTTTAATCCTGCGTGGTTTGAATTGTTTCAATTGACTATTGCAGGTTTTAATAACCATTCGGACCAGTCGAAGTGCAACATCGGCTGTACCGACGGTCACAAAAAGACCATGCTTTTGGAGAATCATAATCGAAGGCTTTTGGCCGTATTGCTTTTGATACCTATCGACGAGTCCGGCGATTTTTTTTGCAAGCATAAAGCCCGGATCCGCATACGGCACCCAGAGCGGCGGCGGCTTGCGATCTTTGAAAAGTCTTTCAAGCCGAACTCTGCCACCTTTAGCGCTTACATACGCGGCCAGTACAAGAGGATGTAAATGAATCACACATTTATCGAGACATGCATGAAGATGCGACTCCACCGACGGCCGGGCGCCACCGGCGAGGTTATCATCGCAGGCAAGAAGCAGTCTATCGACAACTTCCGGCTCTCTTATCGATGCATCAAGTTTCGCCAGGGCCTTATCCTGTATTATCGAAAGTACCGGCTCAAGCCGCAACCTCCTCCAGCCCTTCTTTGAATTCATGTCTTTCAGAGCAGTGCCGCTGGCCTTGATGTACATGAACTTTCGATCGTCGGTTTTAACCGATGTATTACCCCCGCCGCCCTGAACGAGAGTTGAATCTTTGCCGGTAATGTTCGATATCTTAATCAGGTCAGCTAATGCTTTGTCCATTTACTTATTTTCCCCCATGAGCTTCTCTTCCAAATGCCAGGCTAAGATGATATTCACCACAAACCACACAAAAGTCGCCAAAAGCATAATCGTCTTAGCGCGTGCCAGCTCCATTTTGCCGCCCAAAAATAATATCGACGGCACAATTAAAACAATAATCGAAATATAGCCTATCAATTGAATCAATGTCTTCATTGTATGTCTCCTTTTTTACGCCGTCGGGCGGACCTTTTGCTGATAGAATTTACTGATTACAACATACAAAACCGCCGCCACAAACCAGCCGGGCAGACTCACAAAATAAATTTGCACCGTAAACGTCTGTTTTATCCATTCCAGACGATCAGATATGCTCAAAATATCTCTTGCTACCAACCAATCAATTATCACAGACATTTTGACCAGTATAGTACATATACTCAGAGTTACAAGCCAGGCTGCGCCTGCGGCCCAGTTGAACAGTTTCCCGCTGGCCTCGGCATAAGAACTCTGCAGGCCGAACTTCTTTATCAGCCAGAAATCGACAAAAATCACCGCTCCCATCGGCATCAGCAGCATTCCGTAAATCGCCACAAAGCCTAACAGCTTCATTGCAAACGCAGGGAACATACCGGCAATTGTTGCTATCATGCCTGTAGCCAGTGTCACTTTGAACCGCGATACTTTTGGAATAATAGCCTGGAACGCCAGGCCTGCTCTATATATAGTCGGGTTCGCCGTTGTCCATCCCGCTATAATAACACACAGAATTCCCGCGATTCCTGCGGCCCTGTATGCCAGCGGCCCGGGCAGCACATCCGTATCGGCGGGATTCAAATGAAGCTGATAAGCGTAAAGAATCGAAGCGCTAATCCAGGCCATGAAGTGGCCCACATACATACCCGAAGCACTTGCCACGCCATACCAGGATTTTTTGGCAAACCTGAACACGGACAAATCGCTCATCCCGATATGCATCGCCATATTACAGAACCAACCGAAGAACATCACATGCCAGAAGGTGAATTTCACCTGCCCCGGCAGCGGATCGCCGCCCTTCCAGATGCTCGTATTGGCCAACGTCCACAAGTCACCGACTGATTTTATCTGGGTTCCGGTCACATCGATAAACTGCTTCAAGCCTACAAAACCAAACGCCAGAAAAACAAGCACCATCCAGGGAGAGGCGATATTGGCGAACTTTGCAACCGTGTTATAACCGTACGCCGCTACGATAGCGATCAATCCACCCAAAACCAAAACGGCAAGGACCCATCCCACACTGTTGGGATACATATCGTTAAGCCCCGGCATATCGAACTTGAACCATACTCCCAGCGCCGTCGCCGAGACCGTCACCATCGCGCCGGCTAAAAAACAGAACATCACGCCGTTGGTAAGATTGTAAAGCGTCACTAAGCGCCGGCCGCAGATTTTTTCCAACTGATAATACAACGTCAGCCTGGCCCGCGTAGCAATCGGCGCACACATCAGCATCCAGCTCAGCACCGCCAGTGCATTTCCGAGAATCAAGCCTACGATAAGATCGAAAGCACTCACTCCGGCCGCCACAAAAAGCGGTCCCAGCATCAGCTCCGTCCCGGCACAGTGCTCACCGGCATACATCCCGATGAAGCTCTTGAAACCCAACCGTGCCTTCTGCGGCACCGGCTCACGCTCAAACTCCGTCCCCGGTTGTGTCGTTTGGTTTTGCTCTTCACTCATGCTTCTGCCCTTCATATGTCCTGTGTTTTTCAATATAGCCTTGCGGAGACGACAAATCCCGCAGACCCGTTTATTTCTTATATACGCTTAGTAGTGACTTCAGTCTCGTATCTTTTAACATCATCAAGCCACCGCCCACCGACCGGCACATCGGCCTTAAGACAGTAGTAATCCCACACTGCGCCGAATGGCAATGTCTTCAACTCTTCGAGAGTCGCCAGACGAGAAGTATAATCGCCGCCCTCTTCGGTTGCACGAAGTTTTTCGGTCGGTTCCAGCAGTGCAATCAGCAGTGCCTTTATCATACATCGCGTCCCTATGACCCAGGCCGCCACCCGATTAATGCTGGCGTCGAAAAAGTCGAGCCCGATATGAACCTTGTCGAGCTTCCCGCTGCGTATCAGCTCCTGTGCGATGGCACATAATTCGTCGTTGAGAATAACGACATGGTCGCTGTCCCATCGAACCGGCCGGCTGACATGCAAAAGAAGCTCCGGTACAAACATGAGCACTGACGATATTTTATCGGAGATCACCTCCGTGGGATGGAAATGTCCGGCGTCCAGACAGAGAAGCTTCCGACGGGAAACAGCGTAGCCCATATAGAATTCATGCGAGCCGACGGTATAACTCTCGGCACCGATACCGAAGAGCTTGGACTCGACCGCATCGAGATGCACCTTGGGATCGATTTTTTCGGCGAAAATTTTATCCAGCGAATCAATCAACCGTTCTCTTGGGCCCCACCGGTCGATTGGAATGTCTTTATGCCCATCCGGTATCCAGACATTTGTGACCGTAGTGCTGCCGAGATGTTTGCCCATTTCAGCGCCGATTTTCCGGCAGGCAATGCCATGCTCAATCCAGAAATCGCGAATACCTTTATCGATATGGCTGAGTGTAAAGCCGTCCGCCGCTTTTTCGTGAGAGAAATACGTCGGATTAAAATCCATTCCCAGACCGTTTGCCTTGGCCCAGTCTATCCAGCTCTGGAAATGCTCGACGGTTATTTCGTTGCGATCGACGAACTTTCCGCCGTTATCGAGATAACAGGCGTGCAGATTAAGGCGATGCCTGCCCGGAATCATGGAGAGCGCCTTTTCAATATCGCCGCGTAATTCATCTATCGTCCGGGCCTTACCCGGATAATTCCCCGTGGCCTGGATGCCACCGCCGGACAGCTCGGCCCCAACGGTCTCGAATCCCCCCACATCGTCACCCTGCCAACAGTGCAGCGATATTGCTATGTCACCGAGCTTCTTTATTGCATTATCCGTATCCACATCAAGTTTTGCATAACATTGTCGTGCCGCTTCATAAGCCTGTTCAATAGCTTTCATAATATTGCTCTTACTCCAATCTGAATTTTTTTACTACACTTGATTAATCCCTGTATTTTTCCAGAAGTTTCTGCTCGGCCTGTTTCGTCCAGATTCCGGCATTGAGGCACTGTGCAACTTCCGGCATTTTCTGTCCCATCTGTTCCAGTGTCACCAGCGACAGATTTTTACAGGCCGGATAAACTATAATTTTGCCAGCAATCGAGCGATTTTCCACCGCGCGTATCCCATCGGCCGCACCCTCAAGCCCGCAAACAGCGGCAACGCTGAGGTTGGTATCAAGTCTGCCTGTTTCGACTTTCTCCAGCATCCTTATCATATCATCCAACGTGGAACCGCTCGTACCGATGAAATATAATCCTTTCTCTATATACATGTTGAGGTCTATCTGCCCGGTGACTGTCGCCGGAATGCCGGCAAAAATATTTATCAGGCCGCCCGGTGCGGCGTCTTTCACCGCAGCGGCGACCAAAGTAGGTATCGGCGCCATCAAAACCGTATAATCGAAATCTTCGGTAATCTGTTCTTTTGTCGGATTATACGGCTGATACGTGACGGCGTCTTTCTTTGCCAGAGGGTCGGCGATTTTACTCAACCCGGCCAGTCTCCCGTCGTCCACGTCGCCGGCGAACACGCTGACACCTTCCACGCCCTGGCAGATATTACGAACGATATGCATTAATCCCATCGGTCCGCCCGCTCCGATCACATTAATCTTGTCACCGCGACGAATCTCGCCGGTCCCGGGTATTATATACATAGATTCGACCGGATTAGAGCTTGTGGTCCCGATTATTCGAATACCGCCGTAATGAACCCGCCCCACTGGGGTGACAACCTTCCTGCCGAAACTTCCTCCGCATAACGCTATATTCAACAGGCCGTTTGTACCGACCAACGAAAGCAATTGTTCGACAACCTCCGCATTGCAGCCGAAGTAAATCACGTCATCGAATTCGGCATCCTCCAACTCCGAGAATCCTACAACCTCCTTAACAGGCATACCAAGTCTGCTTGAAAGCGTTGATTGACCCATACACGTTATTTTCCAGGGTCGGCCGTACCTGTCAAACAGATTCTCAAGAACGCTGTCAGCTATTTCGTGGTCCGTAACAATCAGCATTTGACCGTCTTTTTTAATGGTTGTGCGTTCCCTGCAGGCATAAGCATCCTCCACGCATGCCCAGGGTTCGATCAGGGCAATCGCCGAGCAGGAAAGTTCCTCTCCGACCGGCAGGAGCATCGAGTCACCCTGCGGCGAAGTAATTACTCTTGTATCCATCAGTACGTATTCCTGCAGCGCACCTTCGAAGTTATATCCGAACGCCGCGTTACTGCGGGCCGCCGTGGGAAGCCAGCGATAATCCGTCTGAACAAGGTAGCGCCGGCCGGGTTCGAAATCATTAACCCCTTCGCCGACGGCCTCAATCCTGACAACAGCCTCGTGTCCTGGAACCGTCGGAGCGTCACCGGGGACATAGCTGGGAATTTCCTCAAGAACTTCAGGATTAATACCGGAAATAACCTTACTCTTGCGGACATGACCGGAAAACTGTTTCAATAATTTAAGATCGGAAAAGCAAAGCCCGACCGCCTCTATACGACAGAGAATCTGATGTCTGCCCGGCTTGAAAACTGCTTTGGATTTGTTCAGGACAAGCTTATCCGGTCCAACCAATTGTACGGCATATTGTGTCTGAAGGCGGTTTGACATATTCCATTCCTTTGAACTTAAAAAGTTGTTTTAAAAGATCCGTCTCGACTTGCACGAGTCACTATATCCAGTATTTTCTCGGCCGTCATACCCGCATTCAATCCGGCAAGTTTATCTTCCTGCTGCGGCTCAAGCGAACTTCCCAACTTCCGGAAGAATTCGTTCTTTTGAGCGGTGTTTTCGAAATTCTCCATCGCCCAATCGCCGGTATAACCAAGACCACACTGTTGTTGTAACACAGAATGAGCATAAACAATATGTGCACCTTTCAGGAACACCGGCACCAGTTCGGCCAATTCAGGTGTATCGAAACTATCAACAAATTTCTGCCCGGGACTGTTCATCTCCGTACCGACAACAACGGGCAAATCTCGTTTTTCAGCTACTTCCACAACCGCATAGAGGTTTTCGAGCTTTACATCTTTCGCTCCCGGCGTGTAATTGCGGTCGGGAATAATGTTAAGAGCAACAGAACCGGTACTAACTGAAACATCGAGCAATTCTTCGATGGCCTTCTCTCCCTCGCTTGTCCCGTCCAGCCATGTATGCACCGGCATACCACCGGCCGCGAGTATGAATCGGTTCGTATCGGCCATCAGCGGGAACGAGCCTTTATCAGGCTGAACATAACCGACTCCGCCCCGTTTCATCGTCTTTGCCCGAATTGTATTAAGTAATCCTCTGCTCCGGGGCAATTCCGACAATTCGACCTTAACTCCGAGCTTTTCCTTCCAGAAATCGGCCAGTTGCTGTCCCCGGCCGAAGATTTCCTCAGCCTTGCGGGCATAGGCAAGAGTAATGTGACGTTCGGTCGCATTACCGGATGGCGTCAGAACCAGCACCTCATTTTCATAATCTAACTCGGCGGGTTTGAGATGCTGATTGACCCTGTCGCACAGGAGCCGGTTTCTCTGCTGGGCTGTTTGGCGAAGGCTATTTAGAAATTCCTGCTGCTCGGCATCCAATGCAGCCTTTGGGAATCCCATTCCCATGTGATATGTAATACCCGGCTCGCCGGGTGAGGTCATCACTCTGGTTGCGAATTCCGGCACAAAAACCCGCGTCTCGAGTCCTCCGCACCCTTTCAGACCAAGCAATCGGGCCGCTTCAAGGAATTCCTCAAGAGCATCCAGCACATCGAAATCAACCACCCCTGCAACGGCTAATCCCGCCTTGCGCGCCAGCCATGCAAATTTGCTCGGAGAATAGCCGTAGCTGTTATAAGAAAAGAAAGTATGACAGTGCAGATTCATATCCGTTCCGGCCTCAGGCAGATTGATTTTACCCTTTGCCACTTTTTCACATAGCGACGTCAAAGCCTGTTTTCTCTCGGTGGAATCGAAACTATCTAACTGCTTTTCAAGTTCTTCAAACAATCTCAAACCTTTACGGAAGTGCCTAAAGTTTGAAATGACTAAAGTGCCTAAAATTATAACTTTTCACTTTAGCTCACTTCAAGCACTTTAGCTCATTGTATTTTTCTTGCCAAAGTGACACATTCTGAGGTTGATATTCTTTCAACTCGAAGGAGTTACGGACGATTTTTCTGGCCCGGTCCAGGGTTTCTATCTGCCCCGTCGCTTTAGCCTGCATCAGGATATTTCCGCTGGCGGTCGCCTCGATAGGGCCGGTTATCACTTTCTTGCCGGTCGCATTGGCCGTGAACCGGCAAAGCAATTCATTCTTGATCCCGCCTCCGACTATGTGCAGAACCTCTATTGTACTGCCCGTTACATCTTCGATTGCCTCCATGACCTGCCTGTATTTAAGGGCCAGGCTCTCTAAAACAATCCTCATCATCTGCCCCTTGTCCTCGGTCGGATTCTGTCCGGTACGGGCCAGATATTCGTTAATCCTGTCCGGCATATTGCCCGGAGCAAGAAATGTGCTTTCGTCCACATTCAGAAAACCAGCAAACGGTTCCGCCTTCTCCGCCATTGCCGTCAGCTCATTATACGAAAGCTCCATCCCCTCTTTCTGCCATTGCCTCCTGCATTCCTGCATCAGCCAAAGCCCCATTATGTTCTTCAAAAGTCGGATCGTATTCTCAACTCCACCTTCGTTGGTAAATTCATATTCGAATGTTTTGTCGGTCACTATTGCCTTCGGTATTTCCACACCCATAAGGCTCCATGTCCCGGAAGATAAATAGGCCCAATTACCATCTCCGGCCGGTACACCGGCAATTGCCGAAGCGGTATCGTGTGAGCCGATCGCAATAACCGGAACAGGTCCGCAGCCAAGCTCTTTTTGAAGCTTAGAGCTCAGTCGTCCTGCTATTGTCCCCGGTTCAACAATCTCAGGTAGGATTTCAATCGGTAGAGATAGTCTGTCTAAAACCTCCTGAGACCACCCAGAGGTCCTCATATCCATAAACTGCGAGGTACTTGCGAGGCTGTATTCCGCGAATATCCTGCCGCATAAGTAATAACTGACAAGATCGGCAATAAAAACAAGATTCTTTGCTTTTGCAAGCGCTCCCGAGTTTGCGAAACGCATCGCAAGCAGTTGGTAAACGCTGTTCAACTGCATAAACTGAATGCCGGTATTTTCATAAATCTCACGCTTACTCAGCAGTTCAAAGGCCTGTTCCATCATTCCATTTGTTCGGCTGTCGCGGTAATGATAAGGATTCTCAATTAATTCACCATCGTCATCGAGCAGGCCGAAATCGACGCCCCAGCCATCAACTCCGATTCCGGAGACTTTATTACCGGCTGCTTTTCCCGCAAGGCCTATGCCGGTTTTAATTTCGGAAAAAAGTTTGTCAAAATCCCATCTCAGAGAACCATCTTCCTCGACGGGCCCGTTCCCAAAACGATGAATTTCCCCCAGAACGATTCTCTCACCTGAAACCGTGCCAAGCATGACCCTCCCGCTTTCGGCACCAAGGTCAACAGCGATATATTTTTTCTCATCCGCCATTACAAACTCCTTATTACCAGCTTTTGATACTGAAATGAAGATTTTATACCCCAGATTCTGTGTTATTGCAAATTGAAAATCGAATGAGAAAAGTTTAAGGCATACCTTAAGCGTATATCTGTGAAAAGCTCATAAAAATCCTTGCAAAATCAATCCCATTCGATTAAAATAATGCTTATTAACGAAACCGGTGGAGGTTAAATGAAAAAGTCGAGCCTGATTGTTTTAGTAGTTTCATTTGTACTTTTAACGCCTTTTTGCAACTGCTTATGGGCAGAGCCCACAACCGCGGAGGATGCCGGCAAAATAGTGGAAGGCTGGCTCAAAGCGGATCCCAAGCCGCTCGGAGCATCTCTCGGACAGCAAGTCAAAAAGGTCGATACCTTCACGGATGATAGCGGTAATCCGATTTATTACATTGTCTATCTGAATCCTACAGGATTTGTTATTGTCTCGGCTGACGATCTTGTCGAACCGATAATCGCTTTTATTCAGGGAGACAGCTTTGATCCTTCGCCCGAAAACCCGATTGGCGCATTAGTGACTAATGATCTAAATGGGCGAATCGCAGCAGTTCGGAGTACCTTCAGGCTACAAACCATGGATAAACAGCTAACGCCTTCAGAAAGCCAAAGTAAGTGGAGGTATTTTACAGAACTTGCCGACGAGTCAGAAGAGAAGATTACTTTAATGGACTTGGGTGACCCTTCAATTTCCGATGTTCGAGTAACACCCCTTGTCAAAAGCAAATGGGATCAGCGATCGGTCTGTGGGCCGGGGCTGCTACCTTGCTACAATTACTACACACCTAACAACTATCCATGTGGCTGTCCCGCAACTACTATGGCGCAGTTAATGCGTTACTTTGAGTATCCTACAACAGGTATAGGCCTGAATATGTTTCAAATCAAAGTTGACGGCAATCTGCAAATGGTAGCTACGCGTGGCGGGGATGGGTATGGTGGATCGTATAATTGGGATTCAATGCCATACGAACCAAATTGCAGTACGACAGAAGTGCAGCGACAGGCTATCGGAGCGCTTTGTTACGATGCCGGTATCTCTATGAACCAATCATACAAACTGTCAAGGTCAGGTTGGGGTGGAAGCAGCAATGCGAGGATGAAAGAAGCACTGAATGCCACTTTCACATATTCCAACGCGGTGCACGGATATAACTCCGAGTCTCCAATCGGTCCCGGCTTAATTGGAATGATCAATCCTAATCTTGATGCCAAAAAACCGCTTATTCTGGGTACGGTTCCGCACGCCTTTATATGCGATGGATATGGGTACAGCTATTCGACGCTTTACTACCATCTGAATATGGGATGGAGCGGCTCTTCTGATGCCTGGTATAACCTGACTAATTCCGTTCTTGATCAGGGTCTTATCTGCAGTTGCATCTATAACGTGCAGACAATACAAACCGGTGATGGTGAGATCATAAGTGGACGGGTATTTGACTATATTACTGATGAACCGATAGCGAATGCTGTAATACATATTACATCGGCAAGTGAGACCGTTGCTGAGACCATGACTGATAGCAAAGGAATATATGCTTTTGACTGCCTGCAGTCCAATACGACCTATACTGTTACGGTTGTTGTGGAGGGGTATGGTTCCGCAAGCCAGGATGTCGCCACCGGCATTTCCACAGATGACTCTGTCGTATCGGGTAATGTCTGGGGTGTCGATTTTGTTCGCCTGCTCTGTTACATCAACCACACGCCAACTTACTGTATTAAGGCACTGCCGTCTGGGAGCTCTTTGTCGCCTATAAGCCCTGCGGACAAAGCCATCGGCGTAAGCACGGAAGTGGTTCTGCAATGGAAGTACCGGCACGGGATTGATTCGTATGATTTATACTTTGGGACCGACTTCAATGATATCAGCTCGGCGGATAGCTCATGGCCGATAGGTACCAGTGTGTATAAAGGTAATCTGCCTGTTGACACTAACAGCTACGTTATCTATGATCTCGAATCCGACACAACTTACTATTGGCGAGTGGATATGTTCGGTCAGGGTGAAGGCAATAGTCTGTGGAAGGGCAGGGTTTGGAGCTTTAGCACCGGTAAATTCGCACATGTTCCCACCCAGTACCCAACTATTCAGGAAGCAATTGAGTTAGCATGGGACGGGGTAACCATCATAGTTTCTGAGGGCTTATATACTGAAAATATTAATTTCAAAGATAAAAGTCTGATTATTAGATCAACAGATCCGAATGACTTAGCCGTCGTCAGGGCTACCGTTATCAAAGGGGGAGATGTGTCTGCCCAGGTGGTGTTTGTTTCTGGAGGCGAAAATACTGACTGTACAATTGCTGGTCTTACTATTATCGGAGGCAGCCATGGTGGCGGCATTTACTGCGATGGTGTATCTCCTGCAATCTCTAACTGCTTTATTACCGGAGCCCGCGGTTCTGGCATCGGGGCATGGAACTTGTCATGTCCAGTGCTAACTAATTGCTGTATCATCGGGAACAAAGGTTGGGGCATCCTGTTAAAAAGTGGAGACGTCGAATATGCCGGTACTATCAAAAACTGTACTATCGCTGCTAATGGGGAAGGTATTTTCGGCGTCTCGGTAATCACCAACTCCATTATCTGGGGGAATTTGTCTCAGCAAATCGCAGAGCCTAACAGCATCGTTACCTATAGCAACATTCAAGGTGGCTGGGAAGGTGAAGGAAATATTAATGTGGATCCGCTTTTTGTGGACGCAGAGGATGGTGATTGTCATTTGAAGTCAGAGGCAGGTCGTTGGAACCCGGTCAGCGAAAGCTGGGTGATCGATGATGTAACCAGCCCCGGTATTGATGCAGGAGACCCGAATAGCCCGGTCGGTGATGAGCCGGAGCCTAACGGCGGGCGTATTAATATGGGCGCCTATGGCGGCACGGTCCAGGCCAGCAAATCTCTATAGACAGCATATAATTCCATTAGCTGATACAAGGCGAGCTTGACGCCGGGGATTTTTATCATGAAATTAGACGGTTGCAAGCAATGCGTTCGGTTGAAAACGCATTTTCGCCTGACCGATGAGATAGAAACTGCCGGTAATACAAATCAGGTCTTCCCTGCTGACAGCACTCTTGGCAAGCTGCAGAGCCGGACCCAAGCTGGCGGCACTCTGGCACATTTTGCCGCATAACTCTGTGTACATATCGGACAAATCCTCCGGAGAGACTGCTTTTGCCGAGTTGCTGCGGGTAAATATCACCTTATCAGCTCCATATTGTAATTCCTGTAGCATCCCCATGATATCCTTATCGCGGTTACAGCCGAAGATTACCACCATGGAATCATAAGGAATATTCTGACCTATAGCGTGAATCAGCGCTCGAATGCTTGCTGCATTATGAGCTGCATCTATCATAATCCTCGGATCATCCGAGATCATTTCCATTCGGCCCGGCAATGAGACCTTCTGAAGTCCTTCAGATGCTTTCTCAATATCTATTTTATAACCGATTGATTTTAGCTTATCCAGCATGGCTAAAGCCAGACCACAGTTAATCGCCTGATGTTTACCATGCAGGGGCACTCTTAAATGTTCGAATCTGCTTGTAGGTGTAGTAAGGCAAATTCTCGTATGCGGCCCATGCTCACGTGAAGTCTCAAATCTATGTGAAAAATCAATATCACTGCCGGTTACACTAAAAGGCGCCTTAAGGGCGATAGCATGTGATTTTAGAACATTCATTGCCGCCGGTTCCTGCTGAACGGTAATAGTCGGAACGCCATGCTTTAAAACACCTGCTTTCTCTTCCGCAATGCTATCGATAGTATTCCCAAGCTGCTGCTGATGGTCTATACTTAAGCTGGTAATACCAATAACCTGAGGTTTAATGACGTTGGTGCTGTCCAGTCTCCCCCCCAATCCGGTTTCTATCACGGCAATATCGACTTCTTTATCGACAAAATACATAAACGCCATAGCCGTCATGATCTCGAAAAAAGTAGGAGGATCGGTCTTTGACATCTTTTCAACCGGAGTATAAACACGATTCAGCAAACCTTTCATTTCCGAATCACTGATCATCTCCGAATTCACTGCAATCCGCTCATGCAGGTGAAGAACATGTGGAGAGGTGTAAAGTCCGACTTTATAATCGTTCGCTTCGAGCATCTTGGCCAACATCGTAGCCGTAGAGCCCTTTCCTTTTGTACCGGCTATATGGACTGTAGGGATTTTATCATGTGGATCGCCCAACAACGATAGCAATTTCTTCATTCTTTCCAGGCTAAACGTTGTGATATTATAGCGCAGAGACTCCTCCTTCTCATAATCTGTCCTCTTAAACAGATAGTCAATAGCCTGTTGATAGCTCCGAAAAGCCTTTTTGCTCTTGACTCTAGCAGTTTTGGAGGAGGATTTTTTTGTCCGTTTCTTTCCGGTTGTTCTTACTGCTTTTGCCATAAAAATATCATTCTAACAGCCAGAGCTTCATAAGTCAACGCTCATTTCTCGATAACAATGTTTTATAAATCAAATACCAAAACATATCATATTGTAAATAAAAGACTTAAACAATTTAATAGGTATTATCATTATCTTCTTGAATGCCCTTATTATTATTATTATTAAACATTTAATTATATTTACTTATAACAATCCATTATTTACTTTTCTTCGAGGACTTTACCGGCCCTTGAAGTTCGAGATAGTCTAACCTGGTTTATTATGGTATAATTGTTCAGAGTGGATAAGAAAAAGCAAAAACCGGCACTTACTTATGCCAGGCAAGCCAGTAATTTTTCCTTACAGAGCTTAAACCAGCTTCTCTGGCCGGCAGTCTGCATCAATTGTCGTGAAAATATCCGCGAAACAGACAACGGCCTGTGCAATAATTGCTGGAGTCAGCTTTTGGTTTGCACCGGCGCCGATTACTGCCCGCGCTGCGGCCGAGACGCCGGCAGAGCCGCTCAATTAGATGGAGTCTGTCCGGATTGTCAGGGCAAAGAAATACATTTCGACCAAATAGCTCGTGCCGGAATATATGCCCAGAGCCTTCAAAAAATGATAGTGGACTTTAAAAAAGGCAAGACAGAACTGGATATGGTCCTGGGTTTCCTAATCGATTCCGCTTTGCAGGGAAGCGGTTTTTATAATGATATAGAGCTTTTTGTCCCGGTTCCCCTACACTGGTCAAGGCGATTGGCCCGCGGTTATAACCAATCGCAGGTATTAATAAAAAAACTAAAGCACCCAACAGCATCAATCAGCACAGATCTTGTCCGAATCCGTCGAACAAAAGCACAACCATCAATGACCAGTCCCACAGCACGGGCAAGAAACGTTGCCGGCGCCTTCGCGGTTCGGCGTGGACACGAGTTTAAAGGCCGAAAAATCTGCGTTGTTGACGATATCAAAACAACCGGCGCCACACTGAACGAGTGCGCACAGACACTAAAACAAGCCGGTGCGGCAAAAATCTTCTCGCTGGTCTTAGCCGTTGCAGGTCAAAAAATTTAGTAAGAGGAAAAAAACACCTTTTGAAAAAATGGATTTGTTTTCCTTCTTTCCTCCTGTATTCTATCTACTGAGTTCTGTGTTTCCCATAAGTCCCCCGGTGATACCTTACGGTAGAATGACCAAGCCACTGCCATTTTAATTGGGCCACAGAGTTTTTTTAAATTTCACTCCTTTTCTCATCTAAGCAAAATCATAAATTTAATCAAAACTGCTCTTAATTGATGCCGCCCGCGGCTTTAGCGGCTTTGCGTGCACGTTCTTTGGCCTTGCGCGGGGCATTAGCCTTACGCGTTTTAATTTGTTTTTCCCGTCTTTTATCGAGTCTGTCTCTGCGTCTTCCCATAAAAATATCCTTTTACTAATTTTGCTCAATCTGTTCCGTTGCGTCAGGTTTCAGGACATTTAAAGCATTTTCTGAAGTATTAAGCTTGTCTATAAATAAACAGCCTCAGATTGTACACACCAGGCACAGCAAAAGCAACGAACTTTCGTGAAAAATGCGCCCTTGATCTGGATTAGAGCTCTTTATGGGTGCCACCCATCGCACAGAAACTTATTAGAAGTCTTCTGCTATCCTTGGTATAGAAAACCCTGATGCCCTTCGGCTAAAATTCAAGTCGCCAAGATTACTCACTACCTCGCAACCACTGTTCAGTAAAGATCATCATATCCTGCCAGTTCAGGTCTCCGCTATTGTCGAAATCAGTAACGCCCCACCAATCATTGGGACCCGCTGAGTCTTTAAGCATCCACTCATCGGCGAAGAAAGCATAATCCAGAAAATCCACCCACCGATCACCGCTAACATCGGCAGTCAATAGTACTTTGGCATAAACTTCAAAGTTCCCATCCCGATCATCGGCCCATACGAGAATCAATCGGCCATGAGAAGGAATACAGAACAAATGTGTACTTATACTATCAACCTGACTCACCGTTATTCGCTGCGACCACGTTTCTCCACCGTCGGTGCTGTACAACCAGTGAATCCATGCCTCTCCTACTTCACCGCCTGGAGTTACCTTGGTGAGATAGTTTGCCCAGGCAACGTGTATTACACCATTAACAATCGCACACTGAGGATCTCCATGCTCATAAACATAACTGCTCTGGGTCTTTGCACTTTGTAACGACGCGGAATCAGGCTCATAGTTTGCTAATCGTTGTCTTTGTGTCCATTGCTTGACACCTTCGGAAACGTCACCTTGCGAACGACGATAATACAAGCCGGGATCTCCAGGAGCCAATCTGTCCACCCAAAAGAGATGAATGTTACCCCTTTGATCCAAAACCCAGCATGGTCGGTCAGAGGTTATGTAATCGTTTTCATTGATGGGAACATCCTGATGCCAGGTAACACCACTGTCCGTCGAATAATCATAATATAATTCCTCGGCGCTTAAATTATTATTCTGCCAAACTGTATGCAGTGTTCCATTTAAGTCAACAAGGAAACGAGGCATCTGAGCGCAATCCGATGTTTCATCACTAACACGTACCTCTTCATTCCATGTAATCCCATTATCATAGCTGCTTCGGAAATAAATTGCCGGTCTCGATATCCAGATGCCACCAAATCGATTATCGTTCCAAGTACAGTAAACATGCTCATTAAAGGTCTTAACAGTACAGTTCCAGCCTTCGTTAGGAGCGTCGGTTAAACGCGTTGGAGCAGACCACGTCGCTCCATTGTCATCACTATAGACATGAAAAATCTCCCAGTTGCCCGGTTGATTGTCAGAATATGCCAAATGCAACCTGCCATTGGTACCGGTCGCTGCAGGATACCAGCCCCATGACTTATCGCTTCCGGCGGGAACCATTACTGCAGGAGAACTCCACTGCTCTGAAGCATTACCCGAGGAAAACAATATCTCCGCATCTATTTCATGTTCAATGATATTCGCCCATATTAGTCCCAGCGAGCCATCCGAAAGATTAAGCATAGCATACGGGTAGCTATCTATAGAATCCCGGGTTATTCGAATATCCGGCCCCCATTGATTAGGATCTATCCCTTCTGCAAAACTTGACGCAGCAGCCGGCATAATAACTACTACGCAGATACATGTAAAAAGCAAACGCAGCATAACACAACCTCCTTCTTTCCTTTTTCAATATTAGAATTCAACACCTATAACAATCACAAGAGCCATCAATATACATGCAAATATGCATAATATATTTGCATATCGAGGTCGAAGTCGCCAAACCGCCACCACGGCAAGTGGTGCAAGAATACACGAAGCAAACAGAGCGTATTTACCTGGTATTAATAATCCCGGTATCAAAAATGCGATAAAAATCGACAACATGATCATCCGTTTTCCCCAAACCGGCCCGAAAATCACCGGCAAAGACCAAGTTTGGGTTTTCTTATCACCGACGTAGTCCTTCATGTCCTTGACCTGTATCCCAAGTGGTAATGCAAGCAGTAAAATCCAAAACAGCTCCCGAGGGAAAAGCCTGGTCAGGTGATATGTAGGCAATACCGTGAAGCCGTAAAAAACCATGAGCGTACAGATAATCCCGAGAGTAAGACCTGAAAGAACAGGGATTCTCTTTAGTCGCAAAGGAGGCATAGAATAAACCAGGGCCAGCAGCAAGGTGGGGGCATAAAAATAAAACGGCACCAATCCCATAGATAAAGCACCAACTATTCCCAGAATCAAAGCAGCCACAGCCGATATCCATATCTTTTTGGCAGGCAAATTACTGCAAACAAAAAGATTCCTTTGTTTATTTGAAAGGTCCGCTTCAATATCGAACCGGTCGTTGACTACCTGAGCAAACCAGTATGCGAAAAACGATGTTAAAGCTAAGAGCCCGAATCTTACCGGCATTTCGTCAATAGGCATGGCTCTTATGTCAAATCGATCAAAGGAAAGCGATCGAATGTTTCTGGTTAATCCCGGAGCAATACTGTAGGCCAGGCCGGCCCCCAACAAGGCCATGCTTCCATAGAAAACCGATTGAGAAATCCTCACACATCTAAACAAAGCAATCGTGTCGTTTCTTTTGCATATCAATGCCAAAACAAGTAACTCAAAAACTATCACCAGCGCATGGCGTGTCTCCATAGGTGGCACCTGTACCGGAATACGAACGGTAAGGACCGTTTGTCTTGCCGGCATAGATGCATGGGCGATTAAACCCGGATATAAACCATGTACACAAACAACCATATAGACTAAAAAGACACCAAGAAGGACACGCCACCAGGACAACCTGACTACAAAGGCAAGAAAAATTAAGGTGCAAATAAGAACCAGACCAACCTCTATCCTCATACCTGGACTAACTCCCGATACACCTTTCAGCAACAAAGGGATAGCACGAAGTATCTGTCGCGGCGGTGCAATCGGATAGGCAAGAAAAAAGCCTTCTCCTTTGGTAACAAACCAGTCCAGAACAGGCGGTATAAGGATAACAGTAAATGCTGAAACAATATACTTTAGCAAACGCGATGCGGCCCATTTTGTCAGTAATAAAAATACGATAAATATGCTCAAAAAAATGGAAAGGTAAAAGAGGGTAAATGCAAAGAAGGCTTTAGCGCTAATAAGTTTATGGGGATATTCCAAAAAGCCCTCAAGAACATTACGAGCGGTTATGATGCAAAATAAAACTAAAATCCATATTATTACAGTTTGATGTGTCAATCCGAAGCTATGCGCTGCCGGATCGGATGGATAATACCCTGAAGACAAATTTACTTGTTTCCTTTTTGAGGCCACTCTTATTGTCTATCCAGTAAAAACATCTTCTAACTAAATTTCAGATTATACATATTGAAATCGCACCCGAAACACATCTCAGAGTGATTATCCCCGGACTAAGTCACTCTCTCAGGCAAAACAAACCTTACTTATATAAGAAAACGATTGAGTGTCAGAAAGCCCGGAGCTACCCTACTCCTGTATACTATAATAACTCATAATAACGACAATACAAAGAGAAATACTTACTTATCCGTCGAAAAAACTGTAAAATTCTACAGTTTTTCGTACTTTATTATGGCACGGTACAGGCCGTTGATGCGTGCGCCATCGATGATTACGGGGGGATACTTGTCGTTTCTCGGTTGAAGGCGTATTTTATTATCCGGCTCGAAAAATACCCTCTTGAAGGTCGTCTCATGCGGCATCGTAAAACGAACAAAGCAGTCGTCACCACTATGCACTTCGGTTGCAGGAGAAAATATCACTATGTCCCCCTCAAAAAATCTCGGTTCCATCGAATCGCCTACAACACGGACGGCAAAGGCGTTGGGATCGTGCAAATCCGGACAGCGAACATAATCGTCGGCTATGCCCACCGGATAATCCAAATCATTAAAATCGCTCGGATAGCCGGCAGAAACCTTGTTTATAATCGGCACCAATCGACCGGCGGCCAAAGGTGACTTGTTCTGCTCGACGTCCAATTCGTTTTGAGAGAGAAGCTCGCCAAGCCGGCTTGCGTCGGCTTTATTATCGATGAGGTCCTTTACAATCTGTCGCCATTTTTTATTTTCCGCCTCGGCAGATTCATATTCGTGCCGAATGTCGGAGGGAAGCCCTTCGATATGAGCGATATGTAACAAAAGGCCCGACTCAAACTCAAGTATCTTCTCAAGCCTGGCAAGCAACTCATCACCGGGCGGATTTTTAACCTTGCCGGTCTCTATAGTAGAAAGATACGGCTTGGAAAAACCGACACGATTGCTTACCTCATCCAGAGTCAGGTTCAACTGTTCACGTTTTTGCCTTATTATCTGTCCAAGAGACATAAGAATCCTCAAATCACTTTTCGTCGTTATTCTACTTCAATAAGTTCGTAATTGCTACTACCCAGGCCGATGCGTTCTGCGTGCTCGATCTGGCAGCCGGGATTAATATTTTTATTCCTCAGCAATTTCTGTAACTTCCGGCCTGCTGTGTTTTCCACCAAATCCAGCGCCGCCTTATCCACAGCAACAGGGTCCACCGAAGCAGCTATACCGATATCATCGACTATTGTACGCATATCAGGTGTCTCAAAACAATCACAATCTTGGGTAACCGAAAGGATAAAATTGAAAAAACCCGCCTTGCTTTCTTTTCCTTTAAGCGTTCCCAGGGCGTATTCGGCTATATTTTCCTGTAATTCATCGGTTTCCTGATACCAATTGCATTTTACAGCCTCGAACCGGCAATGAGCCATACATTCGGCGCAACCGATGCATTTATCCTGGTCGATATTCGCTTTTTTCCTGCCCAAACTAATCGCATCGACGGGACAATGCTTCAGGCATTCGCCACAAAGTATGCAGTCATTAGAGATACTAAGCTTAAGAGCGGCATGTTGTTTCAGCTTTCCCTTTTTGCTCGCACAACCCATTCCCAAAGTTTTAAGCGTGGCTCCCATCCCCGCCGCCATGTGGCCTGTAACGTGAGCTATCGCAAGAATCGACTGACACCTTACGATATCGCTTGCAATATAAACTTCCTTGTTATGTCGGCCGTTTATCTCGACCGCCGTCTCGTTTGTTCCAAACAAGCCATCGGGTACAATAAATGGTATGCCAAGCTCTTTTAGATTAAACCCGTGCTCGGCGGCCAAAATCGTATGGTTGATGGCATTGTTCCTTTGACCGACGTACAAAGTTGTGGTATCTGTCAGAAACGGCCTGGTTTTTAATCTCACAAGCTCGTCCACTAATCCCTTGATGTAAGGAGCTTTTACGTATGTATTGTTATGGCCCTCGCCGACATGGACTTTGACCGCTGTAAAATCATTTTCACTGAAACATTTCGAAAAGCCGCCGGCCCGGAACAGTTTTAGCGCCTTTTCAGAAATCACCTGCTCGCTATCTTTGGCGGAGGCTTTAACAAAATATACCTTGGAACGTAATGAAGTCATTTAACACGAATAAATCAAATTTACCTATATCTGCAAACAACCAATCTGAAAAACACAAAGAATATTATATTTTTTTGCTCCTTTATGCAAAGACCGTTTAGAAAACCATGTGTTCGAGTAGTATTTTTACACCAAGAATTATAAGGATTATTCCACCAAAAGCTTCGATTTTGTTCTCGAAAATGTGGCCGAATCTCTTGCCAATAATAACACCGAGATAGGATAGTACGAATGTCACCAATCCTATCACCGTAACCGCAGTGACAATGGAAGCGGCAACCAGGGAAAGCGTAATGCCTATAGCCAAAGCGTCGATACTGGTAGCAACAGATAAAACAAGTAAAACAAGAATGTTCGTCGGACTAAAATTTTTCTCGGCGGCTGTTATCTTAAAAGACTCATAAATCATTTTGCCCCCGACCGCCGCCAGGATAACAAAGGCAATCCAATGGTCATAATCTGCTATATATTCTCTGAAGCTAAGTCCGGCCAAAGCACCGATTAACGGCATAAACGCCTGGAAACCGCCGAAAAAGAGGGCTATTCGCAGCGTATGCCTGAGATGCAACTGTTTGTATGCAGCCCCGCTGGCGATAGAAACCGCAAAGGCGTCCATCGCCAGTCCTATAGCAATAAAAATGATTGTTACGAAATCCATTAACTCTGCCTGCTCGTTACAGGATAATTAATTCTCCGGAACAATGTCGAAAACTGTCACTTCCGGCCTTGCAAGAAATCTCACCTGCGGGGCGGGTCTGGCTTCCAGTCCTATTCCACGATTTACATATAATACCGTTTTACCAACGGCATACATACCAGACTCGTATTTCTTCCCCAGTTTCGACAGCGTAACCAATGCCCCGTAAAAAGGCAAAGATATTTGGCCGCCGTGTGTATGTCCGCAGAGATAAAGGTCAACGTTCAGGCCTTCCATATCTTCGATAAGGTCGGGAAAATGAAACAGGAACACATTAAAACTCTCTGCCGATAATTCCTCCAACATAGCCCCAGCGGCTTGTGGATTATCACAGCTCAAACCTGAAAAAGACAACGTCTCGTCGTTTTTTGAAAGTACAACGGTTCGAGCATCCAAAAGTTCGAAATCGGTACCTGAGTAATAGTCCAGACCGCCCCAGTGCCGGGTCTCAAAGTTGCCGTAAACAGCGAATTTCGCCAAAGAGGCATTGAGATTTTTCATCGTTTCCTTAAACAACGGCAGAGCAGCGGGAGTGTTTACAGCATCACCCGTGAAGACAATAACGTCCGGCTCTAAATTGTTAATAAGTTTAACTATAGTCTTTTCATTTCGTATCTTCCTGTCGCAATGCAGGTCGGAGATTTGCACGATACGAAAACTCGTCTGCTTTAACTTGTTTGTTCGGATCGGGACCATTTTCACTTCGACCCGATAAGGCTCAATGAAATAACCGTAGAGAAAGCAGATTACACCGATAACCGCTAAAATGTGAATCAGGATAGCAGGTTTGGTCGGCAAGAAGTTGCTCTTGTTTCTGTTGCGCAGCTTATTAAAAATAAAGACAGCAACAAACGCAAATTCCAGAATATAGACCGCAGCTACGACTAACAGAAAAACAACAAGAGCTATAAATTCACTTTTCAACATATTACGTCATTCGGCCGTGATTATCCCATCGTTTGTCAGGTCTTCGCCGATTTTTTGTCCGGGTTTTACAACAAGAAACTCATCCTGGTCCCATCGTCCGTCAACAAGCCTCTGGCATAGTCCGGGGTCGCCCTGCAACTGCTCGTAATCCCAGCCGAGGAATTCGGCGCAGTGCTTAGTGTGCTGTTTATAGTATTCACAATCACCGAGGCCCCAATCGATATAGACAGCCCGGCTATATTTCTTTATCCAGTCCTGCTCAAGCTCCATAAGATACTTCGCATTATCTTCGCCGTATTTTTGCCTGTACTGTTCGAGCAAATTTTCACAACGTTCTTTGCCCGGTTGCGTGCCTGTCTCTATCCAGCCGGGGCTGTACCAATAAATACCGGGATGAGAATCGAAATATTCTTTATATCTTTCCTTCGAGCCGAGCAGCAATGTCACACAATCGTGACCGCGTGGCACAACGATTGGAATCTTCGCCGTCAGACCCACAATCCCGTTACTGCAAAGACCATAGCCTAACAACGATGCATCATAAGCCCTTCCCTGCATGTCCGTTGTCTGTTCGAGTGCTTTTAGGACTTCGGCCCGGAGTTTATCCGGCTCATTATGAAGACCCTGCTCCATTAAAACAACATCGACAATATTCTTCGAGCGAGCGGCACAAAAATACGCCTCCCGCTGCATCACCTTACATACGATAAATTGAAGTCTCATGACGTTAACACTTGGCTCGTCAGGCTCTCCGAGATGGATTCATTATTATGGATTACACGATTTGCACGGTCTTTTGCCGGCTTTTATCGCCTCTTCACGACTGTTATAACCAACAAGATTTTCTTCCGAGATATTCTGTGCCCAACGACAATCAGGTTTATGAAAGACACTGCTATTCTTTGATGAAACATAACTATACCGACTCGTCAACCTTTCAGTAACCGGTTGCTCCGGCTTGCTCGGCTCTTTCAATGGTTTATTTTCATCCATACCAGTCTCGTTAAGCCGTGTGCTCCGGATATTCGCCGTCTTATATGCATGAATGAAAGTCTCTATTTGCTCTAATGTCACCTCGGTTATTTTCGTGCGCATATCTTCAACGGGTGTTATCTGCATTGCCGGGTTCGTCTTCCAGAGATCAACCAACATATTTGTCTTCCGACTGTCCTTTAACGTAACCAAACGAGCAAAAGAGGTTTGAATATAGTATACGAATTTCTGCGAATCAGGAACTTTAAGAAAATGTACATAAACTTTCACACGGGGCACAGGGGTCAACTTCGGATCGACACAGTTAATGCCTTCCTCTTTTAGTTTCTTCTCAATCGCAAGCTGAAGCTCTTCCCAGTTTACACCGGTTTCATCCTCCGCCACAGATGTTTTTATAATTTGAACATACAACTGTTCCACACCCAATAAGGCCGGATATGGATTACCAATCAAAAAAGGCTCATCCTCATGTTGCGGCACTTCTTTCTGAGCCCGAACACTAATAGCTACAACCACAATTAAAACAAATACAAACAGAAGAATTTTTCCAGCTTTCATTTTATCTCTCTCTCTTTCCGCATATTTTTCCGATTCTTTCAAATTTATCCGGGCCGGCTAAAACCTGCCCCTGTGGTTTTTTTTCAGTCAACCGGCCGAAATTAGATACGAACCTACGCAATCAATGCAAACGCATCATTAACATCCATGCCTTCTTTAATCCCCAGGGCTTCGGCCTTTATGTTCGCCTTCGTGACTTTACGGTCGGGGAAATGCTCCAGGGTTCCGATCGGATTATCAGGTGTGCTTTCAACAATTGCTACGGCTACGCCGTATCTTTCACAGGCATCGACGTCAATAGCCGGACATGCCAGAAAACCTTTCGAGCCTGTCACCAAAAGAATGCCAAAACCCGGCCAACCGACCTGAACACCTTCAACCAAACCGTTCGGCGTTTGAAGTGTCTTTGTAGCCACCTGCATTATTAATTCTCTCCTTCCGCCGCCGCTTATAACAAAAATATTATCCGGAGATTGGCAACCATCTTCTGAATTAATCGACCGGCTCGCCCAGCAGTCCGGTAATTTCGGTCAGTTTCTCCTCAAGCACTTCCTTGCTCCTGGCCTCCAGATTTAATCTTAACAGCGGCTCGGTATTACTCGGCCGGCAATTAAACCACCAATCCTTATACCCGATAGTTACACCATCCAAGTGATCGACCTGGCCGTCGCTGTATCTTTTTAAAAGCTCATCCATTTTGGCCTGCTTGTCATCGACCTCGAAATTCATCTCTCCGCTGACGTGATATCTTCGCAGGGGTTTTATCAGCTCGCTTATCGGTACTTTGGCTTTGCTGACAATGTTAATCACATGCACTAATGTAATCATTCCTGAATCGGCGTAGAAATTATCTCGATAATAGAAATGCCCCGAAAGCTCCCCGCCGAATACTGCGTGCGAATCACGCAGGGCTTTTTTCATAAAGGCGTGGCCGACCCTTTCCCGACGCGGCGTACCGCCATACTTGATAATCTCCTCCATAACCACCCTGCTGCTGCGCAAATCGTAAACAACCGTTGATTTCGGCTGCTTTTCCAGAAAATACGGCACCATTAACGCCGTTAACAAATCGCAGCCGATGGTATTGCCTTTCTCGTCAATCATTATCAACCTGTCGGCATCGCCGTCGAAGCAAATTCCGAAATCACACTTGCTTCTCTTGACCGCGGATTTTACCTGGGTCAGATTCGCCTCGATCAGCGGATTCGGCTCATGTTTGAATTTACCTGTATACTGGAAGTTACGACTGACAATTTCTATCGGTAAACCACCAAAAATAGCCGGTACTATCTTGCCCGCCATGCCGTTCGAAGCATCTATGGCAATCTTCAATTTTTTGGTTTTCGGCTGAAGAAACTTCAATACGTGCTTTTTATATTCGCCGGTCAAATCTTTCTGCTTGACCGAGCCATAGGCCTTGCCCTTGGTGTGAAGCAGGGCCAAAGCGATATGCTCGATGTCTTTTAAGCCCGTATCGGCGCCGACCGGCTTGGCCTCCAGCCCGGATATCTTAAAGCCGTTGTATTTGGCCGGATTATGAGAAGCGGTTACCTGAACGCCTCCACAAGTACCCAGATGATTAATTGCAAAATACATTTGCGGCGTATCAATCATGCCGATATCAATCACATTCGCTCCCGTCGAGTTCATTCCCTTGATGAGCGCTTTTACTATCGCCTCACTGTGTGTTCGCATATCACGGCCGACACACAATGACTGGGCATTAGCCTGGCCCCGCTCGAAACCGCGAAGAAGCGAGCGTAAAAACTGGGCCGTGGCGGAGCCTATCTTCCACGCATCTTCCTCGTTGAACTGGTCGGGATAAATACCTCTTATGTCGTATGCCTTAAAAATCGTAGGGTCCATCCTGCTGACTCCCGTAATAAATAAATAGTTGACCCAAAAAGCAATGCCGAGAATGAAGCTCCTCAACTTCGAGCTTTTTTATTCTACACTTTAGGCTATTTTATGCCCTTCGTCCGGGGTGTCAACAACGAATGTATAACATATTGAAATGTTCGCTATGAGGCTATGAAAATAAGGTAAAGACCGGCTATTAATACAAGGATACCGCACAATCTCTTAAGAATGACGGCCCCCCTTGATTTTTCGTTCCAGTTCATATAGCGCTGGACGACCTCGGTAAACGTGCCTGCAAAAACAATAACCGAACAGTGTCCTAAACCATAAAACATCAGTAAAACGACGCCGTAGGTTAAATTCGTCGAGGCAACCTTGAACGTAACTGCCAGCATTGGAGCCATATAAGCAAATGTGCAGGGACCGATAGCAATACCAAATACCAATCCGAGAATAAATGCGGCAGGTATTCCCTTTCTTTTCAGCCCAACCTGCCCGGGGCCGCTAAACGGCATCGGGATTACATCCAGCAATATAAGGCCAACCGCAAAAAAAACGGCCGCAACAAAATAATTGCCGTACGGCCCGACATCGCCCAGCATTCTCCCGGCAGCCGCGGTAATACCGCCAATGCCGGCAATCGTGATTAAGATCCCTACAGCAAACAAGCTGGAGATATAAAATGCCCGCCGGGTAGATATTTGCCCCTGGCCATTGATAAATCCCACTATCAACGGAATACTCGCCAGGTGACAGGGGCTCAACAGAACACTTAAAATCCCCCAGATAAGAGCCGCAATTATCGCTATAGCGGGAGTTCCCTCAACGGCATGTGTCAATATTGTAAATAATTCACGCATCATTCCGTTTTTGTCGGATCCACACCAAGCTGCTTCCACTTGGCGAGGATATCCTCTTTGGAATAAAAACCTTCGTGCCGGAAAAGCTCCTTGCCGGAAGCGTCATAGAAGATTTGCGTTGGGATAACCCTTATTCCGGCCTTCTGGCCGGGAGCCGGGTCTTTCCATACATCGATAAAAACTACATCAAAAATACCTTTGTACTCACTTCTGAGTTCATCAAGTATTGGCTTCATCATTTTACATGGGATGCATTTATCGGCTCCGAGGTCAACAAGACGCGGCGGATTTTCAGCAACTTCCCTTTCAGCGGGAGCCGGTTCTTCGACCGTTGCAGCTACCTCAGCATTAGCCGGCTGGCCAAGGTTGATAACATTTGTTAAATTTATAGAAACTTCCTTTTCAGCGGGAGCCGGTTCTTCGACCGTTGCAGCTACCTCAGCATTAGCCGGCTGGTTGACGTCAACAGCTACGGAATCCGCCTTCCTGCTCTTTTTAATATTCACCACAGCAGTAACAGCTATTATAAGAAGAACCACTATCAATACATTCACAGTCTTATTCATAAGTAAATCACTCGACCTTTCATTTCTAAAATCGATTTGACAGACAATTAGCTTTGCCAAACCCGACTTAACTTAACAAAGCAGTACCTTTCCGGACTACTTTGTCAATGTTTTCATTAGTGGCAGGACTTTTTCCTTTCTCCAACCCAAGGTCGGTAACACGAATATACTCGAATTCCGTAAATCCCGCCTGTTCAAGACATTTCTTAACACAATCCAGGTTGCATCCGTCAATAACAAGTATTTTCGAAGCTGTATTGGTCTTTTTCATAATCGGCTCGACGCGCCCGCCCACACCGGCCAGGCAAAACATCGCCCCGATACCATCTTTACTCAATTTCCGGGCCGCCCTGTCGGATACTTCACCCACATCGGCCGCCCCCGAACAGGAAAATATTAACGTCGGACCACCAGTGCAACATGATTTTTCGTCACTCATTCTCAAACTCCTTAACCAGTAAAACCACTTTTATTCAGACAGCATTGATTTTATCTCAACCGGCGACGGTACTTTACCGACGGCTTTGACCTGGCCGTCAATCGCCAGGGCCGGCGTCATCATCACGCCAAATTTCATAATTTCATTAATCTCGGTGATTTTCTCAATCTCAAATTCGCTGCCCAGATCCTTCGCCGCAGTTTCCGCGTTCTCGGCCAGTTTTTTACATTTAGGACATCCCGTACCAAGAATCTGTATCTTTTTCATGTCTTAATCTCCGGTTTTATTTTCGTTATAGAATCGTTTGTCTGAAATACCGGGAATACCGGAAACATCATCCTGCCAGCCATTTCTTTTGACTTCGAGATTATCAAATCGTGAAATATAGGGTTTGATATCCAGCAGCGGGCTGCCGTCCAGGATATCCACCTGCGCTATATAAATCCGCCCGTCCTCTATCCGTAACAGCTTTACAGGCGAGATCCCGATCGGATTGGGACGGCATGGCGCCCGTGTTGCGAACAATCCTCTCTCGACCGTATCCAAGTAAGGTACAACTAATAGCTTGGATTCGGCCGCCTTATGAAACCAATACACCAGCCATATCCTCTCGAAGCCTTCGAGGTCTTTCAGTCCCTGCCTATACGGCTCGAAAACTTCCACAATACCCTCGCTGTTCTTTGCATAAACCGGCTGAATCGGAGAACCTTTCGCCTTTGTAAGCGATGAATGAATCACACCTATGGGTTTAACCGTAATTGGTTCAATCATAATAAACACCTTCTTTATACCATACCGAAAATTATTCCCGAAACCGTCGCCATGAAAATCACAAGCGACACAAAGACGACGGTCTTTTGCGTTCCCATTACCGAACGAATTACAAGCATATTGGGCAAACTCAAGGCCGGCCCGGCCAGCAAAAGCGCCAGTGCAGGCCCTTTGCCCATACCTGCCCCCATAAGGCCCTGCAGAATGGGAACCTCCGTTAAGGTCGCAAAATACATAAAGGCGCCGGCAACGGCGGCAAAGAGATTGGCCCGGATCGAATTGCCGCCGACCGCCCTGTTTATCCACTGGGTCGGGATTATCCCTTCACGACCCGGCCTGCCTAACAGGAAACCGGCGACAAGCACACCCAAAAGCAACAAGGGCAGAATCTGCTTTGCGAACGTCCAGGAAGCCTCGACCCATTCTATAATCTCGGCCTTTGTAAACCATAAATACAGCATCACGCCGAACGCAATAAGGAAAACACCGACCAAAACCCATTTGCTATTGTAAATCTTTTCATACAGATTCTTCTTCGGGATTTCCTCCATTTGCTGTAACAGGTCACGGGAAACCGAAATCGTCTGTCCCTTGGTATCCTGAATTTTAATTTCCTCGGCCCCCGTATTCAAAAGTGTGCCTTCGACCTTGTACATCGAAAGCCCGCCGGGACAACAAAGAAATACGGCACGAACGTCACCGCTTCGCGCCCAGTTGGCAAATACTAAGATGCCGACCATGGAAGCAAAATACAGGGCGTTTTTCCATAACGCCCGGCTGACTTCAGGGGCCGGCATAGCCATTTGGGCGTTGATTTTTTCGATCTGTTCTTTGCGATAAATAAAGTGCATCAAAAGCCCGATCACAATACTAAAGAGAACTGCCCCGACTGCACGGGCGATACCTATTTCCAAACCGAGTATGCGGGCGGTTAGTATAATCGCAAGGACATTGACCGCAGGGCCTGAGTAAAGAAAGGCGGTGGCAGGTCCTAAACCCGCTCCCATCTTATATATGCCCGCAAACAAAGGCAAAACCGTACAGGAACAAACCGCAAGAATACTGCCCGATATCGAAGCCACGCCGTAAGCGAGAACTTTATTTGCCCTTGCCCCGAGATATTTCATTACCGAGGCCTGACTGACGAAAACCGATATCGCACCGGCGATTAAAAAAGCCGGCACCAGGCACAATAGGACATGCTCCCTTGCATACCACTTGACCAAATGCAGCGATTCGGTAATTGCATTATCGAAGCGGGCAATCCCGATAGGCAGATAGAAACAGCCGAGAAATACCGCGATAATAATTACCAGCTTTTTCCATTCCTTTTTCATACTCATACAACTATTCTAATACACAATATCTGATAATTTGTCATGCTGAGCCGTAAGGCGAAGCATCCGGCTATCGATACCCAGATTCTTCACTGCGCTCAGAATGACATCTAACAAAACACTATAAGGCCTTAAGCAATTTTTCGCTGTCTTTTGCCTGTTGTTTCAAGACATTACTCACACAAGCAAAGAAATCCACAATACAGGTGTACTTCAACTTGTATATGACCTTAAGGCCCTCCTTTCGAGATTCCAGCAAACCGGCGCCAACCATCACTGAAAGGTGCCGGGACACATTCGAGCGTTCGGAGCTGACATTTTTGGCTATATCGCAAACACATTGCTCACCGTCTTTTAGAAAATTTATTATAGCAATACGAAGCGGGTGAGCTATCGCCTGAGCGATTTGGGCCTGCCTTTCAAACAACAGTTGTTTGTTTTTAATTAACATTTTACCTCCACAACTATTTTACTATGTGATTATATACTCATATTGTAACATAAAGTTCAACAAAAATCAAGGATATTTCTAAAAATATCTTTGCGAAGGGATTCCGTTAAAAACCAGCAAAAATTTACTGAAAATGGACCTGAAATATGATAATATAAACCTACAGATGCGAAAAAGTGTCTTCCCGCTTCCGCTCGAGAATTCTATGTGAGATAAAAAATATCAGAAAATAGGAAATAATGATGAATCTTTTTGGATCATTCCATAAAAAATCAAAAGACGTATATGAGCAAATTGCTCAAGGCATAATCATGACATCATTGTTATTTTGTAAAGAGCTTGATACACAAGATAATCAGTATTCAGCAGATGCAGGAGCTGAAATACTTTACTTTCTTCTTCATGAACTTGACAGACAATTACTTCAGGATGTTGGACCAGAAGCCCGAGATATTATATTTGATAAAATTGCTTTTAAGGTTATTGGAGACTACATAAATTTAACATTAAAACCTGAAACACCTATCGACATAATACTAAATCTTGGCGAATTAATGTTAGATAACCTAAACGAGAGACAAAGAATATACTCGAAATGTAAGTGTTTAATGGTAAAAGGAAATCCGGGTGCGGCTAAAGGAAGTATAATATTTGCATTATCGTTCTATATTCATAAAGCATTGCGAAAAACAGATAGAAATAATGTTGACGAGATTCTTTGGGGAGAAAAAGACATAGTAATTTCAGATTTGGACGATTTCCCAAACTCTATAGAAACAATGAAAATACATATTTGCGCCATGAATTTCTTGATCGAAAATGTAAAGATTTGGAAAAAACTAATTAAGTCAATTCCTTATGATTAATTATAAATCCCAAGTTGATTATAGATGTCTATAAGAACTTCAGTATGCTGATCATACTACGATTAATATTTCTTATATATGCTATATATCATATTAACTCATCTAATTGGAAAACATTATGCTGACAAATAAAGGTGACAAATTTACCATTTCAAATTGTTCGCAAATTGAGGAAATCCGGTCGTTTATCAAAAATAATCGTAATAATCCCAAAATTGAAGGGAAGACACTCGATGAATTATATTGCCTATACATATATCTAAGCAAACTTTACCGTGCAAAATATTTTTCTTTACCACTTCAAACTCTCAAATGGGAACATCCAGATTTTGTTTTAGACCAACAAACAGGTATCGAAGTAGTTACATCTGCTACTCAAATGGAAAAACATGCTTTAGCTATAATGGAAAAAGAATATCCCAAAGGATCGATGCTTGAAATTCCTTATTATATTCCTGGATCAAGTTACGAACCAAGAGACGGTATACGAAAACCAAACGAAAAGCTAAAGCATGCCGGCTTCGGGGATTATGGAAAGGAAAAGTCATGGTTGGATTGTGTTAGACAAAGATTAAATGAAAAAATCTGCAAATTAAATAAAGATATTTTTAATAAATACGAAAGTAATCAATTAATCATTTACGATGATACTTGTTTTTTCCCAAATGTAGATTATGTCATCCATAAACTCAAACAAGAATGTGTGTATTCATTTAAAGTAAATTTTGATCTAATCCATATCGTAAATGTTGATAATCTTTTTATCTTTGACGTTTTAGGACAATGTTCCCGTTTTAATGTTACTTTCGACCTATTTGAAGATTAATAAAAGAGTAGATGATGCAATGAAATCGCAGCAATAAGTTAATATTTTTTTCTGAATCTTGCGGCGGGAATGTTCAGGATTTTTCGATACTTTGCGACGGTGCGCCTGGCCAGATTATCTATACCGGCCTCCGCCAGTTTCTTGAGTATCTTGTCATCGCTTAACGGCTTGCTCTTGTCTTCAGCGTCGATAATCTGTTGCAGTTTGGCCCTTATAGCCTCCCAGCTACGGGCGTGACCGTTAACATCATCCCTGCCGCCGCTAAAAAACTTTCGCAGCGGCAATATGCCCCAGGAGCACTGGACATATTTACCGGAAACAGCCCTCGACACCGTCGCCAGATGTACGCCGACATCATCCGCTACTTTAGACATAGGCAGCGGCTTGAGATAAAGCTGGCCCCTGTCGAAAAAATCCTTCTGATATTTCACTACCGCCTTTGCAACCTTCAACAAGGTATTCTTACGCTGCTCCATGGCTTCCATAATCCACTGCGCGGACCGCAGGTTATTTTGTAAAAACTGCCTCGTCTTTTCACTCATGTGAGCATCTTTTGCCATTTTTGCGTAGTAGTTACTTATCCTCAGACCGGGCAAACCGGAATCAGCCAATATCACTGAATACTGACCCGAATTATCCGACGATTCCACTATTACATCCGGAGTGATCGGATGATTTCGGTCCTGGCCTATTTGAAGGCCCGGAGATGTGTCAAGTTTACTCATGCGCTCGATGGCCTGATTGATTGAGTCGATATCGCAATTCATCTTTTTCGCGATTTCAGGCAAACGATTTTCGAGAAGATCGTCCATGTGCTCGGCAATCAATCGATATTCGAAGCTCATATCCGGATTACCATTTTGCGAACTTTTTGCAAATTGGGATTCCTCTTCTCCGCTCTGGGCCATTTGAATAAGCAGGCACTCTTTCAAATCGCGCGCCCCGATGCCGGCCGGCTCCAGCTTCTGTACAAGTGTTAACGCCTCTTTCAGATGGTCAATTGTGAAATCGTCTTTGTCCTTGTTATGCAACTGCTCCAGCCTTACGGTCAAATATCCCCTGTCGTCGATATAGTCTATAATCATTTCACCGGCTTTTTTCAGGGAATCTTCCGCATCGACCATTCGCCATTGCTCGGTCAGATACTCATGCAGAGATTGAGAAGGAGCGGCGGTGTTTTTTAACGCTTCAAGCTTTTTGTCCGGCTCGTCACCGGCAAAACGATAACGCAGCGGACCGGCCTGGTCCATATAGTCCTTATATTCATCATCAATACCTTCGAGACGCTCGAAATCCTGAACCTTGCTGTTGTCCGTATCGACGACCAGGTCCTTTTCACCTATATCATCCCGAGTTTGTTCTTCGACCGGCTCGGTTTCTTCGGCGCTTGACGACTCGGCTATTTCCAAAACAGGATTATTGTTTAACTCCTGTTCTATTCTCTCCTGAAGGGCAAGTATCGGAAGCTGGAGGATTTCCATCGATTGAATCATATGCGGAGCGAGTTTCATTCGCTGTTCCATCCGCATTTGACCTGACATTTCCATCTTCATAGAAGCACCGATAATAAATCCTCTTTCAAGTCGTTACTTGAACTCTTGATTATGTATCATAAAGACGTAAAGGAATTTCGTCAATATCCGACGTGTAATTCAATAATAATCGCACCTTAGGTGGGTTTAATAAGGGGTTTAAGAAGTATGAATAAAATTACTCCAACACCTGCCTGCCGATAATCGCATCGGTAAGCATTTTCCCGCTTGCATATTCTATCGTACTGCCTGTGGGCAATCCCCTTGCAAGCCGGGTAATTTTCACATCGGAGGTTCTAAGAAGTGAACTTATATAAAGTGATGTGCCGTCGCCGGTCATATTCGGATTTGTCGCCATTATAAGTTCTTTTACATCACCCCGGTGAACCCTTTCAACGAGTTGTTTTATCGTCAAATCGCCCGGTTCGATCCCCTCAAGTGGCGCGATATGACCGCCGAGAACATGATACACCCACTTGCAGGCCCCGGTTTTTTCAAGGCTTATGACATCCTTGGGTTGTTCGACGACACATATTATGCTTTTATCCCTGCGGTTGTCCGAACAGATTTGGCAAACAGCTTGTTCAGCCAGATTATAACATATTTCGCAGCGCCTGACCTTTTCCTTTAGATTGCGAATGGCATCGGCAAGGCCTATGGCCTCCGCCGGCGGGGTCTTGAGTATATAAAAAGCCAGACGCTCGGCCGTCTTGGGACCTATGCCCGGCAGCTTGCCGAATTCCTCGATTAACTTATTCAAACTCTCTGTGTATGCACTGCTCATAAATCCATCCTGTTACATCAGGTGTTTAATCTATAAATTGTCAATCCCTAATCTTCTTCGATGCCGGTTATTGTCGCATCGAGTCCGAGAAGTACCGTTTTAACGGCCGGGTCGTTCATCATTTCGTTTCTTCGTTTACTACTGCCCTTCGGCTGATTAGCAGAAGGTTCTGCCTGCGTTTGAGGTTGGTCTGAAATCTCAAATTTTAATCCTACAGGCACCGAAAGCTTTTCGCTGAGCAAGGTCTGGATTTGTTCCATTCGGCCGTTGCTTTCACAAAGCTGCTTTTGCATTTGAGCCGATGGGCCGAACTCAAGGACCAACACACCATCTTCAATTCGGTTCGGCTTGGCGGAACTTAATAATCCACCCGTGCCCGGACCGAGTTTCGAGGTAATAAGACCCAGGAGGCTTTGCCAGTTATCCTTTATTGACCGGATATCGCTTATGCCGGAGAGATCCTGCGAACCCATGTCCGCGGCTTGCGGCTTGTAACTGGTTGCCTGCGGTTTGCTGGATACCTGGTTTTCAGGGCCTGCTGTTATTTTTTTTTTAGAGCTAACAGCAGGTGCAGAGCCGGGTTTCAATTGCGAAAGAAGACCATCGACATTCAGGAAATGCTCGCTCAATGCAAATCGCAACAGTAATGCCTCCAAAAGGGCCCTGCATGTATCGCTGTTTTTAACCGACCAGCGAAGTTTTTCCAGCGTCGAAATATTATAAATAAGTGCGGCAATATCGAATTTCTCGATTAGTTCTGCAGCCCTTTGTCTCTGCTGGTCTGTCATAATAACAAGTTTGCTTTTAGATCCCGTGGATTTGACCACCATCAAATCACGCATATAATCGATGAGCGAATCCACAATCTGGACCTCACTTACACCGGTGACAATTAAATCTTCTATCGCTGCAAGCGTACCCGCCGCATCGCTATCGCCTATCTTTTCGATAAGATTCCATACTTTTTCGCTGTTCGGCTGCCCTAAAAACTCCTCAAGCAGCTTGACCGTCAAAGGCTCGGCGCCCGTACTTATCAATCTATCCAACAGGCTCAAGCCGTCCCTCATCGAGCCGTTTGCCATTTTCGCCAGCGGCAGTACCAAATCATCCTCGTACTTAATATTCTCCTGTGCAAGTATGGACTTGAGCTGCCCGGCAATTACGTCCGGCCCTATATTGCGGAAATCAAACCTCTGGCACCTCGACTGAATTGTCGCGATGACCTTGTTCGGCTCCGTCGTGGCAAAAATAAACTTAATATGACTGGGCGGTTCTTCCAGTGTTTTAAGTAGCGCATTAAATGCAGAAATAGTCAGCATGTGCACTTCGTCGATTATATAAATCTTAAATCTCGAACGTGCAGGTCTGTAAATCGCATTTTCCCGCAGCTCCCGAATCTCATCAACTCTGTTGTTCGAGGCGCCGTCGATTTCGATAACATCGATATCTTCGCCGAGGTTCACCGCAACACAACTATCGCACTTGCAGCACGGCTCAACCGTCGGCCCATCGGACTGGAGGCAATTGAGCGCTTTTGCAAGCACTCGCGCCATTGTGGTTTTACCGACGCCCCGGGTGCCTGTAAAAAGGTAGGCATGCGCAACCCTGTCGGTCCTTATCGCATTTTTCAGCGTTTGAGCGATCGGGTCCTGGCCGATGATGTCATCGAACGTTTGCGACCTGTATTTTCTTGCAAGAACAGTGTAAGCCATTTTCAAAATGGTTAATGAATATTCGACAGAAAACCCGTTTACGCCGCATATTTGGGGCGGCATTCTACAAAAAAACCAGTATAGCGAGACCATCGAATTTTTTCTACAAAAACATTTTAATTTGACAGATTTTGTTATAAAAGCTATTGTTCTAACAAAGGTTATAACGGCCGAAAGAGATATTAAAGGGAAAAAAAGATGCAGCCAGGCCTCGGTTATTCTCTTGCGCCCACCGGAAGTGGGTAGAGAATCTCAGTTTTAAGGAAGGAATGTTGCTATGAAAGTAAGGATTGAAGATACATGCACTGCATGTGGACTATGCGTTGACACATGCCCGGAAGTATTCGAGATGGGCGATGATATGGCACAGGTTATGGTCGATGACGTTCCGGCCGAGTACGAGGACGCCGTTCAGCAGGCCGCCGACGAATGCCCCGTCGAAGCAATCGTAGTCGCATAGGAACACATTAAAATATAGAGAAATTCGGTTTAATCCGAACACAGGCCGGCGGGGATATTTCTCTGGCCGACCGGTAGATAAAATCCGCCCTACCTGTTATTGCTGCACTCCGGAGACATGCTCAGACGGGCACAAAAACCTTTTATCGTCCCTGCTTTCAACACAGGTTATTTTCAGAAGTGTAATTCTATAAAGAAAGCTCCCGGCTTCTCTCGGCCGCACGCCGCAAAGCCTTTAAGACTATATCTTCAAAATCTCTCTCAATGAATACATTAAACGCCGCCTCTGTAGTACCGTTAGGTGTGGCGACCTTTTTTGTTAGCATCTCCGGCGTCTCGCCCTGCTCAGCCGCTCTCTCGGCAAGCAATGCGGCACCCTTGGCGGTTTGAAGAACCAGCTCTTTCGACACATCCTCAGGCAAGCCCAGCTCGACACCCGATTTAATCATTTCCTGCATCATCAGGAAGAAATAAGCAGGCCCGCTGCCACTGATCGCCGTAACAGCATCCATCAGGCTTTCGTCCTCAAGAACAATGGCTTTCCCAACGGAAAGCAAAATAAGTCTGGCAAATTCGACTTTTGGTTTTGCCTTCTCGTTGGCAAACAAAGCACTGGCGCCTTCATCCACCCATGCCGGCATATTGGGCATGACGCGAACGATAGCAACATCCCCGAGGACGGAGGAAATATTAGCTGTTTTTATGCCCGCCGCGATGGATATAATCAGCATATCCGGTCGAATCGAATCCTTGATACTCTCTAAAGCATCAGGCATATTCTGCGGCTTGACGCTCAAAACCAAGTTATCAACTTTCGAGGCCAGCTCTGCATTACTGTCCGCCGTTCTGACCCCATAGTGCTCTCTCAGATATGAGAGCCGCTCAGGCCGAACATCACTGGCATAAACTTTGCCCGGTCTGTACACATTGGCTTTCAGCACGCCGTTGATCATAGCTTCTGCCATATTTCCACTGCCGATGAAACCTATCGTGCTCACTTTTTTCTCCTTGTCTTAGATAACTTTGTAAATATAATTCTGTTAGTGATTTCTCAGCTATAAATATTAAAACCAAATGGGGACAAAAGCAATGCAAAAACAGGTAGATTATTCCGAAGCCGTCAAAACAAAATACCCCGAACAGGTTGTCATAGCTATCGCCAAAGACAGAAACGGAAAAGCCAATCCCGTTACGTTAGGCTGGACAATGATCGTCTCTGGCACCCCGCCGATGATGGCAATCGCCGTAGCCAAAACACATTATTCAGTTGAAGCTATCACGCACTCGAGGTGCTTCACCATTGCTTTTCCATCTTCTGAGATGGCCGAAGCGGCGCTGTTCTTCGGCTCTAAGTCCGGCCGCGACACCGACAAATTCGCCGAATCAGATTGCAAAACAGCCCCGGCGACAGAGATTGATTCGCTGCTGTTGGCCGACGCCGTTGCAAATTTCGAATGCGAATTCGAATCGCAGATACCCGCAGGCGATCATTTCATCTTCGTCGGCGAAATCGTCGCCGCCCACATCAACACCGAACCAAAGAAACGGTTATACACCATCGCTCCCGGCCACAAACTCGGCCCAGCATCATAAAAAATCCGTGACAAACAGACCCAAGATTGATATTCTATGCCTTGTGGAAGGCTTCTGACGAAAGAGCCAAAGACAGGAATCAAGGGCCAACCATGTGAGAATTGTGAAATTCTATTTCCGTTAGAATAAATTCTGCAAAAGGTGGTGCATATTATTATGCTGACCCGGAAAAGAAAGGATAAAACTCGATGCCGTACGATTCTGTTGACGCTCTTCAGCGTGCATTGACACGAGACGTATTTCATTATGCCAAAGATGCAAAGAAGGCCGCTGGGCGCGCATTGGGTACGCTTGTCGAGATCATCACCTTCTACCTCATTAAGAGTTGGGGATACGAAAAGCACACCGCAATTGAGAGACGTCTCCCGGAATATGCGAATCCAGACATCACACACAACGTCGAGTTCAGTCTACACCCATCTTATGAACTCATATCTTTTCAGATTCCAAAATCTGAACTTCCTTTTACATCAAAGAAACTTGCAAGGTATATTTCTGACGTCGATTGGGTTATAGGCGAATCTAAAACAACGCAGCTACTTACTTCTGCTCACATCCTTCGGAATGCGTGCGTCTTGTACGAAGATAGAGCACGAATGATCATTGCCTATCTTGGAAAGGCGTCAAAAACCGCCTACCGAGTCTCTGTGCACCAGCTTACAACTCACCCCTTTGCCGTTCTTGAATGCAAGCGGGTTGGCGTTGAGGAAGGTATCAAAAAAGGTCCACAGACAATAGAGAAAGCCAAACAGGGAGCGTATGTTGCCCGCACATTATCTTCGCTGCAAAAAATCAGGATGTCTGATGGCGCCATCTATGGAATACTCCATCTTGACAACGGAGAACTCCGATACGAACCCTATGAACAGTTTCTTCGATCTGTCATTGCATCAGACAATGTCTCATTGTTGCGAGACTTCACGCTTACTGTTGGCGTGGTCAGCAACCACGGAAACTGGTTTACCTCAGATGACCATAATAAAGAGATCAAGGTTTTGGCGCAGTCATACGACTGGCTCCTCTTTCTCACAGATGCTGGTCTCTCCGCATTCGTTGAGTCCTTGCTTATCAAACCAGCCAAGCGGTACAAGCCGATAAAGGACGCATTTGTCAAGAGTTATACCGGTAGGAAGGGTGCCAACAGATTTACTAAGGTCAAGATTGCACTTGCCGCGGACTTTGCATTGCAAGAGTACTTCTCCGCTAATCTGTCCGAAGTCGAGATGTGGTTCAATGTCATCTCGCCAGTTGGACGCTCCATTGCTAAGCTTAAAAGAGAACTCGATTTATTGTCGGCAAAGAATTGGAAGGAGATTCTAACGTGACGGCAGGCAGGACAATCAACTCACAGAGTGTAGACTGGTGTACACCACAGAAATATATTGATGCTGTCAAGAGACTCTTCGGTGGTAGAATAGCACTTGATCCATGCTCTAACCAATGGTCCATCGTGGCCGCTGAAACAGAGTACAGCCTGCCAGAGTATGATGGTCTCAAGGAGTCATGGAACTTCCCAACGATCTATGTTAATCCCCCGTATGGAGCGGATAAGGAACGGCGGACAACGATCAAGCACTGGCTGTACAAGTGCGCACATGCACACAAATATTATGGATCAGAAGTGCTTGCACTAGTCCCTGTTGCAACCAATACGCGCCATTGGAAGGAATACATTTGGGGACGAGCGACGGCTGTTTGTTTTCTCTATGACACACGACTTCGGTTTCTTGTCGAGGGCAAAGACGGGGGAAAGGGAGCTCCGATGGCATGTGCAATGATCTACTGGAATAAAAATATCAAAAAGTTTCACGATGTATTCAGTGAGTTTGGTGCAGTTGTTGATTTAAGACCATTACACGGCAAAGTAATTGGTGAAAGAAGAAAATTGCGTCAAATGAAATTCTTTGATACTATTTAGAGGAAACCCAAGGACAGTCAACCTATGCTACTCTGCGAAGTAAATCGCTACGTAGCACAAGTTAATGGCTGGGGCAAGTTCACAGAAAACTGACTGCACCTAATAAACCCTTAATAAATCAACTATGCTACCGTATATTATCTAAGTTTCTTTTGAATTTGGTGGTAATTCTGCAGGTGGCTCTTCTATTTCAGTGGATATAACTTGAATTGCACCTTTATTAGTAAGTGATTGTATTATAGTTAATGGATCAGTACCACTCTCAACATCTTTTTGTATTTCTTCTATCTTATCGGATAAAATTCCAAGTTCTTTATACATACCCATTTTCCATTCTACTGATTTTTGTATAATTTCAACGGCCTTTTTGGTCACTTCTATTTTTGAATCTAGAACTTCTGCCTGAGCTTTATCTCTTGTTTCCTCTGGTAAAAAAATGGCTTTATATCTTTTCTCAAGCCACTGATAGATTGATTTTACTCCTCTTACAACGATTTGACTCTTATCAACCACTTTTCACCTCCCCCAAAAAGTATTTACTTTTTGCTTTTGATTTATCTGAATAAACTCAATCTCAGGCATTGAAAGGCCTGTGTATTCATGAAGTCTTTCTATTGCTACTGCTAAATCTGTTAAATTTTTAAATGAGATATTATCATCCACTTGAATACAACAAATGCAGGTATCGAGTTTAAGATTTAGCTCTTCATTCAGTACCTTATCAATAATACTCTTAATTACTTTATTAAGAGACTCGCGGGTGATCTGACTCTCTTCCTTGAGAAACTGAATTATTTCTAGTGCTATTATTCGAATCGGTACTGACAAGTACTCATTATTTATAGAATCGTGTGGCACTAATTTTTGGATTCTCCTTTCGATAATATCTTGAACATTAAGTTGATATTTAAATTTTATTTCAATCAATTCATTGAAACTACCACCGATATTATTATTCACGATACTGTGTATTATTAGTTGATCCTTATCCATTTTTTCACCTTCATTACATAATGCTTTTCTAATTTATTAATTGAGAAGTTAAAGGTCTCCGGTACATCTTTTTAACAAAACTTATTAACCGCCAGAAAAACTCTCATCTGTACTTCCCTTTCAATGCTCGCTCAAGGTTTATAGTTCAGATTATAAACCATATCTCATCGCAGTACAAGAACATTTGGCTAAAACAGCGTGGAGTGTCGATAGATTGTAGTTCATCCAATGTCTCTGAGGCTGGGCAATAAAAGATTTCCCCCTCGTTGTCAAATTTCTTATAGTATCCTGTCGGAACGCTCTTAAAATACAATTAGTTTTTATCAAAAAGGAGGTATTTTAAAATGAGGAACTCATTGTTGAAGCGGTCGATTATGATGTGCCTGCTGGTTTGTGCAGGCGGAATGATATTGTCCTGCGGCTCGCGAAAGGAGCCAGAATTAGAAGCTGAGGTAAAAATATTAAACGAAAGCGTTTACCTCTGGAATAGAGGCTCGCAACCATGGACCGGCGGAGTAGTATTTCTAAATGAACGGTCCCTGGGGATTCAAAAGCCGTTTAAGACGATAAACCCGAAAGGTTTCGCCCAACTACCCCTTCGCGAATTTAAGCAGGATTCCAGGCCTATATCAGAGGATACCTTCGATCTCAAATTCGTATTGGTCGAAGTGGAGGGCTACGCACCGAGAAAATTCAGCATCGAGTAATAATGTGCGTTAAGCAATCAACGGCTATGGAACTGTGGAACACTGCTAACAGGATTTTAATTCGCCGGCAGGATGTCTCGGCTCCGCTCTCCGTAAGGAGTCCTCCCGTAAGGGATGGCCAAGCCCACAAGGACAACATGACAGAGGTAGTGAAACCAGATGCTTTTTGTACTCGGCATAATACGATCTACGAACAATGAACCATGAACGACGAACTCAATATGAGTCATAAGTAAACGTCATTTTTAATTCAAAAATGGGGATTTTGGTTGTATTTTTACAAAGCGCAAGTACAATATATAATTAGCCAATGGAATGGCCCAAAATAGCGGAGGGAATAATACAAGTCAGAAATAAATTCTAAGCACTAATTTCTAAGCTCTAAACAATTTTCAAATGTACGAAATCCAAAATTCACAAACAATCGCTAATCCTCTTAATCCGCGTTATCCGTGGTTAATTTGAAAAAACAAAGCCAATTCGCCGGCCTTCGGCTGGAAACTCGAAAATCTAAACCCGAAATTCTAAACTCATGGATCCAAAAGTAAAATGAAAAAACAAACCCAATATTAAGACGGAAGACAGAAAACTGAAGGCAGAAGACAGAAGAAAAAATGGAAAACAAAGCCAATTTCAAAAAAGTCAAATCGTAATAAGTATATTATTGACAAGGGATTATCGCAGAAATGAGCAATTGGACACTTAGTAAAAACAAAGCCAATTTGTAGCGTCAGAAGACAGAATACGGACGACAGAAGGCAGACACATTGTTCGGTCATCTGTCCTCGGTTCTCTGTCCTCTGTCCAGAGCACAAGTTTATTGGCTGGAAGAAACGAAAAATGGAACGTTTAACAAAGCCGAACCGACCTATAATATAGAAATATGGCAAAGAGCCGGGACCAAATTTATAACGAACTGCTGGTCATAAAATGCCGGCAGGCTGACAAAGAGGCGTTTAACGAGCTTGTCGGCAGATGGCAAAAACGCCTCTGGAACTACGCCTTCAAAGTCACCGGCTCCGAGTCGGCGGCGTGGGACATTGTCCAGGAAACCTGGCATGGGATTATCAAGGGCATTAGAAAGCTCGATGATGTTGCAGCTTTTCCACGATGGGCCTTTAGAATCGCCAATAATAAATGCACCGACTGGCTGCGCAGGCAACAGGTACAGTATAAACTCAATGACGAACTTACAAAAAATATACAAAGCGAATCCGACGACAAGACAAACAGCGATGATAAAAGCGAAGTTCTTCAAAAAGCCGTTCTAAAACTTCCGCCGGACCGTCGGGCGTTATTGATATTACGATATAACGAGGATTTCGAAATAGAACAGATTGCAGAAATAATCGCAGTACCTCCGGGAACGGTAAAATCGAGACTCCATCGAACAGTGAATCAATTAAGAGAAATAGTCGAGCGCTCACAAAATGGATAACCTTGAACAGGAACTGAAAAAAGCATTAAAAAAGAACGGCGATTTCGATATCGACAAGAGCGAAACGCTGAGGAAGGAGATTGTACAAATGTGGTATAGCAAGAATCTACGAAAAACGAAAATAATCTTCTGGATATTTTACCTTTGCAGTATCGGCATGATGATCGGAGGGTACATCGGATTACGGACCGCCGATAACACCGTAGGGATGCTCTCGTGGGTACTCTTTTTTATGATCGGCTTCAACTCGACAATCCTGATGAAACTCTGGTATTGGGTAATCGATACGAAACTAAGCGTCCTGAAAGAAATGAAACAGTTACAGCTCCAGATAACCGAACTAAAAAACGAAGTGCCGCCAGCGGTAAGTTAACCGGTGAGCAGCTCGAATTCCTCGACGCTGAGCGACTGCCTTAACTTCTGCAGGGCAATCAACTCAACCTGGCGGACCCTTTCCTTGCTGAGGCCGAGCTCTTCGCCGATTTGCACCAAAGTTTTGGTCTTCTTTTTAATCGGCGAGCCAATCAAACCATATCGATTCAATATGATGTACTGCTCACGTTCAGTAAGATTATCTTTGATAACACGCGCGAGGCTCTGGTGTGCCCGCTCGATGGCGGCGAAATCGACCGCGTCTTTAGTTTTCAAATCGCGATGGATATCCGCCAGAGAAGCCGCCGTCTTCTTATCGAGCCGGGGAGCCTGGGTTGGAATTTTGCGGGCGTAATCTTTTGCTATCGCCCAGGAAGCGAAGGTGCTAAAACGAAAGCCTCTGGTATAATCGAATTTCTCGACCACGCGCATCAGCGAAATATTTCCCTCGCTGATAAGGTCGAGCAAACTCGTCCCTGCGGAGGTGTGTTTGCGGGCAATGCCCACAACAAGCCGCAGGTTAGCTTCGATAATCCTACGTTTTATCGCTTCGGCATCGGCCAAATAACATTCAATACGTTTGAGTCTCGTGCCGTAAACACGGGCCGGTTTTATACCGACACGCTCCTGGCAAGCCAGGTATTTCAGGTAATTGTATCGACGAAACAGCTCGATTTCCTCTTCCCTGTTGAGCAAAGGGACATTCTTCAATACCTGCAGATATTCCGGCAGCGAGCTATCGACCAGTTTCAACGGCTCAACATCCTTGTAAGTCGTGGGTTGTATATTATCAACCGGCCCGGCCAGAATCTTACGGGTCACATCTTCGTCGAGAAACTCGTCACTGGCAATGAACTCTATCTTTTTCACCAGAAGAGCTTTGGCCCTTCTTCTGTTGATAATCCGGTATATCGAACTCTTATTCCTGTCAAATCGCTTCATCAGCTCCCTGATGTCACAACCCTGTTTGAAAAGTTTGTACATCTCCGCAGCCTGCGAAGGCTCGATAACGCCGGGGGATTTTTTAAAAACCGTCTTATCGGGATTTGCTCTATCGTACCTGAGAAGTATATACCGAATAGTTTCATTACACTTGCCGAACTCGGCACTTATTTTCTTTATAATCCGGGAGCGGGAAAGGTCTGTCGTCTCGGCAAGCTTCGCGGCCTTCTTGATAATCCGGCTCTTCTGTTCGTTTGTAAGTCGCCCGAATTTCTTGGCCTTACCGGTCAGTTCCGGATTATCCTTAAAGAATTGATCAACCGAGGACTGCAAAAATGCAAAGCGTTTTATACCGTCATCAAAAATGAACTTTTCCGCTATAAGGCCGCGTTTCCGCCAGCGATATACTGTTTTCGTCGATACTCCCTGGCTTTTTGCAAGTTCCTCAATCGTCAGAATCTTTTCTTTTTGCTCCGAGACGGGTTCCGCAAGCCGGCCGCTGAGCTTGGATATGAATATACGCAAATCCTCCAACAGCTCGTCACCTTTTATTATCTCGCCCTCGGTCGGGCTTTTAAGGTGAAAACCCGTGATACGAAAACACACAAACTCGAAAGGATACTCCTTTTCTTTTTCTATTATCGTAAAAAGCTTCTCCGCGGCATTGAGCTGTTTTCGGCGCTTCTTTTGCGGCGTGTATCGAAGCTGCAACAATAATTGGGCCAGACTTGGACTGCTTATCTTTCGCATAACCGAGTGTCTATTTTACAAAATCCGGAGGAAAAAAAACAGCCGTATAAACGGCTGTTTTTCAGATTATGTTCCTGATATCTATAACACAACATAATGCTGTGTTGCAAAATTTACAACAAATCCCGCCTTGCGCTCCGGCACTTTTGCTTATGCGACAAGGCTTTTCGCCATATCGACGGCCGAAGCGGCATCGGCGGCATAGCCGTCGGCCCCGATTTTGTCGGCGTAATCCTGTGTCACAGGAGCACCGCCTATGATAACCTTGGTCGAAAGGCCAGCGTCCCTGATAGCCTTTAGAGTCTTTTCCATACCAGGCATAGTTGTGGTCAAAAGCGCGCTCATACCAATCAACTGTATGCCGTTGGTTTTGGCCAGCTCGACAAATTTATCAGGCTTGACATCCACGCCGAGGTCAACTACTTCAAAACCCGCTCCCTTGAGCATCATTGCCACTAAATTCTTGCCGATATCATGTAAATCGCCCTGAACAGTCCCTATTGCCAGTTTTCCAACCGGCTCCACGCCGGCCTTCACAAGTTCGGGCTCAAGCACTTCCATTGCCATTTTCATTGCACGTGCGGCGATAAGAACCTCGGGAATATAAACCTCATTCTTCTTGAAGCGAGCACCTATAATCTCCATGCCTGCAATAAGTCCGTCATCAAGAACACTTTTAGCCGGCATGCCCTCCGAAAGAGCCTCCCTGGTAATTTCGACCGCCGTGTTTTGGTCTCCATTTATAATTGCATCAGACAATACTTTCAAATCCGCCATTGCCATTCACCTCAATAAAGCTATTTTACGACTTATTATTAACTTTTTAACCGACCCAGCATTAAATATTATTTGACAATCCAGTACAAGCACTAAATCGGATTTTTTAGCGATAAAAGCCGTTTTATAATAAAAAAACGCCAAAGTTCAAGCCGAAAATGCATACTTATATTATTTGAAAAAAAACCAGAGCCTGATATAATCGCTTTTATCGTTTTGCAACTGTTTACTATATACGGGTTGCTTTAGTAAACAGCTTATTAAAGCTATGGTTTAGTAATTTTTTGCTCTAAATCAGGATAAAACTTCATACGCTATACAAAAAACGAGATAAAACATGAGTAACTACATAGTCCTGGTAAAACAGGTCCCTGACGTATCCCAAATCACTGATAACGCATTCAATCCCGAGACCGGCACGCTCATTCGAACCCGATTAGCCAGTGTAATCAATGAACTGGATACCCAGGCTCTCGCTCTTGCAAATTATATGAAAGAAATCAGCGGTGACAGGCAGGGCAAAATCATTGCTTTAACTATGGGGCCGCCAATGGCCGAGGAGGTCCTTAGATACGGCCTGAGCAGGTGCGCCGATCAGGCGGTTCTGCTGACCGACAGAGCGCTCGGCGGCGCGGACACTGTGGCGACTGCAAATCCGCTGGCATTTGCAGTCAGAAAAATAGTCAAAGAACTCCTGAAAAACGAGGATGACTATTTTGTTATCTCCGGCATGCAGTCGGTGGACGGCGATACCGCCCAGGTACCGCCACAGATGGCCGAGGAGCTGAGACTACCGTGCATAGCCTACGTCACCGAGGCCGAATTTAAAAACGACCGTTTCGAATTCACACGCATTATCAGCGGCGGCAGCCAGGTAGTAGCCGCCAAAAAACCGCCGGCGGTAATAACCGTCGCCAGGTACGAATTCCCTCTTTATGCCACATTCTCGAAAACCCGATGGGCAAACCAAACCAAGGTAACCACCTGGGACAGCGAAGACATCAAAGCCACTCACATCGGAGTCAAAGGTTCCAGAACGGCGGTAATTCGTGTATTTCCGCCGGGAAAGAGTACAAGAAAATGCCGGCAACTCAACGATGCAAATTCACTTGCCAAAGTAATTATCGACAGCTTCAAGAGCGGCAATGGAGAAACCGGAACGGCCGGCGGCGAACAAATAAACGGTTATGTCCTGCCTGATAAACGAGCGAGTCTTCTTGACAGAAGCTTCGAAGGGACCAAGAAAGAACAGGAAGATTATGCAATCCTGAGCGAAAAACTAAAGGAGCTCGGAATAAAAGAAACCAACCAAATAGATGACCAAGCCAAAGCGAAAATCCTGACGGCCGCAGGTGAAAATTTCCATGACAGAGCGCTGGATGATATGATAAACGGCCTGAAACTGACAAAACCGGCTTTTAAGGGCGAGATTTGGGTCGTCGCCGAGCACAACGAAGGCGTAACACACCCGGCCACGTTCGAGCTTATCGGTAAAGCCCGCGAACTCGCCGATTCACTCGAAACCAAAGTAGGCGTATGCTTAGCCGGGTATCAGGTCGAGTCGATGGCAAAAGAACTAATTGCTGCAGGAGCGGACAATATCTATGTCATCGAAGACAAGCTTCTGAGCGTTTTCGATCCGACGTCACATCGCAAAGCGGTTGCAGATGCGATTGCCAAATACTGGCCACAAATCGTTCTTTATGCAGCAACTCCACAAGGTCGAATGCTGGCACCGATGGTCTCATACAGAGTCGAATGCGGCCTGACCGCCGACTGCACCGGATTAGACATCCGCGATAGTTCAAGAAAAGGCGATATCGCCCTACTGTTACAGACCCGCCCCGCCCTCGGTGGTAATGTGATGGCCACCATCCGAACAAAAAACTCAAAGTCACAGATGGCCACGGCAAGACCGGGCGTCATGAAGAGACTACCTCCGGATACTTCAAGAAAAGGCAACGTCATCAAACATAAAGTCGAATTCAGCCATGATGATATAAGCCTCGAAATTATCAAGACGGAATTAGGCGCCGGTGATGTGAACTTTGGCGCCGAAGTAATTGTCAGCGGCGGCAAAGGTATGCAGAACCGCGATAACTACGACCGACTGCTCAGCATACTATGCGAGAGCCTCAGGAAAAAGTTAAACACACAGATCGAAAGAGGCGCATCCCGTGCGGCCGTGGAACAAGGCTTTGTCGAAAGGATTCATCAGGTCGGCCAGACGGGTACTTCCATCGGACCGAAACTTTATATTGCTCTGGGGATTTCCGGCGCCATTCAACACATGATAGGAGTCGCCAATACCGAGACTATTGTAGCCGTCAACAGCGACCCAAATGCGCCGATTTTTAAGCAATGCGATTACTACATCGTTGGAACCGCGGAAGAGACAATACCACAATTGGCCCAGGCATTGGAACAAACATAAAACCAGAAATTAAAAACAAGCAGGTTCGAAACCCTAAGTTATATAGATGGAATAAAAAGTGCTAAACAACAAAGACTACAACAGAGTATCGGTTTTAATTGTCGGAGCGGGGCCGGCGGGTCTGGCAGCCGCGATACAACTAAAAATCCTGAAACAGGATATCGACGTTTGTGTCGTTGAAAAATCCGCCGATCTGGGTAATCACAATCTCTCCGGTGCCGTCCTGGAACCTGAACCTCTGCACACTCTGCTGGACTCGGCGACCCCCGGATGGCGTGACACGGAATCGGCCAATGAAGTGCTCGCAAATAAAATCGACGAAGACGATATTATGTTCATGTTGGGGAAAAAACTGTCCTTCAACATCTTTTTTGCAGTCAATCTTGCCAAAATCTTCAGACTCGGCTTCGGCCAAATGATCCATAAGGGTGATTATTCGGTATCGATAAGCAAGCTGACAAAATGGCTGGGGCAGATTGCCAAAGACCTCGGAGCCGAAGTGCTGACCGGATTTGCAGCCCGGGATATCATACTCGATGAAAACTCCGGCACCGTTACTGGTGTAAAACTCGTTGACCAGGGCTTTGATAAAGAAGGCAATAAACAGCCCAATTTCGTAGAAGGCGAATTTATATCGGCCGATTTCGTTGTGCTTGCCGAAGGATGCGACGGACTCTTAACGGAGAAGTTCATAGAAAAGGCAAACCTTCAAAGACAAAGTCCTCAACTGTACTCCGTTGGCGTCAAGGAATTGATAAAGGTAAGTCCCGAACAATACAATAAGTTCTCTTCAAGCCGTGTCGTTCATGCCATGGGCTACCCGATATGGACGCCGTTTGTCGGCCCGGGAATGTTCGGCGGCGGGATTATTTATGCCGGTGTTCAGGAGCATCTCTCCGTTGGTATGATTGTCGGGGCCGACTGGAAATACTGCAACTTCAATCCGCAGGATGCGCTGACTAATTTTAAAAATCATCGATTCGTTAAGCAATTCATCGAAGGCGGCACGGTAGTAGAGGCCGGGGCCAAGATGATCCCCGAAGGCGGGTACTACGCCATACCGAGAGACCCTGAAACCGGAGATATCGGCAAAGCCAACGTAATGATTCTCGGTGACAGCGCCGGCTTCGTGAACATGCACAAAATAAAGGGCCTGCATAACGCAATCGATTCAGGCATTCAGGCGGCAAAAGCAATCGAACAAACGCTCGGTAATCCTAAAACAGCAGCTTCTGTCTATAGCGGATTGGTGGAAAAGTCGAATATCGGCAGGGAAATGAAATCGGCGAAAAACTTCCGGCAAATGGTTGCTAAATTCGGGCCACTCCAGGGCATGCCGTTATCAATCCTCGGCGGACTTTTACCGAAATTCGATGTTGAAAAAGACTACGAGGCGATGACAATCGCCCGGTATCGCTTAAAGCCCAACCAGAATTTCGATAAGGACACATTTACAGCAGTGGCTGCAACCGAGCACCGCGAGGAAGAGCCGTCACACCTGACTATACTGGATGCCGAGGTTTGCAGGACCAAATGTGCGCCGGAATTTAACAGTCCGTGCATTACGTTTTGTCCGGCCGGTGTGTATGAAACCATACACGACCAGGTAAAGCCGGCCAACCCATCCAACTGCCTGCACTGTAAAACATGCCAGAGGAAATGCCCGTTCGATAATATAAGATGGACGGTGCCGGAAGGCGGCGGCGGACCACGCTACAAACGAATGTAACACCGACCCGAAATTCGCCGAGAGATTGAACTAATCACTGCGATTGAAACATCAGACTATTAATAAATTCGGTGAGATACCAGAAATGGAAAACATATGCCGGGATTCTTTTAATAAATATGTATTAGTTGTTTACTACGTTTCGCTGGGCCCTGCGCATACGGCGACGGTTCTTCTCCGATGGCTTCTCATAGTATGCAACGCGCTTCATATCCCTGATCAGACCCTCTTTCTCGCACAGTTTCTTAAAGCGCCTTATCATTTGCTGAACCGATTCACCTGCCCGCGATTTAACTTTCAACATAAAAAAAGAATCCTTATTAAGCTCCCGACATTTCGAGCTACTAAAATCAACCTTATATAATAAATTCGTCAAAAAAACATTAAGTTGATTAATCTAAAGCATAACTTATGCTATATCAAGCCAAAAATACTGTTCTCAGGTAGTTTTTAGCTTAAAATGGTGCTATTATCAGAAAAAGACTAATATCGGACTAAAAAAGAGTAAATTTTCCTTATTTTTAGATTATTTTGTATAGTATTGCCAAATATGTTAAAATAGCAAAGCGATTTTGGAGGTTTTTTAGTTGGAGAAATTTCGCCAGACGCTAAAAGTGAAAAAAGAGCGGGCCGTTTTAGTTGCCGCTATTGTTCATAAACCTGATAGGGCGAACGGATTATCCGAGCTTACTGCCCTGGCTGAAAGTGCCGGGGCGGTAGTTGTGGACAGGTTTCAGCAGAAAATCCGCAAAATAAATCCCTCCACATACATAGGTAAGGGCAAAGTCGAGCAGCTAAGAACACGAACAAAGCGATTCAAAGCGGATGTAATCATCTTCGATAACGACCTTTCGCCTGGGCAGATTCGCGAGCTTGAGAAGATTGTCGAGGTTAAAGTTCTCGACCGCAGCGAACTGATTCTGGACATATTCGCCACCAGAGCAAAGACAAAACAAGCCAAGCTCCAGGTCGAACTGGCCCAGTTGGAATATACATATCCACGATTGACGCGGATGTGGTCGCACCTCGACAGCGTTGCAGGCGCAGGTGGTGCAACCGCCGCCGGTACGGTAGGTGGCATAGGCACAAGAGGTCCGGGTGAGCAACAGTTGGAAATCGACCGCCGATTAGTCAGTAAACGCATCACGGAATTAAAACACGAACTCACAAATATCGACAAGCGCAGAATTCGCGAGATCGACGGACGAAGGGGACTATTTAAAATCTGCCTGGTAGGCTATACCAATGCCGGAAAAAGTACGTTGTTGAACAAACTTACCAATGCGGACGTGTTCGTAGAGGACAGACTCTTCGCAACGCTGGATACGCGAACAAGAAGATGGTCACCCGCTAAAGGAGTGGAAGTTCTGTTGAGCGATACCGTCGGTTTTGTGAAAAGTCTGCCCCACCAGTTGGTTGCCTCTTTCAAAGCAACGCTCGAAGAAGCCGTCAACGCCGATTTGCTGCTGCATATCGTAGATGTCTCCAATCCTGATGCACTGAATCAAATTGGATCGGTCAATTACGCATTGAAGGAAATCGGCTGCAGTGAAAAACCTGTTTTAGAGATATTTAACAAAGTCGATGTCGTTAAAAACATCGCCGATTTCGATATGCTTCAAACCCTTTA
>Ga0315548_1000087_pt1 | contig 77653 bp, 74 predicted proteins | sample SalMarSW160110MG_2_FD_202540 | JGI IMG/M metagenome (GOLD analysis project Ga0315548, IMG submission 202540) | Salt marsh sediment microbial communities from the Plum Island Ecosystem LTER, Massachusetts, United States - Salt Marsh Sediment SW1601-110 ... | reverse complement strand
CAATAACCCTCGAGATATAACTCAGCCTTGGTTACCTTGAAGGCGTGTTCCCGCTGTACTGCCTTGATCAACTTCTGGAAGTAGGGGTTTTGAAATTCCATCACTTTGCCGCATCCCCGGCAGACCAGGTGTTGGTGCTCCGGCAACTGCTTAACCTCGTAATAGCAACGAATTTTGCCCAACCTTACCTCGTCAACCAGTCCCAGTTCCTTGAAGAGGTTAAGGCTGCGATATACCGTGGCTGTACTTATAGACTCATCTCGGACACTGGCGCGACGGTAAAGCTCTTTAGCGTCGATATGCCCTTCAGCGTCACGCAACAGCTCCAGAAGTAGCCTCCGCTGATTTGTTAACGGATGGCCTGGAATTGGATTATCTTGGTTGTGATTGCGACTCATTCTCAATTCTATTTTATGCGAATTCGAACTCTTTTGTCAAGGAGGGCTAATGTCTCCACTATCGGTTCACTGAATCTGCAAGCGTCCTTTCTGTCAAATACCACGGCACCAGGTTTGAGCAATAGGTTTCAAACACTACAGACTATGTCCTCGGCGAAAAATCCAACGTATCCTGCCTTACGTAAAGCAATGGTAAAAGCTATATCCTCAGCAACAACTTCAGAAAAAAGGAGATGAAAAATGGAGAACCAGTGTCATATCATCGCAGAGGTCACTGGTTCGAGCCCAGTATCGCCCACCATAACTACTAGCACGTTACACTGCGAGAAGCACTCCCTTGACCTCCAGTTTCAACCTTTCATCAGCCTTCATTGCCGGTAATCAGGACTGCCCGCCAAGTTTGACAAGCCCGAAGGTTTAGGCTATCTTAAGTTACCCCTTAAAGCCGACCCCGGTAAGGTATTGAGATGGAGCCTGTGGAAACTGGCGGGTTAGAGAAGCCAGACCCGACTGGTGAGGGAGAGCGGTATCAAGAACTACTCGCTCTGAGCCGGGTCTCAGCCGCCATCAGCGGTCTGTGGGACCTGGACGCTGTCATCAAGGTGGCCCTGGATAACATCCTCAAAATTATGAAGGGCACTATCGGCGGTATCCTGCTTCTGGATGAACCGACCCAAACGTTATCCTACCATATCCATCAGGGTTTGAGTGACAACTATGTTGAGAAGATGCGCCTCAGCCTGGGTGAAGGCATCGCCGGAAGAGTAGTCCAGAGCGGCAAAGCGATACTGCTGGAGGATATCTCCATTGACCCTCGCGTGGGCCACCCGGACCTGGTAAAAGAAGAGGGCCTAAAGGCCTTTATCTGCGTTCCTATCAGGGCCAAGGACAACGTTCTTGGCGTGATTAACGTTGCCAGCCGCCAGTCACACCTCTTTACCAGCAAGGACTTACACCTGTTGCACTCCATCGGAGACCAGCTCGGCGTGGCCATTCAGCAGGCAAGGCTCTACGAAAGGCTGCGAAAGGCGCGGGAAAGATACCGCAAGCTCACCCGGCAGATTCTGGTCGCCCAGGAGGACGAGCGGAAGAGGCTGGCCCGCGAGCTGCATGACGAGACCAGCCAGACACTTTCCGGGCTTACCCTTCAATTGCAGGCGCTTACCGAAATGGCCGAGAAGTCCGGCGGTGATGCCGAGGTGGTAAGCCGACTCAAGAAGGTGCAGTCCCTGGCCGTCCAGGTACACACCGAGATAAGAAGACTGATGGCCGACCTGCGCCCCTCGCTTTTAGATACACTGGGGCTGGTCCCCGCCATCCGCCAGCTGGCCGATACCAGGCTCCGCCCCTTGAACATCAACGTTTCGGTGAAGACTACAGGTAAGGAGAGACGCCTGGACCCGGAGGTCGAGACCGGGCTTTTCCGGGTTGCCCAGGGCTCTATCGGCAACATCATTGAGCACTCCAAGGCCAAGAACACCGCCATCGCCGTGGAATACCAGGACAGTGAGCTGGTTCTGCGCATCACCGATGACGGCCAGGGGTTTGATGTCTCGGCTCTCACCGATGTTGAGGAGAGCGGGCGGGGGCGGGGCTTATTCAGCATGAGGGAAAGGATTATGCTCCTGGGCGGCACCGCCTCGGTGGAATCAAGGATTGGCCAGGGGACGACGGTATGGGCCAGGGTGCCGATAGGTCAAAATGAAGATGAATAAGATAAGGGTAGTGGTGGTTGACGACCATCCCATCGTCAGGGAGGGCATCTGCGCCCTGCTGGCCGTAGTCGGTGACATTGAAGTGGTCGCCGAGGCGGCCAACGGCAGCGAGGCCATTGATATGGTCAGGGAGCTACAGCCGGACGTGGTGCTCATGGATATCGCCATGCCCATCATGGGAGGGCTGGAGGCCACCCGCCGCATCTGCCGCGAGTTTTCCAGAATAAAGGTGCTTATCCTGACCCAGTATGACGATAAGGAATACGTACTGCCGGTTATTGAAGCCGGTGCCTCCGGCTTTGTCAGCAAGGCGGCGGCATCCTCAGAGCTTATTGCCGGTATCCGCTCTATCCACCGCGGAGACTCATACCTTTCGCCACCGGCGGCCAAGCTACTGGTCGAAGGCTACCGCTACAAGGCCGGCAGCCGGGTTGGCAAAGACCCCTATGACCAGCTCACCGACCGGGAGCGGGACGTATTGAAGCTGATGGCCGAGGGGCACACCAACCAGGAAATAGCCGATATTCTGGTCATCAGCCGCAAGACCGTTGAGGGCCATAAGACCAACCTCATGGCCAAGCTTGACCTCCACAACCGTACCGAACTGGTCAAGTATGCCCTGCGCAAAGGCATCATAACCATCTGAACCACCACGGAAACAGGGGTAAATCCCGGTAAATTCAGGGTTCTTTCACCCCGCCTATCAGGGAAAAGCCCTCTTCTCCATCCGCCGCCTTTGTTTTATGGTTAAGCTTATTAACCAACCTCCGACCGTAAAGGGCGGTGACGGAGGAAGGAGGCGGCGATGGAACACGGTCATAGAATTCTGATTGTGGATGATGACCCCGATTTCACCCAGGCCCTACAGGCCGCTCTAGAGGCTAAATCATACTCGGTAGTTATCGCCTCCGAGCGGCGCCAGGCCGAAGACATGGTCCGCTCTCATGAGCCCGAGCTGGTGGCACTGGGCACAGTTATGCCCCGCGGGGACGCTTTCTTGCTTCACCAGTGGCTGAAACAGTCGCTTGGCTTCAGCAACCTGCCTATTATAGTGGTCAATGCGCCACCGGAGAAGCAGCATATCAAGGGGTGGCGGAAAGAGGAGGGCATGCAGTGTGATGTTGAGGACTTCCTCTCCAGACCTGTTGAGCTAGACGTGCTGGTGCACCGTATCACCAAGCTGCTGGACAGAGTAACCAGAAAGATAAGGGTGCTGGTGGTAGATGACCACGCCGTGGTCAGGGACGGCATTCGGGCGGTACTTGCCCTGCAGCATGATATGCAGGTGGTAGGCGAAGCCGCCAACGGCAGGGAGGCGGTAGATAAGACCGGCCAGTTTTTGCCCGACGTGGTGCTCATGGACATAGTCATGCCGGAGATGAACGGCCTGGAGGCGGCCAGGGAGATATGCCAGCACTATCAGCAGGCCAGGGTCTTGATGCTGACCCAGTATGATGATGAGGAAAACGTCATGGCCAGCCAGCAGGTAGGCGCCCTGGGCTTTATTCCCAAGACGGTGGTCAGTTCCCAGCTACTGAACGGGATAAGGTCAGTCTATGAAGGCAAGAAGTTTATCTGCGCCGTTGATTAAACGATGACCCCTAAAAGGAGCCATTCGTGGAAACAGTTACCATTACCCTTGATGGTGTAGAGGTAAGCGGCTATTCCGGGATGACCATCCTGGAGCTGGCCCGGGAATCGGGGGTGGACATTCCCACCCTCTGCCACGACCGTTATCTGGCCCCTACCGGTGCCTGCCGGCTCTGTATCGTGGAAGATGAGAGTGCCGGCAATCTGCTTGCCTCCTGCGTGGCGCCGATAAGGGCCGGGATGGTGATAAATACCCGCTCGCCTAGGGTGATGGAGCGGCGGAGACTGCTCGTCCAGCTCATGCTGGCCAGCCACCCCGACTCGTGCCTGGTCTGCGACAAGGGCAACCAGTGCCAGCTGAGAAAACTGGGCGCCGAGATGGGCATCGGGCTGGTAGAACTACAGAGAATCCCGCGGCTGGCGGCGATAGAAGAGGTGAACCCCTTCATTGAGAGGGACCTTTCCCGGTGTATCCTCTGCGCCAAGTGTATCCGGGCCGACCAGGAGCTCGTCGTCGAGGGTGCCATCGATTATATCGGCCGCGGCTTTACCACCAGACCAGCCACGCTAAACGATATGCCCCTGGAGCAGTCCGAGTGCACCTTCTGCGGGACCTGCGTGGCCATTTGCCCCACCGGTGCCCTGATGGAAAAGACAAGGTCATACCACGGGACGGCTACTAAGACCGTCGATACCGTCTGCCCCTTCTGCGGCTGCGGCTGCACACTACACCTGGAGGTAAAGGACAACCAGATAGTCAGGGCCAAGCCAGGCGAAAGCCCGGTCAATCACGGCACCCTCTGCGTCAGGGGCAGCTACGGATACGATTTCGTCCACAGCCCGGAGAGGCTGTCCAGCCCCTTAATCAGGGTGGACGGCGAATTACAGGAAGTAACCTGGGAGGAGGCTATCAGCCGGGTGGCCGCCGAATTTAAAAAGCTCAAACAGGAGCACGGCGCCGACAGCCTGGCGGTGCTGGGCTCATCTAAATGCACCAACGAGGAGAACTACCTGCTGCAGAGGCTGGCCCGGGTGACTTTAGGCACCAACAACATCGATAACGGCAGCCGGCTCTACAGCGCTGCCAGCCGGGTCGGCCTGGGGCAGTCCATCGGTTTCCCGGGCACGACCAACTCCCTGGAGGAACTGGAGAAATCAGAGGTAATCATGGTCATCGGCGCCAACCCGCCTGTCTCCGCCCCGGCGGTAGGCTACGCCATAAAACGCGCCGCCAGATATAAAGGCGCCAGGCTGATACTGGTTGACGTGCGTCCCACCAAGCTTAGTCCTTTGGCCCATATCTGGCTAAAGCCCAAAGTGGGCACCGATGTCGCCCTGCTCAACGGAATGGCCAGGGTGATTATTGAGGAAAAGCTGTTTGACCAGGAATTCGTCGCCCGCAAAACGGACAACTTCGACGGTCTTTCCCGAAGCTTGAAGCCTTATACTCCGCAGCAGGTGGAAAGGGTAACCGGTATCCCCGGGACGGAGGTACAAAGGGCGGCCCGCACCTTGGCTCAGGCCGAGTGGGCCTCTATCGTCTACGGAAATGGAATCACCCAGCACGCCAGCGGGGTGGACAGCGTGATGGCCCTGGCCAACCTGGCCATGCTGACCGGGAATATCGAGGAGCGGGGAGGCGGCATCTTCGCCCTGCAGCGGGAGAACAACGCCCAGGGTGCCTGCGATATGGGCAGCCTGCCCGATTTCCTGCCCGGCTATCAGAGTATAGATGACGGGACGGCCAGGAGTAACTTCGAGGGGCGGTGGAAGAGCAGCCTGCCCAGCAATGCCGGGCTAACGGCTCTGGAGATGATGGAACAGGCTCAAGCCGGAAAGCTTAAAGGCATGCTCATTGTCGGCGAAAACCCAGCCTCAAGCTTCCCCCGGCCTTCTCAGGTCAGACAGGCGCTTGAGTCCCTGGAGTTTCTGGCGGTGGCCGATATCTTCCTCACCGAGACAGCTAAACTAGCCGACGTCGTCCTGCCCTCAGCCAGCTTCGCCGAAAAGGAGGGCACCTTCACCAACTTTGAGGGCCGGACCCAGCCGGTGAGGAAGGCCATCGAACCAGTTGGCGGCTGCCGGCCGGACTGGAAAATAATTCTCCAGCTATCAAAAGAAATGGGGCCGCCGATGTCCTATTCCTCCCTTCAGGAGGTTATTAACGAGATTCAAGAGTTAGTCCCCTTTTACGAGCACTTTGCCGCCGCCGACCTGGAAAAGGAGGACGTGGAGTGGGCCGGCCTGGAGGGTGAGAGTGTGCGGACCAGCCGTCTCTATAAAGGCCCCTTCCCCAGCGGCTTCGGGCGGCTTTCCCCGGCTGAATACACCCCACCCACTGATATATCGGGGAACGGCTATCCGCTGACCCTGCTCTCCGGCTCGACACTGCCCCACTTCGGCAGCGGCACCAGGAGCTCGAGGGCCTGGCGGCTCAAGGAGTTTTCGCCGGGCCCCTGGCTGGAGATAGGCCGGGACGACGCCAGGAAACTCGGATTTGACGATGGCGACCAGGTCAGGGTAGCCTCACCGGCGGGCGAACTGACCACTACTATCAGGGTAACCGACGGGCTACCCGCCGGCCTGCTCTTCATGCCCGTCTCCTTCCCGGAGAGTCCAACTGGTGAGCTTTTTGATATTAAGCTAGACCCCAGGTCAAAGGCCCCTTCTCTCAAGAGCTGTATGGTGCGGCTGGAAAGGATTAAGCCATAATGGCTAAGGCTAAGAAAATTACCAAAGCTGATTTGAAACGAATAGATACTATTATCGGTAGCTACCGGGGACAGAGGTGGGGGCTGATACCCCTGCTGCACGATGTCCAGCAGGCGGTGGGCTATATCCCCCCCGAGTCAATACCGCGCATCGCTGATGTCCTGGGCCTTTTCCCCAGTCAGGTGCAGGGGGTAATATCATTCTATACCCAGTTCTACACCGAGCCCAGGGGCAGGAATATCGTCAGGGTATGCCGGGGGACGGCCTGCCACGTGCGGGGCGGTAAGACAATTCTTAAGCTGGTCAAGCAGGAGCTGGGGCTGGAGGAGGGGGAGACCAGCCCCGATATGGAGTACACCCTGGAGACGGTGGCCTGCATCGGCGTCTGCGCCCTGGCCCCCAACATCGTCATCAACCAGGAAACACACGGCAATCTGAATCCCAAGAAGGTTGCCAGATTGTTCGAGGGCAAGCGGAAAAAATGAAGCGTAACGGGCATAAAAACCGCACCGTCTTGGTCTGCCGGGGCACCGGGTGTGTCTCGGGCGGGGGTGACGCTGTTTTCCAGGCGCTGAAAGCCGAGGTGAAAAAACAGCAGTTAAAGAGCGCCGAGATAGATTTCACCGGCTGTCACGGCTTCTGCCAGCAGGGGCCGAATGTCGTCGTCGAGCCTGACGGCATCTTCTACACCCATGTCGAGCCGGAGGACGCTGCCGAGATTGTCAGCTCGCACCTCCGCGACGGTAAGCCGGTGGAGCGCCTCTTCTACCGCGACCCGGTCAGCGGCCAGGCCATACCGGGCTACTCGGAGATAAAGTTCTACAAAGAGCAGCGGCGGGTCATCCTGCGCAACTGCGGCCACATCAACCCGGAGAGGATTGACGACTACCTTGACCGCGGCGGCTACCAGTCCCTGCGCAAGGTCCTCTTCCAGATGAAGCCGGAAGAGGTAATCGAGGAGGTGAAGAGTTCGGGCTTAAGGGGGCGGGGCGGGGCCGGTTTCCCTACCGGAGTCAAGTGGGAGTTCTGCCACAATGCCCCCGGCTCGCCGAAATATGTCATCTGCAATGCCGATGAGGGCGACCCCGGCGCCTTCATGGACCGCTCTATCCTGGAGGCAGACCCCCACTCCGTCATCGAGGGGCTGGCCATCTGCGCCTATGCCATCGGTTCCAACGAGGGCTATATCTATGTCCGCGCCGAATATCCGCTGGCGGTAAGCCGGCTCCGTACCGCCCTTGACCAGGCCAGAGAGAGGGGATTTCTGGGCAGTGATATCCAGGGCTCCGGCTTTAATTTCAACGTGCACATTAAGGAAGGGGCCGGCGCCTTTGTCTGCGGCGAGGAGACCGCCCTCATCGCCTCCATCGAGAGCCGGCGGGGCATGCCCCGCCCCCGCCCACCCTTCCCCGCCCAGTCCGGCCTGGACGGCAAGCCATCGAATATCAACAACGTGAAAACGCTGGCCTCGATACCGGTCATCATCGAGAGGGGGGCTGATTGGTTTGCCAGCATCGGCACCGAGAAGAGCAAGGGCACCGCCGTCTTCGCCCTCACCGGCAAGATAGCCAACAGCGGGCTGGTAGAGGTGCCCATGGGCACTCCCTTATCCCGTATTATCTATGAGATTGGCGGCGGCATCCCCAGGAATAAACGGCTCAAGGCGGTGCAGACCGGCGGCCCCTCCGGCGGCTGTATACCGGCCCGTTTCATTGACCTGCCGGTGGACTACGAGTCACTGGCCAAGATGGGCTCGATAATGGGCTCCGGCGGCATGGTGGTCATGGACGAGACAACCTGCATGGTGGAGGTAGCCCGCTACTTCCTCAGCTTTACCCAGGCCGAGTCCTGCGGCAAATGCACCCCCTGCCGCCTGGGAACCAGGCAGATGCTGGAAATACTGACCCGGATTACCGAAGGCCGGGGCAGCGAAGCCGATATCGACACCCTGCTGGCCATAGCCAGGACGGTCAAGGAGTGCTCGCTGTGCGGGCTGGGGCAGACCTCGCCCAACCCGGTGCTCTCCACCATCGAGTATTTCCGTGACGAGTACGACGCCCACATCAAGGAGAAGAAGTGCCCGGCGGCGGTCTGCGACGCCCTGATGATATCGCCCTGCCAGCACACCTGCCCGGTGGGCATCAACATCCCCAAGTACGTGGCCCAAATCGCCGCCGGTGAGTATAAAGAGGCGGTTGAGACCATCTGGGAGCGCAACCCCTTCCCGGCTATCTGCGGCCGCATCTGCAGCCACCCCTGTGAGCTCAGGTGCCGCCGCGGCGAGCTGGATGACCCGGTGGCCATCAGGGCCCTCAAACGCTTCGCCTCCGACTGGTATTTTGAGAACGTGACCGAAGACCCCGAGCCCTTCCCTCAGACCCAGAGCCAGCGGGTGGCTGTGGTCGGCGCCGGCCCTACCGGACTTTCCTGCGCCTACTTCCTGGCCCAGATGGGTTACCCGACAACCGTCTTTGAAGCACTGCCGGTGGGGGGCGGCATGCTCTCGGTGGCTATACCCGAGTTCCGCCTGCCCCGCGAGGTCATCCAGAAGGAGATTGACTATATCGCCAAGCGGGGGGTGGATATACGCTACAACACCCCAATTAACGTTAACTTTACCGTGGAAGACCTGAAAAAGGACGGCTTCGCCGCCGTCTTTATCGCCGCCGGTGCCCAGAGGAGCCAGCGTATCGGCGTCCCCGGCGAATTAGAGGACGCCGAAGGCTTCTACTACGGGCTGAGGTTTTTGAGGGACGCCAGGCTGGGCCGACAGGTCAGGGTGGGGCGAAGGACGGCGGTCATCGGCGGCGGCAACGTCGCCCTGGACGCCGCCCGCACCGCCCTCCGCCTCGGTGCCGAGGAGGTAAAGATCTACTACCGCCGCTCCCGGGAGGAGATGCCGGTCACCGAGGTGGAATACGAGCAGGCCATTGACGAGGGGGTGGAGGTCAGCTTTCTGGTCAGCCCCACCCGGATAGCCATCGAGAACTGGCAGGTAACCGGACTGCAGTGCATCAGGATGAAGCTCGGCGAGCCCGACCAGAGCGGGCGGAGGCGCCCCGTCCCCATCACCGGCTCGGAGTCCTTTATTGAGGCCGATACCGTCATCGCCGCCGTGGGCCAGGCCCCGGACCTCTCCTTCCTCCCCCCCGACAGCGCCCTGGAGCGCACCCGCTGGGAGACCCTGGTGGTTGACAGCAACACCCTGGCCACCAACATCAGCGGGGTCTTTGCCGGTGGTGACTTCGTTACCGGGCCGGGTATGGTGATAGAGGCCATCGCCGCCGGCAGGAGGGCGGCCATCTCCATCGATAAATACCTGAGGGCCGACACTTCCAGGGTTGAGATTTACGACCTTAAGGCCAAGGTCGCTGGCGAGGAGCCGGCGCCGGAGGTGGAGGAGGTCTGGGAAGAACAGCCCAGAGTGGCCGTGCCAACGCTACCGGTCAAGGAAAGGAAGACCAGCTTTGCCGAGATAGAGCTCGGCTTCTCTGAAGAGAAGGCCCGGCAGGAAGCCAAACGGTGTCTGCGGTGTGACCTGGAGACCTAGCTGGCAGGAGGTTTACCATGAAAGCGATAACCAGACAGAAGCCCTTCGAAGAAATAAAGCAGCAGCTGGACGGCTTTGACCGGGTGTTTATCGTCGGCTGCGGCACCTGCGCCACCATGACCAAGACCGGCGGCATTGAGCAGGTAGTGGAGATGAAAGGTCAGCTCCAGGAGATAGACAAGCTGGTCAGCGGCTGGGCAGTCATCCCTATCGCCTGCGATGAAATGAGTGAACTGGCCATGAAGGAAAACCAAAGGGCTATTCAGAACTCGAACTGTGCCCTGATAATGAGCTGCGCCCTGGGCGTGCACCGGATAAGCACCTACATTGACCTGCCGGTTATACCGGCGCTGGACACCCTGTTTATCGGTGTGGAGGAGACTCCGGGCTATTTTCGCGAGGTCTGCGCCCAATGCGGGCAGTGTATTATCGGCGAGACCGCCGGCATCTGCCCCATTACCGCCTGCCATAAAGGCCTGCTCAACGGCCCCTGCGGCGGCACCAATAACGGCAAGTGTGAGGTGGATAAGGAGAAGGACTGCGCCTGGACGCTTATCTACGAGCGTTTGAAGGCCCAGAACCGGCTCGATTTGATGCGGAAGTACCAGCCTCCCCACAACTTTCAGGCATCACCCAGGCCGAGGACGGTCAAAATATCATAGGTGAGGGGGTGAGGAGAATGGCGTCAAGATTTAAAGAGGCTCTCAACTCGGGCAAATTCATTATTACCAGCGAGGTGGCACCGCCCAAGGGGACCAACCTGGAAAAGGTACTGCACCACATTGAGCTGCTCAAAGATAAGGTGGACGCGATTAACGTCACCGACCACCAGAGCTCGGTAATGCGCTTCCCCTCCATCGGCGGCTGCCTGGCTATCAAGGAGAAAGGCGGCGAGCCTATCCTGCAGATGACCTGCCGCGACCGCAACCGCCTGGCCCTCCAGGCTGAGCTTTTGTTTGCCTCTACCCGGGGGATAAACAACGTGCTCTGCCTCACCGGCGATGCCGTCCCGGTAGGCGACCACAAGGAGGCCAAGGGGGTCTTTGACCTGGATTCCCTCCAGCTGCTTAAGACAGTCCGTCTGATGGAATCGGGCAAGGACCTGGGGGGCAACGACCTGGACGGGGCGGTGGAGTTCTGCGCCGGGGCCACCGTCACCCCGGAAGCCCGGCCCATTGAGCCACAGCTGATTAAATTCGAGAAGAAGATAGAGGCCGGTGCCGAATTTTTCCAGACCCAGGGAATCTACGACCTAGACAACTTCGCCAAGTTCATGGAGCATGCCCGCCGGTTTCCGGTCAAGATACTGGCCGGTATCATCCTGCTGTCCTCAGCCAGAATGGCCAAGTTTATGACGGCCAATGTCCCGGGCATATTCGTGCCTCAAGACCTGATTGACGAACTGGCCGCCGTACCCAAAGAGGAGATGCTGAACAAGGGCATTGAGATTGCCGGACGGATGATTGCTACACTCAAGAAGGACGCCATCTGCGACGGCGTGCACATTATGGCCATCGGCAAGGAGGAAGTGGTGCCGGATATCCTGGCCGCGGCCGGTCTGTAGCCGGGCAGGGAGTTGACAAAATCTCACCCCCGTGTTATAAGATTTACAATCTTACGGTGGCGGTATATATCATATTTAATAAAACAGCGGAGACTATATCAAATAACGAGAAGGAGGGATAAAATATATGGTATTTTACACGATAAGCTTTATCAAGTCTTATCGAAACCCTATCCTTAATAAAGGAGGAGAACTATAGGTGAATAAGAAGTTACTTTTAATCCCGTTAGCATTACTATTAGCCATCAGCCTGATCGCTATCGGCTGCCCGACACCGCCAACAACAACTCCACCAACCACAGCCCCGCCAACAACGGCCCCGCCAACTACACCACCTCCGCCAGCCAAGGATAAAATCGTTGTCGGTATGTCCAGGTCCCTATCAGGCCCACTGACTGCGATTGATGCGGCAGGATTCGGGCCAGTCTATAAAGCGTGGGTTCCCGAGGTCAATGCCGATGGCGGGATATATGTGGAGGAGTACGGCAAGAAACTGCCCGTAGAGTTACTTATATATGATGATAAGAGTGACGTCGGCACGGCGACCAGGCTGACAGAGAAGCTGATTCTGGAGGACAAGGTTGACTTTGTCTGGTCTTCTAATGGCACCGCTTTTCTTTTTGCTCAGGCCCCTATTTGCAATAAGTATAACTACGTATATTTGGGCTTCGAGGGTGGTGCCACCACTATGAAGGACTCGCTTCCCAGTCTGCCCTTCGTGTTCCTCAACCTCAGTTTTTCCGACTGGTATGAGATTCCAGTTTGGGCTGACATGCTGGCGGCCAAGGGTGCTAAGACGGCATTTGTGACCTACATCGCCGACCTCCATGGCATCGAGTACGCCGGCGTGGCTGGTATAGAATTCAGCCGGGTGGGAATCAAAGTGCTCGGCAACGTGAGCCTTCCCCCCGACCTCAAAGATTTCGCTCCAGTAATACAGGATGCCATGGCCTCCGGTGCCGATGTCTTCTGCTGTTTTGCCTATCCCGACCAGGTATTGCCTGCCACCGGGACGGCGATAGCCCTTGACTATAACCCCAAGGCCATGATAGTGGGCCCCGGAGGCAACTACGGTTTCTATCACACCGCCTTCGGCCCGGCGGTGGAGGGGATATGCGCTTTTGCTACCTGGAACCGGAAACAATCTCCCGAGATGGAGCAATTGTTCCAAACACTCTACGGCAACGCGCCTGAGGACCTCTGGAATGGCTGGGGTTCAGACCTCTTCTGGGGGTCATTGGATTTCTTGAAGCAGGCCATAGAGACGACCGGGACTCTTGACCAGGAAGCGATAAGGAGTATGTTCGCTACGCAGCACTTTGAGACGATTCTGGGAGATACCTATTACACGGAATTCGGTGATGGCGGCGGTATTCTGGCCAAGGAAAGTCACCAGGGGGAGATAGGCCAGTGGCAGAATGGGATATTTGAGGTCGTAGGCGGAGGCGACTGGCCTGCCACCAAGCTTACTGCTGATTTTGAATACCCCAAGCCGGAATGGCCAGCACCCTAGACATTAAGATTAGGAGTTTAAGGAATAGTAAGCAGGCTGTCTAGAAAGGCCTGTTTAGGAGTGAGGTAATCGCTCGCAGTATCTCGCTCTTTCTAGACAGCCTGCCCCTGTGACTGCTTAAATGAGATAAAGAATGAAGAGCCAGTGTCATATCACCACCGAGGTCACTGGTTTGAGCCCGGTATCGCCCGCCATTCTACCTCCCCGCTAACCAACTTAAACTCCGGTTGTCAGCCATAGCCCGTTATTGATACAATTATACCGAGATGAACAAGATATTCGGGCGGCCTTTCCAACCCAAGAAAATAATCGATAACCCTTCGGACGAAAGCCTCCGGGCCTGGGCGCTGGAGCACGGGGGGGTCATCACCGAGTTCGGCAACCTGTCGGTGGTCACCAGCGTGCGCCACCGGATGGCCAAGCTGACCGAGGTGATAATGGGCGAACCGGAGACGGATGACCTGGAGCTCGTCGATAGTGTCCTTGGCTACCTCAAGGACAGGGAAATGATAATGCTCGACCGCACCATGTGCATGGCGCCGGGGTTCAAGAAGGGCTGCCGTCTCTATGTCACCGACCAGTATGCCCGTCTGCCGCTGATGTGGGGCAACACCCTGTTCCCGCCGGAGGGCAGAGAGCCTGACTTCGTCTCCATCGCCGTGCCCGAGTGGCCGGACAAAAAGGTCCTGGTCTTCCCCGAGATGGGATTGACCATCGTCCTGGGCAGCGACTATAAGGGCGAGCAGAAAAAGGCGATGCTGCGCCAGGTGATGTACTGGGCCAAGACCGAGGGCAACCTGGGGCTGCACGCCGCCGGCAAAATCTTAAGGGTAAAGAGAGACGGCAAGCTGAAGGACTTCGGCTTTCTATTGTTCGGCCTGAGCGGGACGGGCAAGACCTCGCTGTCCTGCCACTCCCACTGGCTGGGCTTCCCGGAGACGGTGGTCATCCGCCAGGACGACGTGGTTATCCTGAAAAAAGACGGCACCGCCGTCGGCACCGAGGACTCCTTCTATATCAAGACCGACGGTCTGGAACCGGGCTCCCAGCCGCTCCTCTACGCCGCCGCCCTGAGCCCCAGGGCGATACTGGAGAATGTCTGCGTTAACCACCAGACGGGGAAGGTTGATTTCTTTAACAACGACCTGACCTCCAACGGGCGGGCTATGGTAAAGAGAAGGGACATCGCCTTTACCGACGACCAGGTAGACATGGGCCAGATTGACTACATCCTCTTTATCACCCGCCGCAACGATATCCTGCCGCCGGTGGTGCGCCTCACTCCGGAGTGGGCGGCGGCCGCCTTCATGCTCGGCGAATCGGTGGAGACCTCGGCCGGCGACCCCTCGGCGGCGGGCCGGCCGCTAAGAGTGGTGGGCACCAACCCCTTTATCGTCGGCTCCCATACCGAGGAGGGCAACATGTTCCTGGATATCCTGCGCCACAACCCCGGTATCCAGTGCTTTATCCTCAACACCGGCAAGGTGGGAGGCATGGAGCGGGGCCAGAACATCAAGGTTAGAGACTCGGTGAAGATAATCGAGATGATTGCCAGGGACAAGATTGGCTGGCAGAAGGACGATTTCTGGGGCTACGAGGTGCCGACGGAAATCCCCGGCGTGGAACTGGAGCGCTTCCAGCCGGAGAACTACTACAGCGAGGAGCAGATGGAGCGGCTTTCCGCCGAGCTTAAAGGACAGCGGCTGGACTGGCTTTCCCAGTTCCCCTCACTGGATAAGGCCATCCTGAAGGCGGTGGAGGAGTGAAGCCCCGATGACAGTGATGGTCCAGTGCGATTTTGACGGCACCGTCACCGTAGAGGACATGGGCTTCTACCTGCTGGACACCTTCGCCGGGAAAGAGTGGCGGAAGTGGCTTAAGCTTTACCGCAGTGACAGGATAACGGTGGGCGAGTTCAACTCCAGGGCCTTCGCCACGGTGAGGGCGGCTAAAGAGAAACTGCTTGAGGCCACCCTGGGCCATGTGAAACTTCGTAAAGGCTTTCCTGAGATGGTGGGCTACTGCCGGGAGAAGGGCCTGCGGCTGGCGGTGGTCAGCAACGGGCTGGACTTTTATATCACCTCAATACTGGCTGACGCCGGCCTGGGTGATGTCGAGGCCTACGCCGCCAGGACCTGGTTCCGCCCCGGCGGGCTTGAGGTAAAGTATATCGGCCCCGACGGCACCCCACTGGACAGAGATTTCAAGGCGGCCTACACCAGGCTGTTCCTCAAAGAGGGCTATAGAGTGGTCTACGTGGGCGACGGGCCCTCCGATATCAACCCGGCCTCGCTTTCCCAGCACATCTTCGCCCGGAGCGGCCTTCTGGAATACTACCAGGAAAAGAGGCTGCCCTGCCAGCCCTTCGAAGACTTCCACGATGTCATCAGGGAGCTGGCAGCGCTCTAAATCAAAGCTGCCGCTTGACCTGCCCCACCAGTTCTTGGGCCGCTATCTCACCCTGCCTGATTGTCTCACTGGTGCGGTGGAAGTCCCCGTAGCCGATGTGGGGTAACTTAGGCTCAATGACGATATCGGCCCCGGCCAGGTTGGACCTGACCAGGGAATAGGTGGCGATATACAGTGAGTGCAACATCGCCTGGAAGATGCCGGGCGCCTTGGCCTTCACGGACGGCTGGATTCTTACCCCCATCGGCGGGATGACATTGACGGCGATAACGAAATCGGCCCCCATCCCCCTCACCGTGCTCACCGGCACCGGGTTGACCAGGCCGCCGTCAACCAAGTATCTATCCCGCCACCTGACCGCGGTGAAGATGACCGGGATCGAGATGCTGGCCCTCACCCCTTCCAGCACCGAGCCGTCGCTGATGACCACCTCCTCGCCGCTCCTGATATCGGTAGCCACGCAGGAGAGGGGTATCTTCAGGTCGCTGAAGCTTATATCGCCGATAATTGACCTTAGCAGGTTCTTAATCCTTCTGCCCTCAATGAAACCGCTTCTGGGCAGGGCCAGGTCAATCAGTGAGACCATCTGCCGCCAGCCCGTATCTAAGGCTAATTCTTTTATCCGACCCGCCGACCTGCCCTGGGCATAGAGGGCGCCGACGGCGGCGCCGGCGCTGGTGCCGGCAATCAAATCAACCGGGATGCCCTCTTTCTCCAGCACCTCCAGCACCCCGATGTGAGCCAGCCCGCGGGCGGCGCCGCCGCCCAGGGCCAGTCCGACCTTCTTCACGCTAGGCCACCTCTATTCCCAAAGCTTCTCAATGTCCTTTTCGGTAGGCTTATCGGGGGTAAAGCCCCGGTAGGACTGGGCCGAGCCGTACTCGCGGGGCTGGAAGGCCACCGGCATGGGCACAGCATGGCCGAAGATGAGCGCCTGCTGTTTGGGCGCCAGCCGGGCCAGCACCGATTTCAGCTCGCTCTTACCGGAGACGCCGGCCAGCACGCTGTCGATATCCCGCTCGTTGTCCAGCAGGCAGGTTATCTTGGTGCCCATCTGCGACATGACCTCCTGGTCAATGCCGCTGGGACGCTGGTCAATGACCAGCAGGCTGACGTTGTATTTCCTCATCTCGCGGGCGATGGTGCCGAAGATGGTCTTATTAGCCACCTCCTGGTTGAGGAACTTGTGGGCTTCTTCGATGGTGATCACCAGCGGGTTGGGTTTCATGGCTTCGTTGTCGGCGGCGATGGCTTCCTCCATGCGCTGCTGGTAGCGGTTGTAGATGCGGCGGGAGAGCATGTTGGCCACCAGCAGGTAGGCGCTGATTTCGCGGTAGCGCCCGAATTCAAGGACGACATTCATGTTGCGGTCGAGGCAGTCCAGGATGCGTTTCACGGCGTCCTCCGGGGCTTTGGGCACGACGAAGCCGAGCCGCCCTATAGTGCCCAGGCCGCGCCTCAGGCTCTGCAGGGAGCTTTCGTGGATGGCGGTGCCTTTAAGCGCTTCTTCCAGTTCCTCGTCACCGAGCTCGATTACCTGCCTCAGCCAGCTCCTGCCCAGCTTCTTGCGGAGCTCATAGGCGGCTTCCACCGCCAGCTCGGTAAGGTTAAGGGTAGTCCGCAGTATGGCGATGTCCTCGGGGGTGATTTCATCGAAGCCTATTTTCACTACGAAGTCGGTGCTGACCTGGCGCCTCTTCGAGCTCTCTTCATCCAGGGTGAATACCGCTACCCGGCTACCGAAGAGCTGCTTCAGGCCCTTGACCGGCGGGCCGCCCTCGCGGGTGCCCTTCCAGCCGTACTCGTTGTGCATATCGAAGACCAGGTTCACCGCTTTACTCTTCTGCAGCATGCCGATGAGCAGGATGCGGGTGAGGAAGGTCTTGCCGGTGCCGCTCTTGCCGAAGATGCCGTTGGAACGCTTGACGAACTCCTCCAGGTCGAGGCAGAGCTTGGTCTCCATATCCAGTGGGTTGCCGATGTGGAACCGCTGCGGGTCTTCTTTGCCGAAGACGAGCTCCATATCGCTCTCGGAAGCCAGCCTGACCACGGAGAAGTGGCCGGGGATGGTCTTTACCGGCTGGGGGCCTTCGAGGATGGTGGCGGCGTCGCCGCCGATGGTGAGCATGGGGGTAACGTGTATCGTCCCGAAGGTGCTGGTGCCGGCCAGGACCTCGGCGATAAAGGGGTCGGTGGTATCGGGTGGGGTGAGGGTGAGGTCTGGGTCGGTAACGCCCAGGCTGACATCGGTTATCATGCCGAAAAAGCGGCGCTTTTGCCCCTCGATGGTCACGTAGCGCCCCACCACCATGTCCTCCACAGAGACGGGGCTGTCCAGCCTGACATCGGTGCCCCTCTCCAGTGAAGCCGAGGTAACGATTCCGAGTCGGTCGGTCATTTTAGCCTCCCCAGAATGGCGTTGAGCTGGTTGAGGTTGCCGCTGAGCAGAACGGCTAATTCCCTGCCCGCCGCCACCAGGAAAGAGCGCCGGTCTTCATGGGCCTGGCTCATCTGGCGCAACGAGGCGGCAACCAGTTCTTCAGTAGGTACGGGCAGGCGGGCGTTTAATATTATGTTAAGAAAACCGAAGGACTCGCCGAACGCTTTGACCTCGTCCGGGATACACTGATAGACGAAACCGTGGATGCGGGCGGGCCGGGGGGGCAGGTGCTGATAGAGCTTATCCCCTTCTCTATGCCCCACTACCAGCGCCTCGAACTGGCTCCTGAGCAGCTTGGCCAGCTGGGGGGAGGCGCGGTAGATGGCCTCCTCGCTTGCCTCGTCCCGGCCCCGGGCGATGGGGCGGCGCCCCGGCTCCAGGCTGGTGGTATAGGCATTATAGACGATGCCGTAAAGCTCTGATGAAGAGTCCCCGGTCTTTACCAGGCTGCCTAAAGGCGGCATCTGGTAAAGCTGGTAGCACTGGGCGACAAACCCGGTGGTGCTGGCCTCGATAACCTCGCCGACTCTCTCTATTTCAGCCATTTCAGCTCCTTAATCTTAGCCGGGCAGCGCCCTCTTGCCAACAACCTCGTGCTTGGTGTACCATCCCTGGACAGCCTCGATTACCTCGTCGGGGTGGTCGCAGACTATGAGCAGGTCGAGGTCTTCTTCGGAGATGCAGCCTTTAGACAGGACGATGCTCTCCAGCCAGTCCAGAAACCCCTTCCAGTACTGGCTGTCGAAGACTATCACCGGGAAGGGCTTTATCTTGTGGGTCTGTATCAGGGTCAGCACCTCGGTCAGCTCATCTAACGTGCCCAGGCCGCCGGGCATGATGACAAAAGCGATGGCGTACTTGACCAGCATCACCTTGCGGGCGAAGAAGTGGTGAAAGGTGAGCGTCTTGTTGGAATAGATATTGCAGACCTGCGCCTCGGGCAGCTCGATGTTCAGCCCCACCGAGGTAACCCCGGCCTCGGCTGCCCCCTTGTTGGCCGCCTCCATCACCCCCGGCCCCCCGCCGGTTACGATAGAAAAGCCCAGCTTCCCCAGCTTGCAGGCAATCTCCACGGTCTGGGCGTAAAGCTCGTCGTCCGCCTTGAGACGGGAGGAGCCGTATATGGTTACCGCCGGCTCGATGCCGGCGAGGGTATCGAAGCCCTCCACCAGCTCCCCCATGATGCGGAACATGCGCCAGGACTCCTCCTTGGCCAGCTCATTTATTTCATATTCATTCGGCATATCGTCCTCCTATTCCGGCCCCCAGTGTATCCACACATCCTTGACAATGCCCTTGGGCTCGAACCAGACGTTGCCCAGCTCCTCGCTAAGCCCGTCCAGCAGTTCGCTCTGCTCCCCCAACTCCACCCGCCAGGCCTTGACCCTGGCCAGCTCCGCCGAGCCCTCGTAGTAGGTCCTGCCCTTGACCTCCTGGTTGAACTGGCTAACCTCCTCATTGAAAGCCGCCAGCAGCACCTGGTATTCCCGCCACTTCTCTTTATACCCCCCATAGAAGCTGTAGTATAATGCCCTGGCTTTGGCCAGGGGTATCAGTCCGTACTCCCTGCCCACCTCAATATAGGCGACGGCATCCCAGCTTTGGGGACTATCGCTGACGAAAGTAAAGCCTTCATCAGTCTCTTCCAGGTGGAAGCTCAGCTTATCGCTGAAGCTCTGGCCGGTACAGTCAATATATACCAGGCCCCTATCTACGGTGTCAAAGGCGTTCAGGGCGTGCCCCTCCCCACCCCCATCAAAGTCCACGCTCACCGAGGCCGCCCTGATGCCGGCGGCTTCGGCGTTGTTGTGCACGTCCTCGGCGAAGTCGGCACAGACATAGCCGATGAGCGAGTCTATCAAGTAATCATTGGTGTCGGTGGTGTCCCGCTCGATGAAAGCCGCCAGCTCGGCATAGGTGGGGTTGACGGCGGCGGGGTTGTCAACCAGTATAATCGGCTTGCCATCACCACCCACCAGCACCCTGCCGTCCTCATAAGTATACTGCGGGTTCTTGCAACCCACCACCGAGACGACGAGCACAAAAACCAGCCCCAGAATTAAACACCACTGGTATTTATTCATCTTTATTTGGTGACCCTACAGGGGGGTTACACCCGTTTAAGATTCTATTCTATTTCTTCTTGGTATCTTTCTTATCCTTGGCCTTGGGTTTCTTTACGTTCTTTCTGCCTTTAGACCCCATTATTTGCCTCCTCTACTTTATTGGTCGCTTAAAAAGCATCAGCGCCTGTGTTATAGAGTAGCCGGTTAGACCAGCGCTGACATACATCGGTACCAAGCCAACGAGCTCCCAGCCATCCTCACCCAGCCGGGCTATTCTCTTGGTTATATCTCTAATTACCCCTTCTTTAATTAAGCCCGATTTGCTGCCAAGGTCTATAATTTTATATTCCCACTTCATTTTCCCCTCCCTATACAAGGAGTCTAAGAGGGCGCTAGCCCTCTTTCCCATTATACTCCCCCTCTCCTTTGAAGGAGAGGGGGTAAGGGGGTGAGGTTACCATTTTAAGTTCGGGTTCCCTGAAAAATCAAGGGGTTTTTCAGGGTGAAGAGAGAGTGAGGTAGTAAAATCAAGTAGTAAATTAGTCATACCCACCTGGTCCTTTTGCTAAAGCTCTTGGCGGAGGTGGGGGCGGGTAAATGCTCGTCCACCAGAGACGCCTCCACCAGCTGCCAGAAGGACTCCTTATCGGCGGCGGTGACCACCGCCTGCTCGTGGGCTTCACTTAACGCCACCGGGTAGCCCTGCCCCCGCCGGCACTGGTCTAAAACTAAAGCATGGGTTAATTCAAGCAAATTTTCATCTCTGGCCGCCCACTGCGGTATTTCAACGCGGGCTATCTCGTCGTCCACCCTGATATAGAAGAAATAGACCCAGTGCCCGCCGTAGTGGTTTTGTACTATCTTGGACTGGCTGGTAAAAAGCGCCGACCTTTCACCTTCGGCCAGAACACTAGCAAATAAATCGCGGTCACGCACACCGTCCACTTGAGCACATTCTCTTGACTTACACTCCTTGCAGAGACGGTCGGTATCGATAACATCATGGGGGCAGAGCGCCACCCGCAGGGCGTTGACCACGTCGGTGGAGCGGGGGAAGCTGATATAGCTGGCCAGCGCCAGCCGCCTTTCTTTATTGAGCTTTCTCATCTCATCAAGGCAGCTTAAGAAGCCCTTCTTTAACAGCGCCTCGGTGACGAACTCAGGATACACCTGCCCGGTCAGGCCCCATAGAATCAATGAGCCGTCGAGCAGCGCCAGCGCCGGGCTTTCTTTGGGTAACTCCGCGGCCAGACTGGCCAGCTGGCGGCACTCGTCAACGCTGCGCTTGATGCCCAGCAGGGGGCCTTCTATCGGTTGCTCGCGGCCCTGAGCCCCACCGGGGGCGATTACTAAATCCTCATCGCCGAAGTAGAGCGAGGGGGAACTATCAAGCAGCGCTTCGGGCTTATTACCGTAGCGCAGAACCACGCTGCCGATGTTGATTAAATAGCACCGGGTTGACCTGTGCCGGTCAACGTCGATGTTGGAGCCGTCGGTGGCCACGACCGAGAAATCGGGGGGGAGAGGCGGGGCTTTATAGCGCGGGGGAAGCCCGTCAACCAATCCGGCCACCAGCCAGGTAGTCTTGCTGACCTCTATCTTCTTGCCCAGTTTTGCAAGGTCAAGGGAGTTATCATTGAGGACACCCAGGGCGTTCTGCAGGCGCTCTTCCCTGTCTTTGCCGCCGGCTTTGAGCCGGGCGATCATGCTGCCCACCTGCGCCGCTACCCTGGTCAAATCCAAGGACATGTCAGTTACTCAAAGCTATTTAAGAATACCTCTAACGATGACGTCCACCGCCTCGTTCTCGTCCAGGCCGCGGGCCATCAGCGTCTCCACCTGCTTTCTATCAATGCTGCCGATGGCCGCCTCGTGGGTTACCTTGGCCGTGTCAACGGTCACCGAGACCATAGGTATCGCCACGGCCACCGCCTCGGTGCCGTTGACCAGCTCCATGCAGTCAACATGGCCCCGGGCGTAGGGGGCGTTGCCGTAGGTCTCCCCCCTCACCTCGGCCCTGGCCCTATCGCTCAGCACCAGGCGGCTCTTGGCCATGCCCCGGGCGCCCCTGCCATCAAGGTGAATCTTCTCCAATATCTTTATATCGTCCGAGCCCCGGCCGTAGGCCTTGACCACCAGCTCGGCCACCGCCTTCTCCTGGCAGAAGACCTCGAAGTCGTAGTCCAGCCGGCCCACCAGCCCCTGGCTCAGAGCAAAGGTGCTCTGCCAGACGCCCCCCTTCCCCACCCTGACCCTGGCCTTGGGGATAACCTCAATGCCGCCGTCCTCGCCGTGGTAGTGCGTTTCTTTATAGTCAAACCTGGCGTTAGCACCGATGTTGATATCGGCGTCCATCTTGTGGATTACTTTAACGGCGTTGGGGAAGATGCAGTGGGCGATAACGCTTACCTCACTGTCATCCTGGGCATCCACCTTCATTATGATTTCCTGAAGGCCTTCCTTGGGCAGGAGGCCGAAGCAGAGGTGGACGGGGCGGTCTATTTTAGTGCCCTTCTCTATGGTAAAGTTGACCTTTACCCCGCTGGCGGTCTCCTCGGTGTCTATCTTCAAGCCCCTGATGCCGTCGTTGGCCAGCACCCTGTTCTCGTGGACGACCAGCTTGGCCGTATCCTTGCTCTGAAGAGCGCTCTTGTCCCCACCCGCCTTCTGGTAGGCGTCAATCATCCCCTGGTATTCTTTTTCCACTGAGTAGCGAACCATATTACCTCTAGTACAGCGGCTCATTGATATGGGGGCAGGTCAGGCAGTTATTCTTGAACCACCGGCTGGTCTCCAGCGGACTGCCCGTCCTGATTATCTTGCCGGCGCACAGTATAGAAACGCAGTGGGCAACTTCGGTCACCTTCTCGCTGTGGGTGATGAGCAGCACCGAAGCGCCCTGCTTGTTCATCTCCGTGATGCCGTTGAGTATCAAAGGCAGGGCGACGATATCTATCCCCGAGTCCGGCTCATCAAGTATGGCCAGCTTGGGGCGCATCGCCAGCACCGAGGCCATCTCAATCCTTTTCCTCTCGCCGCCGCTCAGGGTGGCGTCGATGTCCCGGTCCATATACTGCCCCGGCTCCATACCCACCATCAGCAGATAGCGCTCAATCCGGTCGGCCTGGCCGTTTTTAGCGCTTAAACTCAGGTAGTCCCTCACCGTCAGCCCCTCCACCCGGGCCGGCTCCTGCCAGGCCAGGGTTATCCCCCGCTTGGCCCGCTGGGAGACAGAAAGCCCGGAAATATCCTCGCCCTCAAAGACAATCCGGCCGCCGGTGGGGCGGTAGTTGTTGGTGCCCATTATGAGGTTGGCTACGGTGGTCTTGCCGGTGCCGTTCTCGCCCAGGATGCCGTGTATCTCAGCTTTACCGACGTGGAGGTCCAACCCGTTGATTATCGAGTTACCGTTCAGTTTTAGCTGGAGATTTTCCACGACCAGCATGCTGTCACCACCTTAAATAACAGTATAATTCATAAGGGGGATAAACTCAAACGTCTTAAGCCTTTCATTCCCCCCTAACCTCTCATTTCCAAAGTACGTTTCACTTCCCACCCTCCCACCCTCATAGGCTTCGCCTCTAACACTCTGTATTTACCCCACCCCAAACGAGGGATTGAAAATATTTTCCCCGTGGGGGTGGTGAGAAAGAAATTTTTAGAAGCGCAGCTTATGTGGGCGGGTGGGCGGGAAAAAAGAGAACCGTTAAAAGGGGGAGGGGTAAAGCTAGCTTGTTAGTAAGCCTGCCATCTGCTATCATCGAAGCAGCTATGTCAGCAGGCTATGTCTATGACCCAATATATCTAAAGCACGATACCGGCCAGCACGTCGAGGTGGCCGCCCGGCTGGAGGCGATTATCGCCTATCTGGAGAAGACCGGGCTTAAAGAACGGCTGACCCTGATAAAGCCTCGACCGGCCACCGTTGATGAGATAGCCCTGGTACATCAGAGGGAGTACATTAAAGAAATCGAGGAGACGGCACTAAAGGGGGGCGGCTGGCTCGACCCCGATACGGTAATGTCGGCCGGCTCCTACCAGGCCGCCCTCTACGCCGCCGGCGGCCTTATCCGGGCGGTGGATTCGGTGATGGGCGGGGAGGTGAGCAGCGCCTTTGCCCTAGTCAGGCCCCCCGGCCACCACGCCACCTCCGGCTACGCCAAGGGCTTCTGCCTGTTTAACAACATAGCCATCGCCGCCAAATATGCCCTGGCCGAATATAACCTAGAGCGAATCCTCATCGTTGACTTTGACGTCCACCACGGCAACGGGACGCAGGCCACCTTCTATGATAACCCCCAGGTGATGTATATCTCCACCCACGAGTACCCCTTCTACCCGGGGACGGGGGCCATTGACGAGACCGGCGGCGGGGACGCTCAAGGGACCAACGTTAACATACCGCTGCCGGCGGGCTGCGGCGACGCCGAATACCTGAAGGTCTTCGATCAGATTATCGCCCCCCTGGCCCGGCGCTTTAACCCTGGGCTCATCCTAGTCTCGGCCGGCTACGACGGCCACTGGGCCGACCCCCTGGCCATGATGGAGCTGACCGTCGGCGGCTTCGGCCAGATGGCAGGGACTATCAAGGGGCTGGCTGATAAGCTCTGCGGAGGCCGGCTGGCCTTCACCCTGGAGGGGGGCTACAACCTCGACGCTCTAGCCGCCTCGGTCAAGGCTACCTTCGATACCCTGCTAGGCAACAGCGTTGACGACCCACTGGGCAAGCCGCCGCGCCGCTACGGGGAGGCTGACCTTGACCGATTGCTGGGTGAGGTCAAGGAACTACACAGGCTCACCTAATCGGGGTGGCAGAGGTCGGGGGAGGTAGCGCACTGCTCGCAGTTGCCGTCGCAGGGCTCAACGTGGATGGTGACGCTGGCATCAGATAGCCTCTCCTCTATCTCATGCTCTAATTGGTCGCAGAGCCGGTGCGCCTTCTCCACGCTGATATCCCTGGACACCACCAGGTGAAAGTCAATATGGCGCTGACTGCCCGCCTTGCGGGTGCGTATCTTGTGGAAGCCGGCTATCAGGTCAGCGTGCTTTTCTATGGCGGCGACTATCTCGTCCTCCTCCGCCTGGGGCAGCTTGATATCCATCAGCCCGCCGAATGACTTCCTCAGAGTTAAAAAGGCGGTGCGGCCGATAAGTATGGCTACCAGCAGGGCGACGATGGGGTCGAGTATGGCAATCCCGGTGAACTGGACCAGGATTAAGCCCACCAGAACCGCCGCCGAGCTGAGCACATCAGCCATAAGGTCGCGGGCGGTGGCCTCCAGGGCCAGCGAGTCGGTGGCGCGGGCCACCCTCAAGGCATACCAGGAAACAGCCAGGTTGATGGCTATGGCCGCCGCCGTCACGTAGATACCCAGTGGCACCATCCCCACCACCCCGCCGCTAATCAACCTGGTTACCGCCTGGTAGGCGATGATAATGGCGGCGATAAATATCAGGACGGGGATGACCACGCCGGCGATATTCTCCGCCTTGCCGTGGCCGAAGGGATGGCCCTTATCGGGGGGCCTGCCGGCAATCCTGATAGCGGTGTAGCCGATAATTACCCCGAAGAGGTCGATAACGCTGTGGACGGCGTCAGCCCTTATGGCGATACTGCCGGTAACTATGCTGGCAGCCACCTTCATCGCTATCAGCAGGCTGACGGCGACGATAGCCAGCCTGGCGGCGCCCTCTTTAGTGGCCAGCATGGTCTATGCCTCTTTGACTTTGGCGCGGCGTAGAAAAGCCAGCCTGCCCCACTCCCCCCTCTCCCAGACGATGAGCAGGGTGGGGGCGACGAACAACGAGCTGTAGGTCCCGGCCACGATGCCGATGAGCATGGCTATGGCGAAGTTCTGAATCGAGGCCCCGACAAACAGCATCAGGGCTAAGACCACAACCAGGGTGGTCAGGCTGGTATTCAGGGAGCGGCTCAGGGTCCCGACCATACTGCTGTTGACCACGGCCTCAAAATCGTGGCTTATGCCCTTGCTCAAATTCTCACGAATCCGGTCGAAAACAACCACCGTATTATTGATGCTGTAGCCGATAACGGCCAAAACGCCGGTGATGAACATCAGATTAATCTCCCAGCCCAGCAAAACCCCCATGATGGCGAAAACACCGGTCACCACCAGCACGTCATGCACCAGGGCAATGATGCCACAGGTGCCGTAGTGGAAGGGCCTGGGCATCTTGCGAAAGGCCCAGGTAATATAGAGGAGAATACCCACCGCGGCCACGGCCACGGCGATAATGGCGTTATGAACGGTCTCGCCGGCCACCATCGAGGATATCGAGTCAAACTCCCGCTCGGTTAAGGGGCCGAACCTGGCACTTAAGTCTGCCTCCAGGGCTGTCTTTTCCTCCGCCGTTATCTCCTGGGTGCGGATGAAGAAATCGCCGGTGCCGGTGCGCTGGATGATAACATGGCTATAGCCCAGGCTGGCCATCTCTGCCTCGAGTTCAGCCTGGTTTACCTCCTGCTCGAAGTTCACCGCGAGCAGGGAGCCGCTGCTGAATTCAATCCCCGGTTTGAGACCGAAGACTCCCAGAGCAATAATGGCAATCAGGATGACAATCTCCGAGATAATCAGAAACAAAAACCTCTTACCGGCTATATCAAACATTATTTCTTCTCCTGATGAACGCTGAATAGCGAGGTCCGCTTGGCTAAAGCACTGCCCACGAACAGCCTCAGCAGGGTGCGGGTGACGATAATGGCGCTGAACATGCTCACCAGCACGCCGATAAGCAGGGTCACGGCGAAGCCGGTTACCGGGGCACTTTCGACAACGCTGCTGCCCAGCCAGATGAGGATAACACAGACGATAATAGTGGTTACATTGCTGTCCCTGATGGCGGCCCAAGCGCGGTTAAAGCCGGCCTCAATAGCCGCCCCCAGCGTCCTTCCGGTGGCGAACTCCTCCTTCATCCGCTCGAAGATGAGCACGTTGGCATCCACCGCCATGCCGATGGACAGGACGAAGCCACCAATACCGGCCAGGGTGAGGGTTACCGGCCACAGCTTGAATACTGCCAGCACCACCGCCCCGTAGAAAATGAGCGCCAGGCTGGCCAGGGCACCGGGCAGGCGGTAGTAGACAATCATAAACAGCATGACCAGTATTATGCCAATCAGCCCCGCCTTGAGGCTCATATCAACGAAGTCAGCCCCCAGTATCGGAGAGACGGTCTGCTCATAGATAAGGGTGAGTGGAACCGGAATACGCCCGGCGTTGAGCAGCCTGGACAGCTCGGTGGCCTCGCTCAGGCTCAGGCCCTCAATCTGGCCCCGGTCGGTAATCTGGCTCCGGACGATAGGGGCGATGGGCTGTCCGTCCTCCCCAAGCAGGGGCTGGCCGCTTAAGAATATGGCCAGCGGCTTACCGATAAGCCGGCCGGTCACCTGCGACGATATCTCGCTCCCCTCCTCGTTCCACTCGAAGTATAAGTATATCTGGCCCAGCTGGCCCTGGCCGACATAGGTATTCTCCTTAAAATAGGCGCTGGTGAGCACCTTCTCCTCGCCGTTAATATCAGCCGTCGCCGGCACCCAGGTCACCTTGCCGTTCTCGTCTACGTGCTGCTCCCGGAACTCAAGCAGGGCGGTCTCGCCGATGAGCGAGGTGGCCTTCTCCACCTCGCTCACCCCGGGCAGCTCCACCACGATGCGGTCGCTACCCTGCTTCTGGATAAGCGGCTCGGTCACCCCCAGCACGTTAATCCGCTTCTCAATCACCGCTATGGCGCCGTCAATGGCCTCGGCCTCGGTGCCCGGCTCGACCTCGGAAAAATCGGCCTGGTAGACCAGATGAATGCCGCCCTGCAGGTCCAGCCCCAGCCTCATCGTATCCCTGCCGAACAGGGGGTAAATAATAGCGCAGATGGCAAAGGCAAAGAGGGCCAGTATTATAAAAAAGACCACGGTGTTTCTTCTAGCCATAGTTGTTCACTGCCTCGGTTTCTAGTCTCTCCCGGACGAGCGCCAGCGCCTCTTCCCTGGTAGATATTTCACCCGAGGCCTGCGCCTCGCGCACCGCCTCCAGCAGCTCGCCCATCCGGGGGCCCGGCTTCATATTAAAGATGTTGATTAAATCGTGCCCGCTGAGCAGCCTGACCGGGGTAACCAGCTCCTCCTGCTCGGCGTGCCGGGCGATGACATAGTCCACCAGGCGGGTGTGCTCCCGCCATCCGGCCAGGCTCAAGGTTGGTCCCCGGCTGGCCAGGTGGTCGGCCAGGCTTAAGAAAAGGATATCAACGCCCGCCTCCCCACAGTCACGAAAGTAGCGGTAGATAGCCCGGCGGCTGGGAAGCCCTTGCTGGCTCATCTGCCCCGGCCTCAGGTGGTATTTTATCACAATCTCCACCAGCTTAACCTCTTTGCCGCTAAAGCGCAACCTCTCCATAATAGCGACGGCTATAGCCGCCCCTTCTTTAGCGTGTCCCAGAAAACGCGTCCGCCCCTCCCTAGTGACGGCCTTGGTCTGGGGTTTGGCCACGTCATGGAGCAGCGCCGCCAGCTTTAACAAAGAGCGCCGGGTGCTGCCAGCGCTCACCGGCCCGGCGAAGTGCTCGGCTAAAGCCTCCGACCAGGGCACCGCCGCCAGAACTTCGCTAGCGGCGTACTCCCAGCTACCCTGGCGGAGGAGGAAATCAACCGCCGCCACCGTCTTCAGGGAGTGTTCAAAGACATCCCAGAAGTGCTCCCTGGGCTGTTCCACCCCTTTTGCCTGAGCCATCTCGGGAAAGATAGCGGTAAGCAGCCCCAGCCCATCCAGGTAGAGCAAAAGCCGCCCGGAATCGGGGACGGCCAGCAGCCGCACCAGCTCCTCCCTCACCCTCTCCCCGGCGACGCCGGCGATAAGCTGAGAGTGGCGCTCTATTAAAGCCTCGGTCTGGCTTTCAATAGTAAAGTCAAGCTCGGCGGCCAGGCGCACCGCCCGCAGCAGGCGGGCGGGGTCTGATTGAAAGGCGTTATCGGCAACAGCCCTTATCACTCTACTCTCAAGGTCAGCCTGCCCACCAAAGGGGTCGAGCAGCTTAATATCATCTTGAGCCAGCATGCTGAGGTCAACGGCCATAGCGTCTATGGTGAAGTCCCTACGGCTCAGGTCCTGCTCAATACTGCCCTCAAAGGTGGCGAAGTCGAGCTGCCAGCGGCCTCCGGAAGGCGCTTCCCTACCGGCTATCACCACCCGGGCCACCCGGCTGGCCTCGTCCAGAGGGATAAACTTGCCGCCGATGGCACCGGCTATCTGCGGGGCAATCTCCAGGGCATCGGCGGCTAGGGCGATATCAATATCAGCCGTCTCACGCCCCAGGCAGAGGTCGCGGACAAAGCCGCCGACCAGGTAGGACTTTATCCCCTGCTCAGCTAAAAAGGCATTTACCGTGGCCAGTAACGACCGGGTTCCGGTATCAATAGACAGCTTCAAGCCTTCTCCCCCAACAAGGTTCTAAAGCTACACTATACTACCACGGCAACTTCTTATCAAGTGGGGTATTTAAAAGCGGCCAGCAGGCTCTTCTGGGGAAAAGCGGCCCGAGGGGCTGGTTTGTCCGGGGATGAAAACTAGCTGGACCGGTGGTTCAGGACTTCTTTTCTCTTTTGGTGGTCTTGGCGATGCTGTTCAGGATGCTGAGGATGCCAATGACGGCACGCTGGACATCAATCGGCTCCTGGGCCAGCACCCGGGCCACATAGGGGTCCAGGTCTCCCCGGCGGCCGTACTCGGCGCGGCTCTCCGCCAGGCCGGGGTGCTGGGGAGACAGGTAACCGGCCAGGGTGAACAGCTCGTCTTCCTCAAAGCCCAGAGGCCCGGCGATTTTTCGCAGCACCGAGCCCGAGGGGAAGCGCTCCCCCCTCTCGATACGCCCCAGGTGCGAGGCGGATACGCCCGACATAGAACTGAGATCGCGAAGCGTCAACGGCAGAGAAACCCTCTGCTGCTTGAGTATCCTGCCGAGATTAGCTCTTGCTTCTTCCATTGTGAGCGAATTATAGTTCGCCAATTGGCAAATGTCAATAGTAAACAGGTTTAACAAGTTAACCCTAATTTACCAGATTTTAAGTCCTTATTAAAGCATAATAGTTGACAAAAGGCAAATTATATGTTATACTATGTGCCAATTGGCATACAAGGTGAAATCATGATACTGAAAACCAGGGTCTTTACTCTATGCGTCCGAAACTACAAGAACCTGTCCGAGCTGGCCAGGGCCATGGATATATCGGTCAGCCAGGTCTACCGCGTCCTCGAAGGCAAGCGCAACATCAACCGCAAGTTTATCATCGGGGCGATGAAGGCCTTCCCCGGCTACAAGTTCGACGACCTCTTTTACTTCGTGCCCGAAGCGCCAGTTGGCCATAAATCGGCAATCCAGAGACCAAAAGAGACGGCGGGCAGGCAGTCCATCAGCCTGGGAAAAGGCTAAAGCGCCCTCTCTAGAGCGGCGTTATTTCCGGTTCAACCCTGTGCAGCTTATCGCTGCTTTCCATGTGGTCAATGTAGAGCACCCCGTTCAGGTGGTCAATCTCATGCTCCAGCGCCTGGGCCAGCAGCTCCTCAGCCCTGATTCTTATCTCTTTACCGCCCAAATCTTTGCCTTTAATGGTGACCCGCCGGGAGCGCTTTATCTCGCCGTAGTAGCCGGGGACGCTCAAGCACCCCTCGGTTACCAGCCTTTCCCCGGTCCGGCGGACTATCTCCGGGTTAACCAGGACAAAGTCTTCTTCCTCAGGCATGCCGATAACAATCACCCGCAGGGAAACGCCCACCTGCGGTGCCGCCAGCCCCACCCCGGAGGCGGCGTGCATGGTCTCAATCATATCGCTGGCCAGCTGCCGGATTGAGCCGTCAATATTGCTGACCCGCTTTGATTTCTGCCGGAGTACCGGTTCGGGGACAGTACGGATGGGTAGAATAGCCATATTTATCCTCTGGTTACAGTTTAACTAACCAAGCCCCACCAGGTCAATGTCCACCACCCAGCCCTGGGGGAGGGGTATGGAAGATAGAAAGTCAGCCAGCCCCCGGCCGCGCAGGACAAACTGCCAGCGGAAGCGTCCCCGCCGGCGGTGGATAAAGGCCGGCGCCGGCCCGATAAGCTCGATATCGGCGATGCCTTTAGAGTCCATCTCCTGGGCAAGCAGACGCCTCACCCTCTCTGCCTCCCGCTGGCAGAGAATATCGCTGGTGTGGCTGTAGGTAAGGCAGGCCAGCTGGCGGAAAGGGGGGTTGCGCAGCTGGCGGCGGTAGTCAATTTCCTTATTATAGAAGGCGGCGTAGTCATGCTTGGCCGCCGCCTGGATGGCGTAGTGCTCCGGGGTATAGCTCTGGATGATGACCTTACCCCCCCTCACCCCACGCCCGGCCCGGCCCGCCACCTGGGACAAAAGCTGGAATGTCCTCTCCCCGGCGCGGAAGTCGGGCAGATTTAGGGCGGTATCGGCGCTGACCACCCCCACCAGGGTGACCAGTGGCAAATCCAGCCCCTTGGCCACCATCTGGGTGCCGATGAGAATATCGGCCTGGTGGCGGCGGAACCTGGCTAATATTGCGTCGTGGGAATACCGGCGCCGGGTGACATCGGTGTCCCAGCGTAACAAGCGGGCGGTGGGAAAGTTATAGCCCGCCTCCTGCTCCAGCTTCTGGGTGCCCAGCCCCAGGAACTTCAGGCTGCGCCGCTGGCAGCGGGGGCAGGCTTGGGGAACGGGCGTGTGATGGTTGCACTGATGGCAGACCAGCCTCTCCTCGGCGAGGTGATAGGTCAGTGGGACATCGCATCTCTTACAGCGGAGGACAAAGCCGCAGCTTCGGCACTGGATAAAAGTTGCCGCCCCCCGCCGGTTAAGGAAGAGGATGACCTGCTCGTCAGCGGTCACCGCCTGGCTTATCGCCTCAGCTAAAGAGCGGCTGAAAAGGCCCCTCACCCCGGCCTTAAGCTCCTCTTTCAGGTCAACTATCTCCACCCGGGGCAGTGCCGTGCCGTCTCTGGGGGTGACCCGCCCCGGCAGCTCCAGCAATTTATAGTCCCCCTGCCGGGCATGATAATAAGTCTCCACGTCGGGGGTGGCGCTGCCCAGTATCACCACCGTCCCGGTAAGCTCGGCCAGCTTTAAAGCGACATCGCGAGCGTGGTAGCGAGGCGACTTGTCGCTCTGCTTGTAGCTCCACTCGTGCTCCTCGTCAACGACGATTAGGCCCAGGTCGGGCTGGGGGGCAAAGACGGCGCTGCGGGGGCCGATGACAACATCGAAATCGCCGTTCCTGATTCGCTGCCACTCATCGAACTGCTCGCCCAGTGAGAGCTGGCTGTGCAGCACCGCCACCCCGCCCGGGAAGCGGGCGGCGAACCTCTCTATGGTCTGCGGGGTGAGGGCGATTTCGGGAACCAGAACTATGCCCCGCCTGCCCATCTTTACTGCCTCCGCCAGCGCCTGTAAGTAAACCTCGGTCTTGCCGCTGCCGGTAACACCGTGGAGGAGAAAAACCCCACCCTTACCTCTCGATAAACTGGCTTTAACCGCCTCAAGGGCTGCCCTCTGGGCTTCGGTGGGGGTAAGCGGTTGAGTCGGCGTTATGGCCTGCCCGGCCAGGGGGTCACGCCTGACCTCAACCTGCTCAAAGACGGCCAAGCCTTTATTGACTAAAGCATCAGCCACCACCTTGTTGCTGTTAGTATTTTTTCTGGCCTCGGCCCAGGGCACCGGCTCTGTTTGCTGGGCTAAAAATTCAAGCAGGTCGGCTTGCTTTTTTGCCCTTTTTTTATTTAAAGCGGCAACTTCCCGGCGAGCCTCTTCAGGGGTTGTGGTTAAACGCAGGAAAGGCTCTATCCTGGGCCTGGCTTTAATCTTCTCCAGCTCATAGCTCCTGACCGCCAGCTCCTGTTTCACCAGTTGGGCGACCACGCTTTGCGCCTTCCTCTTGCCCAAAGCCCGCTCAATCCGTTTTAGGCTCACCCTCTCCTGCCCTTCAAGCAATTGCCAGACCTGCTCCTGCTCCGGGGTAAGGGTGGATAAATCGAAATCATCGGGGACGGGGCTGGCGCTGATAAAGGTAAGCGGGCGGCGCTCGAAGCCGGGGGGCAGCATTAAGGCCACCGCGTCAAAGAGGGGGGATAGATAATAATTGCTTATCCAGCGGGCCAGCTGGACATGGGCCGGGGATAGAATGGGGCGGGGCTCGATAACCCCGGCGATATCCTTGGTCTCCTCCACCGCCGGCTGGCCGGTAAGCTCCAGAACCACACCCTGGAGCAGCTTATCGCCGAAGGGGACCAGGACCGCCTGCCCGGTTTCGACAGCCAGGCCGGGGGGTATGGCATAGCTGAATGTCTGGCGCTGGGCTACCGGCGAGTTGACGCTAACCTCAGCATACCGCATCCCTCACCCTATTCTTTCACCTGCCTCTCCTTGGTCCGGGCCGCCTTGCTGCTCAGACCGCGCAGGTAATAGAGCTTGGCCCGGCGCACCTTGCCGTGCCGGGTAACCTCCACCTTCTCCACCCGCGGCGAGGCAAAGGGGAAGGTATGCTCGACGCCGATGCCCCGGCTGACCCGCCGGATGGTGAAGCTGCCGCCATCGGCGCCGCGGCGGAGCTTGATGACCACTCCCTGAAACACCTGGGTGCGCTCCTTGCCCCTCTCGGCAATCCTGGCGCTGACCTTGACCGTGTCGCCGGGGGCGAGGGGGGGGATATTGGGATTGGCCTTGTTTTCGAATATTGTGCTTGTATCCATGATATTACCTCAATTTCTCGATTAATCGTTTTTCCGCCGGGCTGAGCTCGGCTTTACCCAGCAGCTCGGGGCGGCGATCAAAGGTGCGCCTTATTGATTGCTCACGCCGCCAGTCGGCTATCCGGGCGTGGTTGCCGGAAAGCAAAACCTCGGGCACCGGCCACCCTCTATAGCTGGGGGGGCGGGTGAACTGAGGGTATTCTAATAGTCCGGCGACGTGGGAGTCCTCCCGGGACGACAGCTCCGAGCCCAAAACTCCGGGCAGCAGCCGGACCACGGCATCGATTACCACCATAGCCGCTATCTCGCCGCCGGTGAGGATATAGTCGCCGATGCTGATTTCGTCGGTGGCCAGATGTTCACTTACCCGCTGGTCAACCCCCTCGTAGCGGCCGCAGATGATAATCATACCGCTGTATTGGGCGAACTCCTCGGCCACCCTCTGCGTAAAAAGCCGCCCGGCAGGGCTGAGCAAGATAACCGGAATGTCGGACTCACCCTTTACTGCCTCGACGGCCTCGAAGATAGGCTCGGGCTTGAGCACCATACCGGCGCCGCCGCCGTAGGGATAGTCGTCAACGGTGTGGTGCTTATCGTGGGCCTGGTCGCGGAAGTTGTGCAGGCTAATGCCAACCAGCCCCTGGTCTATAGCACGCCCGATGACGCCAGAGTCAAAGACGCCCTGGAACATCTCGGGGAATAAGGTCAGAATATCAATCTGCATCCTCTAGTCCTTACCCGTGTCGGGGGCGGGGTGCTCGGTCACCCTCCCCTTGATAACGTCCACGGCGTGGGCCAGCACCGGCATTATCACCTCCAGGCACTCGGCCACCGCCTTGGGGCTGCCCGGCAGGTTTACTATCAGGCACTCTTTCCTCATCCCGGCCACCGCCCGGCTCAGCATGGCGTTGGGGGTAGCCGAAAAAGAGCGTATCCGCATCATCTCGGCCAGACCCGGCACCTCCCTATCAATTATGGAGAGGGTGGCCTCCGGGGTAACGTCGCGCGGCGCCAGGCCAGTGCCGCCGGTGGTCACAATAATATCCATATCACCGCTGTCGGCCCACTGGCTGAGCCTTTGAGCAATGATATCGGCCTCGTCGGGGATAATCTCGTAGCCGGCCACCCGGCAGTCCGAGCGAGCAAAGCTCTCCCGGATAAGCGGCCCGCTCCTGTCGGCCCGCTCACCCCTCGATGCCTTATCGCTGATGGTGATAATACCCAGACTAAACATAAAACCGCCTTAAAGTTAAGACAAGCTCTATTTTATCACATAAGGGTTATATAACAAAATATAACAATTTTTTAAAATTGACCCTAAAGGGTCTTGACAAACGGGGGTGGGTGTGCTGTAGAATGGTAAAAAGTGGTAAGTTGTGGGAAATAGTGGTATAATCGGGTTTAATATATGTTTTTCGGCGAGTTTGAATACAAGATAGACGAAAAGGGCCGGGTGCCCATCCCGCCCCGTTTCCGCCGGATGCTCAAAGACGGGGTGGTGCTGGCGCCGGGGGCGGAGAAGTGTATTACCGTCTATCCCCTGGCCGAGTGGAAGAAGCTGGCGGAAAGCCTGACCAGCAGTGCCGTCAGCCGCAGCAAACTGAGAAGGCTAAAGAGGGCCCTTTTCGCCGCCGCCTTTAACCTGCATATGGACCCGCAGGGAAGGATAGCCCTGCCCACCGCGGTGAGGGAATACGCCGAGATTGTCGACGAGGTGGTTATCGCCGGAGCTAACAACTACCTAGAGATATGGAATAAGGTGCACTGGGAGGAAGAGAAGGCTTTAAGTCAAGAGCAGGCCTGGCAGATAATAGAAAGCCTTGAGGAGCCACGATGAACCTAACCATGTCGGCGCTCGGTCACACCCCAGTGCTGCTGGAAGAGACCATCGAGGCGCTGGCGGTCCAGCCCGGCGGCCGCTATATTGACTGCACCCTGGACGGAGGCGGCCATGCCGCCGCCATTCTGGAACACAGCCTGCCCGGCGGGCAACTGCTGGGCATCGACGCCGACCCTGAGGCGATAAAGCTGGCCCGGGAAAGGCTGGCCGCCTACAGCAGCTCAACCCTGCTGGTCAATCAGAATTTCGTTAATTTAAGGTCCATCTGCACCGAACATAACTTCTACCCGGTGCATGGCATCCTCTTCGACCTGGGGCTGTCCTCGGCCCAGCTTAACGGCAACGGGCGCGGTTTCAGCTTCCGCCACGACGCCCCACTGGACATGCGTTTAAATCCCCACCAGCCGGTCACCGCCGCTGACATCGTCAACACCCTGCCCGAGGCCAAACTGGCCCGGCTGATAAAGACCTACGGCGAAGAAAGCCGCGGCACCATTATAGCCCGCTACATCATAAGGCAGCGCCCGGTAAAGACCACCTTCGAGCTGGCCGAGATAGTGGAGCAGGCTACCGGCGGGCGGAGGGGGCGGATCCACCCCGCCACCAGAACCTTCATGGCACTGAGGATAGCCGTCAACCAGGAGCTGGAGCACCTGCAGTCGGCCCTGGGGCAGGCGGTAGCCCTCCTCGGCCTGGGGGGCAGGCTGGTGGTTATCAGCTACCACTCCCTGGAAGACCGCGTCGTCAAGCAGTTCATGCATGCCGAGGCCAGCGGAGAAGAGGCACGGCTTAAGCTGGTCAATAAAAAGGTTATCACCCCTTCTCCGGCTGAGGTCCAGTTTAACCCCCGCAGCCGCAGTGCCAAACTGAGAGCGGCTGAGCGTATTACTATTCCCAAGGAGGCGAGCAGTGAGTAAACCATCGATTGAGTACCAGAAGATGATGACCGAAATAGTCTACGTGAACCTGCCCGGTCCCGACGAACCCAACCCGGGGATGACCGGAGGTGAGCTACTGCACGGTTTCCTGGCGGAACTGCATAGATCCCCCAGTGATGAAACCAGGGCTTTCGTCAACGCCCTTTGCGGCAAGTGGAACGTGCGCTACCGGGAAGCCAAGGATTGAACTTTAAAGCGGAACAGAAATACCAGCAAAGGTGGCCGGCCCGCCGCTCTGCCCCAAAGGGCAAAAGCCACCGGAGGGAGGCTGAATATGTGAGATGAATACCAAGAGAACAGGGTCCGCAATCTGGTTAATTAAGGAGGGGTGATGAGCAAGCGAAATATAATATCTTCAATTGATGTTGGCACTACCAAGATCTGCACCACCGTGGCCGATGTTGACGAAGCCGGCGGCATCCGGATTATCGGCGTGGGTATTGCGCCCTCGGAGGGCCTGCACAAGGGGCTGGTGGTCAACATCAACGAGGCCAGGGAATCAATCCGGGAGTCAGTGAAGAAAGCCGAGCATACCAGCGGGCATAAAGTGGAATCAGCCTATGTCGGTGTCACCGGCAGGCATGTTAGCTCGCTGAATAACCGGGCCGTGGTCGCCATCACTCGCAACGACCGGCTGGTGAGGCCTGACGACCTGAAGCGGGTCCTCTCCAGCGCCCGGGGGGTTAGACTGGCCGAGGACCGCAAGCTGCTTCATGTTATCCCCCGTGGCTACGCCGTTGACGGTCAGTCAGGGGTCAAGAACCCGATAGGGATGCACGGTTTCAGGCTTGATGTTGAGGCGCATATCATCACCGCCGCCGTGACCTCGGTTCAGAACCTGATAAAGTGCATCCGCAGCATCGGTATAGACATTGACGACCTCGTCCTCGAACCACTGGCCAGCAGCGAGGCGGTGCTAACCGAGGACGAAAAGCAGGTCGGTATCGTTCTGGCTGATATCGGCGGTGGTACTACCGATATCGCTATCTTCCGGGAGGGAAGCATCTGGCACACCGCCATTCTGCCGGTAGCCGGTTACCAGATAACCAGGGATATCGCCATCGGTCTGGGGCTGCCCTTTGATGTGGCCGAAGAGATGAAGAAGAAGTACGGCAGTGTTACCCCGGTCTACGAAGGAAAATCGACCAATGTCAGCAAGGATGCCCTGCTTACCAACGGGCACGGTGTCTCTCACCAGGACCTGTGCGACATTATCCGGGCCAGGGTAGAGGAAATCCTGAGGTTGATTGTGCTCGAGATGCCGAACTCGGAATATGAAGCACTGGTCCCTGACGGTCTGGTACTCACTGGCGGTAGCTCCAACCTGGCCGGCATAGAAGCGCTGGGGCGCAATACCCTGCAGTTGCCGGTAAGGGTGGGGCTTCCCATGAATATATACGGCATTTCCGATGCCCTGCAGGACCCGGCCTATGCCACCAGCGTCGGCCTGCTGCTCTGGGGAGCCAAATACAGGGGCACGCGAACCTGGCAGGGCAGTGGCTTCGGCTCCGGTTTGCGGCATATGTTCTCCCGGTTTTTCAGTCTGTTCCGCTAGGTGTAATTTCTGTAATAAAAGGCAAAAAGGAGGAGGAGAGATGGCAAAAGCAGCTTTTAGTCCCAACCCGGCCAGGATAAAGGTCATCGGCCTAGGTGGTGGTGGTTGCAACGCCATAACCCGCATGGTCAGGGAGCAGATTCGGGGGGTGGAGTTCATCGGCATGAACACCGATGCCCAGGCTCTGTCCATCACCGAAGCTCCCATCCGCGTCCAACTCGGGGAGAAGCTGACCAGAGGATTGGGGGTAGGTGGCGATCATGTCCAGGGTCAGAAGGCCGCCGAGGAGAACCGGGACGACATAAAGGAGCTCCTGACCGGCGCCGATATGGTGTTCATCACCTGCGGTATGGGCGGCGGCACCGGCACCGGGGCGGCACCGGTGGTAGCCGAGGTAAGCAAGCAGAGCGGGGCGCTGACCATTGCCGTGGTCACCAAGCCCTTCACCTTTGAGGGCACCCACCGCAACGAGGTGGCCGATGAGGGCATCGTCCGCCTGCTGGGCAAGGTCGATACCCTTATCATCATCCCCAACGATAAACTGCTCGACCTCTGCGACCAGAAGACGGGGGTGGATAGCGCCTTCAAGATGGCCGACGATGTGCTCCGCCACGGCGTCCAGGCGATAGCCGAGGTTATCACCGTACCCGGGATGATCAACCTTGACTTCGCCGATGTCAAGACGGTGATGAAGGACGCCGGTCCGGCCTGGATGTCCATCGGCTTCGGCGCCAGCAAGAACCGGGCGGTTGACGCCGCCAAGGAAGCTCTGGCCAGCCCGCTGCTGGATGTCTCCATCAACGGAGCCAAGGGGGTGCTGTTTAATGTCGCCGGCGGTGCCGGACTTACCCTGTTCGAGGTCAACGAGGCCGCCGATGTAATCAAGGAAGCGGTAGACCCATTGGCCAACATCATCTTCGGCGTGGTCCAGGACCCCAGCATGGGTGAGGAGATGAGAATCACCCTGATTGCCACCGGCTTTGCTTCCAAGCTGGGGATGGCCGGAGTCAGCCGGGAAGACGAGTTCACCGAACTGCTTAAGGGCCTGAAGAGCGAGGAGGAGCTGGATATGCCGGCTTTCCTGCGCCGCCCGATGTTCAGCCACCGGCGCCAGACGGTAACGCAATCGACCAAGCTGATTAAGAGTCGGCCCGGCGTGCCCTGAAAATAAGGTTCTTTAATAACATACTTTAACGGGGACTAGGCTTTAAGGCTGTAGTGCTCTATGCTCTGCAGCCTTTTTGTTCCTTTTTTGGGGCGGGTAAAGGGGGTTGATAAACAACCCCCTCCCCTCTTTTAACCAGTGTTTTATGTCCCATACCCACCCACCCAAAAGGGGCTGCGCCCCTCTTAGACTTCCTTCTTCGCCCAACCCCAATGGGGGGAAGCAAGTTTTAGAAGCGCAGCTTATGAGGGTGGGAGGGTGGGAAAATAGACCTTAAAAAGCCTTGACAAACACTACATATTGTGGTATCTTTGTTCTTACCCACAAGATAATGTGTTAGTTGCCATGAACTGTCCTTACTGTAATTACGCCGACTGCCGGGTTATCGACTCCAGAGATGCCGGCGAGGGGATACGCCGCCGGCGCCAGTGCCTCAAGTGCGGCGCCCGCTTCACCACCTACGAAAGGCTGCACCCCGGCAGCCTCTTCGTCATCAAGAAGGACGGGCGCCGGGAGGAGTTCGACGGCGCCAAGCTGCTGACCGGCCTGCGCAAGGCCTGTGAAAAGCGCCCCCTCCCCACCGGCACCGTGGACAAGCTGGCCGATGACATCGAAGCCGCACTTTACCGCCAAGGGAAGGCCGAAGTCCCGGCCAGCACCATCGGGGATATGGTGATGGAGCGGCTAAAAGCTTTAGACCACATCGCCTACATCCGCTTCGCCAGCGTCTACCGGGACTTTACCGATATCACCACCCTGAAACGGGAGGTGGACACCCTGCTCGGCGCCGAGGCCTCTCCCCTGCCCGGCCAGCTGCCCCTGCTGCCCGAAGAGGAGCTGGCCGCAGCCGCCAGGAACCGGAGGAGACGGAGATGAGCCCCAACCAGCAACCGGCCAACAAGGCCGAACTAAACCACAGCCGCATCGCCCGCTCTATCTTCGCCATCGCCGAGTCCATCGGCATGTCGGACCGGAAAAAGGTGGAAAAGCTGGCCGCCCAGGTGATTGCACGCCTGGAACATCAACCGCTGCCGTCGGCCAAGGAGCTGGTGGAGCAGCCTTTTCCGGGGATGGAAGAACTGGTGCCAAAACCCCGCCAGCCCCTGCCCACCGATACCGAAATCCAGGCTATGGTCATGGAAATACTGGCCGCCGAGAAGCCAGCCCAGCGAGAGGAGGTCAAGCCCAAGATGATGGAACCAACCGCTGCCGTCAAACCCGGCTTAAAGCCCGCATCGGGTATCAAGCTAACCGAAAACGCCAGGCGTGTTCTGGAAAAGAGGTATCTAAAGAGGGACAAGGAGGGGCAGGTTATCGAGACGCCGGAGGAGATGTTCCGCCGGGTGGCCCGGGCTATCGCCTCGGCCGAGCTTATCTACAACCCTAAGGCGGATATCAAGGCCAGGGAAGACGAGTTCTACCGGCTGATGGCCAATCTGGAGTTCCTGCCAAACTCCCCTACCCTGATGAACGCCGGGCGGGAGTTGGGGCAGCTATCGGCCTGCTTCGTTATCCCCGTCGGCGACTCCATGGAGTCTATCTTCGACGCGGTAAAGTACACCGCCCTCATCCACAAGAGCGGCGGCGGCACCGGCTTTTCCTTCAGCCACCTAAGGCCGGAGGGCGACTTCGTCAAGTCAACGTCGGGCGTCGCCAGCGGCCCGGTCTCCTTTATGGAGGTCTTCGACACCACCACCGACGTCACCAAGCAGGGGGGAACAAGGCGGGGGGCCAACATGGGCATCTTAAGCGTTGACCACCCTGATATCATGAGGTTCATCACCGCCAAGGACGACCCCAGAAAGCTGACCAACTTCAATATCTCGGTGGCGGTGACCAACCGGTTCATGGAGGCGGTCAAGGCGGGCGATGACTACGAGCTGATTAACCCCCGCACCGGTAAGGTGGTGGACAAGCTCAACGCTAAAGAGGTCTTCGATAAAATCGTGGATATGGCCTGGAAGACCGGCGACCCCGGCATCGTCTTCATCGACCAGATAAACAGGGACAACCCCACCCCCAATCTTGGTAAGATTGAGTCCACCAACCCCTGCGGCGAGCAGCCCCTCCTCCCCTACGAGTCCTGCAACCTGGGCTCAATCAACCTGGCCCGGATGCTCAAAACCAGAAACGGGGCGGCTGAGATTGACTACGCCAGGATGGCGGAGGCGGTCAGGACAGCGGTCAGGTTCCTGGATAACGTCATCGACGCCAACAAGTTCCCCCTGCCCCAGATAGAGGAGATGACCAAGAAATCGAGGAAGATAGGGCTGGGGGTAATGGGCTTTGCCGATATGCTAATAAGGCTGGGCATCCCCTATAACTCTGAGGAGGCGCTCAAAGTAGGCTCCGAGGTGATGCGCTTCGTCCACGACGAGGCAGGCAGGGCCTCGGCGGAGCTGGCCGAAGAGCGCGGCGTCTTTCCCGCCTTTGCCGGCAGCATCTACGACCTGCCCAGCGGCCCCAGAATGCGCAACGCCTCCTGCACCACCATCGCCCCCACCGGCACCCTGAGCATCATCGCCGGCTGCTCCAGCGGCATCGAGCCCCTCTTCGCCCTGAGCTATACCCGCAACATCCTCGACGGCGCCCAGCTGGTCGAGGGCAATCCCTACTTCGAGAAGGTAGCCCGGGACGGCGGCTTCTACTCCGAGGAGCTGATGAAGCGGCTGGCAGAGGGCACCCACCTCCCCAATATAGAAGGCATCCCGGAAGATGTCAAACGGGTATTCGTTACCGCCCACGAGATAACGCCGGAGTGGCACGTCCAGATGCAGGCCGCCTTCCAGAAGTCCACCGACAACGCCGTCTCCAAGACGGTCAACTTCTCCAGGGAGACCACCCGAGAGGACATCGCCAAGGTCTACATGATGTCCTACGAGCTTGGGCTAAAGGGGATAACCATCTACCGCGACCGCAGCCGTGACTCCCAGGTGCTGGTCACCGGCGGGGAGAAGGAGGCTGAGGCGGAAACCAGGACACTGACGCCGCGGAAAAGACCCACCGAGACCAAGGGGACAATTACCAAGGTCAACACCGGCTGCGGCTCGCTTTACATTACGGTGGCTTATGACGACAAGGGTATCTTTGAGGTCTTCGCCACCCTGGGCAAATCCGGCGGTTGTGCCTCCGCCCAGCTTGAAGCCACCTGCCGTCTGATAACGTTGGCGCTCCGTTCCGGGATAGACGTGGCCCCGGTGGTCAAGCAGCTGAGGGGCATCCGCTGCCCGTCCATTGCCTGGGAGGACGGCAAGTCCATACTTTCCTGCGCCGATGCCATCGCCAGCGTGCTAGAGAAGCACGTCAACGGCAGCTCGGCCAGCCCATCGGTTAAGAGCCATGCCCAACCGGAGAATAACAACCCACCGGTAAACCTGGCCGGCCAGTGCCCCGACTGCGGCAACCTGCTAGTCTATCAGGAGGGGTGCTTCATCTGCCCGTCCTGCGGGTATACCAAGTGCTAGCAATAGCCTGAAAACTAAGTAAGGCGGGGAGGAGCAAAATGGCGGAAAAACCGGCAAAGCAGGAGGTAAAGGTCTCATTCCCGGAAAACCTCAGGGGCGGTGTTTATTCCAATAATATGGTCATCACCCATACCAGGGAGGAGTTTATCCTGGACTTCATGATGATAACGCCGCCCATCGGCTCGGTGACGGCACGGGTTATTATGAGCCCAGGTCACACCAAAAGGATGCTTTCGGCGCTCAAGGCCAACCTGGATAAATACGAGGCCAAGTTCGGCAAGGTGACCGAAGCCGCCGAGCCACCCAAACCGCAAATGGGCTTTCACCCCCCGTCGGCCTAGTAAGAGCGTTATTTGTTCCCTCCCCCACTCTAACGGTTCTTTATTTTCCCATACCCTCCCACCCTCATAGGCTCCGCCTCTAAAACTCTCTTTTCCCCACCTCTCCCATTTGAAGGGAACTAACCTAGCAGGGGTGTTTAAGAGGAGCGCCAGCCCCTCTCTAATTTTTCTTCCCCCTCCCTTGTCAAGGGAGGGGGATTAAGGGGGTGGGTCACCTAATTAAAATCGCATTTTTACCCCGCAGGCGATATAATGGGTTGGTATGCCTGGAAGCCAGGAAAAAAGATACGAACTTATGCGGGTGGCGCTGGGGGAGGCGCCCGCCGATCTAGCCATTATTAACGGCTCGGTGGTCAACGTCTATAACGGGGAGGTGGAAAAGGCTTCCGTCCTCATCAAGGGGGAGCGGACAGCCTACGTTGGCAGTGATACGGGCAAGGCTATCGGCCCCTCGACCCAAGTTATTGACGCTAAAGGCAAGACGCTCATCCCCGGCCTCATCGACGGCCACACCCACATCGACGGCCCCTACTCCATAAGCGAAATAGTAAAGTACGCCATCACCGGCGGCACTACTACCATTATCACCGAGACCTCCGATATCGGCTCACCACTGTGTTACGAGGGGGTTATCCAGTTCCTGAGGTCAGCCCAAAATCAGCCGGTAAAAATCTTTATCACCGTCCCGCCCCTGGTTACTTTAAGCCCGGTGACCGAAGAGCACGCCCTCACCGTTCCCCAGCTGCGCAAGCTGCTGAGGCGCAAGGATGTCCTCGGCCTGGGCGAGGCCTACTGGGGCGACGTGGTCAACGGCAACCAGAGAGTCCTCGACCTTATCGCCGAGACGTTAAGGCAGGGTAAAAAGGTTGAGGGGCACAGCGCCGGCGCCAGCGGCAAAAAGCTCCAGGCCTACGTCTCTTCGGGGGTCTCCTCCTGCCACGAGCCAATCAGCGCCGAAGAGGTCAGGGAAAGGATAAAATTAGGGCTCTTTATCCTGATAAGGGAGGGCATGGTGAGGCGGGAGCTGGAGGCCATCGCCCCGATTAAGGACGACGATAACGCCCTCAACCGGCTGGCCATTGCCACCGACGGGGTGGCGCCGGAGCAACTCATCAGCGACGGCTATATGGAGTTCGTGGTGCAGAAAGCCATCAACCTCGGCTTTGACCCGGTCCGGGCGGTGCAGATGGCCACGGTAAACGTCGCCCGGCACTTCGCCATCGACGACGATATCGGCGGCATTGCCCCCGGCAAGTATGCCGATATCGTTATCGTCCCCGATTTAAAGACCATCAAAGCCGAATACGTTATTAGCAACGGGCGGCTGGTTGCCCGGAACGGCCAGGTGCTTATCAAACCACGAAAACACCGCTACCCCAGGTCGCTGCTGAACACCGTCCATCTGGCCAGAGATTTTACCGCCGACGACTTCGCCATCCCGGCCGAGGGCAGGCAGGCCAAGGTTCGGTTGATAGACCAGGTCACCAATCTGGTCACCCGGGAGGCATTTATAGATATGCCGGTGACGGAAGGCCAGCTCAAAGCCGATGCCGGTAAAGATATAATAAAGGTGGCCGCCATCGAGAGGGCTTACCGGACGGGCCAGCGCTCTACCGGCTTAATTAGAGGGCTGGGGCTTAAAAGGGGGGCGGTGGCCGCCACCGATGTCTGGGACTGCGGCGATATCATCGTCGTCGGCGCCGATGAGACCGATATGGCGCTGGCGGTAAACCGGCTCAAAGAATTGGGGGGAGGGGTGGTGGTCATTGCCGGCGGCAGCATAGCCGCCGAAATAGCCCTGCCGGTGGGGGGAGTCATCTCCACCGAGCCGGTGGAGACGCTGGCCGATAAATTTAAGCGCATCCAGCAGACCGCCGCCAGGCTGGGGGCTAAATCGCCCAATTTCTGCCTTACCATTGACACCCTGCCCACCCCGGCCATACCCTTCCTCCGCATCTGCTCCTCGGGGCTGTTCGACCTTAAAGAAAACCGCTTCGTTAGTCTGATAGTGGGGTAGCCAAGAGATGACCTGGCAGCAAGCGGAAAAAGCCAGGCGGCGCCTCTCCAGAGAGCAGGGCGCCGTCGTCAAGGACTGGGGAGGACGGCTGCCCGTCGCCCTGGTCTATCCCAACTCCTACTATCTGGGCATGTCCAACCTGGGCATCCACGCCCTCTACAAGCTGCTCAACAGCTACGATAAGGTCGTCGCCGAGAGGGCCTTCTGGGAAGCCGATAGCCAGCCGCCGGTATCCCTGGAGTCCCAAAGACCGCTTTCGGACTTCGCCGTTATCGCCTTCTCCGTATCCTATGAGCTTGATTATTTTAACGTCGCCCGTATCCTGAAAGCCAGCGGCATTCCCCTCTATGCCGCCGAGCGCGGCCGGCGTCACCCCCTGGTTATCGCCGGCGGCCCCTGCATCACCGCCAACCCGATGCCCCTCTCCCCCTTCTTCGACAGCCTCGGCATCGGCGAGGCCGAGCCGATAGTCCCAGATATGCTGCCCATCATCGCTGAGGGCATTAGGGGTGAGCGCGGCGAACTGCTCAAATCCCTGGCGGCGTTAGCCGGCGTCTACGTCCCCCAGCACCCGGCAAAAACGGTGGCCCGGCAGTGGGCCAAAAATTTAGACGATTTCCCGGTGGCCTCGGTGGTGCTCACCCCGGACACCGAGCTGGGCGACCTGTACTTAATCGAGGTGGAGAGAGGCTGCAACTGGGGCTGCCGCTTCTGCCTCACCGGACAGGCCTTCTCCCCGATGCGTTACCGCTCGCTGGAGAGCATTATTGCCCAGGCGGAGGAGGGGCTGAAACACCGAAAACGGCTGGGCCTGGTCGGGGCGGCTGTCTCCGACCACCCCCAGATTGAAGAGCTGATGACCAGCTTAAGCCGGATGGGTGCCGAGCTCTCGGTAAGCTCGCTGCGGATGGCCCCCCTCTCCGGCGTGGTCTTACGTGAACTGGCCCGGGGCGGGGCTAAAACCGTTGCCCTTGCCCCCGAGGCCGGCTCCCAGCGCCTGCGCCGGATGATAAAAAAGGGCATCACCGAAGAGGACATACTAATGGCCATGCGACGGGTGGCCGGGGAGGGGATAAAGCAGGTCAAGCTCTACTTCATGCTCGGCCTGCCCTCGGAGACCGATAAAGATATAGAGGAGATTATAAACCTGAGCCTGGAGTGCAAGCGCATCCTCGACCGCCATCAGCCCGGCTCCCGCCTGACCCTCAACATCGCCCCCTTCGTGCCCAAGGCGGGCACCCCCTTCCAGTGGCTGCCCATGGCCCGGCCGGCTGTTTTGAACAAACGTCTGTCTTTGCTTAAAAAAGGCCTGATGCCGAGGGGAATCAAGGTTAAGGCGGAAAGCCCGGCCTGGAGCCAGGTACAGGGGGTGCTGGCGCGGGGGGATGCCAGACTGGCCAAGGTCCTGGCCGATATTGAAGAAATCTCTTTGTCCGGCTGGCGTAAAGCGGTGGCTAAACACGACATAGATATAGATTTCTACGCCCACCAGAGGTGGGATATCAGACAAAAACTGCCCTGGGATACGATAGATTTGGGGACTAAAGCGGGCCATCTCGAACTGGAGCTAAACAGGGCCGTCGGCTAGAGCTGGATATCGCCGCCAAATTTTGGCTTTTTACCCTGCCGGTACTGTCTCAGTATATCAGGGTATTTCTCAATCAGGGCGTCAATGCCTGATTTCTGCAGGCAGAGGAGGCTGTAAACCTTGGTGTTATGCGGGCTCCTCTGAGCCCCATCCAAACAGGGGGCCAGCTTCAGGCAGGGGAAGTCCTGACACTGATAGCAGAACTCCACCTTCTTATCATCTATGGCACAGGCATAGGTATCGCAGACCGGCTCTCCCCCGGCCATTTTTACCCGCCCCCGCATCGGCCGGCAGCCGGCGCAGACGTATACCTCCTCCACCGGCGTACCCCTCTGCTCGGCTATCTGCTTACGCAGGGCCTTATCGGTGCGGGCCTGGTAGCGGCGGCAGGCACCGCAGTATATACCGCAGGGAGCAACCAGTTCTCTCTCTTTGGCGCTGGCCGTTGCTATTTTCCTTTCGGGGTTTTAAACCGGGGATACAGGCTAAGACTACGAGCCGAGCAGCTCGGTGACGACCTCGTTTATCTCCCGCCCGTCAGCCCTGCCCTTGAGCTTGGCGATAAGCTGGGGCATGACCCTGCCCTTGTCCCTGATTCCCGCCGCCCCCACCTCCTCGATAACGCGGCGGGCCTCGGCGGTAATCTCATCCCGGCTCATCTGCTTGGGCATATACTGCTCCAGGACGGCCATCTCCGCCTCTTCTATAGCCACCAGCTCCTGGCGGCCACCCTGCTTGAAGGCCTCGATGCTCTCCTTGCGCTGTCTTATCTCCTTGGCGATAACGCCTAGGATATCGCCGTCCTCCAGAGTGGTCTGGCGGGCGATTTCGGTATTCTTGATGGCGGCTATGGCCAGCCGGATGGCGGAACGCTTCACCTTTTCACCATCCCTCATCGCCTGTTTCAGGTCATCGGACAGCTTCTGTTTTAATGCGGACTCTTTGGCCATAATATCTACGCTCTTCTAGGCCTTCGGGCGCTCTTGCGCCTCTTGGCGGCTTCTTTGCGCTTGCGCTTCACACTGGGCTTCTCATAGTGTTCCCGGCGGCGCACCTCGGACAGGATGCCTTCCTGCTGTACCTTCTTGTTAAAACGCCGCAGCAAGCTCTCGTTGCCATCGGCATTTACCTGGGCCACCAGCATCATCCCCCTTCACGTGACCCTTCAATAATTTCCGTTTGTAACTTCACATTTTAGTCGGCCAAAGTTAGCCTGTCAACTAGGTTCATTTTAAAGTCTTGCTTCCCACCCTCCCACCCATAGGGGTTGCACCCCTCTTCACTCACCTTTACAGGAGGTTTTACCCCACCCCTCCCCTTTTCAAACAGACGTTTTATTTCCCACCCAACCCACCCTACAGAAGTGACACTTCTATCAATTTCTTCCTAGGGGTGGGGGTTAAGAGATGTAAAGAGGCGGAGCCTTTTTGGGCGGGCGGGTATGGGAAGAAAAAACTGGTTAAAAGGGGACGGGGCTAACGCTCTCTTTTGAGAATCTCCCTGGCGGCGACTACGCCCGAAACCGAAGCCTGAATCAGGCCGCGGCTGACGCCGGCGCCATCGCCGACGGCGAACATATTGCCCACCTCGGTCTCCAGGCCGGGGCTGAGCTGGGGCCGGCTGGAATAGAACTTGACCTCGATGCCGTAGAGCAGGGTGTGGGGCGAGGCCACACCCGGGGCCAGCCTGTCCATCGCCTGGAGCATCTCGACGATGTCGGTGAGGTAACGGTAGGGAAGGGCAAAGCTCAGGTCGCCAGGGGTGGCGTCCTTCAGGGTGGGCCTTACCAGCCCCTGCTCGATGCGCTCCGGCGTTGAGCGCCGCCCTGCCTGCAGGTCGCCCAGGCGCTGCAGCAGGACACAGCCGCTCAGGATATTGGCCAGTCTGGCCAGATATTTGCCGTAGGCGATAGGCTGGTTAAAGGGCTTGGTGAAGGCGGTGCTCACCAGCAGGGCAAAGTTGGTGTTAGCCGTCTTGCGCTCGGCATAGCTGTGACCGTTCACGGTGATTACCGGGTCGCTGCCGCCGGTGGACTCCATGATGACCTCGCCGCCGGGGCACATGCAGAAGGTCCTGACCCGGTCGTCAAAGCTGCGGGAGATGAACTCCAGCTTCGATTCATAGAGGTAGTCGGTCAGCCCGGCAGTAACCTTGGCCGGCACCTCCACCCGCACCCCGACGTCAACCGGGTTGGTGTGCATGGTCAGTTTAAGCCGCTCCGCTTCAGTGTTCAGCCAGTCGGCCCCCTCCCGGCCCGGCGCCAGGATAAGGTAATCACAATCGAACCTTTCCCCACCCCCGGTCTCCACCCCGCTGACCTTACCCTCATCAACGCGGATAGTACAGACCTCGGTCTCCAGCCGGTAATCAAGGCGGGGGCTTAAGACATCCCACATCGCCTTGAGCACCAGGCGGCAGTGCTCGGTGCCCAGGTGGCGGACCGGCACCGGGACCAGCTTCAGGCCGGCCAGTTCCGCCTTCTTCTTAAGCTGGCTGACCTCTCTACCGGTGCCATAGAGTTTATCCGGGGCGCCGAACCGGAGGTATATCTTATCGGCATAGTCAATCAGGGCTTCCGTCTGGCTCTCCCCCAGGTAATCGCTAAGCCGGCCCCCCACCCGGGAGGACAGGGTCAGCTTGCCGTCGCTGAAAGCGCCGGCCCCGCCCAGCCCGCAGACCAGGTTGCAGAGCGGGCAGGAGATGCAGGAGCCATCGCCGTCACGGGCCGGGCACTGGCGTTTATCAATATCCCTCCCCTTCTCGATGAGCAGAATACTCAGGGCGGAGTCCTGGGACAGCTCCAGGGCGGCAAAGATAGCCGCCGGGCCGCCGCCGACGATGATAACATCGTATTTTCGGGGCATTTTTCCCAAACCAAGCCATTGTATAACCGCCAGCCCCAACCGTCAAGAAAGGGGCAAATGGAGTGTTAATAACGAGTTTGTAGGTAACTAAATCCGGCAATATAAGGAATTTTAAATAGATATATTAAATTAGTTCACAAAGGTATTGCCATTTGGCAGAATCTATAGTAAATTATTCTAAACTATACTGACTTAAACTAATCTCAAGTAAGTTAAACCAACAGAGGTTAACTTGCCAGCTGGCAAGTTGAAACTGGGGGTAGAAACCTTTCAAGTGATGTTGAACGAGGCACGACCAGAAAATAGGGTGTGACCAGAGCGGTGAAGCTACTAAAGAAGTTGCTGATAGCTGTCCCGCTGGTGGTGGGGCTGATTCTGGTCGGCATCTTCATGCCTGCCCGGCATATAAGCATCGAGGGTTTTGGCACTCTCTCTTTTGAAACGGCGGTTACCCTATCCGTCGGCTCCGAGGTCGCCTATGCCAGCCCTACAGCGCCGACATACCAATCGTTTACCGAGGCTAAGAGTGGGCCAGATTTTGGTTTTCCGAATAATGTAACCTCCATCGCAGTTAACAAGCCGGCGGGCACCGCTAATGGTGATTTGCTTATCGGGGTTGTAGTCACCGATGACGAGGCCGGAACGTTTACCCCACCCTCATCCTGGACCCTAATAAATGCCGGGACTAATGGGACTGTTGTTACCGTAGGTGCCTGGTACAAGATTGCCGGTGGTTCCGAGCCTGCTTCATACACATGGAGCTGGACTAATCCTCAGACGGTATATGCCTTTATTGTGCGTATCACCGGCCATGACTCTAGCAATCCAATAAATGTCTCAGGGTTTGCTACAGGCAACAGCTCCACCCCAACCTGTCCTGATGTTAACACCACTGTGGCTGATGCCCTGGTTTTACGGATTTTCGGCGCTAATTGGGCCCAGGTAACAGTTGATGGTGGCTATCCTAGCGGGCACACTGGTATCACTGTTGATGTGAGTGGCGACCCTCTCCAGATAGGGCAGTGTTCCGGCGGTGCCGCCTATAAGACTCAAGCAGCCTTCGGCGCTACAGGTGCAGCCGCCTTTACTATGACCGCCGCTCATGAATGGCGGGCACTCACCGTGGCTATTGCGCCACCTGCACCGCCAGAAGGGCCGATATACCAGTCGTTTGCCGAGGCTAGTAATATATTTGATGTAACCTCAATAATGGTTAGCAAGCCGTCGGGCACCGCTAATGGTGATTTGCTTATCGGAGTTGTAGTCACTGATGAAGATGCCGGCACGTTTACCCCACCCTCAGGCTGGACTCTAATAAACTCCGGGACTGCCGACCCCGGAGGTATCGCAGACCAGGTTACCTTAGGCACCTGGTACAAGATTGCCGGGGGTTCCGAGCCGCCTTCATATACATGGAGCTGGACTAACCCTCAGACGGTGTATGCCTTTATTGTGCGTATCACCGGGCATGATTCTAGCAATCCAATAAATGTCTGGGGGGTTGATACAGGCAGTAGCACAGGCACCATCATCACCATAACATGCCCCGATGTTACCACCACTGTGGATGATACCCTGGTCTTACGGATTTTTGGCGCTGACAGGGCTATGAATTTCGGCAGCTACCCCAGCGGACACACCGGTATCACTTTCGACAGCAGCAGCGGCGATAACACGACGCCGTATCAATGTACCGGCGGTGCCGCCTGGCAAGCTCAAGCAACCGCCGGTGCCACGGGCACAGCAGACTTTACGGCTATACCCAACGTCGGCACAACTGAAGAATGGCGGGCACTCACCATTGCTATTGCACCACCTGCTGCAGCACCGGATATCTCGAATACCCCCGATACCAAAAACTTCGGCACTGTACTGGAAAACTCCGACTACTGGGCCTATGGCGGAACTACCGCCCCCACCTTCCCCCTGGATGACGGAGAGTGCTATTTTACCGTGACCAACAATAGTTCAGCCGCAGTTAATATCCAGATTAAGGCCACCAACTTTACCGGAGGAGTGGGGTGGACGCTGACCAGCGGCTCACCTGGGCAGAACACGGTCAGGATGAAGGCGGGTAAGGAGGGAGATAATAACGAAGGTGATATGGTGACCCTGACCAACAGCGACCAAGGCTTTATATCAGGTTTAGCTGCCTCCGAAAGCAAAGCCTGGGAGATAAAGCTGGAGACGGGCAGCTTTACTGATAGCGCCCCGAAAACCTCAACCATAACCCTGACGGCATCCCTGGCCTGAGGTCGACAGGCTTTTTTTAAAACAAAGAGAGAGGAGGTGAAAAGAATGAAGAAAACCCTGATAGCCATTTTGCTGGCGGTAGTGCTGACGGTTGTTCCTGCTGCTAGCGCGTTCGCTGCTAACCCCGTGATTGTGACTGTGACTGCTACGCCTGCCGCCGTAAGTGTCTCCGTAGATTTTGCCACCTGGACTGTTAATGGTCTCACCGGCGACAGCAAGATGAGAGAGAACACCACCTACTACTCAAACCCTTTGGGCGATGAGACTGCGCCAAGTGCAACTGTTGCTAACGGCGACTGCAGGTTCCAGTTCACCAACGATGGCAATGTGGCCATAGACATCACCTGCAACTTTGCTGACTTTACCGGTGGCGATGCCATGACCAACAGCAACGGCGGCTACACGGTTAACGGAGCAAATACGTTTGGTGCCTCGGGTTACGAATCGGGCAAGGATTGGCCTACAGATGCGGTAATCTTCAAGAATTCAGGCAGTGCTATTTTCATTAGCAATCTTGCTATTTCGGCAACAAATAAGTGGGGTATTGCTCTTCTAACGCAGTCTGCGCCCTTTGTGTCAACAACTGGGATGACCAGCACCATCACATGCGCTGCTGTGGAACACGTACCATAATCTGGTTTTAGGACAGGTGGAAAGCCTGCAACTGAGGCTGAAAGCACCAGTAATATCCTGGTGTCTAGACTCAACGGAGAGTTGATATGAAGTGGTTGGTTGTACTGATAGTGGTAGCGGGGCTGCTGCTGGCGGGTTGCCCCCAGCCCTCGGAACTGCCGACGGCTGAAGCCACCACACCGCCGGCTGAGCTATACGATAAGACCTGGATCAGCCCGGGCAAGGTGGAGGTAGGCAATTTCTACCCCGGGGCTAGGGCGGAGTATATGCTGAGCATACACAACGGCAGCGACGAACCGGCGGAGTTCTCGGTTAGCTACCAGTTGCCGAACAGCACCGCCGAGGGCTATGAGGCGGCTCCCGCCGCGGCTGAGAGCTGGATAATAATAGCCGACCCGGCGCCGGTGCTGGCGGCGAAAGAGACGAGAGATGTGCTCATAGCTGTGGAGATGCCCGGGGACGCCCAGGCACCGCCGAAGTGGGAGTTCTGGATTGTGGCCAAGGACGTAACCCAGACCGGGATGGTGCAGACCGAGCTTGCCTGCCGGTGGCTGGTGACAATGAAATAGTAAGCGGAGATTCGGGGTGGTGAAAAGAGCAGTTTATGCCATTATTGGTGTTATAATACTGGCTCTGGCTGGTATTATCCCTGCCTACCTAGCTATAGGGCAGGGAGAGGGTAGCCAAAGTGTCACCATCACTGTCACTGCCATGCCAGTATATAGCCCTCCAGGGGGTGGCGGCGGTGGGGGAACCGGGGGTGTACCGGAGTGCCCGGCGGGCGAGGTGGCCACCACCGGCCGGACCACCAGCGGCGGCCTGGTTTTCCAGGGCTTTGTGATTAAGTCTTTTGATAAGAAATTTTCCCTATTCCTTGACAAGGGAATTACGGTTCTAACCCCCGATGGCCAATGCCCCAGGTGCATCGGCCTGCATGAAATGATCGCGTCGCTTTCTCTGCCGGAGGGAGCCCGCCTTATCGGCGCTGGCTACGATGCCATCCCCGACCTCACCGCCTTTACCCCTCCCGCCACCATAATATACAGCTATGACCCGGACGATATTCCCCAGGAAATTGCCGAGGAAAGCCTGGTCATCGCCCTGCGCGACCCGGCGACCGGAGAATGGATGAAGCTGGACTGCCTGGTTGACACCGAAGCCCACACTATCACCGCTAAAATAGGCCGTTTTAACGATATAGCCGTCCTGGGCTATGAGCCAGAGGCGCCGGCAACGGCGCTAACGACGGCACCAACGACAGCGCCAACGTCTCCCCCCACATCCGCACCCGAACTAATGCCAGCACCCCCAACCACTCCTGCGATACCGTCGGAAACAACAACGCCGACTGAACCGTTCAACTGGTGGCCAATCGGCGGGGCTATCGCCGCGGTGGCGGCAGGAACAGCTATCTATCTGTACCGCCGGAGTTTATCGCCCCTATACCAGAGGTCAGTGAACCAAACAAGAAGGTGGTGGTCAAAGCTCAGGCGGCCCAAAAGCCCTAAGCCCTAGCCATAGACGGCTATAATCACCGCGTCTCTGGCGTTGTGCTCGTCGAAGAAGATAACGGCCACCCTCCTCCCCAGCGCCATCTCGGCGGCGGGCAGGTTACGCGCCACAGTCACCCCCTCCAGGTAGACCTTACGGCTGCCGGCAAGCTGGACGGTGGCGGTGTAGCTGCCGGAATCAAAGTTCTTCAATATTGCTTTCCTTAAACTCATCCTATACTCCCCCTAAAATCAGGCGCTGCTGGTACTCTCCCCGGCGGGGGCGGTAAGCCAGAGTCAACCCGACTACCCGCCTCTTGGCCACTGAAAGACCGGCCCGGCTGTCTGTTATGTCAACTACATCATAGAGCTGCTGGCCGCAGTTGACCGGGGTCAGGATGGCGCCGTTGACCGCTTCCATCTCGGCCTGCCTCAGGTAGGCCTCTCCCCTCTCCCCGGCCCTGGCCGCCGTATCCAGGTTCCTGTCCTCAACCTGCCTCAGCCTATCGTAGAAGCGGTCCACCTGCTCCCAGCTGAAACTATCGACCACTATGGCCTCTCCCTGCGCCGGGTCATAGCCCTCCACCTGGACGCGGTTAAGCCCCCACCCCGCCCGCCGGTAGCTCCCCTCGACCACGGGGTGCGATTGCCCGTAGCTGTAATCAGAGCTGTCAGCGGCCAGGGGGTTAACCACATAGACTGTGTTGCCTTCAATCAAGAGGACATCGGGAACGAAGGAGAGCAGCCTCTGGATAATAGCGTCGCCGCTGCTAGCGGGGTTGATGGTGAAATCGGGATAGTAGCCGGTAAGAACCGAAGACTGGGACTTCACCTCTAATTTTAAGCCCACCCGACCCAGGACAAAGGCCAGGATTTGCCCCACGCTCATCTCCTCGACCTCTTGGTTCCAGCGGAACTGGTGACGCGCCCGCCAGCCCTTAACCAGGCTCCAGCCGTCGGCGGCGTTAAGCACCAGGCTGGACTGGCCGCCGGCGCTGGTATGCTGGTAAGAACTGAGTATAAAAGACAACCCGGAGCTTACCTCGTTACCCTGGGCGGTGACGTAGCCGGGGCCGAAGTCCAGCTGGCCGCCGATATCGAGAACAGACAAATCGCCTTCCCCCGGTGCGGCGTAGCGCCCGTCGTCGTTGCGCAACTCAACATTAAGGCTGCCCCCGGTGGGGCTCAGCTCCTCCCTCAGCGACAGGACGTCGGTGGATAAATCAAGGCTCTGGGGGCTAAGCTCGGCCCGCCAGACGCCGCAGGGGCAGGAAAGCCAGCAGTAGCCGCTGTGGTGGGCAACCGCCAGCCCGTACTGGCTGGAAAGATTAAAAGGCACCGGCTCGTGCCACAGGTTATCGATGAAGTTAGTCCCCGGGATTGAGTAAGACCAATAGGGGCGGCTGTAGGCCTCGTTGCCGCTGAAGCTCTCGACGAAGAAGCAGCGGCAGACATCGGGCTTGTCCATAAAGGCGGTGCGGTACTCAAAATCGCCGTCGGCGGGTGCGGCGGCCAACTCTTTAAGTGCCGACCAGCTTTCCAAGGCAACGTCACTGCCGTCGCCGTAGACCAGCGACCACAGCCTGAAATTATCGTCGGTATCCTGGCCGGTGACAAAAAGGTTCCAGTCGCCGTCATAGACAGTGGCCAGACCGGAGAGGTCGCCGGTTGACTTGTCCCAGGCGACCTTGCCCTGCCAGCTATCGTTTAACCGCTTCATCACGTAGAGGGTGGCCTGGTCGGCGAAGAGCAGGGCGATATCGCCGTTGGGCTTGTAGGCACAGGCCAGTCCGTTGATGGCGGTGGTGGGGGTATAGGTCAGCAGCTGGGGGCTGCCCCAGCTGGCCCCGTAGTCGGTGCTCTTGAGGTGGTAGAGCTTGCGGTCACCCTTAATCCAGAAGATGCTGGCTTCAGACCCCAGCGAGCAGGCAGCCACCGTAACCACGTCATACTGGCTGGTGTAGACCCACTGGCTGAAGTCGGACTGGGGGGCGGGGCTGGCCACCCTCTGGCGGTAGAGCTTCCGGCCATCGGAGGGGGGCGTTACCCTGACCCGTAGCAGGGAGCCGTCGCCGGGCATGGTCAGGGCGTGGTAGTAGTCAGCCTCGGAGCCAGTATAGAGCCTCTCCCAGCGCAGGCTGACCACCCCGGCGTGCTTATTCGAGGCCTCCACCTTAACGTAGGGGATGCGGGAAGCCTGCTGCTGGGCGGCCAGCAACGTCGAGCTGAGCTCTCTCATCTAGCCCTCCTCACCAGAAAATATGCCCCAGGATAATGCCCAGTGCCCCGAATAATAAGAGCCAGAGCAGGGGGTGTTTCTGCTGGCTGTCCCGGATGATATAGGTCCAGGGCCGGCCCCCTATCCGGCTCCAGAGCCACTGGTACAGTTTTTCTATCATCTTTACCCCTTACCCCAGCGCCGCCAGGGTATCGGGCAGCGCCTTACCCGCTTTAAGGTAGTGGGCGGCCAGATGCTTGGCCGCCTGGAGTATCTGCTCCGGGCTGGCGTCAACTCTACGCCCCCGGTGGCCGCCGGGCGATAGCGCCGCCACCGCCGCCGGCATTAACTCCCAGTCAACCGTCTTCTCTATATCCAGCCGTCCTTTGAGCGCCCGGAGGATGCTCTGCTTGTGGTGGGGCAGCTTCCAGGTCTGGGGGTCATCGGGGTCGCCGACGACGGCAAACGCCTCCCTGGGTAAATCGTCCTTGGTCTTGGCCAGTGCCTCTCTCACTTTCATCTTAGTCTCCTTTACTGGCGGTAGAGCTGGCGGATCCTGACCTGGTTCCTTCTCCCCAGCCGCCTAAGCTCACTGCGGAACTGCTCCAGCCGTTCATTACCCCAGGCGAGGAACTCCTGGGGGGTGGTGGTACCGCCCAGGCTCACCCGGTTGATGGCAAAGCTCGCCCACTCCACGGCGGCGTAGCCCTCGGCGCCGGTAGCCACCAAGTCTTCATACCTGGTGGGGATGGTTGACCCCTCGGTATCGAGGGTGTGGAGCATACCGTAATAAACGTTGCAGTCGCAGCCGTCGGGAGTCTCCTCACCGAACAGGGTCAGGGCGTGCCCCCACAGGGCGAACTTCTGGTAGCTGGGTGGGAACATCTCCAGGGGGTATTCCACCGCCTCCACCATAACCCGTTCGGTCAGCGGGGAGATATCAATCACCCTGGAGCCGGCGGTGGTGGGCAGGGTGGCCTTGGCCGGAAAGGGAACCGCCTCGGAAAACTCCTTTACCGCCCGGGCGATGTGCCGGTCAATCTCATCGTCGCTCCAGCGGTAGTTAGCCGCGTCTTCGTCTTTTAGGTCGCGTCTGACAACAGTTCTCATCGTATTCAGGTCCATAGTTTCATACCTCCCCCCTTGTTCGGTATCTCAATCTTAGCGGTAAGTCCATCAGCGCCCTCTCCCAGCTCGCTGGCAAACAGGTGCTTGAGCAGACCCCCACCCCCGATTTCACTGGCTTCAGCGCCGTAGCCGGCCTCGGCTGCGGCCAGCAGCCGGGCGATAAAGGCCTCAACACCCGAGCCGCTATCGCCTCCGGCCAGCACAGCACTGTATGCCAGCATAGCCTCCACTCCGTAGCCGGCATCGGACGAGGTCTTTGGCTGCGGTATTTGCAGGGAAACAAAGGCGTCAAACCCGGAACCGGCATCGGACGAGGTCTTGGCCGCCGGAGTCTGCAGGGAAACCAAAGCGTCAACGCCGGAGCCAGCTTCGGGCAGGGCAATATCCCTGGCCGGTAAAGAATCGGCGCCGCTGCCGGATTCAGCGCCGCTGATGGCAGCCACCGGATTCGCTGATGCTCTGGCATCGGCCCCGGCGCCTGAGTCTGAGTCTGACTTTTCGGTAGCCCCACCCCCGCTCGGGGTATAGGTGCAGTAGAGAGATATCTTTCTCTGGACTGAAGAAAGCGAAGATAATGGGTCAGGCCAGCCATCATATGTTTGGCTCTTGAATCTGCCTTGTGTTGGGGTATCTCCTGTATCATAAGGAACATAGATAGCACTACTACCCTGCCCACCCCAAACACACAGAAGATAATCTATTGCACTTATAGTAAGGTCGTTTAAGTCCATCGCTACGGGATTAGCAGGGTAATTAGGTGTTATTTCCTCACCATATTCAGTGGAGGTATCAAAGAGAGCCAGAGTATCAAGAATATAGATAGCACACTTGCCGGTAGCACCTTGCCCTGCTGTTCCCTTTAACCAAGTTGACATTGTATTCGCAGTTCCGGCAGCTCCAGTAGATACGAGTCCTTTAATACTATTGTAAATAGTCCAATCTGAACTTCCCTTGATTGTGTACCCGAAGTCGTCGTCTATCGTTACTGGATAGACGGCATTATCAAGGAAACTCTGCGGGATAGTGACTGTTCTTATTCCCTGCCCGACATTTAGAATGCCCCAACACCTATTCCCCGCATTGTCATAGATTAGAGGCCGATACCAGTGGAAGGCTTTGCCCGTCTTATACTTCTCGGCCTCGGCCTCCCCGGCGTGCATATTCCCCTTGCTGGCGTGGTAGACCGCATAAGAGCCGACTACATTTTCGGGGCGGTTGACCAGAACATTCCCGTCAAGGTCGGTAACCTGCGTATCGGTGACCAATATATCTCGCTGAAACTCTTCCGACCAGCCTTCTTTGAACTCCTCGGTTAAGGGGGGCTGGTAGCAGAATTTGAGGTTATCGGAGCCGAAGTCAAGCGGGAAAATATTGGTTCCGGGTTTTTCAGGGAGGATAATATTAAACTTGAACCCGTCTGTCCCCGCAAAGAACTCGGCTCCGTAATCTCTCCCCTGCCAGAGGATTTTTTGGTTCTGAATGGCAGGCAAAATCTTCTCGTTAGTCGGGATAGTCAAAACCAGAGAGCACTCAGTCCCCCAGCGATTCAGCTTGGCACAGGGTTTAAAGTCGGCGGAATCCTTATCGCCTATCTCAACCCTGTCACCCGGAGGCAACGTTATTTCATAGGTAGTGTCGTTTATCCTTAGCGGATCCATTCAATCCTCCAATAGCTGGCCGCAATGTCGGCGATTATCAGCTTAAGGTGATGCTTACCTCCAGGGTCCAGGTGCCGCTGGACTTGGTGCCCAGAGACTCGACCTTGCGGTTAAGGCACTTGCCGCTGGCCGACTGCTTGACCACCCACTCGTTCCAGGCGTAGTTGGCTTCACTGTCGCCGAAGCTGGCCTTAAAGGTCGCCTTCTGGTCGGTGGAGGTGGGATAGCCGCTCTCCATGCCCTTGTAGGTCTTGTTGGTGGCGGCCTGGAGGTCAGTCTGACTGGCGTTGGCGGCGGTGGTGGAATCACCCACGCCGACCTGGGCGTAGCTGTTAGTGAAGTGATTGGCCGAATCGCCGATAATCAGGTCCCACATCTCGTCGATGCCGGTATTAAGCAGGCAGTTGCCCTCGCCCTCGACTACCTCGTAGGGCTGGAAACGCTCGTAGAAGGCCGCCTCGTTGCCCCGGTAGGGTTCGATATCCTGGTGGTATTTAGCCAACCGGTAGCGGCATAACCATCGGGCTGTATCCTTATTTCTCATTCTCTTCTCCTCCTTGGGGGGAGCCTGCTAGAAGAGGCTCCCCCGAAATTGGCTTTTTAGTCCTTGACCCCGATTAAAGCGGCCGCCTTGATTGAGCTGAACAGGGCCAGCGAGCAGTACCACTTAATGCGGGTTCTTGATGCGTCCTTGGTCTCCAGCGAGCCGATTGGCTCCACGGTGAGGTGGCCGGGGCTGGTCAGGCCGCAGAGGGCCCCTTCCCCTACCTGGAAGGCGTATATCGTGGAGCAGCTGCCGCCGGTGGTGTTGGTCTCCACGCCGCCGCTCAAAGTATGGGTGTCCAGTATCCAGTCGTTGACGCCGATGGGGATGCCGTCCCAGAGCTGGACGAAGTTGCCCCAGTTGTCCCGGTCGGTCTCCATCATGCCGCCAGCGGCCCTGACCAGGGCGTTGAGCTTGCGCCGGGAGCGGCGGCTCATCAGCAGGACATCAGGCTTGCCGCCCTTGACGGCGTCGATAAGCTCGTCCAGCTTGGCCAGGGTCAGGGTAGCCCCGGTGTCGCTCATGGCGATTAGCTGGTCGCCGGCGGTGGTGGTATCAACCAGCTTCCTGACTCCGTCGAACTGCTTGGCGTTGACCGAGACATCGCCGTAGATAAAGGTCTCCTCGAATTTATCCCGGAGCGCCTTGGCCTTGAGCTCGACCACGGCCGCCTCCAGGTCCTGGATATTGCTGCGGGTGGCCTTGAGGAAGTTATCGACGTCGGCGTCGCCGCCCATAATCTTGAGGGTGGCCGTCTTCTGCTCGAAGGTCGGCGTGGACTCGGCCCAAGCATCGCCGACATCGTAGAAATCGATGGTGGGCAGGGTCTTTTCCTGGTTGTAGGTCAGGACGTTGCCCACAATCTCGATGAAGGGCATCTGCTGCAGGACGGGTGAGTCCTTGACGATGGTCTCGACCACCCCCTGGAGCAGCATATCGTTGGACAGCTTGGCTGCCTCATTTAGTGTTAAAGCCATTTTCTATCTCCTTTCTCCCATTGCGTATTGAATCTTCTCCTGCGGGGACAGCGCCGAGAGGTCCAGCGGTGCTCTCAAAGGCGCCCCGGCCGGTATCCTGGCCCCGGCGATTTCGGTCTCCAGCCGCTCTCTCACCCGGTCAATAAGGGCTCTGGCGCTGGCCAGGGACTTATCAATCTCCTCGACGCTCTCTCCGGCAATAAGCTCTTCGGGCAGGTCAGGGTTAGAGCTTATTACCAGCGCCCGGTAGCTTGAGAGCGCCTGAGACCGGCTGTCGGCCAGCTCGGTCAATTTTGTCTCCAGCTCGGCCAGCGATTGCTTTAAGGTGTTGATCTGTTCGTCCTTCTCGGCCAGGGCCTGCTCCAGCTCGGAGATTTGGGAGCTTTTCTCCGCCAGCGCTGCCTCGCTCTCAGCCAGCCGCGCTGCCAGCTCCCCCCCATCGGGTTCCTGGTCCTGGTTCTGACCGTTGTCCGGGAACTCGGAAGGGCCTGATTTTCGGGGTAAACTGTTGTTTTTAGCCATTTTGCCTCCTTAAGATGGAGATTCGCTAACGCCTGTCTCCCCGGCTAAAGCTCTCTCTCCCTCTCCGCCTCTGGTAGACTTAGCGTTAAGCTGCTTATTCATCTTTAAGATAGTCTCCCTCTCCTCCAACCACCGCCTGAACTCACTCTCCGGGTCCTTGATGCCCACCTCCTCCATCGCCCCCCGCCGCGAGTGAATCCCGCTCTGGACAAGCATCTGCTCGTTGGCCACCAGCCGCGATAGGTCCTGGGGCAGTATCGGGCCCCAGATTACCCGCAGCCGGTTCTGGCCGAAATCCATTCCCTGGTACTTCTCCAGGAGCTTTAGAATCATCCGGTTACGCCGGTTATAGGCGGCGGTGCGGATAATCCGCTTCCGCCTCACTTTATGCAGCAGCGGGTTAAGCTCAATCTCAAGGGCCACCCCGGAAAGGTCGCGCTCGGTGCCGCCAAAGGCGGCCCGGGGAGACTCAGAAATATCGTGCAGTATTCTATAGAGAAGGTTGATATAGTCTATGTGCAGCCTGACCCCACCCCCCTGCAATAAATCGAGCAGGTAGGCCTTGGCATCCTCGGGTATGTTCCAGACCGCCCCCGGCCTGACCGAGATATCTTCGGCCTCCTCAACGTTCTCCAGCACGGCAATCGGGTTGCCCGATAGCTCCAAAATTCTGGATAGCTGGGACATCGCCCGGTTAAGCTCCTGCTGGGACTCCATAATCGCCTCAAGGTCGGAAACCCCCCAGAACTGCTTGGGTTCCCTGAGGTTGGGAAAGACAACAGCTAGAAAGGTTTGAAGTTCTACTCTATGAGCTTCTTCGCGTCATGCCGACCCTTGAGCGTCAGCCAAGCGGAGGTGCACAATGACCTTTATCGCCTTTGCTCAACTAAGGTGTTGCCGCACGTTCGGGCTGTCTCCTATCGTCTCAAGACCAGCGGCACCCGAGACTCTGGTCACATGGGGAGAGAAGTGGGCCACTATTCAGCCCAAGCTAGGCACAAAGCCAGATTTTACTCAGCTAACTGACAATATTTCTGGAACAAATTCCGTAGAAGACCTCCGGTTTCTGTTTTCACATTTACTCCTCAATCTACCTCAGGTGTTAGCCGCTTCGGTTCCGGCTGTCAATGGAGGCCAGAAATGAGAAATATATCCGTATCTGTCGATCAACAAGCGTTAGATAAATCTATTTACGATACTGTTTGCCGATTGCATAATGATGGCAGGCACCTAATCCCCACCGGCGGCGGTGACAACGGCAAGAAACCCATAATACCCCACTGGGCAGAGTACCAGGAACGCCAACCTACCGGGGCAGAACTTCATGAATGGCAGCAGAAATACCGCCCAACCGTCTGGGCTAATGTCTGCGGTGCCGCCAGCGGTGTTATCGTCATTGACACAGACAATCATGAGCGCCAAAAGGAACTGGAAGCCCGCAACCTCAAACCCCATGTGTTAACCCCGAAAGGGGCACACTTCTACATCAGACACCCCGGTTATCCCGTCAAACCTCTTGTTAACATTGTCCCGGGTATCGATATCCGCGGTGATGGTTCCTACGCCAATGTAATTGGCACCAGAAAGGATGGTGGGGAGTATAAGGTTCTCGTCCCCCCTATCAAAGGCGCTTTATATACCGTGGCGGATCTCCCAAAGTACATACAGGATCCAGCCTATTCTAATTCCCCACCAGGCATGGAAATCACAAAATGGCTAATTGTTTCATTCAACTCACCTCCCATGTAGAATTATGCCGCGGCGTTGTGGTTTATCTATTCTCTAAATAAGAAAACGCTAGCTTCATCCATCTTCTGACAGACTACGTCATAAAGATATTCAGCACTGCTTTTACTATGGTCACATCTGCTATAATTAGCATATGAATATCCCATCTGTTAGTGATCATTACCGCGGTGCACAGGAACTTATTAGACGGGAGATAAAGGAACTTACCCTAGCACAACTAGAAGGTACTAGTGTCGAAGAATGGGTAGAGTATTTCATGATGAAGTACGCTATTCCGCCCATCGTACTTATTGATATACCACCTGTCATAGATCAGCGAGTCGATAAAGTTCAACGTACGGGACACTTTGGCGAGACCTATACAACCGAACTAGAAGTGGCCCTAATTGGTCTGCCGATTGAGCCAAATGAAAACATAAGTGATCTGCTGAAATTGCGGGGGCAAACATGGTCATTTAGCCCTCCACATTGGGAATACAAAGATGGATGTATATTTGTCGAGGCTGAGACGAATCCTGAAGCAGCAAAAAGAACCATTGAACAGGCCAAGGCTCATATTAATTACTTAAATCAACCAATCGCAGAGGGGAATAAACAGTTGCCACCTTTTATCCGAGAGCAAATACAAAGACGAATGGAAACGGTAGGTGCTCGTGCACAGACTTTTCAGACTTTGGCTGAAGCTTTAGGTGCTGAGTTAAAGACTACCCCACGAGCAGAACGCAGGTTATCTCAAGCCCCTCGTGTTACAGAATCAATTGCTAAACTTCGAAAACCCCAGCCTACTCAGAAAGCCATTCCACGACTCAAATCCGAGGAATTTCAGACCATTTTAGACGTGATTGAAGGTCAGGGAGTCACATTTGAGCGGACACCTCAAACCGTTGCGAAGCTAGAGGAAGAGGATATACGTAATCTCATTCTCAGTTCACTAAACGCGGTACTCAATTTAGGTGCTCTCGGAGAAGCTTTCTCTAAACGAGGTAAGACAGACATATACTTGGTTGTTCCTGAAGGTGGTATCTTTATTGCAGAGTGCAAGATCTGGTATGGCCCCCATGCGATTGCTGAAGCAGTAGACCAGATTCTAGGCTATCTAACTTGGAGGGACGCCTACGGGGTGGTACTCCTGTTTTCACGGAACAAAGGATTTTCTAAAGTACTGAGTGCTGTTTCGGAGGCTGTTAAAGATATTAGTTCATTAAGAGGAGAGCTCCACCAAGTAGATGATCACCATTGGCTGGCACGTCACAAAATGCCTGGTGATGAGTCTCAAATGGTTGAAATTCACTATCTTGTATATAACATCTACGCTGAAGAATAATTTTTATTGATTTAGGTAAATTCAGGAGGGAAGCAATCGCTCCCCCCTAAATTTCTTTGGTAGCGGGGACTGGATTCGAACCAGCGAACTTGGGGTCATGAGCCGATAAGCTTCAACCGCTGATATCCATTGAATAGAATGACAGAAAGTTACTCCTAGCCCCTACACAGCACTACCTCCCTTTCCAATGTTGTAACTACATTCCGCACGCCCAGGGGTTTAACGCTATTTAGGTATTGACAATTACTTAATGAATTATTAAAATTCGAGCCGAGTGATATTATGTTTATATGTGAATTGACTTAACTATGCTAGGCAACAGGCAGTAATTTTCGGTGCTAAACAACTTAATAAAGGGTACCGGAACCGCTAAATATGGCGGTGACTGGTGCCCTTTTTATATATAAAAATAATAGGAAAGGGGACAACAAATTATGGAACTCTTAAAGTGTAAGGCTAGGCTTGCGGTACTTTGGCTGATTATGGCTATAGGTACGGTGTTATCAGGGCTCTTCATGCTTCTGATGCCGGGTGGAATAGAGAATATAATGGCCGGTGAGATGGGAAATATGCAAATCGAAACAGGTATGGTAATTTTTGCGCTCTTCTTCTTAATTGCCATCATAGTAGCCATTCTATCCTTGACAATTGATGGTGCAGCCAATCGGTGGCTAAGTTTCGTTCTTGGTATAATTTGGGGACTATGGTTTGTTTACGACATAACTGGCCAGATTATTGGGGGAGAAACCCTATCCATTGCCATGTTGCTGCTTATGGCTGGCGCCCTTGTGGTTTCAGCCTATATTGCCTACTTCGCATGGAAGTTGCCTATACAGGAAGGTTGGACTAGCTAAAACGATTTATCATAGCGGTAACTGGTGTCCTTTTTATATCATAATTTATAAATTGTGAGGTGACATCGATGGCAAATTCATGGCAAAAGTCTTGGAACGACCGTAAAAAGATATTGGCTTCAGGTAGCGGATGGATGATGATGGCCCATTATTCTGTGTTTGTTGGTATGGCATTCCTTTTGCTGGGAGTCATTAGCGATGCCATAGACACCACTCTTGGCTTAGAGCCGACATCCTGGTTGCTGCTGGCAATCTTGGCTATGCTGTTCAGCATACCTTCATTCATTGGATGGCATTCAGCCTTGCATCTGGATGCAATGGAAGCCAAAAGAGAAAAGGAGCAATAGCATCCGGCGAGGATATTTACCTTATCGGTGACTGGTGCCTTTTTGGGGTTTAGTATTTAACATTGTGACCTTTTGTTCATAAAGAGTGGCTGGCACATACCAACAAGCTCTCAACCACATTTGTCGTGGGGCTAATAATAAACAGCAGCACTAAATAGCTATAGCGACCTGGAATGGAATTTGAGTGATTGCGTTGCAACGATTACTTGTGCAGGACTCCCCTAATCTATCCCACCAAAACCACTTCTCTCTCAATTGTTGTAACTACATTCCGCACGCCCAGGCAGGCAGCTAATCAAGTGGCATTTTGTATAAAATATGTCTGAAATAAGTTATAGTGGAGAGCAATCCTAAAAAAGAAGAAGGTAGGAAAATGAAAAGGATTCCAACGGTAGTTTTGACGGGATTGGTGATTGGGGCACTACTACTAGCTGGCTGCGGAGTGCCGAAAGAGCAGTTTGAGGCAGTTAAGGACGATTTGGCTAATTGCCAAACCAATCTCACTAATTGCCAAACCAATCTCGCTGATTGCCAACAGGTAAAAGAGAAAGCAGAGGCCGACAACGTAGAGCTGCTCAAAGAGAAGAACGCCTTAGTGGAACAGTTAGCTGACCTGAGGGCTAAATTGCAGGAAGAGACTAAATCGGCAGTAGTTAGACTACCCGCTGAAGTCAAATTAGACGTACCTTTTGAGCCTAATCTTGGAAATACCTGTTTCTCCTCATCATTTGCTATGGTAATACGCTACTGGGGAAAGGATGTAACAGTCCAGGATGTTTTAAGAATTGTGGGTTATCCTCCATTTCAAGGTTACGAACATCCGGAACTTGTTGATTGGATGGGGAAAAATTATGGATTAGAGTTAAAATATTTGCCTTATTCCAAACTTGAAGACATAAAAACATTTCTTTCGAAGGGTTGGCCAGTTGTAGTTCATCAAACTTTTAGTTTAACTGAAAATACTGGACACAATAGAGTTGTGGTTGGGTATAATGATTCCATAGGCGTATTTATCGTAAATGACCCTTCGAATCTGGGGTCTAATTATTCGATTTCTTACGAAACTTTTGAAACTTTATGGAAGAATATAACACTTTACGAAAGAGGACCAGAAAATAAGGCTTATTTAGTAATTCCATTAGAATAGTAAAGAAGGGTATACCAATGTCACTCGCAATCTAATTTAGAGAAGACTTATATAATCTGTTCTTGTCCAATTGACACCTCGGCTGTTATTTATAAGTATTATCCTCCTGCTGTAGTTAGGGAAATTTCGATTGCACTTTATGATGGAAAGTTACCTCTAGCCCCTCCGTAGTATCACTTCCATCTCAATTGTTGTAACTACATTCCGCACGCCCAGAGGTTCAACGCTATTTTAGGATATTGACAAGTCTCTAAAAAGGACTACAATCAGTTACCAAATAGGGAGGCTATATCTTAACTGAGAGACTACGGTAGTGAAAAGGTCAACTAAATCAAAAGTCTTTATTATTAGCCTGAATTCGCTACTTTTGGCGGTATTCATAATCTCGGCTTGCTGTTATGCTTCGGTTGTTTCCGGGGAAGACCCTATGGCACTGCTATTCATATTTTTTATTAGTTGCCCGACATTACTAGTACTGGGAATAATTTTACTTTTTTATGGGAAACGCTTCCTAGTTCCCATTTTTAATAGATTGATTCCATTTATTGGAATAGTGGTACTCATAGCACCTATATTTGGGTCTGCATTTCCGGTTTCCGGTTTTCCTTCTGTCCCCGCATTATTCGGTTATGACTATAGAACCATAGGATTGTTTGGCACCTACATAGGAATATCACTAAGCATATTGACTGTGGCTACCGCCGTAGCAATTCTGGTTTCGAAGCGGAATATGGGTTAGACTAGCCGGCTGAAACTACGGGTGTGGCTTGAAAAAGAAAAAACTCACAAAACGAAATGTGAGAACGGTACAGCAGTGTGGACAGTTCCCTAACTTTGGTTCGAGAAGAGGCAATTAATTCTGGGCTTACGACGCCAGCTTCTTTAGTTAGATGTCAAAGGAGGTGATGAAGGTGCGGATTAGTATTCTGCCAAAAACTTCTTTGGGCAAATGGTCAATCGGCCTGGTTGCCGCCATTATTATAACCTTTATATTAGTCCCCATATTGGTGCACCAAATTGGAATTGATTTTGAACCTAAGTCGTTAAAACTTATAATGGTTGCTGCTGTATTAACTATCTTAAGTATAGGCTCTATAGTAACGGGGTCCATCGGAGTACGAGGAAAAAGAGGGTTTATTTATTTTCTGCCTTTAGTGCTCGGTTTTTTTGCTTTGCTAATATCTATAGGTATGATGTTGGACACAGGCGCATAATATGCTTTGTGGAAGTGTGGGCCTTTCAATATTCGAACCATTGCAAAGTCACTCATTTTGGTCAGTAACAATATAGCGCTTTGTTAGATCCAGAGATAACAATAGTCCATTATGTGTCGTGGATAACAAGAAAGGCTGGATATCTGTGAATTATCCAGCCTTCTTTAATCCCGATTCCCAGAGTATCGGCTTTAGCTCTTGCCTATCCTGAACATTTTAGTCCCACATACCGGGCAGACGCCTTGAGTCGCTGGCTTTCCATTCTTCATGGTTATCGCCTTGGCATCCTTCATTTCTCTCTTGGTTCGACATTTCATGCAGTATGCTTGCATTGGTCTACCTCCTTTTTGGTATGAACGATAAACTATTCTTTACTGTGATGTCAATAGCCACAGAAACTTAATTCAGGTCACATTCGCTTGGATTGTGCAATTTTGGGGGGAATTTTTTGAGAAAGGTTCAGGGAAGTTTAATCTTTGATGATGCCGAACCGGTCGCGGTACTTCCGGAGTTCGGCCGCCAGGAGGACTAACTTGTCATCAAGGTCCTCGATTTGTTTCTTGTGGTTCTGCCCGTGGCATTCGTTGTAAACTAGGAGCACTTCGTGCAACATCTCGATTATTGTGCGGTTTTGTCGGGCAGCAAGTCCTTTGAATATCAACCAATCGGCATGATTGCAGTATAATGGTTTATATTTTGTAGTCTTTTTGCGGAATAGACCCTGCTTGATATAATGAGCCATTACAATCCTCCACTCGTACAGACGCGTAAAGACATGTACAGACCATAGCTAAATGGTACTCTTAAAGTACCAGGAATGTCAACAGAATGGGCCTTATTTTAGCGAAAATGCATGTTAAAGATTTGCATAGAATGCTTGACAGGCCGTTTAACAGCCGCCTATTATTATTTTAGAGAACGGGGGCAGCGATACTCTTTGGCCAGGGCGTCCGGTAATCGTTCTGACCTTTTTCCCCATTAAGAGAAGCCGACATGCTATGTACTTGCCGGTATAGCTAAAAGCTCCGGTCACGACATCGAATCCGTTGGCTTTCATTTCTGGTCCGTACACTCCAATCTTGGAGGATGTGTTTAATCGTAGCACCTGCTACTAGGGTAGTCAAAAATGCTGACGGCTGTTTTGGGAAGCTAAGGAAGCAAAATGGGGGCTTAACAAAAGTCAGTCTTGTTCAACAGAGGCAGAATGGGGTGATGCTCAGACCCGTATTACGAGATAGTAATTTACTACAAATTTACTATTGATATAGTCTTCTAGATGCATCCAAATAGCTATAGTGGTTCTTGGAGCTAATATTGGCCGGAGGAGATTACCCCAGAGCCCCGAAAGCCAGGGAGTAATAATTCAAGCGATTGCTGCTATCCAACAAAAGCCTCTATTGTTACTTCCAAAGGTAAGGGCTCATTAGTCGTGGATTTGACTTCTATAACCTTCAACCAAGTAGCCGGGGAATCATCCATCCAGAATTTGGTGTACGCACCGCCGATGCTTTCTATTTCAATAACGGTAGTCTTACTCTGGCTGGGTTCAACATCTTTAAAGCGGATATATCGTGGAGAGACACTGAGTTTAGGCGGATTACCCTGCGGATTGTTCTTCAGATCCTTGAGGACGTTATATGCCGAATTTACGAGCTTAAGTTCTTCCTCGGCTTTTTGTCTGACGCTTTCTGGCAAGCCAGCCGTTTTATCGGGATGAAGAAGTTGCGCTTTATACTTATATTGAGAAAGTATTTCAGCGGCAGTGGCTGTAACTGGAACACCAAGGATTTTACATGCCTCTTCCCAATTAATATAACTACCGTTTTGTTATTGATCTCGGTGGTGGCAGGAGATTTGATGCTGAAGAAATAGCCTAAACGAGTTAGATTATGGCTAAATGATGGTTCGTGTATCCGGCTCAGGCCGGAGCGTAAGAACCATGTCTGGAGCTACGACCTCATGATAGACCGCACAGCCAACGGCCAAGCCTCCAAAATACTGAATATAATTGATGAATACGCCCAGGAATGGCTAGCTATATTGGTAGGTCGTAAGATTAAGAATCATTGACCTCTTGTTTCACCTTTTTATCTTTCATGGTATTCCTGAGCATATATGTCGGACAATGGGCAGGAGTTTACCGCAAGATCGAAAAGGAGATGGCTTGGCTGGTTAGGGATGAAAACCATCTTCCGAGAAATATATGCAACACTTAAGTAAGCTAAGGACTTGATTGAGCAGTGGCGGTGGGAATATAATCATGTACGCCGCATAGCTCTCTGGGATACCGGCCTCCAGCTCCTGAGGCTAGACTAACTGCGGCTGTGACTTAACAAGTGGTATCACTATTGGGGGCAGGTTAAAATGATTGAAAGGATGTTGATTGATTGTCATGGCAGAAGAGACCTGGCAGAATTACAAAGAGAAGAAACATTCCAAACCATCACCATTAAAAGGTATCAGAGTACTCGAGGTATGCACTATCTTGCTGGGGCCGGCAGGGCCGGGCTTCGCCGCCGAGATGGGTGCCGAGGTCATCAAGTGTGAAGTCCCGCCTATGGGTGATACCTGTCGTAATCTGAATCCCTTTGGCTACCTGTTTAAGGAGCAGGGTCCGGCGTTTCTACATATGAACATCAACAAATACTGGCTGGGTCTGGACCTGCACAACACTGAAGCGCAGGAGGTGTTCCGGGAACTAGCGGTCAAGGCTGACGTCATTGAAAATAATATGAGACCGGGAGTGATGGAGGGCTGGAATATTGGTTACCGACAAATCAAGGAAATTAACCCGAGCATTATTTATCTGGCTAAGAACGGCTTTGGCCAGTGGGGCCGATACGCTAGGGAGAACAGGCCTTCCAACGATGGTGCTTCGCAGGCATTTTCCGGATATGCCTGTATGTCGAGTTTTCCCGGCCAGCCGCCCCTTAAGAGCCGCCTATATGTCTGCGATAACTTCGGGGCATTAATGGGTGAACTAGCCATACTGGCTGCCCTACACTATCGGGAGAGGACAGGCAAGGGACAGTTCATCGAACTTTCACAGACTGAGAATATTATGCGGGCAATGTCCTGGGTCTGGCCTTATCAGCAGATTACGGGCAAGGTAGCCATGCCCGCCGGGAACAGGGACGTATCTATATGCCCGGCCGACACCTTTTGTTGTGCCGATGAGAGCTTTGTCGCCATCGCCGCGCCGACTCCAGAGGAGTTCAGGGGCCTGTGCACCGCTATGGGTAAACCGGAGCTGGCTAGCGACCCCAGATTTAAAGACCACCTGACCCGGCTTAAAGAGGCTAATGCTACCGCCATACTTAAAATTATCGCCGACTGGGCGAGAGATAAAACACCGTCTGAGATTGAAGAGCTGGCCCAAGAGCACGGCTTCGCCGCCTCTCACGTCTACACCACCAGGGATGTCATGGAGGACAAGCATTTCCGTGAGCGAGGTTTTATAACCGAGGTTGACGACCCTCTACTCGGTCAGTACCGCACTCATGAACTCCCGGTGATGATGTCCAAGACGCCGCCCAAGGTCGAGTGGTCAGTCAGGCCGGTTGGCTTTGACAATGAATATGTAATGGAGCATTTTTTGGGTAAGAGTGAAAACGACATCAGGCGGTTGTACGAGTGTGGTGCCCTGGGTAAATGGGCTGATGTGCCATCACGCCGACCGCCGCCGGGCTGGGATGGCAAGGCCGGGCTGAGAACGCTTAAGAACCTGTCACAGTATAGGCGAGAGTCTGCTTACCCCGGTTCACGCCAGGAAAAGAAAAACAAGACAGCGAACAAGGAACAAATAATCTGGACAGATTGGATAAGAGAACGGGACGACCCCCGTATTGCCCACGCCAGACCCGAGGCCCTGGATGATATAACAGTTCTGGACTTAAGCTATAAGAGCTTCGCCGGGTGCTATTGCTCTTCCATGTTAGCTGAATTTGGGGCCAAGGTCTTGAGAATAGAACCTCCTGAGGGTGATTTCATTAGAACCTGTACCCCCTATGGCATGCTCTACAAGGGCGAGGGTCTTAACTATCTTACCGAGGGCAGAAACAAGTCTCATATCACCCTGAATCTGAAAAAACTAGAAGGCAGGGAGATACTCAAAGCTCTGGCGAGTAAGGCCGATGTGCTTATCGAGACCTACAGACCAGGGGTAATGGATGACTGGGGCATAGGCTATGAACAGCTTAAAGAGATTAATCCCAGGCTGATATTCGCTTCGGTAACGGGCTATGGGCAGTTCGGACCGATGAGCCGGAGCCGGATGCCAGACTACGATAATATCGCTCAGGCCAGGTCAGCAATACAGTATGCCACAGGCGAGGTGCTGCCAGAGGGTAAGAGCTATGACGAATGCCCATGGGCCGTCCCCACCAAGGCCGGGCCCTGGATAGGCTGGGCTCAACCGGGGAACATGATGGCATTTGGTATTCTGGCAGCTTTGTACTGGCGGGGGATAAGCGGCGAGGGACAGGCTCTTGATGTCGCCACGGCTGAGGCTTACGCCCGTTTTGATGACTATGCTTGGATATGGTATCAGGGAACCGGAATTATTAATGAGCGCTTTGGCAATCTGGATACTGCCGGCTGGTTATACTGCTTCGCCCCGACCAAGGACGGCGCCGTTTTTCTGGGCGGTTTGAGGTTAGAGATGTGGCAAGCCTTTGCCGACATGGTAGGGAAGTGGGATGAGTGGGGTGCCGCGAGCTGGACAAACCTGATGACTTTTATGAGAGAAGAGGAGCAACTGAAGTGGGCACCGCTGGTCTTTGCGGAAACACGCAAATACACCAACCAAGAATTGGTCAAGATGTCGATAGAATACGCCAAGAAGGGGCGACTGGCCCCCATTACCACCGTGGTGGCGCCGGTGTGTTCTCCCCAAGAGGCCATGAGAGATGCCAACTGGTTGGACAGGGGGATGTTCACTCCGGTTAAAGACTCCGTTTATGGAGAGCTCGTTGTCGCTCAGGCGCAACACAAAATGACGGGAACGCCCGTAAGGACAAAGTGGGTATGCCGCCCGGTGGGCTATGACAATGAGCACATCTACCTCAAATATATGGAATTTGGACCGTCCAGGCTAAAGAAGTTGAAGGAGGCTGGCATAATTTAGGAGCGGATTTTTTAGCACCGCTCCTATGCTAAAAAAGGCGGACTCGTCAGTGTTTGCCACTCGGGGGCTTTTCGCTCCCGTTAACTATTCTGGCCCTCCCTCTATTAGTGGCTTAAGCACGTCAATTGGCATATCGCCTATCACCTGTGTAAGGCCATGTCTATGTGCAAAAGACTGTGGAATACACTAGAATGACCTGCATCTCGGCAGCCACTGTAGAGCTATTAATCAATGAGAGAAGCAAGGGTAAAAACCTCAGGTATCTGGGTCAGATGTTCGGATGATAACCCGCGGTAAGGTCTTTCTTGAAGCCTGCCTGGAGGAAGCTGGATTTAAATGTCTGGAAGCAGAGGATGTTTGGACAGCTCTAGCAACAGTAAAAGAGGATTACCCTGACCTTGTGGTGCTGGACATTCTATTAGGAGACGAGAGAATGGGCGGTCTTGATGTCTGCAAGCGGATCCTTGAAAAAGGAATCAGGACGCCCATTATTTTTCTAACTATCAAAGACCGGGCTGAGGACTTGTACTTCATGGGCGTGCTTTTCAGCTCGGGGGTGACGACTATATCAGCAAGAGAGAGGAGCTAGGCGATATAGAACAGCGTATGGGGCTTAATCCCTCAGAATATCTCGATCAAAAGTCAGATATAAACGAGCTACTGGCACGTATAAAGATAAGATTACATACAGCATTGGTTAGCTTAAATTCTGCTATGCCACCTCAAGCCTTAAGAGCATCGGCAAAATACGCGCTATCTATCCTGACAAAGCCTTGCCCCTCGGTATCGGCGCATATTGGCCTGCCCCTAATAATTAATGGTTTTTAATTAATTTGAGATTAATATATTTCTTCACAGGATAGGACATTAGCTCCTAAAGTCATCGGCTGCCATTTTTTTAGAAAGTCCTGGAATTTTTGTGTTGGTGCGTCTTTTTGGTAAAATTCCTCCAAGCTGGTCAGGTGCATAATTCCGATGTATTTATAAGGGATTTCCCCCGACTTTGAGCCCGTTATCTTGAGTAGTTCGTATTTCTTGACCGCTGATAGGCTCTCAAGTAGAGGGCCTTTCTCATTGATTACATATTCCTTGTACTCTTCGTCGGTCACATTCTCCGCCAGATTGTAAAGAATGACCTCCCCTTCCATTTTTAGCACTCCTTTCTTTAGATTTCTAAAAAACCTTCTTAGTGAGAAAGGGGTAATTTGAATTTAAGGCACTAGGCAGGTAAAGGGGAAATAAGGGAAAGTACCTGCCTCATTTCTTCTTTGGTATAGCCATTGGCCTCAAAATTCTCTCTTGTCATTTCTATTAGTGTTTCGAGGCGTTCATACCTCCAGTATTTTCCCGGTTTATCCTCATATTTTATGCTTCCCATAAATCTGTTCATCAGAGTGGCAATATCTCTCAAACCAAATGAATATCCTCTTAGATGTGGATATAAACTTAACTCATAAAAGGGATAGACGCTTACCATATAGTCAGCCCTGGTTTTTTTACACATCTTCCCCAAAATTGCGTCCCAATTTTTGCCCCAGTTCAGGAGGTCATATTTTCTATTCCACCACAGCAATAGGATTGTTCCTCGGCATGCTTCATTTCTACCAGCTTCAATCCTGGAATAGCTTCTAAAAGTTTTTTCCGTCGATTCATTGACTCTGCTGCATCGGGTCATGCAAGACTCGGGAACAGTTACCATTTTCTCCACAGGTTTGGTAAAGTTTATTTTTTCCCAGGTTCTCGTTTAAGAACTGAGTGTAGAATTGAACCTCGAAATCAAGGTCAAGAAAACCCGGAAGGAACTCCATAAGCTGGCGGTAACAACCCGTACAGACACGGATAACTCTCTTTGGAGAAAAGGCTTTCAATTCAGCAACTACCTCCCGGGCTCTTCCGATTCTCTTGACCCTACCCGCAGGCTGTAGATAACTGACACCACAGCAAAGTTCACTCCCCCCAGAGTAACAAATCAACTCCCATCTTTTCCAGGACATCCGAAAAGGAAATACATTATACGAGAGTTCTGGGGGAGAATATCCTAGAAAAACCATGTTTTCAGTTCTTTCTGGGTTCGAAGGTACCTGTTTTGACCATCTCACCTCCGAAGGTTTAATTTGAAGAGAAGAAGGAATTTCATATAAGTTCATTCTCTGCCCGGGAAGAAAAAATTTACTACTTCGGGCGGTTCTTTCTCTCGTTTAACCAACTCAATTTTGAGTACCATATGTACCAGTAGAGGATCGATTTCTCGAGGGCAAGAGTCAGAATAACGCCCATACCCGTCACAGCTGAAAGCTTTTTGGTACACTTACTCGAGAAGACCCCGGTCTTTCAAGAAATCCAGTATGTTTTACATCATCTCCAGGGGGTCTTTATCCTTTAGTGCCGGATTCAGCTGAAACATCTGGTAATTCTCCCCAAACTCCCCCGCAAAGTATGCACTCATTAGTAGCCTGACGGCCGATATCATAATAAATTTTCTCCTTATGTTCATATTCTATGAGATCTTCCACTACCGGCACTTCTAGCCCAGCTGTAACTTCTCTGGTTCAACATTGCGTGATCCTTTCTCTTGCCTATTATACTTTTATCCCCCAGGCCTTCCTAATCTGTTGTATTTAGTCTCATGGGGTTCATTGCAAATGGTTGATTTCTTTAATTATTCGCTTAATCTTTTTCTTATGCTGGTCTGGGCTAATGGTGTAGGAGTGAGGCACCCACTTCATTTCTGTCAGATTCGAGACAATACCTTGGAGCAGGTCATAAGGGATGGAAATAAGAATCAGGCCTTCTGGGAATAGTTTCCTGGCTTTCATACCATGACCAAAACCAGTGATGGTAAAATTCAATTCACCGCTTACATATGGATAAAGTAGCAACCAAGAGCATCCTATCACTGTTGTACCCCTAGCCTCCCACATTCTTCCGCTTGTATAGCTATGCGCTCTAAGTATTATTTCAGCCTGACTGATGTCAGCGGTTATAATCAATACGTCCGGCTCAAATGTAAGCTTATCCAAGGGAGCAAAATTAACATAGTTAACAGCACCCTTATGCAGTCTCGGGATTACCCGATAGATTCTTTGGTTAGCACGCGCTTCTTTGAAGACTTCCAGCGCCGGTCCTATCTGCCCACCCTCAAAAGCCGGTTCACTATCTATCATGCCCAGCAGTAGGGGACCCACGCAGGTGAAATTTTCTTTTGTTACATAAAAAGAGTCCCCCTTTTGTGCTTCGGGAATCATCTCACAGAAATCTAAAACCTTCTCTAGCCTATTGATTCCGTCTGGCTTATTAGGTAAATACTTAATACCCACCGGCGGCTTTTCAAAATTGAACTCGTTTAATACTGACAAGTTTTCTTGAATTGAAATCATTTCGACCTCCTAAATAAATTTCTTGTTAGGTAGTAGCGTGTAATCCTTTCCAGTAAAGCACACTGATTCGATATCATTGTATTCACAAGTTGATTATTTTTCAACCCCACGAAATAACTCATAATTATTATTATCGAAAAAGGTATCGTTGCATCAATAATAGTGTTACCGAAAGTAGGGAAGGTAACAAGACGCAGCGTAACAGAATAGGCCGAGGCAGTCCGCGGCAGTACTTCAATTCTCCTAAGAAGGCAAAGACTAAAATGCCAGACGAATTTTTGGCTCGACCGGGATGCTCCGGAAGGTGATGATACGGCTGCTTAATAAGAGAGATGAGTCATCAAGTAAGAAAAGGAGAGGGCATCCCAACCGTATGGGCAAGTAGTGACGGCGCTCAAAGATGACAGGACACTGATCGCTTGTGCTCCAAGTGGCTTGCACCCTTTTCTGCCAGATTTACCAGGTTTTTTTAAGAGACCTAGAGAATTTAGAGTGACTGAGGAAATCGATGCTCAGCTTTGCCGGAAGAGTCCGTCAACCATTGACCGGCTGTTGCAGCGCTGGTGTAGCGAACCACGTCACCCTCTTAGTACCACTAAACCAGGCACACTTTTCAAGGACGCTATTCCGGTACAGACTTTCAGCGAGTGTGAAGACAGACACCCAGCCGGGCTTTATTGAGGGCTGACCTGTTGCCTACTGTTGAGAGAGCGCAGAAGGTTTCTATCTCATCACCTCACCACATTATTTACCGTTGACGTAGCAATGGTTAGTGTGAGCCTGTTGCGGTATTGGGGAAGGGACAGAAGCATGTCGGTGGCGCTATATACGATGTAAGAAAGCGGCTCCCCATGCTGATGCTCAGATTGGGCTCAGACAATGGTAGCCAATTTATCCGTCAGAGCCTCTACGACTGCTGCCGGCGCAACAGCATAACCTTTACCCGGTCACGTCGTTCCTGCAAGAAGATGATAGCCGTCATAGGAGCAGAAGAACTGGTCAATAATAAGGAGAGTAATAGGCTATAACCACTTTAGCTCAAAGGAAGCGTTTAAGACACTGGATGACGTCTACACTTTACTACCCCTGTCGTCAATTTCTTCCGGCCCATTTTAAAGCTGAAAGGGAAAAAACGACATAGTGCCAAACGCACAAGGTTTGCCTCGGATAATTTTTTTGCCACCTCCGTTATCGCTTCGGATTTTCACTAACTTCATACAACATAGTCGCATAGGCTTAAATATTTAATCTTGCATCACCTTCCGTAATAGATTTCAGCTCCCTTTCGTGCCAGTATGCCTTCTATCCTTACGGTCATGTCTCAGCAGCCTCGGTTTCAATAAATTCTGGACTCCTGCTCAGATCCAAATCATCCTTACGTCTTTAAACCTTCGGCAGAGCATAATCTTTTTTGAGATATTTTTCCACACAAATAGACCCAAACGATGATTGACAATAAGGCATCGCTGTGCTATTTTGTAAAATAAGTCGAATGATGCTGGTCGGAGTTACTCAGCGAGAGAAATATTCTGTATAATGAAAGGGGGGAATGAGCTTTGAAGAGAATTGCGGGTGTTATATTTTTGGTGATTCTTATAGCCTCATTCGCCATCAGTTGCCC
>Ga0315548_1000086_pt1 | contig 77909 bp, 83 predicted proteins | sample SalMarSW160110MG_2_FD_202540 | JGI IMG/M metagenome (GOLD analysis project Ga0315548, IMG submission 202540) | Salt marsh sediment microbial communities from the Plum Island Ecosystem LTER, Massachusetts, United States - Salt Marsh Sediment SW1601-110 ... | reverse complement strand
TACATAGAAGAACACAATATACAGCTTTTTGTCTATTCTAAAGAACAAACACCACAACAATCTCGTATATCTTACTATTCTCTTTTGTGTGGTGTGTGGTGTGAGTGGTGTGTGGTGGGAGAGAGAAGGGGGGTATAGGGGTATAGGGGTAGGAGTAGGGAGTAGGAAGTATTAAGATGGGAGTTGGAGTTAGTGAGAAGAAGAAGAGAGAGAGAAAGGTTAAAATTTAACCCCCAAACCCAAATACTATAAACTAAAAAAACTTGCTTTGCGTGCATAGTATTTGATTTGTTTTTCGGTGCTATCTTAGACGCACAGATGGTTTAAGGGCAGTATCCTTATCGCCTCTAAAATTCAGATTTTCAATTCATAATCTATTTTAAAATTGAAGTCTTGTACAGAATCGAATAAAACTCAGTTTGGTGGGTGGTCTTGTCACTGAAAGTTAAGGATCTTATGGTTGAGAACGTTATTACGATAGAAGCCGAGATTCCCGTGAGGGATGCTGTGAAACTCATGAATCGTCATGAAATAGGCTCTTTGGTTGTGGTTAAAGACAAAAAGCCCATCGGAATTGTGACTGAAAGAGACATGCTGAAGCGAGTTTTGTCAACGACTAGAGACCCGAGGGCGCTGGAAGTTTGTGAGATCATGTCAAAACCCCTTGTGGTTATGGAACCCGAAATGAATATTGGTGACGCTGTGAAACTCATGTTTGAACATAAAATTAAAAAACTTCCCGTAGTTAAAAAAGAGCACCTCGTGGGCATAATAAGCTTGACAGATGTCATTAACTCTCCAGAAATGACTAGGTGGCTCGAGAAGCTTTCTTTAGAAGAGACACCAAGGCGAATACGGAAAATCATTGACGTCCATTTTGGTATCAATAGAGACCAGCGTGAAAGATGTCCACTTCGAGAGGAATATGAGCGCATCTCGATAAATTGCCTAGAACGAAACTGTCCGTGGTGGTTGGAAGACGAGTGTGCAATACTTAAGTTGACTAGAGAAATATCGATTTTTGCTCATAGATAGTTGTAGATTCGTGCAGATTTGATTTGGTAGTTATTCATTAGAAGAGAATTGAGTGTTTTAGTTTACGTTAGTTGGTTGTGTAGCGTGGTGTGGTGTTGGTGGTTGTGGTAGAGAGAGGGTATGTGAGAAGGAGTGGGAGGAAGAGTTTGGGTTTGGGGCTAAAATTTAACGCCCCCCAAAAAAAACTGAACGGGAACGGCGCATACGCACAGACAAAATTGTTAAGTAAACGAAACACAAAAGTTGAGACGGGGAAGTTTAGGTATCCGATTTCCAACAATCCCCCTTCTTGAAATTCGACCTGCCTAAATTTCCCCACTCCCCCAGTTGACAGCGCACGGAAAACATAAATTGACAGTCAAATTAACCCATTAATTGGGGGAGAATAAAAATTCAATCAGAAAAAGATGTAGTACACCTACGACGTATCGTTCTTGCTATCTTCGCTATTCACGCAGTCGTAATTTTTATCAGTGGATTAATTATGTTGGCGCGCGTGCGCGATGAAGCACCGATGGTTATGATTTTAGGTGCAGCCATAGCTGTTGCAGGTATAGTAATTTCTTTCTTTTTGCCATCAACAATTGGAGACGAATCTTCGTCAGTTAGAGTTTGTCTAGCTTGTGGCTATCCACTGCCAGCAAATGTCAAGTTTTGTCCTCGTTGTGGGAAAACTTTAGAAAAGATACCTGAGTAACGGTCGCGCGCGCAGTTGGGTTTGGGGCTAAAATTTAACCCCACACACCCACAATGAGCGCAGCCACGAAAACCGATGAAGTTCCAAGTCCAAACGTTAATATTTCGTTATATAACACACCTACGCCAAGAGCGATTACACCGTACACCCATTCAGGTTCCGCTCCAAATGGGTCAATGTCGAAGACTTTTAACAAACCAAGAAATTTTCCGATCAAGAACATGAGAATCTCCTAAGAAGTAAAAAAAGTGGAAAAGAAAAGGGATTCTTTTTTTATTGTGGTTCGCTTAGGATTTTGAGTCCTAGCATTGCAAGAATCGCAGCGCAGCCAATTTCTGCCATGTTCCAAAGACCATCAACGATAAGGTCGAGTATAGATGCGTGTCCTTCAGCAAGCCAAATGAAGCCGCTGATTGCACTAAAGAGGAATGTCAGCGCCCATAGGAGTAGGAAGTATGCTATAAGTTCATTCTTTGAAAAGCCTTTGACCAGCTTAGTTATTGCTTCGCCCATTCTTTTTTTTCTCCTAGCATGCCTCTTCCGCCAAAGTAATATATTAGATTTTAACATCGATACACTGAGACGCTAGCTTTCGATAACTTCTTTCACTAAATCCTTGTTTTCTTTCAGCCAGTTGATGATTATGTCCTTGTTGTTTTCCAGCATGTTCTCCGCCATTCCAGCGAACATGGAAGGCACCGTTTTGCCTATTTCCTGTTTGAGTTTAGAAATCAACTCGTCTTCCGCATTCAAAGTCTCTCACTCTCCATCACACCAAATAGCTGAATTAAAATATTTTAAGTTGTTTGGTAAGTTTTGGCATCAAACCTTCAACCCAAAAGTGTGTGCGCTGTAAAAACTTGAATTCATTTGAGTGAGGTTCTGTGCAGCTTGCAGAAGAGTTGAGGGCAGTCATACGTCATAAATGTTAAATCCATAACCCATTTTATTTGATTATGAGCACGCGTTTAGTTGTGTTTATGCAATTGAAGAATATATCAGGGTGGAAAAAAGTCATAACTATAATGGCGTTTTTCAATGTTTTGATATTTGTTATTGACCTTATTGCAGTAATTCTTTATGGCACTCAAATTAGGTTAACAGCAACATGGCTTTTTGGAAGTGATGATAAAACAACTTTAAGTTCCTTATTGTTTATTGAAGGGGCTTTGATAATTGGAACAGGCGCCTTACTTGCGGGCGGATATGCTGAAGGTAGAATGCACGCACCTAAAGCTCCTTCTACACCTTATGTCGCAGAAAAACTGTCAAAACAGCGCGCAGAATTTCGTGAAAACCAAATTTCAACAGGACTTCTGCTGATGCTTACTGGATTACCACTTATAATTATGTCAATCTTATCCGCTGTTGCCTGATCACGTTAAGATCATTCAACATCTAAATTTTTTCTTTTAAAAAATGGCATGTGTCTGTGCGTTTAGGTTTGAGTTGAAGGATTAAATTTTAGCGTTTTCGGGTAGAGCGACGCTTCAGTTTAAAGTTTCCAATTAGTCTGCGTCCTGTGGCTGCATCCATAAAGAATGTGTGTTTTTTCTTCTTCTTTTTATGTTTCACTTTGAGCTTCCACACGGGCAACAACACAATTTCAGAAGAGACTGGGCTGACACCTAAAGTCAGCTTTAATTTTGAGTAAATTTTGTCTCTTCCCATCTTTATTTTGGGAAGTCTAGGCACCTCTTTGGGGAGTCGGGGAATAAACGCGATGTCATCGTCATCATCCAAGTCTTTGACTTTTCCGGCACTCTTTGTCATCACCGTGTGAAACAACATTGCCCCTCTCTCAAGAGAAATCATTGCTCCAGTAGTTGCACTCAAGTAGTAGGTGTCAACTTCTTCCCGTCTGAAAAAGAATAGGCGTTTCGCCTTGCGGGTTGCTGAAACCTTCCAGATGGGCATGTGAGAAAACGATGCGTCATAAAACTCTTCATTCTTAAAAAAGAGCCCGCCTTCAAGCCATGATTTAGCTCGATTAAATGCTTCCACCTGAGTTATCCGTGTGGGAATCGCCAGAACTTCTCCCAAAACGTTCTTGGAGGGTTCGAAGCCGAATTTGGATAGCCAATACAGATACTCTTCATCGCCTCTAGCTCGGCTCTTCTTCACAACTTTTGATCTAATGAGCGAATTAAGCGCCTTTTCAGCGTCTTCAACAAGCACACCTAGGTTCTCGGCAACATACTCCGCGGAGACACTTTGCCTTACAGAATTGAGGAACAGTTTAATTCGTTCGGCAAGCGATTTGGATGGGCGCGGAGATGGCGCAACGGGTTTTGTTACCGTCTCTTTCTGTTTCAGCTGGTACTTAGCGAAGAACTGCTTCGATTCAGGAGATAAGGACGCTGGGATGTCTTTTTCATCCAATGTTAGATGCTCTGTTACCAGCCATCGAACCTGGAAATTCACCACATCATCGTAGACATCTGGGGACAGCATGAGAAATTCGCCGGTTCGGAGGCTCGGAAGCTTCTGCAGAACCGCTTCAGCATGGGTTGGGTCAATTGACTGGATAATCTGCTTTACCCGCGCAATGTCCTGCTGCGTCATCATGCGACCCAAGCACCAAGTGTTAACCTGCGCAAGGGCTTTGTAGTCGATGTCGGTTATGTTCTGGGTGGCGGCTACGAGTCCAACTCCATATTTTCGTGCCTGCTTGAAAAGAAAGGCGTACGCCTCTTTTGGGGGAGGATTCCGTGGATAGGGCGGAATGTAGGGTGCAATCTCGTCAACGTAAAACAGCAGTTGGATGTCTTCTGAGGGGTTCTTCAGCATCCAGCAGTAAAGTTCCCTGAGTAGGGTGGCGAGGAAGAACTGTTTGTCGTTTGTGGAGCTGAGCGTGTTCATGTAGACGATGTTGACGGGAACCTTTCCGTCGCTCCGGTCCATGAACATGTCCATGTCGATTTGGACGCCCTTCTGAAACATGAGAGAGGGAGTTCCCACAGTTAGGAACCGCAGCTTACGGGCGATCTCCTGAGGCTCCCTTTTTGTGACAAAACTCTGCAGCGTTTCGGTGATTTCTGAAGGGGGATTCAGCACTATTTCAGCCATGTGCGCCATGTCCTTGATGGTTTCTCCTTTTCGCCACAGATGCTCCAGAAGCGTGAACAGGTATGCTTTGGCTCCTTTTCCAGCGTCTGAGGTTAGGTCGTATCCGAGAAAGCTGGAAAGAGAAGTGGCTGTCAGGTCAAGGGCTAAGATAGTTTCCTCATGTGGTGTGTCTGCTGACGGAAACGAGAGAGGGTTGACGCTGATGGGGATGCCTTTGCTGCTGGCGGGAGTGAATATGGTTATCCTCGCCTTATCAAAATACTCTTCCTGCATGGTCAGGGGGATGCCATGGCTCTCCAGTTCTTCCTGCTTCCCTTTCAGGGCTAAAGAGGAGATGTCGCCTTGGGGATCAACTATAACCACGGGGATGCCGTGGCGTACCGCCTCTTCCATCACGCATTTGCAGAGCACGGTTTTGCCTGAGCCGCTGGCGCCTAGAGCCATCAGATGACGGTGAAATGCATCTACAGGTAATTCAACTGGAGTTTCCGTTCCCCGTTCTTTGCCTAAGAAAAAAGACAAGATTGTTCTCCTCACCGTAAGGTTACACTCATCTTTTTTATTTATCTATCTCCACATACTGAAACAGGTTAACTGTTGGTGTTTAATTTTTGGACAAATTTTACATACTGATTTGATTCAAACATCTACTCCGGCATCTGTTTGGATTGTCTCTGTACAGAGGTGTTGATGAAGGTAAATTGTCAGCTGACGAGAAAATTGTAATTCTAGCCATCGTATGTCTAGTAGCCACATTGGTTTTTGCAATAATCATCATAAAAAACATCCCGGTTCTTTCGGGGGATAGGAAAGTGCCTCATGAGGGTAAATGGGGAATCTACGTTTATGATTTAGAAACCGAAAAAACAGAGCTGATTTACTCTTCGGCAAACAGGATTTCACGTATACGACTCAACAACGCTGGAGATAGACTGGTTTTCTACCAGCAGATTGGCAACAGCAGCGAGTGCGTAGTGGAGGGTTCGCCTATAAACCTCTGTGAAGAGATTTGCAGCATCCGCGTTGACGGCGACGGCTTCAAGAGGCTTACTGACAACGATCAGTGGGATTTGGTTCCCTGCTGGTCAGACGATGATTCTCAGATAGCTTTCCTTTCTTTCCGCGAAACCTTGGACATATTCATGATGGATGCTGACGGAGGCAACATACGTGAGGTCTACGATTCTGGGTTTCATGACAGCGACCTGCACTACTCCAACGGTAAGATAGCTTTCACAAGAAACAGTCAAATATGGATAATGAATGAGGATGGAACCAACCCTGTTCAGGTTACTGACCCGCCTCGGGCAGGTGAATGGGGCAGTGCTGTCTTGCCTTTCGGCGACTATGACCCTAACCTGAGTCCTGACGGAAGCAGGATAGTTTTTGAACGGCTGGTTGATGACGAGACAACTCATGGCAACTACAACTTTTACATAATCAACGTGGATGGTTCGGAAGAAACAGCCCTCACAGACAACGGATACACGCAGGGTCTGCCAGTGTGGTCTCACTCAGGAGAACAAATCGTGTACTTGTTAGGCGCTATAGGAAACGAGCCGAAATATGACATTGCCATTATGAATTCTGATGGTTCAGAAAACCGCAACATTACTCCAGAATACTTTCCAGCAGATTTTCTTTGCCACGACCCCATCTTCTCAGGCGACGACGCAGCAATTTTTTTCATTGGAGAATGGTATTCCGATTAGACCCGTTATGCATCTAATAGCATTAAATTCATTTATGAACAGGCATGTATACATGAATAAATGTATATAGTTCAATCGCCAATTAAGGTTAGAGTGAGCGGGGATATGAAGAAGCGTAAATCAGATACAGAAGACTCTATGCAGACAGGACAAAAACAATGTATCCCTCAGCAATCTGAAATAGGGAAGATTATGGTTTCTGATGTTTTGACAATAACTCCTGAAAACACAGTGTATGAGGCTGCCAGAATAATGGGCGAAAACCGCATTGGAAGCTTGATAGTGATGAAATATCAGACGCCTGTTGGCATAATCACCGAGAGGGACCTGCTACGCGAAGTTGTGGATAAAGAAATTGCTCTGGAGAAAGATTGGTTAGTTGGTGGATTGAGTATAAAAGAGGAAAAAGTTGAGCAAATCATGTCTTACCCCCTCATCACGATTTCCCGAAAAGCCAGCATAAAAGAGGCAGCTCAAATGATGATTGAGAAGAAGATTCGGCGACTTGGAGTCACTGAATCCGGAAAGCTTGTGGGAATCGTAACTGCCGCAGACCTCATTCGCTGTCTCCCTGATACCCCGAAAAGTATGCATGTGTGGTTTGAGGTTGACTATTTTATGAGCAAAGGCATCATAACTGCTGATGAGGAAACGTCCGTGGAAGGTGTAGCAAAGATTATGGGTGAGAAAGGCATCGGCAGCGTCATTGTCACCAGCCACGGAGAGCCGATAGGCATATTCACTGAAAGAGACCTGCTCACCAAATTCTTGGCAAAAGACCGGTCGCTGAAGATAGAGGTGGGCAAAGTATGCTCATCGCCCCTCATCACAGCACCCATGGGAATCAGCATTCACGATGCCGCTGCCATCATGACCTCAAAGCGTATTAAGAGGTTGCCGATCACCAAAGAAGACAAGTTGGCGGGCATACTTTCAGCACGCGACCTAGTGGAGGCATACGCCCGAGCAAAATAACTGAACAAACCAGATTTATTGACCTATTTAATGGCCATTTTTTGACAGGTCAGTTGCTGTCTTTTTCTGGTCGGGCTTTTTTTCGCAGCAGTAAACCTTCGCCGAGGAACAGGGCAAAAGCGATTGTGTTCGTTGCTATCAGATAGAGGAGAGCAAGGTTTGGGATTTGTCCAGTTGAGGAGAATTGGACAGAAATGATGACGCCTTCTACGATTAGAATGCCTAGAAAAAAGAGCGAGTAACACATCAGTCTCGGCACTAGGTTTCTGCCAATCCAGATGTGTCCGCTGATGCTTGTTTTTTCTTTAACTATGTATTCGCCGGCTTTGTTTTTCTGCAGTAGTCCTGAGTTTTCAAGTTTTTGGAGGTGCCAGTAAGCCACGCTGGGGCTGCTGAGGTTTGCGCCTCTCATTACTTCTCGTGGACCAACTGGTTTGCCCTGTTTGACCACGTATGAATACACACTTAGTGTTGTGCCTTCAGGCTCTTGGCTGTCTGAGGCGGTCAAGCCTAGTTCCTCGGTTCAATGAATACTTCTACGCCGAAAGAGTCCATTACGAACATTTGATTGTCTGATATGATTGTGTTATATAGGTATCCGTCCTCGGTTATCTCCAGTTGAACCTGCTTGAGCTCAATTGCGCTTGAGTAAGTATCGAAGTAAGTGCCGTTCACGGGATCGCTAAGCACGTAGTTAGTTGCTCCTGTATACAGAGTGATTTCTCCTGCCTTCAATGATTCCAGTCCTTCCCAGAATGCACCGACATCCGTTGTGCCTTTTAGCAGTATTAGTCGTGATTGATGAGGTGCCCAAGTATTGTTGAATCCGTCAGTCCCCGAATAGACACTAGACATGCCACCAGAAATACCAAACTGTGGGTAATTGCTTTCGGGAGTTTCAACGAAATTAGTTGTTAGACCTAAAAGAGAGTTTGTGACACTAACATACGGTTCTTTTTCTTTCAGTTCAACTCTGCCAGTGACATTAGTCCATGAGCCATTTGTGTAAATCAAAGTGGCTACTATTTCGTTGTTGTAAATGTATTCCTGTAGGGGCACTCCTTCCATCCAGAAATTTTCGCCCTCAATGATGTAATATGATGATCCGAAACCATAACTATGCACCGTAATATTAAGTTCAGAGAAAATCTGTTCACGGAAAGAAAGAATTCCAGGAGGAACCCCATCTTCTCTTCCCCAAATTCCATCAAGCCCCCCTTCAGGAACCCATGTAACATTGAGCCATTCACCGTCAAGCCATACACCTTCAACAATACCTGCGCTTCCATGTCCCTTATCAGCCGCGTCTCCTGAACTCGTGGAATATCCTCCTAACGCACAAGGAACAATAGTAATGTCTTTTGCTGCTGCAAAATCAAAGCGAGCAACTTTAGCTTTAAGGTCAGAGTGGTTTGTAACGTTGAGAACAAAGTAGTAATCGAGGATGGACAATTTGTACCCGCCTGAAGTACGATCACTAGCTTGATCTTGAACAGTGAAGTTTGCATACACAACACTTACACTGAAATCTGCTTTCGGTCCTTCAGGCGCTCTTGGAAACGACAGTATGTCAAGTTCTGAGATCAGAAGAGGCGAAGCGAAAGCAGTTCCTACCAGCATTGAAAGAATTCCGAGCAAAATCAGGTTTGTTCCAATTTTCATTTTGTATCACATAATTATCTTTGCTGAAAACCCATTATTAGCTCTAATTATAGAACACTTTCGTTCTAGTGATAGAACAGCAACAAATTAAAGCATAAATGATGATGTAGAAAAGCGCAAGAAAAGTTGGCGCCAACAGAGATACCAATAGCGTTCCCCAACATTAACTAGCCGCACGGGCAGATAGTTTTTGTGACAAAGTTTTAATCCTTCCATTGTATCAGTTTTTGGTGGCGGGTCTAGGCGGGGGGCTAGGGGTCCCCTGAACCGTAAACCCTCTACACGACGGGCTGAATGCCTTGGCGAGGCGTCAAAGATCGTCAGGCATCCCCAGTCCTCTAGCAGTGAATATCCGTCCCTTTAGGCTGGCGGTCATGGAGCAGTCTCCGTAGGGGGGCTGTCCACCGTGTCTACCAGGCGAACCTGGCCAGGCCCGGGAGGGAGCAACCTAAGTTTGGACGTTCAGCGCTTAGGGGATCGCGGATACGAGTTCAGAGATTGGGGAAACTGGCGAAAACTGGGCGACGAACCAGGGTGACCCGCCACTTCTTTCATATTAGGAGCCTAATAACAGAAGATTGTTGAAAACAGTCTTTTTTCTGAAAAACCGTAGCCACCTCACCAAAAACGCGTCGGTTCCTTTATTTTCTCCTGTTTGAAGCCGTTATCCGGTCAGATTTTCGCGATTGCTTTCGAACCTTATATAGGGGTTCAAGTTGCCACTCGATAATGTGGCACGCCTGATTGAAACGGTGTTTTCTTGACTGTTTTAGTTGCTGCAACTTCCATCCGCGATTGTTTGTACCCGCTGCAACGTTCAAACACCAAACAAAAGTTACAATATACCACGTGTCTTTTGGCTGATGCAAAACCATGTTTTCAAATTTTGCTTTTTTGTTGGCGCGAAAGGGGACGAAATCAAACAATATTTGCTTTTAAGTGTAAATTCTGCATGTGATATAAGGTTCAATTTGGCATTTTTGCGACATGTGGCATCTGTTCCTCGTTAACTTGAACTTAAAAATGGTGAGGTTGGAAACGAAGTCAGACGAAATACAGTAGCAAGCATAAAACAGAGTTCATTGTTGTTGAGGTGAAGAAAAAGGCTAATAGGCTAAACTCTTACTGTTTGACGCGATTATGTTGCAGAAATCGGCGGTAATTCTTGCGGGCGGCTTCTCCAGAAGGTTTGGCGGAGACAAGGGATTAGTTGTTTTAGCAGGTAAGCCCCTGATTCTCCACGTAATCAACCGAGTATCCAAAGTAGTTGATGAGGTTCTAGTGGTAGTCAGCTCGGAAAAGCAGAAAAACAAATTTGAAACCATCTTGGAAGAGAAAGCAAACATGGTTATTGACAAAGAAGATTCCCAGAGCCCGCTTGTTGGAGCCATAACCGGATTCGAAACAGCTAACGCTGAATATTCGCTGCTTCTGCCCTGCGACACTCCCCTAGTTTCAACGCAGATACTTCAGTTTCTCTTTGACATGTGCGCCAATAGGAGCGCCGCTATTCCCAGATGGCCAAGCGGATACATTGAGCCGCTTCAAGCAGTTTACCGCACAGAATCTGCCCTAACCGCGGCGAAGACGGCGTTAAAGCAGGGAAAAATGAATATGCAGTCAATGATTGATAATTTGAGGGGGGTGCGCTATGTTTCAACGATGGTTCTGGAGCAACTGGAACCTGATCTTTTGACCTTTTTTAATGTCAACACGCCTCAGGACCTGAAGAAAGCTGAATCCATCCTCAAATAGCTGCTTATTTTATATTCAGTGTCGGTTTTAATGTTGTGTGTTAACGTAGAAATGTTTGTTAGAGAAAAATTAACCGTCAATTTTTAACGTTTACAGCTATATTTGGAAAGCATCCTTCCAGCATCGGCATCCCCTTTCGGATATTATTGGCAGTAAATCGTAAAAACCAGACGTTCAAACTTATGTAATAAGCATTTATCTGCCAGTAACCCCTGCGTCAAGAGGCGAAGAATATTAAACAGTCAATGTTGACTCCAAATAAAGAGGCGGTGTCATTGAATAAAGTCGAGGTGTTCCCGGTAACAGGTTTACCTATTGTGAAAGAAGGCGACGATCTGGCTTCCCTGATTTGCCAAGCAGCAGAAAAGCAGGGGACTCCTATCCAAAACGGTGACGTTATCGTAGTCACTCACGTTATAGTTTCTAGGGCTGAGGGAAACGTTGTAAACCTCGAAACGGTAACGCCCTCAGAATCCGCCAAAACCGTTGCCAAAACAACACGCAAAGACCCAAAACTCGTAGAAGTTATTCTTAGGGAATCCAAAAGCATCGTACGCATGAGTGACGGAAAGCTCATCACAGAAACCAAACAGGGACTGGTCTGCGCCAACTCGGGAGTCGATCGATCCAACGTTCCGGGAAACAGTAACGTGGCGCTTTTGCCTAAGGATGCTGACAGGTCAGCCCAAGTTATACGGCAAAAGATAATGCAAATAGCTGGGAAGGATGTTGCTGTCATCATCTCGGACACTCACGGGCGCCCTCTACGTCAGGGTGAAATCAACATAGCCTTGGGCACAGCCGGATTCGAGCCACTACGAGATCGAAGAGGTGAAAAAGACCTTTTCGACTACAGGATTAAAGTTAAGAGAACCGCCATCGCCGATGAACTGGCATCAGCCGCTGAACTGGTCATCGGACAAACAAACGAAGCAATTCCCGCAGCCATCATCCGAGGATATCCATATCCAAAATCTGAAAAAGCAAAAGCAACCAAGCTGATACGCCCCCGAGAAGAAGATTTGTTTATCTGAAACATTTTCTGGAATAAGAGACATATGACCACCAAAACCAATGTCCTGATATCCATACTGAAACTAACAAAGATTGGTCCCGCTGCTGAAGAAGCTGTTGCCATGGGCGCCAACGTTCCTGTCCACGTTGTCAACAACATTCTGAAAGGTCTTCGTGAACTCGGGCTCATCGAATGTGAAAACGAACAAATCGAACTATCTTCGAACCAGCGCGTCAAACTTGCCATTCACGCCATCAACCATGGAACGGACATTGAAAGAGTATGCAAGGTTCTTGAATGGAAGGAATTTGAAAACTTCGCAGCCACAGCCTTTGAAGCCAACAACTTCGCTGTTAAACGCCGCTTCCGGTTCAAAGCCTCGGGAAGAAGATGGGAGATCGATGTCCTGGCGATTAGTGAACCACTTGTTGTTTGCGTAGATTGCAAACGTTGGCGGCGTGGTTGGGGAAATTCAGCAATAACAAAAGTTGCTGAGGCACAGGCAGAGAGAACAGAGGCGTTGGCGAAGGCGCCTCATCCTCTACAACGAAGAGTAGGGTTGGAGGGGTGGAGGCAAGCAATTCTCTTTCCGGTGATCCTCTCTTTGTTTCCGGGTCCTGTGAAATTCTACAACAAAGTGCCTGTTGTTCCTATCCTGCAACTCCAAAACTTTTTGGACGAGTTTCAGGGTCACATGAGCGAATTAACGCATTTCCGAGCAAAACTGGGACCTAAGCTACCCGATTACATCGACAGCAGTCAATGAAGCGGACACATTATTTGCTTCTACTCGACTGCGGAAATAGCGTCAACAACCGTTTTCTTCACCGCCTTCAATGCTGGATACAGGCTGGACACGCAGAGAAGCCCTAAAATAGCAAGCAGCCATGCTGACAAGGAAATAAGAGTAGATTGGGAGATAACTGGCTCAGGAATCAAAAACCTGAACGTGAGGAACAAGCCAAAAGAAATTCCGATTGCTCCGCTGACTAAAATGATTACCGAAGCTTGGGAAAAAACGATTTTCATTATGCTTCTTGGTTTGGCGCCCAAGGCCCTCATGATGCCGAATTCGTGCTGCTGACCTGAAATAGATAGCATCAGGTAGCCAAGAAGAGAGATTGCAGCTGTTGCCAGAGAGAAGAGAGGCAAAAGCATAACCAAAGACCAGATGTTATTCAGAAAGTTCACGTGCTTATCCAGGATGGTGTCAAGTTCTACAACCTTCAAATTCTCTGCTGAAGCCTCGTTTTCTATTTGGGCGAGAACCTGCAGGTTTTCTGAAGCATCAACTTGGATAAAAAGAAGGTTGTATCCGTGTTGACCAATGTCTTTGTGTAAGGTTTCTAGGGGCATGTACACAACTTTTCCATTGTTCAGGGGGTCCACGCACACCCCAACTATGTCATAGGGCAGCAAAGTTTCGTCGAAAACCTTGATTGATTGATTCAAGGCGTCACTGAACATGTTTACAGCCAATGAATCGCCAACCATAGTAGCGTCTTGATCATTTTCACCCAGTTTTCTTCCAAAAATCAGCCAATCATTAGCAACCTTTTCAGGTTCGACACCCAAAATTAACGCTTCATCGGACCGATTACCGCCAATCATTATTGCCTCTGTCTGCTCAATGGGTTCAAGAATAACTCCGGGAACCTCTCGGACAGAATTTTCCAACACTAAACGAGGATCAACTCCATCAACCCCCTGTATATCCTCCATTTTGCTTACCAAAGACTCCGAAATAACAAACTCTGAACTGAGATAGTCAATTTGCTCTAATTCTTTATCCTCAAAAAACCGTGAAAGAAGGTTAACATACCGATCCGTCAGAGTTGGATGACCCACAACAACAATGTTTCTGCCGATGGCACGCTCAACATAGCTTGCGGTAGTCTGGTTGGCAACTATTCCCCCGGCAATCGTCACCGTAGCCAAAGTCAAAACCACAGTGAGGCAGATTATCGCTTGGCTAGTAGCAGATTTTCTGCGCAGCAAATTTCGGAAAGCCACCTTAAAAGTCAAACCAAGCCTTGAAGGAACTTTCTTTCCCAGCCCAGCGGTTGTTCCCAGCTTGTAAATGGGTGACATGGCTTCTGTCGGCTTCGCTTTGGCTGCTCGGCGTATGGGTAAAGCTCCGAAGATGTGGGAAAAGATGATGAGGACAATGCAGACGAGCAGAATCGCCGCTAGGTTAAGAGTTTGGGAAATAGAGAAGCCTGCAGAGTTCAAAACTATTGTAGAAGCGTAAAATGCTGCAACCCCCGAGACTATTCCGGTTAATGTGCTGAGGAAGACGAGCAAAGAGAGTTCTGTGGCGAAATAGGCAAAAATGGCACCGCTTAAGCAGCCTGAAGCTTTCATCACTCCGATGTCCCGCATCCGCCCAGACATTGTAAGGTGGACTAGAAAGGAGGTTATGATGGGGCCTGTCAGAAGGTTTAGTATGCTGACAAAGAGGATGAATTGGAAGAATATGTTGGAGAATCCGCTGGTTAACCGTCCCCCTCTGGCTAGGAAGCTGATTTCGAATCCCAAGTTGGTTCCGAAGATTATGAGAAAAACTGTTGCAGCTGTAGATATTGTTAAACCGAGAACAGTTAACGCTGTCTGAGCTCTTCTTCTCGCCAAATCTTTGACTGGAAAGGAAATCTCACTCATTATTCCGTGAGCCTCCCGTCCTTCAGAAACAAAGAACGGCTTGCAAGTTTCAACAGTTTTTCGTCATGTGTTGCTACGATAACGGTTTTTCCTTCCTCCCTGATTTTCTCTAGGATGCCAACAATTTCTAGGCCTGTTTCAGTGTCCAAGTTTCCGGTAGGCTCGTCTGCGAGGAGAAGAGGGGGATCGTTAGCTAAGGCTCGGGCAAAGGCTACTCTCTGGCGTTCGCCTCCGCTGAGTTGAGCAGGAAAGTGGTTGCCTCGATGCTGCAAACCAACCAGCTTGAGCAGTTTTTCCGAGCGGTCTTTGATTCTCTGTTTTGACCAGCCGGCCAGCTCTATAACAAACGCGATGTTCTCAACGGCTGTTAAGGTTGAAATGAGGTTGTAGGATTGGAAAACAAATCCGATATAGACGGAGCGGAAGGTCGCCAAAAAGTTCTCGTCGTATGTTCCGAGGTCATGGTTGAAGACAACAATTTTTCCGCTTGTGGGTTTATCTAGGGCTCCGATCAGATTGAGGAGAGTTGTTTTTCCCGCACCCGAAGGACCATAGATTGAAACGAATTCGCCCTCCTCAACGGTAAGGTCTAAGTTCTTTATGGCTTCAACAACCACATCGTCGATTTCGAATTGCCTGCACAAACCCGAAGCCACAACAGCTTTCTCTTTCACTGTCTGCCGCCCCATTTTAATATAAAATCATGGAAATACCGAAACTGCCTCACTTCCGTTTCCCCTTTTTGCTAAGTTGTTCAAGTGTAATGATTGTCAATCTTTGAAAGCGTTATGGTACAATCATTTAATGACGTGGGCTGCTGGTCTCCTCGGCTGATAGATGGGATTCAGCTAAAAAATGTGGAAAATCACTGAAAATCGTTGATGCTTTTGTATCCACAGGACGCTCCAGAGTGCCTGTTATGGTTCACAGAAGCTGCGTTGTCCTGAATTTGGTTAAAGAGTGTGAGAACACTCACATGTTTTAACCTCAAAAGCCTACCCTTTTTGCGTAAAAATCATGAGTGTACATTGTTGGCTCTGGAACATTTCAACATTCTCGGAAGTGATGTTGGATAACTTAAACTGATGCTGATCCCGTTAGGTTTGGGTGGACGCCGAGGTTTCTCTGTTGGTTTTTATTCCTTGAAAGTTTGCCCCCTAACAGTTTGACGAAACTGTTACTTCAACAATGTTTTGCCGTTAAAATGCTTATTTTATCACCACTCGGTAACGAATGTTGACATTTTTGGAGCTCAGAATCTGGGGGCAAAAAATGGCTCAGGAAATTGATACTAAAAACTGTTTTCTTTGAATAAGTTAAAACCTTTTCTTCAGTAACTTGGGGAAGTATCTACGCCAGTCCAAGTGAGCGTACCGGGACATGGCGGAACCGACCCCAACCATGCTGCGCAGGGTCCAGCCACCATAAACAGAAAGGTCAAAGCCCGTGAAGCCGAAAGTCTCAATTAATTCGGTGGCTCGCAAGTGACGCAGAGCATGGGTTCCGAAAGGTTTCATGTGTGCCCTAACTGGTTCTGGTTTCGGGTTCTCAGGGTCATACTTGCTATATTTTTCTATAGGGTAGCTCAGACCGGAAAAAGTCTCCTGTGCGTACTCCCAAGCCTTCTGTCGGGTGAAGGGAAAAACTTTGTCGTTTCCCTGCGCACGGTAATAGTTGCAGAGCGGTTCTGTCCAAGGCTCATACATTTTTTCAAGAGGCAGGGCGATCTTTCTTATTTTTCCGTCACGTTTCGCGGTTCGGACTGTGAAGATTGCGGCTTCCGTTTTGATGTCCCCAAGTTCAAAAGTTTCAAGTTTAACGTCCTGTCCAGTTGGTCCACGAGCAACGGTTTGCTTATGTGCCACGTCATAGCTGTTTGTTGCCCCAATTATTTCTGAAGCCCGCGCACAAAACAGGTAGGCAGCCATCAAGCAGAACTTTGCCTCCTCTTTTGCTGCTGACTCTATTCTCTTTCTCACGGTTTCGACTTCGGGTAAAGTCAGATCTGACATCTTGTTTGCCGCTCAGCGGAGTGTATAATATCTTAAGTATTTAAAAATAACAGTTGACGAGAACTGTTAAGCAAAGTTTTTTGGGTAAAAAGGATGCGTTTAGACCCCTCCTGGAGCCACAGTTAGGGTTAGTGATGCCATTTTACACAGCTAATACAGTACTCACCAGCATCACCAAGATGTCCAAATTCACCTTCAACAACAAGGATAAGTGGCTGGTTTTGCCTACTCTATGTGCTACACAAAGCCCTACTGTCAAAATCAAAGCCCAAAACAGCGCCCTTTCAGAACAGAAACCTCACCACCAAGCAGGCAAAAACGATGGTGACACCGCAAAGCGGATACAAAAGCATCAACACAGTTCCCTCTCAGCAGCCGATGCTCGCTTGTTTTCGAAAAGATAATATTCTTTCTGCTCTGAGTTACTAGTTAGATGAGTGCAGTATGCCGGCTAATCTTCCTGCAGAAGCCAAACAGAAATACCGAGAGGCGTCCCTTGCTAGGAGACCAGAGGAGAAAATCCAGAAACTGCAAGAGTTCATGAGCCTGTTCCCTAAACACAAAGGCACCGAAAACCTTCGAGCCCAAGTCAAAAGGAAGATTTCGCTGCTGAAACAGGAGATTGAAGACAAAAAGCAGAAGAGAACTGGCGTGGCAACTGGACCCAAGGTTTTCGTGGAAAAAGAGGGAGACGCCCAAATCGTCATTTTGGGACCAACCAACGTTGGACGCAGCAGCCTATTGTCCACTCTAACTAATGCGAAAGTGGCGATCTTGGGTTATCCATACACCACAACGGAGCCGACGCCAGGCATGTTCAACTACCAAGACCTGCAGCTGCAGATGGTTGAGACGCCAGCGCTTATGGAGGGCTCCTCAGAGGGGGGCGCTTGGGGGCTCCAAACCTTAACTTCTGCCAGAAACGCTGACGGTCTTGTTTTGATGGTGGATCTGTCGCAGAACCCAGTTGAGCAGTTCTCGCTTATTTCCAGAGAGCTGGAGAAGGCAAAAATTCTTACCAAAAAGCCCAAAGCCCGCATCGAAATTGAGAAGAAGCATATGGGCGCCAAACTGAAGTTCATTGTTTTGGGTCAGCTGGTTGATTGCACGGTTAAAGATTTGGCGCGGCTTCTCAAAAGCTATGGGATACGTGATGCCACGGTTAAGATTCGAGGCGAAGCTACACTCGATGATGTTGAAGAAGCCATCTTTGAGGGCAAAGTGTATAGGCCAGCCATAATTTTAGCCAACAAGGCAGACCATCCGATGGCTGCTGAAAGACTGGAGCAGCTGAAGAAGGCTGTGGGAGATGAACTGAAGATTATTGCCATATCCTGTACAACTAAGGCTGGTGTGGAGGAGCTGGGTGCTGAACTGTTTGGCCTGCTGGATATTATTCGGGTCTACACCAAGGAACCGAACAAAAGAGAGGCTTCGATGAGGCCCTTCACTATCCGAAAGGGCTCCACCGTCTTTGATTTGGCGAAGAGGATTCACAGTGACTTCTATACGCAGTTTTTCTATGCGAAAGTGTGGTCAAAGCGGCTGCGTTTCAGCCCACAAAAGGTCGGCGGAACGTTTGCTCTTGAAGACGGCGACACGGTGGAAATCCACACAAAATAACAGAAAAATGAAATCTGCGAGTGCGTAGAAACAACAGGATTTTGTTGCGTTTGGTGCTCTAGGAGACCGTATATAGCGTGGTGAATGTCAATGTTAAGCTTGATTCTTGTCACCTCAACATCCAAATATAGCTAGCAGCATCTTTTAGCACGATTTTTTTGTCAAGTCACTGTTTTTTGCCTCAGCCTTAAAGGCAGAGTGTTTCGGCGTTTTTCGTTTGCTTCAACACGTTTTTTGGTTTAATTCAAGATTAAAAAAGCTTGAAAGTTGGCATAAAATATCAAAGTAGCCTATTATCAATCCCAAATTTGCGCTATAGATGTAAATGTTGCTGTGTTTCGTTCTATTTCGTTTTATTTACCAAACGACCATAATCGCTCCGGAGCGCTTAGTTTTTCAGAATTCGTTATACAAGGGATGAAACGGTAAAAATTTGCGGCATCAAATTATCGAAAACGCTTTTTCACAAGAAAAACCTTTGAGAAAAATCGGTTTTCAGCGCTGTCAGCACTTAAAATAAACAGAGAATTCTAGCATTTCTGGGCACTATATAAGCTTCGAAACTAAACGTGAATCTATGAACTAAATGCCTTGCAAGCAGAAGAAAAGTGCGACTGAACGGAACAAAAACTGGTGTGCACACTAAGTTAGACATCAAAAGTAAGATAGATAGCAAAACAGATGTTTAGTTCATTCGCCGATAGCCTGCATTATGATTGTTCTTCGTCTGGGGTAAACGTCGGTTTCCACGAAGACGAGGGACTGCCAAGTGCCAAAGACAGCTTCTCCGTCCATGATGGGCAAGGTTTTGTCTGGGGGTAGAAGCATCGATCTGAGGTGGGAGTGCGCGTTTGATGGGTGCCTGTATCCGCCATGCTTGGGAACTATTTTTTCCAGAAAATCTTTGATGTCTCTGTCTAGGCTGGGTTCATGTTCGGTTAAGATGAGTACTCCAGTTGCGTGGGGAGCAAAAACGTGAATCAACCCGTTTTTGATTCCGGACTTTTGTACAACATCGTGAACTTTCCCGGTTAGGTCCATGAAATCTATTTCGCCCTTGGTCGAAAAAGTAACCTTCTCATTGAAAACCTTCACGTCAAATCCTCTCCTGACAATAAGGGATACTCTTTAGGCGTAAAAACATTATCGCTGGGATCTAGAAACCGTTTTCGTTAATTCCGAGGGAGTGCGTTGATGCTTTTGTATCCGCTCCGCTAGAAAACAACGAACCGCAACAACAGATATCGTTCTACTTTTCTTTTGCAATCATTACCTCAGTTGCCTTGATCACGGCTTCAATGGTGTCTCCAGTCTTTACGCCTAATTCCTCAACCGCTTCTTTGGATATGATCGCCGTTATTATAGCAGGCGCCTCTATTTTGATTTTGACTTTCGCGGTTATTATGCCCTTATCGACTTTCTGAACTGTTCCCTTCAGTCTGTTTCTTGCACTTATTTTCAATCCAACATACTCCCAACGCGTTTCCTCACCCATTAATTCACCCATGTAGCATTCAGCTCTCTGGTATTCGCTCAGCAATTTTGTGCCCAGTTCTGTAAGCGTGGCTCCCCCTCCCCCTTTGCTGCCGCCCTTGAAGGTTTTCACTACTGGCTCACCTAATCTTTTCTCTAGTTTCGCCAAATAATTCCAGACGTACCGGTAAGACATTCCCGTTTTCTTGGCTGCTTTAGAAATGGATTCTACCTCTTTGATGGTTTCCAGGATTTCTGCTCCGCCTTTTCCTATCAGCGGCTCTCCTTTGTATTCAAGCCAGAGTTTGAACAGAAGTTTGTGCTTGTTTTGAGTGAGCATGGGCTTCAAATATCAGATATGACCTGTTAAACATATAAAACCAATGGGAACGTGAGGCAAAACTCTGTTCTGTAAAGTTTGCGGGATTCAAAATGCTTCTGTGTGTTTTATCTTTTAATTAGGTGTATAGCTGTTGCCTTGAATGAAGCGTACACCTTTTCTCCAACCTTTAGTCCCAGCTCTTCGATTGCCTGTTTTGTCACTAAAGCCGAAAGATCATTATTCATGTATATCCTGAATGTCGCCCCAAGCTGGCTTATTCTAGATATCTTTCCACTGATGCTGTTTCGTGCGCTGCTTTCCAACTTCCCCTTAGATAAGATAATGTTTTCTGGTCGGATAAACACGTTCACTTCTCCTTTCTGGAGGTTTGAAAGAGCCCGTATCTGATACTTTCCAGTATCCACCACAACCACGCCGTCCTCGTTGGAGATTATCTTACCTTGGATAACGTTTTCTACACCCACAAAAGTTGCGATCTCCTCGGTTACAGGCTCATTAAACACCCTATATGGCTCGTCAACCTGAACAAGCTCACCATCCATTATCACACCTATCCGATCAGCCAACGCCAAAGCCTCATCCTGATCATGAGTAACATGAATTGTCGTCGTGTTTCGCACTTCATGAATTCTTTTAAGTTCCTCCCTCAGCGATTCCCGGGTTCTGGGGTCCAGAGCGCTCAAAGGTTCATCCAAGAGCAGAATTTCAGGGTCTATCACAAGAGAGCGGGCTAAGGCAACACGTTGCTGTTCGCCTCCAGAGAGAGTGGAAGGCAGCCTATTCTGCAGATAGGAGATACCCATCGAATCCATGATTTCCTGAACTTTGGCTTCGACTTCTGTTTTGGGAAGCTTCTGCATTTTCAGTCCGAAAGCCACATTTTCTTTTACATTCATATGAGGAAACAATGAGTAATCTTGGTACACAAAACCGATGTTACGCTTTTCAGGTGGGATATGTGTGATGTCCTTTCCATTCAGCAAAATTTTTCCTGTACGTGGGACATAGAATCCAGCTATTGTTTCAAGGATTAATGTTTTTCCGGCAGCTGTAGGTCCAAGGATAATGAAATGTTCTCCTTTGTTTACGCTGAATGACACATTTTTCAGGGAGAAATCATCCCATTCGTGACTAACATTCTCTAGGGTAATCATCTTTTTTTCTCCCAGTATTTCGAGGATGTGCGTAGAAGAATGAAAATGCCGATACAAATGAGTATCAAAAGAACAGCTATGGGCTGAGAGCCTGCTAGACCATGAGTGGTGAATCTGTAAAAAATTAAAACTGGCGCAATCATGGGGTAGAATGCTATCATTATCACGGCGCCGAACTCGCTTATCCCCCGAGCCCACGCCATCACAGCCCCTGAAAAAAGGTGACGAACAGACAAAGGCAACGTTATCTTATAGAAGGATTTCCACTGACTGGCACCTAAAGTTCTGGCAACACGTTCAAGGCGTGGATTGATACTTTGAAACCCTTCTCTAGCTGCGTTCACATAGAACGGCGCGCTTACAAACAGCATCGCCACTACAATGCCCCACATAGAATCTTCAAAGACGACACCAATGTTGCTGAAGGCTCCACCTACAGGACTTCTGCTCATAAACAGCGCATACAAAGCTATTCCAGCAACGCTGTGCGGTATTACGACGGGCACATCTATAACCGATTCGACAACAGTCTTTCCAAGAAAATCGTGTCTAGCAAGAACATACGCTAAGGGAGTCCCCAGAATTGCAGCAATCACCGTTGCCAAAAAACTACAATACAAGGTCAAAACAATGGCATCAATAACCTCTGGGTCAGCAGCCGCTTCCAGAAGACCTTCCGTGTCAAATACAATCTGCCGAAAAATCATGTTAAAGAGCGTCAGTATGGTAAAAAGAATTAGAAGAGAACCTACAAACAAAAAAATTAGGGAAAGGGAGTGACGTTTGACGCCTGTTAAAGCTTTTTTGGTTGCCATTTTCTACTGCACGACATATGTTTTAAGACTTTCAGGAATCTTGCTTATGTCATTTGTTAATGCTGGAACGACCGGTGGTTGTCCACTATTGCTCATAATTGCTTGACCCGATTCATTTATGATGTACTTGACAAATTCTTCTGCGAGAGCTGGATTTGGAGCATTTTTGGGTATGGTTAAACCGTAAACAATTGGTGCTCCGGTGCTAGTTGTTGTGGTTTTCTCAATTTTCACAGTCTTGTAGACGTTTTCATAGTTTGTTGAGCTCAAATCGATACTTGCGGGTAATTCGAGATACTTTAGACCGTGTTGCTTGGCTACGCTTGAGTATTCAAAAGCATAGTCTAATCCGCCTTCCTGCACAAATGTAACCAGTTCAACTGACTTTTCTCTGATCATCAGCCTAATGGTGTTAGGATTCAAGTCTGTCATGTTAGCGTCGATAAGGTAGGTGCCGGTATCCTCCGAAACTGTAATGTCCGAATTAGCCTCGATTAAATCTTCAAAGATCATGTCGTCGCCATATTCATGTTCGGCAAGCTGTATAACCATTGGCGACCTGTATCCGCAAGGGTCAAGGTTGGGATCAGAGAAACCCCACTTCACATCGCTTCTTCTAAGAATTTCATACCAATTATCTGCAGTTATCTCATCAGCATATTTACTGTTATCAGTGTATGCAAGAGTCATTCTGTTAACAGCAAATATTATGTACCAGTCCGCGTAGTCCGAATCTTCCGTCATCATCATGCTAGGTATCAGACTGTAATCGGCTGATGCTAGCACATCACATTCTTCGCCACTTTCCGTGATTTTCTGGACACAAGCGACACTGCCCGCTGGCTCTAATTGGACATCAACGTTTGGATTGTCTGCTTCGAACTGGGCTTCGATATCCTCGAATGGAAGTGTCAAGCTGCCTGCACAGAATACCTTCAGAACCTTTTCTTCTGGCTTAAGGGTTGTATAGTACCAGACACCGCCTATCGCTGCAACAGCAATAATGGCAACAATCGCAGCTGCTAAGATTTTGCTTATTCCAGTTTTTGAGATTTTGATTTTTTTCATATAATCACTATGTTATGTACGGCTGAACATATCGACGACAGGGTCTTATATACATATCGGCAATAACGTCACAACAAGCCTACCTTAACATACAGTAGGCGGAGCAAAAACCCAGAAAGCGTCAAACAAGTAAACTCTGCTAATTCAGCAAATTTAAATGACAGAATTAGCCAACTTCAGTAAAGCACTGAGTGCCCCCGAAATACCTGAGACACCATCACCAGAAAACCCGCTATGGCAAGAAAAACACCAACAACCGCAAGATATGTTCCGGAAATAAGGTCTTCTGAGTTCAGTACATTACTGCCCATAGATGTGCCGTAGAAAACTATGGCTAGACCCACCATAATCAGAACGCTGGCAAACATCATCATTTGTGGACGCATGCCAACCACTTCACATAACTTCTCTGTTGAATCCACAAAAAGCATTTACGAACAGAGAATATGGATCGAAAATAAGTTCCGTTGCCTCTTAGATCACTTTTTGTTTTTTGCCTTCGACTTTTTAACTTCGCAGGTTACTTTCTGAGACCAAAAACAATTTTATGAAGTCGACAGAATCTTTTAGAGCAACAGAAAGGACGCTGCAAATTCATGATCAAAGCAGTGATTTTCGACCTCGATGGCACTCTCAAAGAGTTTAACCTAGACACCAAAGCTTGCAGAACCAAAATCATAAACCTCCTCACCCAACAAGGCTTCTCCCGCTCTCTTTTCTCGCTTAACGAAAGCGCCTTCGACATGCTGAAGAAGGTTAAGAAATCTCCGATGACCGAAGATAGAAAAATCCAGTTCACAAAAATCAAGGATATGGTGTTTTCTGTTGTAGAAGAGTTCGAGTTGGAAGCTGCCAGAACAGCCAAAATTTTTGAGGATATACCGGAGACCCTGAAGGCGCTGAGGGACATGAAACTGAAAATTGCGTTGTGTACAATAAGCAGCGAAAAGACGACAAAATACGTTCTTAAGCGCTTTCATCTTGAACAGTTTTTTGATGCTGTGGTCACGCGGGATTCTGTTTTTGAGGTTAAGCCCCATCCTACGCATCTGGAGGCTGCATTGGATGCCTTGAAAGTTAGGTCTCAGGAAGCTGTGTTAGTGGGTGACAGCGTTAAAGATATTGAATGTGCTGTCCAGCTTAATGTCCTTGCTGTAGGTGTGACAACAGGCCTTTCGTCCCTAGAGGAGTTGACCTGCTCTGGCGCTCACTACATAGCCTCTTCAGTCACCGATATTCCAATTCTAGTAGAGCAACTTAACCGAAAAACTGTTGAATAACTTAGTCATGTTCAACCATCAATATTCCGAATCTGATTCAGTGAGATTACTGATTAATACTCTCATTCCATAATTATCTTATACTCTGATTCACGAAATTAACAGCAGGCCTACAAAATCAATTTCGCCGTCAAACAGGATGATGAATTCACACATGCTAGAAGTGTCTGCTGAACAGTTACAAAAAAAGCCTGTAAACTCAAAAACTGAAAGGTTGATACGCGTTTTACATGTGGATGATGACGCTGATTTTTTGAAATGTTCTAAACGAATTCTGGAAATGGATGATCCGTTCCAAATAGAAACTGCCTTATCTGTCAAGGAAGCCCTGCAAAAACTTAGGCAAAAATCGTATGACGTGATCGTTTCTGACTATCTGATGCCTGAAAGAAACGGATTAGACCTCCTGAAAGAATTACGAGATAAAGGAAACGATTCCCCGTTCATTTTGTTCACCGGAAAAGGCAGAGAAGAAGTAGCGATCAAGGCGTTGAATTTGGGCGCCGACCAATACGTCAACAAGATCGGCAAACCAGAAGTGGTTTACCATGAATTGACGCACGCCATAAGAAAGGTGATGAAAATTAAACAGGCGGAGAAGGCGCTGCAGAAATCAGAAGAAAATTATAGGTGTCTTTTCGAGAACGCACCTGTCGTCATCCTCACGTTGGACTTGAAAGGAAACGTGACCTCCATAAACAAGGTTGCAGAGGACTATGGGTTCAAAAAAGACGAGATTGTTGGAAAAAGTATGCGCAAGTTTGTTTTCAAGAGGTACTGGCCGGAACTGCTCAAAGATCTTGTACAATTGTCTCGAGGAAAAGCGGTGGAAGGAAAAATTGAGATTAACACTCCGAAAGGAAAGAAAACTGCAAGATACAAGAGCAATCCGATAATTATAGACAACAAAGTTGTCGGTGTACAAGTGGTTCTAACGGATATAACTGAACGTAAGAAGGCTGAGGAGGCGTTGCGGAAGAGCGAGGAGAAGTATCGTGAGTTGCTAAATGGGATGAATGACACTGCCTGGGTGATTGATTTTGATGGGAACATTGTTGATGTGAATGATGCTGCTGTTAAGGTTTTAGGGTATTCTAGGAAAGAATTTCGTTCTATAGGGCTTACAGGTATTGATTCTAATCTGGATCCCAAAGAAATTAAAACTCTTGTTGGAGGAATGCCAGCCGATGAAGTACAGGTTTTCGAAACAGTGCACACCACCAAAGATGGGAAGAAGATTCCAGTGGAGATCAGCTCCAGTCTCGTGACTTACAAGGGAAAAAAGGCAATCTTAAGCATTGCAAGGAACATCACCGAACGCAAAAAGATGGAAAAGCAGCTCAAGGAATCTGAGGAGAAATACAGAAAACAGTTTGAGGAGGCAATGGATGCAATTTTCTTGGCTGATGCTGAAACAGGCATAATAGTTGACTGTAATCGTGCAGCAACAAAGTTGGTTGGCAGAAAGAAATCGGAGTTGATTGGTAAGCATCAGCGGATTCTCCATCCTCCTGAAGAAATCGAAGACGGATTTAGCAGAACTTTCAAGCAACATCGCAAAGAAAAAGAAGAGCAGGTTCTGGAAGCCCAGATCATTACTAAAAATGGAGAAATTAGAGATGTTTTAATCAACGTCACGACCTTTGAATTAGAAGGCAAAAGATTAATTCAAGGTACATTCCGTGATGTCACAAACAAGAAAAAAATGATGGAACAGCTGCGCCAAGAACGAGAAACGCTTGAACTTGTCACCGCTAACATTGGCGCTGGACTCACAATCATCTCGAAAGACTACAAAATTTTATGGGCAAATAAGTTTCTGAACAACTTCTGTGGAGAAGGTCTGAAAGGTAAAACTTGCTACTCAGTATATGCTAATCGTACCAGCGTTTGCCCCGGCTGTGGAGTTAAAGAAATATTTGAAACAGAAAAGAATAATGTTGTATATGAACAGTCAGTTCCTGGTCCTGAGGGTCAACGCGTTTGGGAGATTACTGCCAACCCCATCAGAGACAAAAAAGGAAACATAGTTGCAGCCTCAGAACTTTATGTATACGTAAACGAAAGAAAACAACTAGAACATAAGCTTCGAGAGGCAGAAAACCGATATCACGCGATTTTTGATAAGGCACAGTTGGGCATATTAATTATTGACTCCACCGGAACCGCAGTTGAGTTCAACGAAGAAGCCCATCGTCAACTTGGTTATTCAAGAGACGAATTTAAAAAGCTCACTGTCTCTGATTATGAGATTCTAGAAACCCCTGAGGAAATAAGAGCACGCATGGAAAAAACATTGAAGACAGGAAAAGACGAATTCGAAACCAAACATCGCACTAAAACGGGTGAAATCAGAGATATCAGAAACACAGTACAGGTGATTGAGCTATCGGGAAAGAAGTTTTTCCAGGTTATCACACAGGACATCACTGAACGGAAGAGGACTGAGGAGGTGCTTCGGGAGAGCGAGGAGAAGTATCGTGAGTTGCTTAATGGGATGAATGACACTGCATGGGTGATCGGTCTTGATGGGAGCTTCTTGGAGGTGAATGATGCTGCTGTTGAAGTTTTGGGCTATACCCGGGAAGAGCTGCTGGCTATGGGGCCTAAAGACCTCAGCATAAACTTGCCTGAAGACGAGGTGCAGGCGCTTATCGACAACATGCCTAAAGACGAAATCCAGATTTTCGAGGCAATACACTTCACCAAGGACAGAAGACCGATCCCCGTGGAAATCAGCTCCAGCCTCGTAACCTACAAAGGAAAACAGGCAATCCTAAGCATCGCACGAGACATCACCGAAAGAAAGCGGGCAAGTGAGGAATTGAGGCAGTCGAATGAGAGGTATAGAACTGTTTTTGAGAATACTGGCACCGCGATGTGCATTCTTGAGGAAGATAAGACGATTTCCATGGTCAACCGGCGGTTTGAAGAGTTGAGTGGTTACTCTTGGAAAGAATTGAAGGGGAAGAAGTGGACTGAATTTGTTACCAAAGACTATTTGAAACAAATGGAGAGATACCACGAAGCAAGGAGAAAGAATGGTGGAAAAGCACCCATGCATTACCTCTTCGACTTCGTCAACAAAAAGGGGCAGGTAAAGAATTGCATGCTCACAGTCAACCTGATACCTGGAACAAAAAAGTCAGTAGCTTCTATCTTAGACATCACCGAGTCGAAGAAAGCTGAGAAAGCGCTGCGGGAAGCTGATAAAAAATATCGGAAAACCATTCTAAGCGCTAATGTTGGGATCATATGTTACGATCCCGAAGGCGAAGTGAAGATTCTTAATCCGAAAATGTGGCAGATGACAGGGTTCAAGAGATCGGAAATTCCAACTTTGCAGGATTGGTTCGAGAAGCTGTATCCTAACAAGGAGGAAAGACGGAAAATCAGGGACAGATGGTTCAAAAGAATGTTGGAGGAAGGAGAAGTCAAAGAAGGACACGCCATAATCACCACGAAGGACGGAAAACGCCGCAATTTCCTGTTTAATGCTGTTCGCCTAGAATCAGGAGACTCCATCGCCTTCGCCGAAGACATCACTGAACGCAAGGAAGCGGAGGAAAAGTTGGATGAGATGATGAATGAGCTGGTGACAATTAACGAGAAGTTGGGTGTGGTTGGCAGGTTGACGCGGCATGATGCCCGAAACAAGCTTTCTGTCATCGCCAACAACGTTTATCTGGCTAAACAGAAACTACCAGCCAACCATAGTTCCCTAGAATTTTTGGATGACGTCGAATCAGCTGTCGATCAAATAGAGAAAATTTTTGATTTCGCAAGAAACTATGAGATGCTGGGTGTGGAGGAGCTAACCCTCATGGATGTTGGAAAGAGCATTGACGAAGCAGCCATACTGCTTTCAGGCATGAACGAGGTAAAGCTTGTGAATAAGTGCCAAGGCTTGGCGGTTATGGCTGATTCGCTACTGAGACAGCTTTTCTACAATCTTCTAGATGATACACTGAAGCATGGAGAAAAAGTCAGCCAAATCCGAGTGTACTATGAAGAGGGGGAGAATCAACTGAAGCTAGTTTATGAGGATGACGGAGTTGGCATACCCGAAAATGAGAAAGAGTTGATTTTCAAGGAAGGATACGGCAAAGGCACAGGCTACGGACTCTACCTAATAAAGAAAACGTGTAAAGAATACGGCTGGACCATCAGAGAAACAGGCAAACAGGGCAAAGGAGCCCAATTCACCATAACCATACCTAAAACAAACAAAAACGGGAAAGCATCCTATCGCTTTGATAATTAGCTGTAGAGACGATTAAGGGGGTTTAAAGAAGTATCGGGGCCATGCAGGCCATTGAGAGGAGGCTGATGGTTCAAAGTCAATTTTGAGGTTCATTCCCACTCTGACTTTTTCAGGGTCCACGCCACAAATCATTCCGGGCAGCCGAAGACCGTTCTTTAATTCTACGATGCCAACAGTGTAGGGTGCCAGAGACTGAAACTGTTCTGGAGCAACGTAGATGACTGTGTAACTGACTAGCTTTCCGGCGCCTTCGAGTTCTATCCACTTTAGATTTGTGGAAAGACAGTGTGTGCACATTGGTTTTGGCGGCAGAAGCACAGTTCCGCATTCATTGCACTTGGCTGCCATCAGACGCTTTTCGCTTACAAACCTGTAGAAGCTTGATACTGTAAACGGGGGATTCTCAGACATCTTTAATTCCTCCTGTAAATGTGTACGCATGCGGTGGCTCCGGAGCCTCCAACGTTATGGCTTAACCCTATCTCAGCTCCCTTCACCTGCCTCTTCTCGGCTTGTTCTGTGAGTTGCAAGTAAATTTCGTAGGCTTGGGCGGTTCCAGTTGCGCCAACAGGATGCCCCTTCGATTTTAAGCCTCCACTCGGATTAACAGGGAGCTTGCCTCCAAGCTCAGTTGTTCCCTCCTCTATCAGGTTTCCGCCTTTTCCAGAACCGCAGAAACCGAGGTCTTCGTAGGCTATCAGCTCAGCGATGGTGAAGCAGTCATGAACCTCGGCAACATCCAAATCTTTCGGCTCTACGCCAGCCATCCTGTAAGCCTCTTGCCCCGCAAGCCGAGCAGCTTTGAGTGAAGTAAGTTTTTCTCTTTCATAAAGACCAATAGCGTCGCTAGCCTGTCCAGAACCAATAACGTGAACGGGTGAATCAGTGAATCTTTTGGCAAGGTCTGGATGAGTCAAGATTAGGCAGCTGGCGCCGTCGGTTATCAGGGAGCAGTCATAAAGTTTGAGAGGCCATGCAATAACCTTTGACCCCAAAGCCTTCTCCACCGTTATTTCCTTTTGCATGTGAGCCTTCGGATTCAAGGTTCCGTTGTGATGGTTCTTCACTGCCACTCGTGCCATCTGCTCTTCGGTTGTGCCGTACTCGTGCATGTGAGCCGTAGCCATAAGAGCATACAGTCCCGGAAAAGTTAGTCCATTCCACTGTTCAAACGGCAGGTCAGAAGCCATAGCCAGAAACTCTGTTACCTCAGCTGTTGTGCGGTGAGTCATTTTTTCCACCCCGCCAACCATCACTACCTTGTGCATGCCAGAGAGTATAGCTTGGATTCCGGTTCTCAGGGCAACTCCGGACGATGCGCAGGCGGATTCAAGTCTCACTGCAGGTTTTGGCAGCAGTCCAGTCCAGTCGGCTAATGTGGGTCCGGTGTGTCCTTGGTGTTCGTAGGATTCGCCCATGTGACCCACGAAGAGTGCCTCAACGTCTTTTATGGGGTCCAGATTAGGGCATCTACTGAATGCCTCTTTTGCAGCGTCGGCGAAGAGTTCTCTGCCGTACACTCCGTCCAGTCGCCCAAACTGGGATGACCCTGCTGACACGATTGAAACTAAGGGTTTGTTGACCATTATGGTGCCTCATTAGAGAGTTTTGGGATAGCAGTTAGTAAATGTTGTTGTCGGAGTAAAAAGACTGAAATTGGCTCTTTTTATTAATATAATTAATTAATGTATATACAGAATCAGGTTTTTCAGGTTGCCGTATTCTAGGTTTGTTCAGCATCTTCTACGATTTGAGGCAGACGGCTTTCATCCTGTAAGGCTTTAACGATGTCTAATCCCAAGTCAGTTATGTCGTATAGGTTCTTCTTTACTGCGGTTTGGTAGCAAAGTCATTTCAACTGAAGACTTTACTACCCAAGAAGCAGATAAGGCACCACCTGCAAGCCAACTATGATGACAGCCGCCACACAAGCTATTATTGCCCTCTGAATCGTAGACAGCTCCTTTCCGTAGCTTTTAACCGCCACCTTTTTGAGAACCCAATATACCACATAGATTATAAGCATAGTTCCAACTAACTGACCGACCATATACCCAGAACCATACTCCTCCAGCATCTCCGCGACAAGTTGACAACTCATTCCCCGCCACCAAATCAACTTTTACGCCTATTAGACCCTTTAGCTTTTACGGAATTGGTGTTAGAATTTAACTCCTAAAACGAGAGAGGGGGCGCGGTTGGCGATGTCGCCAGCATGGGAAACATTTTGGCGAGTATTAGTTACTGTTTAGAAAGTTTATGTCTAATTGAAGGAAGGCATACAAATTGAAATTAAAATTTAATCCCAAACCGAAATCCAAAGTTAACTTTTAATATAGAAGAGTGTTCCGTAAGCGTTTTATCTGTTCAGGGAAAAACTTGTCTTTAAAGAGATGCAATCTAATAATGACTCAGTCCTGTAGTCATGAAAGCGAGCTGCATATTACATTATCGCCTTGGGCAATTGAAAAAGAGTTTATCTGTAAGAAGTGCGGATGTAAAAAAATTACATCGTATCCTATTGTTCCTTATAATACAGGGCGTGCTAAAAGGCGGTGGCGGTAAACTTTATCATAGCAGCTGTTTCGAGAGAATCCAAATCTAACTTGTAGAAAAAAAGGGGGGATTTTACAAGAAAACAAGTGGAGATGTCTCCAACGTTTAAGTAATAAATGTTGCCTGAGTAATTATTCAGTAAAAGTTTTTATGTGTTTAGTTAGCCTTTGTGAATTTTTTATTACCATTCTGAGAGTACGTTCAGAGATAGATTCTAAATTCACAGCATTTATAATCGCATAATTAATAGATTGGGAATGTAAGAATCAGTTGATCCCACGGTTTCAACGGATAAAGAGAGAGCTTTATGGAAATCAGAAAAATAATGGTTAAAAATGTTAAAACCGTTCCAATGGATAGCAGCGTCCAGAAAGCTGTAAAAATCATGAACAAAAATAGAATAAATTGTCTAGTGGTTACCTATGACAAACGAGTGGCCGGCATTTTAACGGAAAGGGATCTACTTGAAAGAGTTCTCGAAAAAGGTAAAGACCCGAAAGAGCTCAAGGTTTCAGAAATTATGACCCGGCATGTCTTAGTTGGAAAACCAACCATGGAGCTCGTTGAAGCTTCAAAGTTCATGTTTGAAAAAAAGGTGAAAAAACTTCCAATAATGGAGAAAAACCGGCTAGTTGGCATAGTGACATTAACGGATATAGCCCGCGCTACATGCGTTGATGAGGAAACCATGAAATTGATTAAACAACTGTCAAACATGCACATGATTTAGGGCTACTCCAAGAAAACATTATCCACAAAAACTTATGCGTGCGCTGTTAAGCTTTATAAAAAGGGGGAAATTGGCGGGAGATGTCGCCACAGTTTTGCTAAATAGCTATTCTACGTAGTTCTGGAGTGATCTGCGGAAGCCTGCCTTTGATCAACATTACTGGCGAAAACTACGTAAATGTTATGAGGCATTAGGGTTGAATACTATAGAAAAGGAATGGAGGTTGAAGTGTTATGTTAGCGGAAAAGCCGATTAAACTCGAAAAAGTTGAGAAGAAATTTCTTGATCGCGAGATTTTGAGGCTGGCGATTATCGCGGAGTTGGATGCTGTGACTTTGTATGAGCAGTTGGCTGCGGCGACTGAGAATAAGGCGATTCGTGAAGTGCTGCTGGATGTGGCGAAAGAAGAGAAGACTCATGTTGGCGAATTTCAGACTTTGCTGCTGAGAGTAGATCCGGAGCAGGTTGAGGAGTTAAAGCACGGAAAAGAAGAGGTTGAAGAAGAACTGGGACTTTAAAATCACGGAATGGTTGCCCACCTTTTTTGGGCATTATTCCCGAGAATTTAAATTAATGACCTTCGTTAACATTGGTTATGAGTCGAAGAAAATCTGGCAGACGCCGACCCCGTAAAAAGAAGAGCAACACCAAAAAGATAGTGTTGATTGTAGCTTTGTTGGCTGTTGTTGCGGTGATTATAGTGGCGTATAACATGTTAGGCAATAATGTTTCAAACGAGAATGGCTCAACCCAGAATGTTACTTCAAGTCAAATGAAGGTTCTGCTTGAAACAAGCATGGGAAACATCACAATCCAGTTGCGCGATGACATGCCGATAACAACAGAGAACTTCAAGAATCTAATTCAGCAAGGAGTCTATGATGGCACAATCTTTCATAGAGTAGTTAATCTACCCAATAATCTTGTGATGATTCAGGGCGGAAACCCTGCTACCGGAACTTGGTCTGGAGGAGCAATACCCAACATACAGGATGAATTCTCGGAAAACCCGGAAAACAACAAGAACGAAAGACGCACCATAGCAATGGCAAACACGGGCGCTCCAAACTCTGGAAGCAGCCAATTCTTCATTAATGCTGATTACAACAGTCACCTTGATAATAAGCATCCAGTTTTTGGCGAGGTAATCGAGGGAATGGATGTTGTGGACGAAATCTTACACGTAGCTACAGACGCAAATGACAGACCACTGGAAGATGTTACATTAATCAAAGCACAGCTTGTCGATTAAAACTCAAATCTGAAATTTAATCAGACCTTGACTTGTTTGAGTTAGAAAAGAAAACTATGCCGCCGAATTGGCTGATTCGGTTGCCTGCTGGGGTTTCAGCGTTGATTATTCTTGTTTTCACTTTTTTGTTCTTGGCTATCTGCAGTAACCTGTGAATCCTGCTCTTTTGTTTGGATTCAGCGAGGTACTTGTCCGTGAGCAGCAGGTATTCGGTTCTTGGTTCCCTGTCTTTTTCTCGGTCATAGACAATGCCTTCGATTTCTTTTAGTGAATATATGACAACTGAATTGCTGTCGGCGTCGTACAGATGCTTCTCCAAACTGTCTACAACTTGATCCGCTTCTTCTGAGGTTGTTTCTGCGATTAGATTCCTGAATTCTCTGGTTTTAGTCAGCTCAGCAACTTTGATGCGGTCGTCTGCGGAGCCGACTAGCTCAGCGAAGTTTGCATGGTTTGGACTCTTAGTTTGAATTAGATACCTGTGATGCTTGTTTATGTGGTTCAGAAAGTCTGTGGCATAGCTTGTTCGCGCCGGAGCTGCAACAACAACAGTTCTTACTCCTTCTTTGAGCACTGGTTTCAGGGCATCGACAACTGATTCTTGAAAATTGTATAGAGCCTTATCATCTGTTCTTTTTCCGTCAAGCTCCAACCTAACCGAGCGCTTTACAACACGACTGAATATCCGCCACAGCACCGCATGGCTATCTTCGAAGCCCACAAGAAGCGCCACTGGGTACCCGCGGCTGTATCGACGTTTCCGCTTCACCTTCGTCACCTAAGTCTCTTACCTATTTACACCCTCATTATTGAACAGTCTTTTATGAGAAAAGTCTGCGTTTTTAGGGTTTGCACTGGAGAACAGAAAAAGAAGAGAAAAGGAGTGCGCCTCACATGGGAGCTTATGCGCTATTCGATGCTCGCTTTTTTGTGCAGCGAGATTCCTTCAATCAAGAACAGTGCCATAGCGATTGCAGTTATCAGTGTCAGGTATAAGAACAGCATGTCAGGAAGCAGCCCATAGACGAAGTATCGAATTGCGATTGCTACAATCTCTGTGCCTAGTAGTCCAGTGAAAAAGAGGGAATAGAATATCAGCCGCGGCACTAATGTTCTGCCAATCCACAGGTATCCGCTTATCTTCGCCTTCTCTTTGACAACGTATCTGCCTTTTTCGTTCTTCTCCAGCAAGCCTAAATCTTCAAGTTTTTGGAGGTGCCTGTAAGCCACGCTTGGGCTGCTGAGGTTCACGCCTCTCATGACGTCACGTGGACCCACAGGCTTATTCTCCTTAATGAGAAAGGAGTAGACTGTGAATGTGGTGCCCTCAAGCTCCGCGTTGACACCGTTAGGCACAGTGTATCCCTCAGTTCAAGTCTCCCTGTAGATCAAAGAGCTTCCAAAGCGGATTAAGTGGGTCAAAATCTGGGTCAAATTCCGATAGTTCGTCTTCAGGTATGAGGGTGTTATATAGGAATCCGTCTCCGAACTTTTCCAGTTGAGCTTCCGCAACAACCTCAGGTTCTTCCAGAATAACAGTATCAGTGGAATTGCCCCTTAGAGCAATCCAGCCTAGCAGATTTACGCTTACAAAAATCGACTCTGGTTCCTCAAAGGCAGAATCCCAAAACCCTGACATGCCACCCGTCCTTGATTCTCCCATATCCCATTTCCAGAATGAACCGCCTTCTGCGAAGGGTTGATGGTCACCAAATAATTCGTCACGTTTGTAGATATCCCATAGGTGAGCGCCGTAGTAGATAATGCCTTCATCTGTTTCAAAAGGATAGAGGCTTCCAGCTGTTTCATTTTCACTTTGCCGCATACGCACACGATCCATGTTGTAGATAATGCCTTCAATCTGTGCCAGATTTCCAATGAATCCCTTGTCTGAATAGAATTTAATCAAATATACCATGAATTTTGCGTCACAAGGATCGAAGTCCTCAGATAAACGTGTGAAATTGAATGCAACGAAGTAATTGGTCCTTGGAATCCCTGGTTCGGTAGCATTTGGATTTTGTGAATCAGGTAAAAATCCACCATACGGTACATAAGTACCCGTTATTTGTTCAATATAAGCATATGTTACCTCGGCACACAACAGTGGTTCAGGACCCTCTGCAACAGGCGCCAGCGCAACATTTGTATAAAGCAGAGGTGACGCCAAAAAAACACCGAGCAACAGAGCCACAATGCTGCCCGGAAATAATTTTGTACTGATTTTCAGTTATTTCATCCTCCGCTAGCATAATAACAGTAACTTCTTAATAACTCTGCTTAGAGAACAATGTGTTCCTCTCGAAGAACGGACTCAAAAACAATAAAACCGTCATTTTTAGGTATTTTTACAGACAATTTAGCGGCGTTACCGAACTTTTTGTGGTGCCGAAGATTTATATGCTGCAACATTCAGTAAAAGAAAAAACAAGCGAGAGTGAAACGGTAATGACGGATAAACTAGCGAATCCGGCTCCTCTGGGGCTTTTGGGTTTCGGGATGACAACGGTTTTGCTGAATCTTCACAACGCAGGCTTGTTTCCATTGGGCAGTATGATACTGGCTATGGGGCTGGTGTATGGTGGATTGGCTCAGGTGGTTGCTGGGGTAATGGAGTTCAAGAAGGGCAACACTTTCGGCACCCTCGCCTTCAGTTCCTACGGTTTATTCTGGTGGTCCCTCGTCATTTTGCTGCTGCTTCCCAATGTTACATTTCTGTCTCCTGCAGTTACGGTTGCTAGTGACACGGCAATGGCGGCGTACTTTTTCATGTGGGAAATGTTCACGCTGCTGATGTTTTTGGGTACATTGAAAACTAATCGTGCGCTACAGTTTGTGTTCGGCAGTTTGACTTTGCTGTTCTTTTTGTTGGCGCTTGTACGCTTAACTGGCAGCGCTGACCTGCTGCTGATTACGGGAATTGAGGGAGTGATCTGTGGAGCAAGCGCCATCTACACGGGCATAGCAGAAGTTTTGAATGAAGTTTACGGAAAAACAATTCTGCCCTTGGGTATAGTGAACAAGTAAAGAAATGTTGTAGAGACAAGTTTTTTACGTGTTTAGCCTCCTATTCTTTGTAGGGAACCGCAGCTCGGTTAATCTTTCAGGCAGGTTGTAGAGGTGGATAGATTTCTGTACCAAAAGGAAATTTTGATCGACGACTCAGGCTGGGGTGACCTAATTTTGGGCGTGGTGATAGGGGCGCTGAAGCTGCCAGAACGCAGGTACATGGATCGTCGGATTCCGGTTTCCTCTTTTCAGCCCCCCAACTTCCAGAATAAACAGTATCTGGCTGATGCTGTGAAGATTGCCGAGGAGATTGTTGAGGTGATGCAGCCTGACAGCGAGACCATCTTCAGGGTGTGTTCCGGCTATGTTCTCTCCAGTATACGCAGATACTTGAGGATGCAGGGTTTCAGGGTTGAGGAGACAGAGGTTACTGGGGAGCTTCAGGAGATGGTTGAACGCAGCTTCGCTAACTGGTGCAAGGAGGTGGGGATAGAGTTTAAGCGGTTGGAGGGGAAACGGAGCTTCAACACGTTTCTGGAATGGGTTGCAGAGAAGCCTCAACTCCGAGAGCAGCTGGTGAAGACAGGGTGGAAGAGCTGGCGCCAGCGGTGGCGAGACAAAGTTTACTCTATGAAAACATGAAAAAAGAATATGTGGCTAAAGTTACTCGATTAGCGTCAACATGTCTTCTTGGATGTAGTTGATGAGTCCCTCTTTGCTGCTTTTGCTGAATAGCGTCACCACGCTGTTTCTGGTGATTCCCATCGTGAGTCCACGTTTCTGCGCCTCGAAAACCACGTACCAGATTTGCCCGTGGATCAGGTAGTCTTGGTAGAGTTGAGTGTCGACGAGGTCTGATCCGGCTAAACACAGCTTCTCGACTCCGGGTATGTCGATTTGGTCGAACCAGATGAGGCGGGTTGCCTGCGGGTTTGACTCATGAAGCTCTTTCAGGGTTTCGTGAAGAATTTTTGTTTCCAATATCGCTCTTGATGTTATGAACAGGACTTTGCTGAGCTTGTTTGCCACGTGGTTTGTCAGCAGCTTTTTTACTCCCCGAGCCACGGAAGGCGCCAGCACAACTAGGAAGTTTCGGTTCTGGAATCGGGTTACCCAGAAGGGAGCCTCTTCGGTTACAGGGGACTCAACCAGTTTCCGTCGGTAGTAGCGTGCCCGCATGAAATCTGCGCTGAAAACTCCGGATATCAGATTCTCTTTTAGGTTGAGATCCAAAATTTCGCTTACCAGAGTCACTGTTTCTCCGTCGCTTTTTTCGTAGTTTTCTTCTTCGCGGAAGTCTTTCAGTTTCTGAATCATCAAACCGAAATTGATTTCTTCTTGTATTTCGAAGATTTTAGCGGGCAGAACCATGTTTTCACCGAGAATCAGTTTGTTTTCTAGAGTTTAAAGGTTCTGCGGAATGCTGGCAGATGGATACAGAAAATGAAGCATGGCGTTCGATACGAGCCCGCATATGTCTCTGGGAATCATTAAAGAGGTTGTTATCTGCGTTTTCTGCGTCTGCTGCCTGGCTTATACTGGCCGCTTTCCCGGCTTAAAATGAAACGTTTATAGTAGGAACTACGATTGTTGACTCTTGGAGCTGAAGAGTGTCTTTCTTTTGCTTCTATTTTGGGGGTTACGGACCTGACTTTACCCGCTTTAGATAATGATCCGTGTGATGGCACAGTTTCACATCCTTTATTACTTGGTGAGATTAGTAGCAGCGACGGTTCTTATAAATATTCACAAATTTGGTTGTTACTAAACATATATCTTTGAGGAAAAATAATTCATAACCAAGGAGTATGGGGTGAAGCGTGTGAGAGAAGCGATAATATTGGCTGGGGGAGAGGGGTGGAGGCTGAAACCCGCAACTTGGGTTCCGAAACCGCTCCTCAAAATAAACAAGAACACGTTGATTGACCATCAGGTAGAGTGGCTGCGTTCCCACGATTTCGAGAACATAGTTGTGGCATCCAACAGGCCAGACCTCACCAAGGAGCCGGTTACATACTCAACGGAGGAGGACAGCTTGGGCACTGGGGGCGCCACCAAAAAAGCCTTCGAGCACATAAAAGGGAAGGTGGCTTACGTCATGAATGTGGATGACATTGTGTTTTATGACCCCAACGAGCTTTTTGACTATGCGGGTAAAGGAGCTGGAATACTTCTGGCGAAGCCTCAGATTCCGTTCGGCAAAGTGACTCTGGAGAATGGCATAAACGTCATCAGATTTCAGCACAGGGAAACCCTTGATTTCTACGTGAGCACAGGGCATTATGTGTTCAAGAGGGGTGTGGTGGAGAAGCTGTTTCCGGACAATGGTGACTTTGAGTTTACTGCGATGCAGCGGCTGGCGGATAAGAAGATGCTTCAGGGCTACACGTATCATGGTATGTGGTTTACTCTTAACACCATGAAGGAGCTTATGGACGTAAGGAGATTCTTCAAAGAGTAAACGCAGCCGAGTGTGAAAGTTTTAGCGTTGGTTTGCAGCCCCAGAAGAAAGGGGTAGCACTGTTTTAGGCAATGTGTTCCAGAGCCAACAATGTACAGTCAGGTTTTTTACGCAAAAAGGGTAGGCTAGGAACCTAAAAGATGCGAGTGTTCTACAGCTTTTTTCTATAGACTATAATTGCCAGCAGTGTCGTCGTCACAAATATCATTGTGAAGGAGGCTAGGTTCGATGAGAACTCGGGTATGGGTTGGGGGTTGTCTTGGAATGTTATTGTTGTTCCGTCTGTTGAGGCGATGATGGTTCCTGAAACGTATGTTCCGTAGATTGTCACGCCTTTCGCGAGCAGTTTTTGCATTGTTTCGTTGTGGGGGTGTCCGTACTTGTTGTCTAATCCTGCGCTTATTATCGCGTATGATGGGTCTACGAGATCTAGGAAGGCTTGGCTTGTGGCGGTGTTGCTTCCGTGGTGTCCAACTTTTAGCACGTCACATTTTATGCTGACTACTGAGCTGACTAGCATGCTTTGTTCTGCGGGTGCTTCTGCGTCGCCCGTGAACAGGAAGCTGGTGTCGCCTGCTTGAAGTTTAACCACGATGCTGTTGTCGTTTAGGTCGCTGAATTCTAGGGGCTGAACCGGATTGATGACGGTGAGGTTTACTGTTTCGGTTAGGGTGAAGGCTTGTCCTCGCTGCGCCACGGTTAGGTTGTGGGTTTGCGCTAGGGTTATGAAGTTTGTGTAGGTGGCGGAGGTGTGTGTTTGGTTGTTGACTAGCACCTCGTCTATGGTTATGGAGGAGTTTAGGATGTCTACGAGTCCGCCGATGTGGTCTTCGTGTGCATGGGTTGCTATCATCAGGTGTATGAGTGTTATGTTCAGGTTGTTTAGGTAGTCTATGACGGTTTGGGAGGCTGATGCAGAGCCGCCGTCTATCAACACATCCATGTTCGATGTGTCAATGAAGATAGAGTCACCTTGACCAACGTCTATGAAGTGCACGGTAACATTTGCTGAGTTTTGGGATGCTACTGCGGGTGCGAACCAGATGCTGAGGTGAGAAACAGTGAGCAGAGCAGCCAAGAAAACGGCGATGTTTGCTTTCATTTTTGTGTCGTTCTCCTTTTGTTATTGTACGCGCTTCCATCCGTGCTTTGTTACGGATTGGTTTTCGAAGACCCTTTTAGCTCCGCATTTGCATCTGACGTGGATTCTTGTGGTTCCGTTTTCTGTTTGGTGTGCGGAGCCGTCTAGGACCACGAGTTTGGCGGGCGAGGACACGGTTTTCTGTTGGAGGTATATTCTTAGGGGTCGCCTGCAGTCTGCACATCTGAGGGTTAGGCGTTGTCCTTTTTGGCTTTCGATTTTTCCCACTTGGATACACTGTCCACTTTTGTCTATGTTAGGGTGGTTGAGGAAATAAAACTGTTGACAGAGTCTGCAAGGGTGTTTAGGTGTATTCTCTGAAGGTGTAGTTGCATTTTGTGCATCTGAAGAATTGGGTTGAGCCTTCGTCGCCGCCCCGGGTTTGCACTTGCCAGACGTAGGCAAGGTTGTTTCCGCATTTTGGGCACTCTTTCCGGGTGGTGGGCAGGGTGCGTATCTGGTGCTCTTTGGCGATTACGGTTATACGTTCCTTGGATGGACGCTTAATGGACTTGGCAACAACAGCTGCTCTCTTTTTAGCGGCTTTCTTGTGTCCACATTTTGGGCATACAGTCTGAACAATGACTTTAGTTCCGTCCTTTTCTCGATGGGAAACCATGCGTGTTCCACAGTCTGGACAAAATTCCATAACAAACACCAAGTCTTTTGCCACATTCCTTCACTGCAACTTTTAAACATTTTCTTTTCCGAGACACACTGCCAAAACAGCACACCAAACAGACCCAGCCCTTTGGATGCCAAATCATTAACTTTCCAGCAAAAACAGAAAAACACTGTTTTCAACAATGTACCTCTATTAGGCTCCTAATATGAAAGAAGTGGCTTAGTGAAAAAGGTGTAGGGAGTCTAGTTATTGGAGGTGTTTTCTCACTTTCTCTAATTCTTTGGCTTTATCTACAAATATCTTGCGGTTTGAGAAATGGTCTACATAAAATTTCAAAAAACTAAAAAGTGAATTCCAATTGGCTACAATATATTTCTCAATTTTTTTAGTAGGTTTTCCATGCTTAAAAAAATCTATCTGTCTTTTCCGCATATGAATGAATTCGACTTCTTCTTTGCCAAAACCTAAAAATGCAGCAACATTATGAGAAATCGCATGTCGGTTAAGCTCTAGCTCAACATACCAATCCATATTGTTCTTTAGATAATTAGCGTATTGAATATCTATTGCAGGATTATCAATGAGATGCTTCATTTGAACTGCAAAATATCTATCTGGAATTCGATTTGCTTTTGTCTTCTTGTCGTAAAAATATGGTGTCACTTTTGCAATCATTTGGAAAAAAGAGTAAAACGCATTAAGATAAGCTTCAAAGAATGCGGTGCATTCTCTATGGCATTCAGTTGTATTTTTTAAATAGATTGAGGTGTCCCTCTCTTTTTTCATCGTGTCAAATAATAGCCGTGATTTTTCCATTGTGTAATTTTGCATAATCTGAAGTGACATAAACTTTGACTGAGTTGACACTCCAATGCCTAAGTTGGAGAGCAAAGGTGATGAATGACTTACTTTGTTAATGAGAGAAAGAAACTTGGAGTAGATTTCTTCTGCGGTTTCCCCTTTCGTCTTTTCGCTCATTGTCATCTACTACTCTATTGAAATTAGGTTGCCTAAATTCCTTTTTCACAGTTAAATTTCGTAACCAGTCTTTCGGAGTTTCTTCAATCTGGGTTATGTTGATCGCTTCTTTTTGTAGATTATGATGACTAGAGTTGCAGCCAGCAGTATTGTGGGGGCTGTCCATGTGTAGAACTCTGGGATTGTGTGGGTTCCTGTGATTTCGATTAGGTGTGTGCTGTGGCTGTATGTGATTTGGATGATGGTGTGGGTGCCATTGTATGTTTTTGTGTAGTCTTTGCCTTCGGTCATTGGTTCGCCGTTTATGTAAACTGGGAAGTCGCCGTCTAGTAGGTCTTTGGGGATTGCTATTTTGCAGAAGCCTGTTGTTTGGTTTGGTCCAGTAACGTTGAAGCTTATCTGCTTTTGATGCAGGTCAAAGTTGAAGTCTTCTATAGTGGAGTTGGTAGACACAACAAACGTGTAGGTGAAATAGCCGAAAGTGTAGTCGTATTCGTAAGTGTCATATTGGTTTGGTTCTGTGCTGCCGTAAGCTTTTATCACAAGGAAGTCCCTATCAATTTTTTCACCTTCCAATTTGGTGAGAGTGTAGCCTGCCATTACGTATCCTCCGTCTGAGGTTGCAATCAGCGAGTTGGGTTGTTCATCTTTTTCGTCTCCGTATGTTTGGTTCCATTCCATGTTTCCGCTTGCATCGGTTTTGATTAGCCAGAAGTCGTAGTTGCTGGTGCCGGAGGTTTTTGTTTTTGCGGCTATGGCGTATCCTCCGTCTAATGTTCGGACTAATGAGCAGGGGAATATGAAGTTGCTGAACTTTTGAGGTGGGGCTCTTTCGTAAGTTTGGTTCCACTCCATGTTTCCGTTTGCGTCGGTTTTAATCAGCCAGACATCATACTTTCCATCATTGAAAGAGTCTGTGTCGCCTGCAATTGCATACCCTCCATCCGGCGTTGCAAGCAATGAGGAGGCCCTGTCGAATCTTTTTCCTCCGTATGTTTGGTTCCATAACATGTTTCCAGACGCGTCGGTTCTAATCAACCAAGAATCATTGAATCCAGCGCCGAAAGAGTTTGTTTCACCGGCTAGGGCGTATCCTCCATCAGATGTCTCGACCAGTGAGTAGATTCTGTCGAATTTTTCCCATTTGTATGTTTGGTTCCATTCCATTTTTCCGAACTCGTCAGTTTTAACAAACCAGCCATCGAGTGAGTTGGCACCCGGTGTTCCAGTGTATCCAGCTAATGCATATCCGCCGTCAGAAGTTGCAATCATCTGGTGAACGGCATCAAGATTTGGTCCTCCGTATGTGTTTTGCCACTCCATGTTTCCTTGCGAGTCAGTTTTGATTAGCCAGAAGTCACATTCTCCAGCGCCAAAAGACCAAGTATGCCCAGCTATGGCGTATCCGCCGTCAGAAGTTTGTACCACTGAGCATGCGTAATCCTCTCTTGATCCTCCGTAAGTTTTGCTCCATTCTATGTTTCCGTATGCATCGATCTTTAGGAGCCAAGAATTATAGCCTCGAGCACCAAAAGAAAGTGTATGCCCAGCTATGGCGTATCCGCCGTCAGAAGTTTGTATCACGGATTCGGCTTCGTCATTTCTTGTTCCCCCGTATGTTTGGGTCCATGTTGTTGCAGATGCTTCAGCAGAAGCGACTAAACATAAACTTAACAAAACAGAAATAGCCATGCATGAAAGAAGCACAATTCTGCGCAACAGCACCGCTTCCCGAATAATATGTAACCACAAATTGAGGTAAAAGCTTTTTTGTCAAGAAATATTGACTAAAAAGATTCTAATTGAATGCTGTTTTAGTCAAGAAAGTTTGACCAACAAAAAATTGACCGTTAAACAAAAAATAATGCTATGTTGGTTTTGCTGTGTCCCATAGGAGCTGGAAGTATTCTCGTGCGAATTTTACTAGTCCGATGTGGTTGCTCCAGATGACCAGCAGTCCGCTGTAGCTGCGTTTCGTGTCTGCCTCGCCAAGGAAGAGAAGGACTTCTTTGCCGTCCATAATCACCCCGCCCCCAAACAGGGTATCCCGCTGCCTAGCGTCACCTAGCAGGGCAAGCTCCTTTTCTGTCCACTTTCCCGCAACCATAACCTTCACGTTAACCCCGCTGGTTCTCACCTGTCCCAGAGTGGATACGGAAGCATCAACAAACGGCTTCGCAAACGCGGGCACAGCAATCAACAACTCACTCTTAACAACATCCAGCATCTCCCGCAGCTTCGCCAATATACTGAACTCGCCCCTCAAAATCCAGATATCAGGCTTCTCCAACAACTCCCGCTTCTCATACAGCGGCTGAAGCTCCCCCATCACCACACCCTTCCAGCTGTTCACCATATCCTCCAACCGCAGCCGGGCAGCCTCCAGCGCCTCAGACGGAGCCTTAGGAAAATACCTGCTGGGTCTACCCCGCTCCACCTCCACCCAACCCTTCCTCTCCAAAGAATTCAGGGTCTCATAAACCTTAGAGTACGGAATCCCACCGTGCTCGCTGACCTCGCTGGCGGTCATAACTCCCCGCTCCAGCAATATCAGGTATGCTCTGGTCTCATATTCTGTTAATCCTACTTCGTGCAGTACCTTTTTTGCGTCTTCGCTGACTGGTGTAGACAACCTTTTTCACCTTATGAAACGTTTGGAAACCTTCTTATATGCTCTCCAGCCAAATAAAAAATGTTACCCCCAACAGTGGTGTCAAAATGCAGATTATAAAAGAAACAAAAAGCCTATGCCCAGAATGCCTCCAAGTCCTAGACGCAACCATACTCGAAGAAGACAACAAAGTCTTCATAGAGAAAGAGTGCCCAGAACACGGAAAATTCAGGGAAATCTACTGGTCCGACTACGAGCAATACCAGAGAGCCGAAACCCTGAGATGCGATGGAAAAGGACTGGACAACCCCCGAACAGAAACCAAACTGGGCTGCCCCTACGACTGCGGAATCTGCCCAGAACACAAATCCCACACCGGACTCGCCATCATCGACATAACCAACAGATGCAACCTGAAGTGCCCAGTCTGCTTCGCCAACGCAGCAGCAGCAGGATACGTGTACGAACCCACAAAAGAACAGATTTTCGAGATGATGAAAAACCTCAGAAACAACAAGCCAGTTCCGCCTCCAGCATTACAGTTTTCGGGAGGAGAACCAACAATACGAAAAGACCTTTTTGAGCTTGTGAAAAAGGCAGAGGAGCTTGGCTTTCATCACTTAGAGGTCAACACGAACGGCATCCGTTTAGCCCAAAGCGTAGAATACTGCCGCGGACTACTTGAGGCTGGAGCAAGCACAATATACCTGCAGTTCGACGGCTTAACCTCCGATGTCTACAAATTCACAAGAGGAGCAGACCTGCTAGAAACCAAAATGAAAGCAATTCAGAACTGCCGCGAAGCCGGACTCAGCATCGTACTAGTTGTCACACTGATTAAGGGCGTCAACGATGACCAGCTCGGCGACATTATTCGATTCGCGATTGACAACTTCGACATAGTTCGATGCGTAAACGTTCAACCAGTCTCCATTTGTGGCAGAATCCCCGCAGATGAACGGGAGAAAATGAGAATAACCATCCCCGACTTCATGCGGCTCGTAGAGGAACAGACAGAAGGAAAAATCAAAGTCTCCGACTTCTACCCGGTGCCCACCGTGGTTCCCATATCCAGGGCAATCAGCGCATTAAGGGGCAAAGATTACGTGGAGTTTACTACTCATCCCCACTGCGGCATGGCAACCTACGCCTTCGTCGAAGACGGCAACCTGATTCCCATCAACCGCTACGGCAACGTAGACAAATTCATCAAAACCCTAGAAAAAGTCTACGAGGACGCTTCAAAAGGAAAAACCAAAAAAGCCAAACTACGCCTAATCGGAGCGCTCCGCCACATAAAATTTGGTCTGCTACGAAAGTACCTCCTGCCAATCCTGAGAACCGGCTCCTACGAATCCCTAGGAGACCTCCACAGAAAGATGCTGCTCATCTCCACCATGCACTTCATGGACCCCTACAACTTCGACCTAGAAAGAGTCCAAAGATGCTGCATCCACTACGCCGTGCCCGACGGCAGAATCATCCCCTTCTGCTCCATGAACTCCATCCACAGACCAAAAGTAGAGGAAAAACTGGGCATCCCACTGGATGAATGGAAGAAAAAACACAAGATTGGAATCGGCGAAGTCCAATAACAGGGAGAAAGCCTATAAGGAGCGGTTCTTCTTCAAAACTCTGGTGAAGACATTATGGGCGGCGGAAAAAAGAAGCAATCCCTCAAACAAATGGCAAAAACAAAGAGATCCAAAGAAGAAAAACATAAAGAACAAAAAACAGATGCAGCACCAGCCGCAAAGAAGACTCTCGGATTAACCATGCCCGACATCAACGACAAAAAGGTCATGGGCACACTACAAGGAATGAAAGTCCTCACCCCCTCTGTGGTAGCTACACGCTTTAACATACGGTTAAGTTTAGCCAAAACTTTCCTCAGAGAACTGGAAAAACGGAAAATGATAGAATACGTTTCCGGAGGAAAAAACCTCAAAATCTATAAGTTGGCAGCTTAAAATTTCCGTATGATATTGGAGTTGGGGGATTAGAAAGAAATGGATTTTCCTGAAAGAGTCTACACTAAAGAAGAAGTGAAGAAAGCCCGAAAACTCATCGAAAGCGGCTACAAGCATGACTTGAAGGCAAAGGGAAGCCCAGAGTTTGTGGCTAAAGTCGAAGAAGCCCTAGAGCTGATCAAAACTGCGGGATACTACGAGTTTCTGCGAACATACATCAGGGTTATCCGCGAAATCGAGGGGCTAAGCCAGCTTCGCGAACAAGAGGCGGCTATCTGGTTCCACGTGAAAGCGCTTGACGACCCGGTTGACGACGCCGGCTTCATTATCCAGAAGACGCAGCAGATGAAGGACTTTATTGAAGGGCGTCTCTACTATGAAACTGCGGAAATTCGGGCAGTGAACAAACGCATGGAATTCCTTGAAGCCCTAAGAGACAAAACAGACGACACAGACATAAAAAGCAAATGCGAACAACAAATAAAAAAATGGAAAGAACAGCCATTCCCATAACGTTTTTTAACGTTCATTCCACCTTTTAGCAGGTCTTTGGTTTTTTGAAATACCAATCATCTCTGTCCTTTTCAACCAGGATCCAGCCATAGGGTAAAACGGAGGTTTCTGTTTGTGTGTGTGCACTTTTAGTATATAATATTATAATAAAGACCCTGTTTTTTTCAGCTGTCACAAAAAGAGAGGAAAGGAATTGAACAATGAGTGCTTAATACATGCACTATTAAGCACAGCCCTTTTCTGTGCCCAACAACTTTGAAAATGGAATAGAATATTAATAATGGATAAGAATTTCTTTTTAATTTATACAAAAGAGAAAAGCAGAGTTCATTGAACAGTGGCTAATACTCCCACTATTAACCACAACCATTTTCTGTGGTATCTAACTCTAACTCTATACTAAGGGAAACTCCTCAGAACACCTGCACGCACGATCATTTTAATTGGTGAATAGATCTAAAAAATCAGCTTTTAGTTAACCATTTGTTAACTTATTTCTTCATGTTTGGAAGGAAATATTTTTTGATAATTTGCATCAGGTAATCACAATTTCTGTTGGTTGCTTTGAATTCACCGTACACCTTCTCGGAAAAATCAACATAGAATACTACATGAAGCCGTGACTTGTTAGTTGCTCTTTCAAAATTATAATCGATTGCAGCAATTTTTATAGCGACGATTTGTCCTTTAAGTGGTGCTGTGCGAATATCAATGGTTGTTAAAAAATTATGTGCTGAGATTACGCCCTCATCAGTGTAAAAATCAATATCCAGATATACATGCATTCCGTCCTCTTTAATATATTCAACAATGAAAATATCAACTATATGAGAAGGAAGGATTTTTTGAATGTATGAATGAATAACTTCAATTCTTTGCTGAAGTGGATCTGTGATTCCTATGTCGTGAAGATATTTTGCTATACTTGGAATTTGTGTAACTTTTGGAAAATTGTCGCCCATTCATTTTTCCCCCAATTGTCGTTCCCTAACTTCCATTATCATCCCTTCAATATAGTGAAGAATATGACCTAAATAATTTGTGCAGAACTCATCACATTTGTAATCCCATTGCCATTTTTCAATTGGTTCTTTAACCATCATTCTTCTCTTTTCATAGTAATTATGTAACAATTTGCGAATGACCTCCTGAAGTTGGGTGGTTATTTGGAGCTCAACCGATACAAGAACTCGTTTGGTGTCCCATGATGGTTTTGGAATCTCAAATCCTTGTTTGACATATAAATGAGCTGCATAATAGCCTTCTTCACGGGCTTCATAATCAACCAAGAGATCTAATTTATGTTGTTTACTGAGGTTTCCAATCTTGTCAATTAGAAATTTGACACCATCGAAATACCTTACAACAAACAAGGTTTGGACAATGTCATTTATTCTTAATAACCAGTTTTCGGGAACTATCCATCCACCATCGGGTTCTTTAGGAAAAGCATCATTATCCAGGACATTCTTTCTAAAAGTTTTTTCCAAGAAAGATTTTAAGGATTTAACTTTTACCTCAGGCTGAAATCCTGGGATAAACAAGGCATATCCGGTTTGAATTTGATATTCCTGATCATAACTCCTGAGATTATTCAGAAGTTCAACCCAGAATTTGGACGTTTTAAATTCGTGCATTAATGTATTTGCTACCAAAGAATAATAATTGCGATCTTGTTCTCGTATATCAACCATCAAATCATCTCTTAACCATTCGATATAATCAGTAATTGTTTGAGGTTTTTCCATGCATATCACTTCTAAAATCAGAGAAATTTTTCAGGAACTAAAAATCCCCTTGTCCAATTCTAAGTATTAGAAGATGAATCAATCATTTAACAATTTTGGATTTATGTTTTGAGCCAAAAAAGGGGGAGTTTTGCAAAAACACAGTTGTGACATCACCATCAGGTTATGGAAAAAGTAGTAACTTGGTTAATGAAACAATTATAGTTAGTATTTAATACAACTTTATTGAATAGTTAATTTTCTAAACTGACCATGTGGGGAAGAAGACAGAATACTCAATTTTGTTGTTCTTTCCCAAATAATAGAAAAAAGAGGAGGTGAAAAAATGTCAGCTGAAGCTACTTTATTAGACATTATTGGATCGTTGTTTGGAAATTACTGTTTCATTGTGTTGGGGATAATAATTAGTTTCATACTACCTATTTTACGAAAAGCATTACCTCAAACTCAAAATACAACATTTAGAACCAGAGCAGGAGATGCGGCTAAACAATATTACGTAATTGTTGTCTTTTCTCTTGTTGCAGGATTTCTAACCTTGGCTGCCCTACCAGAAGTCTTTGAGTGGAAAACTGCTTTGCTTACAGGATATGCTTGGGATTCAACACTTCAGAAATTGACAAGCAAGTAAATAAAACGGGAAAAAACATCATGGGGATATTTTCAAATTTTTTTACTCTAAAAATATAATATATTTGATTTCTAAAAAGGGGGATTGTGCAAAAACACAGTGGTGACATCACCATCGTTAAGTGAACAACCATTCCGTGACTCTGCACTGTTCACTCTATCGTTCTGAGCAGCACGACTAAATCTAAGTGTATGTTGAGTCAATTTACAGGCGAGTTAATGAAAGCGGTTTCTTGCAAGCTTTACAAATCAGGCTTTTTCCTCTCAGGGAACTGAGCCTATAGGGTGTCACACGTCCGCAATATGGGCATTTGGCGAACTTGAGCTGCTTTGCTTCTCTTTCTTTGATAGAATGATTCAAAGTGACGAAGCCTCTACCAGGATTGGATGATGGCAATTACGTTTCCCTCATTCAAGAAAGTCAAAACAGGTTCAATAAAATATTTCAGAACGCATAATCAAGATTATCGATATAATGAGATTTGGAATTGAGGGGCAGTTGGGAAATAACAGCCATTCCCTTAACGTTTTTACTGTTTCCTTAACCTTTTTGCTCCTTAAAAAAAGAAAAGGGAGGAGATGTGGGTTATTTTTGTTTCCTGAGTGCCATGTAGACTATTAAGCCGATGACCACGCCGACGGCTGCGATTACCAGGATGATCAGGTCTATTGTCAGGTATGCGGGAATTTCTGGATATGCTGGCATCTGGTTCACTGTTATCGCCGCAATCTCTTCTGCGCTAGGAGCCTCTTCCGGTGCTGGACCAACTGTCAGGTAGGTTGAGTCTGACGAGCTTCCATACGATTCGGTGCCCTCAAAAGTGGCGATTATCTGGTAATCCCCTTCCATTTCTGGAGTCCAGCTTTTCCCGAAGTTACCATGCATGTCGCTTGTAGCCGTGCCTATCTCACGTGTTTCGCCGTTGGGGAAAACAGCGGTTAACTTCACTGTGACACCTGTTGCGTCCTCAGGGATTGGATGCTGCAGTAACTTATACTCCATCCACGCACTCATGCACTCATCTGAGATGGCTGGCGTGTCCTTGAGCGCTGGGCTCTGATCAGTGACTGTGCCTCTAATCATGATGCTCTCTCCTAGTTCGATTTCCGTTTGGGGCGCAGTTACTGTCGTGGCGCTTGGTCCCTTTCCTATACAATACATCTGATTGGTGTAGGCGTTGTGTGACAGCAAGTAGCCGTCAACGAGAGCAGCATTTATGTACCAGCCTGTCAGGTTCCATATGCCCTCTCCTGTTTCCATGTCGATTGCGTGCAGCTTTTCCCCACGGTACAAGGGCTGTGAGGCAGAGTGTTCACCGGTGGGCGCAAAAAGCACCCCGTCAGCAACCATGAAAGAATAAAAGAAGGGCCAGCTACCCGTAGGAGTTTCGCCGTTAGCGTCTCCGCTGTAGTACTTCCACACCTCCTTCCCTGTTTCAATGTCAAAGGCGTGCATGTATCCGTCGTAGGAACCAGCGATGAGTTTCTCGTCGGCAATTAGCATCGAAAGCCCGATGTATGTGCCCCAAGGATACACAAGTTCATCACTCTCCCATAATGGCTCCCCTGTAGCTACATCGTAACCATGAAATCGGGTGCTCACCGTGTTATGGAGGGCGAAGACCCCGTCTCCAACAGCAGTTCTGATAAGTGGCATATCCGCTGGTTCGCGCGCAAAAGCCCACAATAATGAACCGTTCGTTGCGCTATAGCCAGCATGTAATGTTTGTTGGCTTGAGCCGAGTCCTCCAGAAGCTAATATAACATCACCTGAAACTGAGAACGCACTTGGATAGTAGGTTCTGCCCCCTACTGTCATACTCGCACTCTCCGTTGTTACCTCCCATTCGATTCCGCTCTGCCAGTCAAACGTCCCTGTACGGAATCTGAACGTCCCTGCGCCAGTCGCCGCGAAAACGCTTATCATGCCACTCTCTTCAAAGGCTTTGGTCGAGTTCCACATAGACACTTGGCCGCTTCGTCCGTTAAGCATGTATACTAGCATTGTCCCGTCATCATCGAATACAATACGACCTGTCGAGGCGCCCGTAAAATTGCATATCAATCTTCCTGTGAAAGGATCATACATATTATAGGTAGTACCAGTCTCCCATAGAATCGGGATGACCCCATATTGGTTAGGCGATCGGTAATCAAACAGTTGTCCGACATCTACATTTGCACCCTCCACACGCCATAGCTCTTCTCCGGTACGCAAATCGACACAAGCGAAAGCTCTGAAAGGCGATGAGTCGAAGTACAGATTGTAATAAATTAGACCGTTCATGACTACAGGTGGCTTAAGATAGTTTTCGTATACTAGTCCTCCATAGTATGATTCACTACCATATTCTCCTCCGGCGAGACCACCTAACCCCAACTCCTCCGTCCACACTACATGTGGGGACCGCGGCGCTGTGCTGTATGGATTGTAAGCCGAAGGGGTTCGACCCATTTGATATGTAGTATTATAGCCGCTCTGCAACCAGTTTCCGGAAATAGGAGCCCATTCTCGGAGGTCGGCGCTTATGGGACGAGCCCAAAAGTCGCCAGAAGGCGGAGTTTCAGGCCAACTTGGTATTGGATCTTCTTGCACAACAAGATCAGTCACAGGAGAAACACTGGCACTTCGAGTTTGGCGGCTTGATGTAAAGTATTCGCCGGGATAGCTCATCTGCAATTGGTATATGCCGGCCATATCAGGTATGTATTGGATATAATAGGCTCCGGTCGCCCAACTGTCCCTCACGTAGGTTTCAACTGTTCCGTCAGGTTTTGTGATATTCAATTCCACATCATGGTAGACGTCATTCCACGATGGTGGAACAGGTTGAACTATCACACTAACGGTGACAATTTGACCACGTCCGACAGGGTTAGGTTGCACAGACAAAAAGCAACGGGTTGGATATTCTTGAGCTTCTTGAGCTGCAACATATGAAATGCCTGCTGTCAGTGCAGCAAAAGTTAACACTAGAACTAAAGCAATAGTGGAAAGTTTTGTTTTACAGGATAGTTTTTTCATTTTTTTATTTCCTTCTTATTTTTTAGTTTTTTTGTTGAGTTTTGGTTGCCTTTGACAACTGACTTGTCAGAAATACATGGTTTACATTATATCGTTGAACATGTCTTTTCACTCTGAAAATTTTGTCCTGCTGTATAGGCTAGTTGCCAGAGACCCCCGCAAACCCATCGCAAAGAGCTATGCCCCCATTTTGTTTTTAAAGTTATTCTAACCTTTAACAGGAATTTTCGTTTGGGTTTGGGATTGAAATTTTAACTCGGAAAAAGGGGGATTTTGTGTGAGATGTGGAGGTATCTCCAGCCTTTAGTGAACAGCCATTTCCTTGATTGTTTGAACTGTTTGCTCTACCTTTCTGAAGAGTTGTTTGCCTTCAATTTTGCGGACATACTCGAATCGTTGTTCAATCGGTTTCTTTGCTTCTTGAACGGTTAATGAAGGCTCTTTTTCTAGTCAATTTTTCTTGACAAGACTTGGTCAAACTTTCTTGACAAAAAGGCTTTTCTTTGGGTAGGATGAACAGGGAGCTGATGGCTCCGACACAGGAAATGAAACTCAGCAAAAGTAAGTTTTGCTTTACAAGTTTCATTTTTATTCCCCAAAAGCGCCTGTGGAGGAGCCTCAGCAAACCCTGGTTTTCAATCTCGTGAACACTTTTTGGAGGCAGCTATCTTTTTTCTACAATGATTTTTGTTCCGCTTTTGACTTGTTCGAACAGTTCCAGATTTTTGGTTACTTTGCCGATTATGTTGACGGGGCTGTATGGTTGGGTTTCGCCATAGAAGATGCAGATGGCGCTTCCCATAGGCCAGTAGGCTAGGGTTCCCTTTTCCACTGTTGGTTTAGCCTTTTCGTTGCCCATTTTAACGGGAACCTCGAAGTAGACTTCTTGTTGCCACAGGGCTGCGCGACCCTCTAACGGGAGCTGCCTGATTATGGCATCTGTGGTTCGTGGAGATCGAATGCGAACAAGTTCTCCTTCAGCTTCTCCAACGTTCTCAATAGTGAATCTGATGGGTATGCGAGAAACACTCATGTTTTAAACACTCACCGAGTTAATTTTGCAGGCTCCTATTATCTTTTGTTACACAGGTCTCTTGACTACAAGCACTGCATGCAATTTGGGACACAAATATGACGTTATTCACTCTCTTTTTGCTGTTTTTTAACATAGAACTCTGGAAACAAAAATGAGTTAGTAAACTTTATATTTCAGATGAAAGTGCAGTAGCTAGAAATTCAGCTAGAAGATAGGAAGGATTTGTATGGCGTATTTAACTTCACAGGGTGGACAACCTGTTCTTATCCTTAAGGAAGGAACATCACGTAAACGTGGAAAAGATGCCCAGAAAAATAATATAATGGCAGCCAAAATCATCGCCGAAGTTTTAAGGAGCACTCTTGGTCCTCGCGGCATGGACAAAATGCTCATCGACGGCCTAGGCGACATAACCATAACCAACGACGGCGCGGCGATACTTGACGAGATAGATGTTCAGCATCCCGCGGCAAAGATGATGGTGGAAGTAGCCAAGACCCAGGATGATATGGTGGGTGACGGAACAACCACCGCCGTAATCTTGGCTGGAGAGCTTTTACAGAAAGCGGAGGAGCTGCTAGAACAGAATATTCACCCAACAATTATTGTGCAGGGATACAGAAAAGCCGTTGAGAAGGCTATGGAAGCTTTAGCCAAATTGGCGATAACCGTTGACATTGATGACCGTGCAGCCCTGAAGAAAGTTGCCATGACTTCTATGGGAAGCAAAGCTGTGGGTGATGCTCGTGGTCACCTGTCCGACATCACTATTGATGCCGTTAAACTGATCGCTGAGAAACGGGGCGATAAAATGATAGCGGATATTGATAACATTCAGAGAGTTAAGAAAGAGGGAAAAAGCCTCTACGATACAGAACTTATCAGAGGCATAATCATCGACAAAGAGATTGTTCACGCAGGCATGCCCAAACGAATTGAAAACGCGAAAATCGCGCTCCTCGACTCTCCTCTGGAGGTGGAGAAAACCGAGTTCTCGGCAGAAATTAGGATACGAGACCCCACTCAGATGCAGGCCTTTTTGGACAAAGAGACAAACATGCTCAAGGAGATGGTGGAAAAGATCGGTTCCTCGGGTGCAACAGTTATATTTTGTCAGAAGGGCATCGACGACATGGCTCAGCACTTCCTAGCAAAGAAAGGAATCATAGCCGCAAGAAGAGTCAAGCAATCAGACATGGAGAAACTAGCCAGAGCAACTGGAGGAAAAGTCATCACTAAGCTGGATGACTTAAAGAGTGGAGACTTGGGAGAAGCAGGAATTGTGGAAGAGCGTAAGGTCGGGGATGACAAAATGGTCTTTGTGGAGAAATGCAAAGAACCCCGGTCGGTTGCGGTTCTCATCCGCGCTGGTCTGGAAAGAATGGTGGATGAAGCGGATAGAGCCATGAACGACGCTCTGTCAGTGGTTGCTGATGTGGTTGAAGATAACAAGATCGTGGCTGGCGGAGGAGCAACAGAAAGCGAAATCGCAAAAGTTCTCCGCGGCTACGCTACAAAGGTCGGCGGCAGGGAACAACTTGCTATAGAAGCGTTCGCTGATTCGCTGGAGATAGTGCCTAAGACGCTGGCTGAAAATGCGGGTCTAGAGTCTATAGACATCCTTGTCGGGTTGAGGTCAGCTCACGAAAAGAAGAACGGTCATCTGATGGGCGTCGACGTTTTCAAGGGCAAGATAGTTAACAGCTACGAGGACGGAGTCGTTGAGCCCCTGAAAGTCAAGGAGCAGGCGATGAAGTCAGCCGCGGAAGTTGCATCCATGATCCTGAGAATCGACGATGTGATTGCATCGACGAAACCAAAAGAAGGTGCTCCTCCGGGCGGAATGCCTCCAGAATACTGAGGATCATAACTGATCCTTTTTCCTTTTTTCTTCTAATTTTTTGTTCATTACGTAATCGTGTGCGTTTGTTGTTCTTTTGTTTTGTAGAAAAGTTAATTTGTTTTTGTCGCCAACATTCATTAGCTTAATAGACGCTGAACTTGAGTTAAGCAGATTACGCAGTTTAGGTCTTGTGTGCTAAGCGTAGTTTATAGGCGGGAAAAATGGTGGTGCAGAAGATGGATAAGCCAGTTACGTTGGGTGTTGACCTTGGAGGCACCAAAGTTAATGTAGCATTAGTAGACCGTAGCGGTCGCGTTTTGTTTGCCCACAAATCTATGATTTACGCCTCAAAGGAGCCAGAAAGGGTCATCGCCGACATCCAGACAGCTATAGACAGATGCCTCAGCAAAACAGGACAAGAAGCAGAAGCTCTTGGAATCGGCGTAGCCGCCCAGGTGGACCAAAAAGGTGTTGTTCGTGGTTCCCAAAATTTAGGTTGGCGAAATGTTCCCTTAAAGAAGAAACTGGAGAAACAGCTTGGGCTGCCTGTGGCTGTGACCAACGATGTTAATGCAGCTACGTTGGGCGAATGGCGGTATGGCGCAGGAAGAGGCGTAGACGATTTGGCCGTTCTTTTTGTGGGCACAGGCGTAGGCGGGGGAGTCATAACTGGCGGAAAACTTCTGGCTGGCTGCAGCAACAGTGGCGGAGAACTGGGGCACATCACCATCGTCTATGATGGACGGAAGTGCCACTGCCCTAACAGGGGCTGTTTGGAAGCCTATGTGGGTGGCTGGGCAATCGCTGAACGTGCCCAACAGGCGGTTAGAACTGCGCCGAAGGAGGGGCAGCGTCTGGTGTCTTTGGCGGGCAGTGTTGGAAAAGTCACGGCGGCTACTGTTAGCAGAGCTTACCGTGAAGGTGATCTGCTGGCTCGGAGATTGGTGGAGGAGACTGGGCGATACTTGGCTGCTGGGGTGGTCAGCATAGTTAACGTTTTTAATCCTTGTGTCATGGTTCTTGGAGGCGGCGTTATCGAGGGAATCCCTGAGCTGATCCAGAGAGTGAAGGACATTGTTCCAACTATGGCGTTAGAGGCTTCTGTTGAGGAACTGAAAATTGTGAAGGCTTCGTTGGGTGCTGATGCGGGAGTAATCGGGGCAGCTGCTTTGGCTCAAGATTTGGTGGATAAAGCTCCGTGAGCCGCTGTAAACTGTTTTCTGGCATCTGTTTACTGTCTGTCTTTCTGTGTTGTCGAACAAAAGGTTAAAGTTCTTCCGTGCAGAAGTTTGTTAGGCGGGGAAGTCAGATGTCTGTCTCAGCTTACGTGTTGGTTACGTTGAATCCAGGCACCGAGAAGAATATACTCCAAAAAGTTTCTCACTTTAACGAAGTCACGAGGGTAAGTATGATGTACGGCGAATACGACGCCATCATAAAAGTGTGCACTGAAAATCTGGAAGAGCTGAACCAGTTTCTAACAGATAAACTGAGGGTGCTACCCGACATCTTCCAAACAGCCACCCTAATAGTAGCCAAAACACACTCAAACAAACGCTAACCCACAAACCTCTTTTGCACTCCTTCAACTTGCCATATATGTCCTGTAAATGAGCAAAAGCAAAAAACTGTAAACATTCTAACGCAGAAACATATTGAAGAGATGTTCAAAACGCATTTTTTCTTTATTCGATGAACTCCTCGTATTCTCCAAAATCTTGTTGCCAGTCATAACAGGAACGTAATGACCAAATTTCAAATGCTTCTGCTTTGTGCTCTTCAAATTCTTGTTTAGAACATTCGTTTACTTTACAAAAATGTTCTATCACTTTATCATAGTTGAGTTTTCCCTGACTTGCAAGTATTCCCGCTAACCCAATATGTTTAACATGGTGACACATTTTGCACAAAAGAATGAACCCATCAAGTTTCTGTATGTGATTCTCATCATCATAATTCCATATTTCGTGTAGATTCATTACCCCTTTTGTTTCACCACAGACTTGACATTTCCGTCCATGTCTCGCTATATGTTCATTCCTTATTTTATTCCAAATGTTTCTTGGCAATAATTGGTAAAGAGAGGAATTCCAAACTGTTGAAGGCACAAGTTCAATACTTAATTTCATATTTTTACCTAAATTAATTAATACATCTACAAAGAAATGTGTTTTGGGAATCAATTTTGACTGAGTATTATTTCGACGTTGAAACTACAGGAACGAATTTTGACAAAGATGAAATAATAACTATTCAATGGCAAGAGCTTGGTTTTTCTGGAGAACCTACCGGAAAACTTAACATACTGAAGAGTTGGGAGTCGTCTGAAAAAGAGATTTTAAAACAATTCTTTCCGAATTTGACCTGTAATCCTTGGAATTTCATTTTCATTGGTAAAAATATGGGGTTCGATTTCGCCATGCTTGGTCAACGATTAACGCATCATAAAATTGGAGATTTCAATTTGTGTTGTCTTCAAGAAAGGGTTACTTTAGATATAAAACCACTTTTGATTTTGTTGAACAATGGTTGTTTTAGCGGATACCATAAACTTCTACCAAAAACAAATCCTACCGAAAACAAGGATATTCCTGAACTTTATAAAAATGGTAAATTTGATGAAATAGTTCAGTATATTGTAGACGAGGTTAAAGACTTTACAGATTCTTTTCAAAAGCTCAAAAAAGAGGTTCCACTTTTGAAGGAACGGTTATTTCCTCTTTAACTTATAGAGTTCAGTTATTGACCTCATTTTAAGTAACACTTATCCACATAAAAGAGGGAAAAATAAAAAATGTCTGAAATGCCCAAAGAAGTAAAGAAAAAATATCCATCCATTGGCAAATTTAATTTTCCAAAATCTGACAAATATGCTGACGGAAAGTATATAGAAACGGTGAAACGGTTAGACGGAGTTTTTGTCGAAGATAGCAATCCTGCGAGGGAATACTGGAAAGGATTTGAATTAATCGAGTGGGAAGATGGAAGTCGAGAACTCCGATTTTGCTATTGGACAAGAAAGCGGGGAACTGAAAGTTGGAGATGGGGACAGTTTAATCCCATAATCTCATTTGACAAACTAAAACAACTTATCCAGATGGTAGAACAAAAGAATTGGTTCAGCTAAAGCTTAGTTCTTTTGTGTTCTTCCAGTAATTGGTTAGCTATTCCAATTACCAAATGAATGACATTTCATTTCAAGATTTCAAGTCATTGCAAGAAAGAATCAATTTTCGCTTGCTTTTTGCGGTCCTCAACCGGAATTCGGGCAATTTCAAGTATTTGCTTTGAATTAATTCTTTTCTTTTTGTGGAATTAAGCTTTCTGAGCTGTCTATTCATATTAGGAGACTAATAACAGTGGATTGTTGAAAACAGTGTTTTTTCAGAAAACTGTGGAAACAACAAAATCAAGTTGCTACTTCTGGGCGACTACCATGGCATGCGCCTTGTCGTAGGGTTCAAGACCGACAACCTCGCTGACTCGGAATCCTCTAGCCTCCAAGACGGCAATCTCATTCCTGTAAACCACAGACGGCTCCTTCGTCACATCTATGCTCTGAGCCTTAATCGCCAACATAACCCAGCCCCCCTCAGCCAGAAACATGTCAGCGTTATCCGCCAAAACCCGAGCCTGCTCAGGCTGAGCCACATCACAGTAAATGCTGTCCACCCGCCCCACCATCCGCGAATACGTCTCCGGCAGCCGCGCATCCGCCAGTATAGGCGACATGTTATAGCGGAAAACGCAAACGTTGTTCACCAGCTCCCTCAGGGAACGCGAAGCAAACTCCACACAGTATACATGACCCCCCTCGCCAACAATGTCGGAGACGTGGCTTGCAGTTGTTCCTGAAGCCGCCCCCAGATACAGCACCCTGTGATCCGCATGGATGGGAACAGTGTCTAAACCCTTGAGTATGGCAGCCGCGAGCTTGCTTCGGTACGGATCCCACAGCCTATATTCTTCATGCTTAAAGTTGACGAGACGCTCTCCATAAACCGAGGTTCCGGCAGCCAAGTTTTTAGTAGCTAACTTCCGGGTTCCATCCTCCAAAGTAGCCCAGTAAATCTCTGGAAAACTGGCGTGAGGCTTAACGTTTACGACCACGGTTCTTTCTCCGGGGACGCTCTCTGTCTGCAGATTTCATGGGTTTAGGCGGCGGAGGCTTCTCGTACCTCTTCTGGATCTCCTCAATCCTCTTCTCCAAGTCGGCTTTCAATTCATCTCCAGCATATTTACCCCTGAAAGCATCAACCCGAGCAGCTATACTCAATTTTCCAGCCAACGCCCGCGCAATCTTTCCACGTTGCCAACGCTTCCCATCGTGGATAAGGGGATGCTGAAAGATTATCCCATGCTTAGGGGGACGCGCCTTAGTCTTCAACGATCGGAACAGGGCTTTCTCTGCACCCAAAATCTGAATTGTGCTTGCCGGCAGCTTAGCCAAGTTCAGCAGTCCCCCGGCAAGGGCTACCAAGCGAGCCCCCAAAAGTGAACCGCCTATTGCCCTAGTGTTTGGCGCAACCTCCTCCATAACCGAGTCCACATACTTCTCTAACGATTGCCGCACACCATAAAGCTCAAGGACGCTTCTGCACATGTCCTGAATCTGGGTTAGGTCCTCATCGCCCAAATCGGCGCCCATAGAAGCCGCAGCCACCTTCGCTATCTTTTGGGATTTAGCTTTCGGCAGTCCCTCTTCTTCTAGGTTTTCAGCAGTGAAGTTTTCTCTTGTTCCCAAGTTAACTACGAGACGCGCATAGGTTTCATGCTTGTCAAGCATCCTATCCAACTCCGGATAGTGAAGCCCAAACCACTCCCGCACCCGGCTCATAAAAACATTCAACGACTTATCCAAGTCATCAACTGTTTGGACTGCCTGAGCCACCAGCAAATCCCGCCTTTCAACGGTCGTCTTCACCTTCATCTTCGCAAGCTCGATTGAAACATTGTGAACTTGTGCACGAAGCTGCTCCGGCTTCTCCACAAACCCTAGCTCTAAGGCAAACTTTTCCAAGTTTTCGCGAAGCCGTTTACCCGCCTCTGACGACGCTTCTGAGGTCGCTTCGATGCTCAGCTTTTCCCGGGCGTTTCTAGCCATTTCCTGATTCTCAAAAACAAAATGTAGGTAACCTTTAGCCCGCAGCTTATCAACCAAACTGGAGATTTCCTTGATTACCGTTCCCTTCTCTATCTCCCTGAGCCGTTCCGCCGTTTTCTGCGGGTCCTTGGGGAAAAAGACCTTTTCAACAAGTTCGTTGTCTTCGCCGAAACCAAAAACGCCAATTACAGACTCTACTATTGTAGCCTTCACAATTTTTCCATCCGTCATATAACCATATTAGAGTACGTTTCCTAACCTTTATCTTGGCAATGGATAACTTTTACTACACAAGAGGGAAACAAAAATGGATGATCGCCTTGCCACTGAGATAGCGGGATTGAAACTGGCTAACCCCACCATGCTCGCCTCGGGAATCCTAGGGTACACCGGATTATCCTTGAAGAGCGTGATAGAGGCGGGAGCCGGAGCGGTTGTAACAAAATCTTTGGGGTTAGAACCAAGAACCGGCTACCCCAACCCAACCGTTGTCCAGACCGATTGCGGATTACTCAACGCCATGGGCTTACCGAACCCGGGCATCAGCCACTTCAAAGAAGAAATGAAGCAACTGAAGAGCACCGGAGTTCCCACCATTCTGAGCATTTACGGTTTCTCGTCAGAAGAGTTCGCCAAGGTCGCTGAAGCCGCAGCAGAAATGGGCGCAGACGCCCTAGAATTGAACGTGTCCTGCCCCCACATCAAAAAAGCGGGAGCAGAAATCGGATGCGACCCCCAGTTGCTGACGGATGTTGTGAAAGAAGTGAAAAAAAAGGTGGACAAGCCAGTGATCGTGAAGTTGACCCCCAACGTCGCAAACATAGGTGAGATTGCCGAAGCCGCCGAAAAAGCTGGGGCAGACGCAATCACAGCCATAAACACGGTTAAGGCCATGAACATCGAAGTCGAAACAGGTAGACCCCTCCTAGCCAACAAGTTCGGCGGATTATCCGGACCCGCAATAAAGCCCATCGCCGTCAGATGCGTATACGATGTCTACAGCTCAGTTGATATTCCAGTCATAGGCTGCGGCGGAATAACAGGTTGGCAGGACGCAATAGAATTCATGCTGGCTGGGGCATCCGCGGTTCAGATAGGAACAGCCATAGCATTCAAAGGAGTAAGCGTCTTCGGTTCCGTCACTGAAGGCATCGACACATATCTTAAGCGGAAGGGCTTCAAGAACGTGAAACAACTTGTGGGTCTAGCACACAACTATTAGAGTTTCAGTTTGATTTTGATGCCTTTTATGATGTAGTAGAGGGGAACTATTGCCATGGGCACGTCCAGAATCATGTCTGAGATGAACCAGCCCCACGTGTCCCAAATGTAGCTGGAATACATGAAATAGTCCTGGAAAGTGGGAGGTCCCTCCATCGTCCACTGGATCCCTAAGGCTTGAGCGGTCAGCATGACTGTCTGCAGGTTCCAGAAAACAGCAAGGAAGAACATGAAGTACCAGAGGGGATTCGCAGATTCCAGTTTATAGAAAGCAAAGAGTGAGCCATAGGCTAGGGCGTACCAGAATGTTTCTGAAAGCGTCAGGAAACCATAAACCCCATTAGACCGCAGAGCGGTGAAGAAGACAACTGTTGCGATAAAGAAGATCATGAACAGAGAGTAAGGCGTCCAGAAAGGATGGAGTCTACGTTCCAGTTTGTTTTTGAAGGTTAAGATTACCCACCCGAACAGTAGCGGGATGTGCATTAGACCATTGGCGAAGTAGAAGATTAGGGGCCGTTCTGTGTTGTTGAAGAAGAATAATCCTAGGAACCCCATAAAAACGGATAAGGTCATCAGAATTAAAGGAATTCTGCCCCGCACAGAAACATGCTTAGATGGGACTCGCTGACTTGCCATAACAATAGAGTCGCCAATTTAGAGGGAAAACTTTTGTGAATCCAGCATTCATGCACTCAAATAACAAGATTGCCGGAAAAGCGGGAAGCTTGCTTGCGCACGCTATATATTTGAATTGCATCAATCTGTTAACAAAGAGAACATACACCAAAAAGGAAGGTCTAGGACAAAATGCCGCCTAACTTGAGAGAACGCTCCTCAGTGCCCCCGTCCTTCGAGTCGGTTAATCGCATGAGAATCGTAGAAATTGTGGATGCAAAAAAAGAGAACCCCACCGTTAAAACATTCACTTTTGTGGATAAACTGTGCGTAAAGGCTGAGCCGGGTCAGTTTGTTATGGTTTGGATACCCGGGGTTGACGAGATTCCCATGAGCCTTTCAGCCATAAACCCGGAGGGGTTCACATCGATAACCGTAAATGGGGTTGGAGAAGCCAGCAGGGCTCTTAATCAGAAAGAAAAGGGAGACCAGATTGGGATACGGGGACCATTCGGTAACGGCTTCGTTCCAGCAGGAGGAAACGTGATGGTGGTTGGAGGCGGAACCGGGTTGGCGCCCCTGCTGCCCTTAACTGAAAAGCTTGTGAAGGTCGCTGACAAAATAACCCTAATGAGTGGCGCTAAATGCCAAGATAATCTTCTGTTTCTTGACCGTGTAGACAGAATTCTTTCGGAACTGGATTCAGAAACTATCTTCACCACAGAGGATGGAAGCTACGGAATAGAATGCCTAGTTGTTGACCAGGCAGAACAGAAGTTAAAGAAGGAAAACTTCGACATGATTTACACCTGTGGTCCAGAACAGATGATGTACAAAATGTTCCTTCTAGCAGAACAACATAACGTTCCTCTTCAGGCTAGTCTGGAGCGGATAATGCGCTGCGCCATCGGATTGTGCGGAAGCTGCCAAATAGGCAAACTGAGAGTCTGCAAAGACGGACCCGTTCTAACCTCTGAGCAGCTGAGAAGCGTCAAAGAGGAGTTCGGAAAATTTCAGCTAGACTTCACAGGAAAAAGGATCAAACTGTAAGCAATCATACATGCAGGAAACTTGCGGATGGTTTACCCAAAAAAGGCATATTTCGGAGACCACGTTTTCCTTGTTGATGAGCACGTTTACGAGCCTGCTGAGGACACCTTTCTGATTGCTGAAAAGATGAGGGTTAAAGAGGACGACACGGTTTTGGATATGGGAACTGGCTGCGGGATTCTAGCTGTGTTGGCGGCGGAAAAAGCAAAAAGTGTCTTGGCTGTCGACGTAAACCCCTATGCCCTCCAATGCGCCGTCAAAAACGCGGAAAACAATGGCGTTAAGGAGAGGATAGAGTTTCGGCGTGGAGACCTGTTTCAACCCATCAAACAGAATGAGCGCTTCAGCCTGATACTTTTCAACGCGCCGTACCTGCCTTCTGAGCCAGACGAGGAAAAAAGCTGGATAGGAAAAGCTTGGGCGGGAGGACCAAACGGAAGAAAAATCCTTGACCGATTCGTAATGGATGCCCCCAAATTTTTGGCTGCTGGAGGCAGAATCCAGCTTGTTCAATCTTCGCTCTCTGACGTAAACAGGACAATAGAGATGTTCGGTGAATTGGACTTGCGAGCGATGGTTGTTGCTCAAGTTAAGGTTGCCTTCGAGAGCATAGTTTTGGTTGAAGCAAAACGCTAGATGTTTTGACTGCGAATTAGGCTTCAAAGTCGCTACTTTTCGCTAGAGACGAAAGCGCCACAACCCCGGTAAACCAAACTATGGAGGTGGCGTACCACACTGGAAAAGATGTCTCGTAATTGCAGATGAGAGTATGGTACACGGAAACAAGAAACAGTGATATCCAGCAGCCTAAGGTCCAAAACAGCTTTACGTGCTTCATGACCCATACAAAGTTCTCGTGCCCGTAAAAGAGTTAAGAATCTTAAATAAGATTCAGAAATATTGACCCTAAGTTAAGCTTTCAATTATTCACAGTGGAGATATCTCACGCAAAATCTCCCTGTTTATAGGGGGTTAAGATTTATACCCAAAATTCAAAGTGCTTGCAATCCCGTTATTTTGGCTCAAGCTGTAGTACGTTTGGGTTTTAGCATAAAATATATCTAACATTATAGCCAAAGGTTGTATTCAAGAAGATATTTTTAGTATATCTTTCGAAAAAAACAATGGGGAGATGAAAACTTGGGAAAAGGAAATAAAAATGTTTCTCATGTTAAAGATTACTTGAAGCAAGCAAAAAAGAACGAGAAATCTAGGCACTTTGAAGATGCAATCGAGAATTACACCAAGGCGTTTTACGAAACGTTTGATTTTTTTCTGCTCTATAAGAGAGGTTGCCTTTATCAGAAGATAGGAAAAATGGAGAAAGCGGCAAAAGACTTTAGAGACTTTCTCTCAACCGACACACGTCGTGGCCATGGGGGGACGAGTTTTTGGAGTATCATGGATGGTCAGAGAGAGGCAATCAGTATAGCTAATCAACAGTCAAATGCGCGAATAACCCTAAGCCAAGTAACCTTTCAAAAAATCCTTAAACCTTCCGTCCCCTTTGACGTTTATTACCGTGATAAAAAGCTCTACAATTGGGGACACGTTCAAATTTCAGACACCTCTGAGGAAACCCTTATGCTAAAAAAGAACCCTCAGGAAGCCGCTTATCGTAAGGGGGTTAAGTATTTCCTCCAAGGAAAACACGAGAAGGCAATCCAACACCTTGATGAAGCAATTACTATGAACCCCGAAGACGCCAGATCCTACCTCTTCCGGAGCATGGTGCATGCTCTTCAAAGCCAGCATATAGTGCATGCTCTTCCAAGACGAAAGATCAGATTTTCTGGTCCCAGCAGTAGCACCAAAGAACTTAGTTGGACCAAATTTGAAACTGACTTACAGCGAGCATTGGCTTTAAGTAAAAACAACGAAGTAGTTGAACGTGCATGCTTACGTACAAAATATTGGTTGGTTGATTATGAACGTGAACTTGCGAGGCAATATGCAAGTCAACCTACTCCGGCTGCAAGGTTGTTGGGATTTTTAGGATTCATGGCTGGTATTCTATTAGGCATTACTTTTTTAGGTATGGGAATAGCATCGTTTTTCATGTCATCTTTGTCGGGATTCAGCCCAATCATTCCTCCAATTTTTCTGCTCTGTGGAGTATTATCCTTATTCGGTGGATTTTCAATTTCACGAGGAAAGCGCAGAAGGGGTGTCTTCTTCATCATTGTTGCGGTCCTAATTGTCTTAACTTTCTTCTTCATGGTTTCGGAACAACTTTGATTCACAAGATTTATGACGACATCTCCTAGCATCAGAACTCGGGGTTCAGTTATCTAGTAACTGAAGCCAAAACAGATACTGTAAAAGAAACTATTTTGTGGAGCTTGGTTTTCTTTCAAACAGCCATGTTCTAAAGTGGAACATAATCACGTCTTTTGTGCAGGCGTTAGATGCAAGGTACTCTTTGAAGGATAACCCCTTTTCTTGAAGAAACTCTCGGAAAAACGCCTCTTCGTCAACATTGGCGACAGAAAAAGGGTCCTTAAAACCGTAGCGCACTCTGAAACTCTGTGGACCCGATGGTTTAGTTGCCTTCACCGCCACACTGAAGGCTCTGCTGATGTCCTCTAGCTCGTGGATGAAGTCTTCGAAGTAGTCGTTTACGCCGCAGCTCTGGCAGAATGGCCCCTTAAACTCGATGAAGCCGTCTTTTTTTATTCCAACAAGCTTTGCTGTTGCTTCAGGGCTCCGATATCTGTTGTAAACTTCTATGGCTCTCAAAACCAAGTCATTCAAGTGAGCGTCCACTGCATCATTCATCGAGGCTCCCCTGTAACCTCCAAAACTTTTTCACATATTTCAACTTTTCCAGTCTTCACAATTGTTTGTGCGCATCAGCCTGTTACCAAAAGAAACACTGTTAAATCGCCTTGAATCTAACTCCTCGTTTTTCATCAGTTCGTTTAGCCAAATCCATGGATTCAAGCTGGCACAGCCGCATGTGAACGTATGCCCTTGCATATCCCAACTTTTTGGCTATCTCTTTTGGTGTTGCAGGTTCTCCACAAGAGTACAGGGTTATGTAAATCTTTTTTAGTGGATCATTAAGTCTGACTGCGGTCTCCAGAACCTTTCTAGGCAGGTTCGCAACATCTATCTTAAGTGTCATTTTGGGTTGCCAGAATCGTTATTGTCGACGATGTTGTTGTTGGTTTGTTTGCTGCTCATTTTCTTCTTCCTGTTTTTATTTGTCTTTGGATAGTGTTGTAGCGGGAAGCTAAAAGATTTTCCATGTACGGTACTCTGACGGTAAAATGTTTATTTTCTTTACCTAATCTGGAAACGCGACTGGGAAAGCAAAACATCACCAAATAACAGGTGGAAACTTTGAGTATAATTTTTTTAAGAGAGAACATAGAGTTGTTTGTTAGCTCTTGAGGGATACGATTGTCCTACTATGTTTACATTCTTCGCTGTAAGGATGGCAGCTACTACACTGGACACGCAAAAGACGTGGAAAAGCGATTTGAAATGCACAAGAAGGGACGGGGCGCAAGATACACCCAAATGCATGAACCTGAAAAACTGGTTTACATCGAAGAGTTTGAGAGCCGCGGCGACGCTATGAGGCGAGAACGGCGGATCAAAACGCTCAGCCACAACAAAAAACAGCAACTAATAAACAACAATAGCAAATCGGCTGCCTGTTAACCAAAGCTGCATAACGAGTAAGCCGTTAAAACGCTCAGATGGGAAAAAATAAAAGCAGAGAAGCTGTGAGGGCTACGAGAACCATGGTCCTATATGTGGTGTACAGAGCTCCCGTAGAATCTAAGCGTAGAAGTACTCTTCCCCATCGTTTAAAGGCACTTGGCTGCCAACAGTTGCATAGAGCATTCTGGAAAATCGACGAAAAGAAAGCCCACAGAGTCCTAAAAGTGCTGGAGAACAATCAGCCCATACTTCTGAAGCGGCTAAGGGAGATCAAGAACCCACAGTCGGCTAAAAAAAGGGAATTCACCGGGTTCGGAAGCCTAGTATTGGTGATGTTTAAGCTTCCCAAAGAAGCAAACAGGGAAAAAGTAAAAAATTTTCTTAGAAGGGCACCCTGCATACGTTTACGCCGTTCTGTTTACGCCTTTTGCCAGAAACATCGCTTTTATGACAAAGAACAGAAACTTGTTGACGCTTTGAAATTCGTTAACTTCATCAGAGCACTTGGAGGAGAGGTTAAGATTATTTCGCGAATAGTAATCGTAAACAGGGAATCTGCTAAAAGACTTCTGCAAGAAACTAGAGATCATGTTGAAAAAGAGGTCGTTAAGATTGTTGGGTCATGCAAAGAACTCTACATGAAAGCCCGCAATGGAGACGATTTGGGGCTATTACGTGACCGTTTTTCTAGAATCAGAAGGAGATTCTCAACTCTAAAGAAGGTCGCCGCCTTTTATGAAGGATGGCTCAAAATAGACTTTTCGAAAAAAGTAATGAGAGCATATCCCGCTCTAAGAAAGGTTAACTCCGTTATTCAACAGAAATAAAGATGAAGCATAATCATGTGCGCCTCAAACCATTTTGGTAACGGTTAAATGCAATGATGACCATATAATATATAGAATCTTCAAAAACGTCGGGAATACCTATATCTTTTAGCTTCCCGCGGAATCAATTGCCGGTGCAGGATGAAAATGAGCAAGCTATCAAACAAAATTAGAGTGGTTTCAAACCCTAAAAAAGTTGAGAGTTGCCCAGAAAAGGGTCTGCATTTTTACAAGAATTATGCGTCAGTAGTTTCTGAGACTCTACGGAAACCGATATTCCAGAGATTCCTAGACTGGGTAATCAAGAGGGAAAAAATTGAGGAAAATGCTGTCAAGGATATTCAGGTTAGGGTTTTCCCGTTTCGAAAAGAAAATGGTAAGTCCGTTGCTGGAAGATGCAATAATGAGGGGGTAATCCTGATTTTTCCCAAAAAGCGGAGTTTTCTCCAGAAAAAGATGCGGGATCACAAAAAAGAGAAAGTTCGTTTTTATCTCAAAAGCAGAGCTATGGCTGCTTTGATACATGAGCTTCTCCACGTGAAATATGGTAGTAATGAAAGCAAAGTGAGGAAGCTTACAAAGAAATATTTCAGCATCTTTATTCGCCACCGAAACATGAACACTCAGAAGGTGCAGAACATCCAAAAAATATTATTTTCCGCTTAGGTTGCATTTGCATTCATTATTCCCTTAAACAGCTTATTATTGAGCAGCTGAAAGCAACTAATTATCTGAATTAATCCTAAATTCAAAAGTAATTCGGTCAATAAGCCAAAATTGGCTGCCTATTTACATATAAAGGAATAAGAACAGTTTATTTGCATTTAAAAGGTTGAACATAGGTTTTTTTAACCAAATAGACCAGAATCGCCTTTCATATCACAAAAAAATCCGTTTTTGCTCCGTTTTTCAGTTGCGCAAGTCTTATTTGGTTTTTGTGGGGTCGCTCTTTCAAGGGGACCTCGATAGGAGGTGAAAAATGATGGTGTTTGAAGAAGAAGATTGGGAAGAAGAGGACGAGGAAGAGGAAGACTGGTAAACCCTCAACAACGAGCGAGCCATTCCTGAAAGAGTGGTGAGCCGGATGCCCAAGAAGGTAAAGAAAGAAAAGAAAAAACAATAATAGGCCAGCCATAAAGTCTCCTAAACAAATTTTTTAAGTTTTATTTTTTTACACTACTCCAAAACAGATGGTACTAAAAAAAAGAAAACGAGAGGATGTTAGGTTCGCATTATCGCCTTCTGTATAACCCTTTTATTGCAGCTTTTTGGATGCTGTGTTTTTCGACCTTGTCTAAGAAGTTGCGTTTGTTGATGCCCTCTAGGTGTTCAGTGTCGAGGGCATAGAGCGTAAAGAAGTATCTATGAGTTCCTGAAGGCGGACAAGGCCCACCATAGGGTCTTTTGCCGAAGTCGTTCTCCACCTCTTTGGCTCCCTCAGGCAAAGTTCCCCGCTCAATTTCTCTTAATTCCTTAGAGATGTCGTAGACAAGCCAGTGAATCCACGTTCCTCCCGGCGCATCCGGGTCGGTGACAGTTAACGCAAAACTTTTTGTTTCCTCAGGAACATCTTCCCATGAAAGCTGCGGAGAGATGTTTCTTCCGTCGCAGGTAAATTCAGCGGGGATGCTGCCGTTATCTACAAAATCTTTGCTCTTCAATTTCATCTAAAATCCCCCAATTTACTTCGGTGGCGTCTCATAAAAAACTTGTTGGAGCAAATAGCCTTCAAATCTTTAGGACTGTAACAAATTATATCTAGGCAAACCGCTTTAGTATTAAACATCAGGTGTTAGGGGCAGATTTTGATGGAAGAGCTTCGAGAAGTTGGAAAAGTGTCACATTTCTTCGCCAAGATAAATGTGGCAGTTATAGAGGTAAAGGACACTATTTCAGTTGGGGACAATATTTTCATCAAGGGACCTACCACAGACATCGAACAGACCATAGATTCCATGGAGATAGAACACGAGAAGGTTAAGCAGGCAACAGCGGGTCATAGCGTCGGAATGAAAGTGAAAGATCGGGTAAGAGAGAACGACATCGTCTACAAGAGAGAGTGAAATCCACTACATCTTCTGGCTTCACAATACATATCTTCGTAGTCGTCATGGTTGATTAATGGAATGTGTCTTTATGTTAGAAACCATGCCCGACACAAGCCTCCAGAACCTCATCAAATTCTTGGAAATAGCAGGAATTTTGAAACAGACAGAAAGAACAGGGTGGGTCGAAGTTGGAGTGTATCAGCCTGAATCCGTTGCAGATCACACCTTCAGAACAGCATTCCTCTGCATTCTCTACGCCGACATGGAAGCCTTAGACCCATTAAAGCTGGTGAGAATGGCATTGATTCACGACCTCCCCGAAGCCGTAATCGGGGACTTGACCCCTCCACAGAAGACAGCGGAAACTAAAGAGGAGGAGGAAACCGCAATAAGCCAGATCTTAAGTCTTCTGCCCAAGAAGCAGAGGGAAAACTACTTAGCAGTTTGGAGGGAATATCAGGAGGGAAAGACGAGAGAGGCGAAAGCATTGCGGCAGCTTGAGAAGATTGAGATGGCTCTGCAAGCCAAGGAATACGAAAAAATGGGGACAGCAAGCAAAAGTTTGGAGCGGTTCATCAAGTCTGCAGAAGAGGCTGCTGCTTGGCCTGAGTTGAAACGGCTTCTTTCCTGCATTTTGGAGGAAAGGTAACATGGGTTTCAGGGAAAGGTGGACAAAAGAGTTCGCCAAGATGCTGACAGAGGAGGAAAGAAAAGATTTCAGTTTATGGCTGGACTTTTCTAAGGGAAAAATCTCAGAATCCGAATTCCAGTCTAAGATGGACATTAAGGTCATGCCCAAGATGCTCGGCAAGATGAGTGCGGCGAGAATGAATGCGCTAGAGGACGAGGTTGAGCGCCTGAGAAAAAGAGTGGCAAGTTTAGAAGATAGATTAAACAAAAAGTCTTGAAGCAATCCACTTACGGAATCATTTGCGAGTAGGCTTGCGAGGCTTATTGCTACTGCTCTGCAATCTGCGGGAACGTTTTTGCCGTTTGGGCTGCCGTTTTTCTCTTCTCAGGAAGTCGCCTATGTCCAGAATGTTCTTTACAACAACCTTGTTTGCATCAGCCTCTCCATGAAGATTGCAGGTTGTTTTGCCGAATCCTAAACATTCATTGCGTTCGTTCAGAATCAGCGTATAGTCGCCTTTTTTCAACCTGTTTCCCTTGAGTATGCCCTTTTTGAATATGTCCCTTCCACAGATGAAAAGCCAAGCCGTCTTCTTGTCAACCACCAGCTTGTTCGCTTTAGTCTCCGCGATCATCGATAACAAAAGAAAACTCGGAAAGAAACTTGCGCCCTTCACTGCTCCAAGATAGGAGCCAGCATAGAAGAAGCTTTCTGGAACCTGATTTTTCACTTTTTTAGACAAAAGGTAATATCTGTTTCTGTTCCTGACAATACGGCTCTCATCCAAGGCGATGCTTGCGTTAAATTGCGCCACAAAATCTTTAATTTCCTTCATTGTCATCACGCTTGCCTTCTGAGTTTGCAGACAAAGAAACCCTGAGTTTGTCCAGGCCAGATTCTTCTGCACTTTTCTATGGAGCGGTCAAGTTCTCTGCCGAAAACGTTTGTCAATCCATTTTCTCCGTGACAGTTGATTGTTTCAACTTCAACACTCAAATTGGCTATCGCCCAGTCAACGTTCAACTCGTTCTCTTCCGGCTCCAGCGAACAGGTAGCATAAACAAGCTCTCCGTCATCTTTTGTGACTTTAACCGCCTCAGCTAAGATTTGCCTCTGCCGTCCAGCGTTCCTCTCCACATCTTTGAGGCTTCTTTTGCTGAACCAACCCTTATCGGTTACATAGTTGCCTGAACAGGGGACATCCAGAAGAACACAATCAAATTTCATGCTCAACTTTGAAGCTTCTCTTGCATCCATCTGGTAAACTGCCGCGTTTGTCACCCGGCTGCGTTCCAGCTGGTTTGCTAGCGCAAACATTTTTCGCTTTTTAAGTTCAAGCGCCACGATTACGCCGCCGTTGTTCATGATGTCCGCTAACTGAACAGTTTTTCCGCCCGGAGATGCACAGGCATCCAGAACCGTTTTGTCTTCCAGTTCAGTGAATAATGTGGCTGGGATTTGGGCGGCTGCCTCCTGAATCGAGTATAAGCCCAGAAGGTATTCTGCTGTTGCACCAACAGAAAACTTGCTTTTGCATATCCAGTAGCCGTCTTCGAGAAACGGAATCTTTTCCAGAGCTATTCCCAAAGATTGCAGTCGGTTTACAACATCAGCTCTGCTGGCGTTCGTGGTGTTTATTCTGATTGCCTGCTTGGGATTGACTTGCTTGTAGGTCCACCCTAGTTTCTGGTATCGATTAACGAAAAATGGTTTGCTGGACATCAAAGGAATAGAACACGGTTGCGCTAATAAAACTTGGTGCCTCGATGCAGCGCAAAAATGGTGTGGCAAACCCTAATTTCGTAACTAACGTTTGTTGCTCACATATGTTTCGAGGCAAAAAATAAGTTCTGACACTTCAATTTAATTGTGGACAGTTCAGGCGATGTATAAACTCGATAGAAACGACGCGCTTATAATCGTGGACGTACAAAACTGCTTTTGCCCGGGCGGTGAACTCCCAGTTAAGGAAGGCGACAAAATTATTCCCATCATAAACAAATATATCCACAAGTTTCAGAAAGCTGGAGCAAAAATTTATGCAACAAGAGACTGGCATCCTCCTGACCACAAATCCTTCAAAGAGTACGGTGGAACATGGCCACCTCATTGCCTGAGAGGAAGCAAAGGAGCAGAATTTCGTTCCGACTTGAAGCTTCCCGAAGAAACTACTGTAATTTCGAAAGGAGATGAGGCTTCTGTGGAGGGATACTCCGGCTTTGATCACACTGATCTGGAACGTAAACTGAAAGGGGATGGGGTTGACAGAGTTTTCGTTGGTGGGCTGGCAACGGATTATTGCGTGAAACACACTGTCCTGGATGCTGTGGAGAAAAGTTTTGAAGTCGTATTGTTGACTGATGCTGTTAAGGGGGTAAACAGGAAGCTTGGCGATGCAGAAAGGGCTATCGGCGAGATGGTGAAGAAGGGAGCCAAAAAAGCAACACTGTCTGAGATTGCATAGGTTCTGTTAATTCAATATTTGTCTTGTTTAGGTGCACAAAATTATTGTTTAATCCAATTTTGGTGTAGTGTAACTATTTATACCCCCAGCCGTGATTAAAAGACAAACAAAGAGTAGGATATTGGAGAAATGAGCAGCAACTGTGTATTCTGCAAAATAGTCAAAGGCGACATCAAACCGCACACAGTATTTGAGGATGAAAAAACATTAGCTTTTCTGGACGCTAACCCTTTAGCAAAAGGGCACACCCTGATTATCCCCAAAATTCATGTTTCCAAATTGGAGAAACTTGACGCTAATACAGCTGAAGCGTTTTTCCGCACCATCCACAAGATGGTTGCGCCGATTCAGAAGGCTGTGGGTGCGCAAGCTACCACCATAGCCATTAACAATGGAGAAGAAAGTGGACAGGAGATACCTCACGTTCATGCGCACATTGTTCCCAGATTTAAAGGCGATAAAGTAGGCTCCATACACTCGATGATGGGGCGTAGACCAAGAATCAGCCAAGAGGAGATGCAGAAGATCGCTGAAAGCATTCGAGATCTCGCTTAATCATTCTTTCAACTTTTGCTCTAGACTACTCTCTTCTTCTTTTGGTTCTGCTGCCGGCACTTCTCGCCGCGATTAAACCAACCTTTTTACCTGGAGGAGCATTCCGCGACACCGTTGTAACCTTACGTCCACCCTTCTTGCTACTACCATAAGGATGACAAGCGGCAACCATGGCTCTGCCCCGGGTGCGAGGATACATGTGCCCCTTAGCCTTCATAAGATGAAACTTGCTTCCAGCCTTGAGGAAAGGCTTCTCGGTACGACCCGCTCCTGCGATTATGCCAACTGTTGCTCGGCAAAGACCATTCACGTACTTGGTTCTCTTGGAGGGAAGCTTCAAAATTGTTCCGTCAGGAGTGTGCGCTACGACGGTTGCGTAGGCTCCTGAGGAACGCACCATTTTGCCTCCGTCTCCGGGAGAAAGCTCAATGTTGCAGACCATGGTGCCTTCGGGAATCTTGCCTAAAGGAAGAACGTTTCCTATCTCCACAGAGGCTTCGCTGCCGATTTGGGTAGGCTGTCCCTCATAGACGCCCTCTGGAACCACCGAGTAATAGGTTTCGCCGGTCTCAAGCTTCACGGCGACCATAGGCGCCCCTCTTCCGGGATCGTGGACTATGTCTTTGACTTGACCGTGGATGACTCCTTCCTGTTGTTTGGCGGACATTGGAGGATACTGAGCTGGGGCTACCCTCTTGTGGGTTGATGCCCTAAACGTTGGGGTTCCTCTTCCGCGTCTTTGAACTCGAATACGTTTACCCAAGATGCTGCATCTTCCTTTGGAACATTCAGGTTCTACAAACGAGACCCTTTTTTAAATACTTTTAGTTTTCCTTCTCCGCTGTATACCTTCGCGTTACAAGCCAGTATACCACAAAAATCACAGCTATCACTGCAACCACTCCCAGCAGCACGTAATTGAATTGAGTAACCATGCTCTGAAGTTCGGCGGGTATCTCTCCGGTCAGTTTGTAGTGGTCTAGGAGCTCCTGAAATGTTACTCCAAAAAAGCTGCCCAAAGAGGTGTAGAAGAGTGCTCGAGGCAACGTGCCTATTATCGTGGGAATCATGAAATTCTTCACTTTCATCGAAGTTAAACCTGCACTGTAGGATATTGCGTCAAAGGGTATGAAGGGCGCAAATCTTCCCAGAAGAACAGCCCAAGCTCCCCACCGGTTAAACCAGTTATCCGCGAAATTGATTCCTCTATCACCAACCAACCGGATGGCAAGGGATCTGCCTCCCTTTCGGGAGATGTAGAAGCCTAACACAGCAGCAACTATTGATCCTAGTGCGCCAACAAGCCATCCGAACGGGAATCCAAACGCTAATCCTCCGGCAATCAGAACAAGCTCAGAGGGGATGGGGATTGCTATGGCCTGTATAATCATCATGCCAAACAGGAGGGGGAGTCCTCCAGCTTGGAAAGATTCTATCACCCAGATTAGAATATCATATATGAGTTCCGGATAGAGGAGAAGAGACAGAGAAGTTACAATAACTAACAGAAAAACTATGGCGGGAAAAATTTTGGAGGAGCGTGGCATTTTGAAAACCAAAAGCTCCTCTGTTTTAGATGATGCCTAGCTTGATGGCAACGTCAACTGCTTTGTAGTCTGGGTGAAGTTTCACAAAAGCTTTTTTTTCGCCTTCAGGAGTTATGGTGGAGTTGACCTTGTCCACAACCACGTCATAAAGCTCCTCCACCGCCATCTTGATGTCCCTCTTCGTAGCCTTTTTGTTGACGACAAAAACGAGTTTGTTTTCCGCCTCAAGTATGCGGCTTGTAACCTCTGTCATCACCGGATATCGGATAGTTTTGTACGGATCCAACCTATTTTCCTCCAAAGACAGTCTCCAATTTCTCAAAAGCTGAAGTCGTCCAAACAGTCAGTCTTCCCGGGTGGGTTCCGGGCGCCAACAGTTCAGCGTTCAAGTTCTCAACTGAAGCAACCTCTAGTCCAGGAAGGTTTCGGGCTGCCTCAGCTACGCCCTCGTTTTTGGTTATGACCAGCAGAGGACCAATAGCCTGTTTCATCTTTCGCCCCCGCATCTTTCCTTTGCCGGCTCTAACCTTCCGGCTTTCTTTGACGCGGAAGATGTCTGGCCAAACTCCAAGGTTGGTGAGGACTTCCTCAATGTCCTTGGTTCTTTTCATACCTTGAATCTCATCCACGACAACCATCGGAAAATCGGGAACATCCTCCACCATGTGACCCCTAGAAGCCACAATCTCTTTGGATCCTGTTGCCGCGATTGCTGAACGCAAGGCTAAACGCATCTCCTTTTTCGGAATCTTCTTTCTGATCTTCTTTTCAGCCACAGGAGGATGAGCTGATCTGCCTCCCACTGTGCCCGGGGCAAAGGCGGCTCGTTGTCCCCTTTCCTTCAATCTTGGCATACGCGATATTCCCAAACCGGTTCCTCGGGACTCTGCTGTGTTTTTCTTTCCAGCCATGGGGTCCCTGCCTTGCGGTTGATACCTGTGAGACTGGATGGCAACTACCGCCCGCTTTATTACGTCTGGTCTGCTGGGCGTATGGAAGATCTGAGGAAGATTAAGTGTGGTTACTTCTTCGCCCTTCAGATCAAAAACTTTAGCTGAAATCTTACCCATATTTTACCACCATCTATTTTTGCATGGACTCCAAGGAGATGTAAGTGATGTTTGGCGGGGTTTCCGATATCTTTTTGGGAGGACGAGCTGGATGCCGCAGCCGCACCAGACGTTTGGCGGGACCTGGAAGGCTTCCGTCCACGAGGAGGTATGTTCCTTTTACCTCTCCATAGCTCAGGAATCCGCCCTTTGGAGTAACGGTTTTGCCGTCGATGCCTATTTTTAGGATGCGTTTATTATATTCGGTTCTTTGGTGGTAGCCCATCTGCCCAGCTCTGGGAACAGTGTACAGAACCCTTGGCGGTTTCCACGGTCCGATTGCGGCTACTCCCCGCTTGGTCTTTCTGGACTTGCGGGGCAAGATTTTGATTCCCCACCGTTTCACTGGACCTTGAAAGCCTTTTCCTTTGGTTATCGCCACCACATCCATGAAGTGGCCTTCTTTGAAAACGTCTGTAATGGAGACAGTTTTTCCTAGCAAACTCTTTACGTACTCAAATTGCTCTTGGATTGAGCCTCCATCCACCTTGATTTCTGTAATGTCTGGCTTTTTCTTCGGAACCGCTGCGAGCCTCGGCTGGGTTGCAGCTAGTATGCGTATCTCCGCTATTTCCTCTATGTTCTCTTCAATCTTCTTCAACTTCTCTTCGGTGTTGAATTCTTCAGGTAAAACAAGGGCGCGGTCAAAATCCTTGGGTGGACTCTTCATCCAAGCTTCAGTAAAGGTGTGTAAACCATACTGGTCTTTCGTGTAAGCGCGAATGGCAAAAACGATTATTGGGGGAACATCCAATACGGTCGCTGGATGCGATGCCTCTTTGCCAAAGCTTAGGGAGTTTGGCTTGTCCTCAACCATGATGATGTGAGTCATTCCTGCTTTGTAGCCCATGAATCCGAGCAGGGTTGGTCCCTCTTCCACTTTGGGCCAGAAACGGATTCTTCCAGCCGTTCGTTTGGCGCGTCCTCTAGGTAAATATGCTAATGAACCATGTCTAGGAGCATGCTTTTTTCTATGACCCATGCTTGATATCCTTCTGTTGCGTTATTCCCAGTTCGTCTTTCCCAATAAGAATGTCAAGTTATAAATATTGCTCTACGGCAAACCAAATCTCCCATAGACGACACTTAAATTTTCAAGTTAGCATCTAAGGCGGACAGTATCTAGATGACCACAACTATAAACAGCAACAAGAACACCAAATTTTTAACAGAAGATAGCTCAAGCAAAGTGAAACCTCAACCGATTGACCACACTTTTCCTGACCCATTTTGGACGAATTTAGCCTTCATGATATCTGCGATAGCCTGTTTTGCGTTAACGCCGGTGCAGTGGCAGGGAGAAACTAGTTGGACGCCTAATTCCTGTAAAAATTCTGCTACGTATGCGCCTTCGCGTTTACTGGAGATGTGAAAACCTCCTATAACCGCATACACTTTTGAGACGCCGCTGACCTGTTGTGCGCGTTTAACAATGTTTATGATTCCGGGATGAGCGCAGCCGGCTAGGATCACCAAACCCTTGTCTTTTATGTTAATCACGAGAGAATGCTCACTTACTCCCCCTATCATTTCGCCTGTTGACATCGCCCCATCCATAAGAGATACAGGGTCAGAGCAAACAATCGGCTTTCCCTCAGCCTCCCTTATTGTTCTGATTCCGGAAGGATTCATAGATGGCACATACACAGGAGTCTGCTGTCTCAGCAATGGCAAAACATGGCTTAAGCAGCCGCAGTGATCCAGATGCCAATGCGAAACAAAAACGGCTTCAACATCCGAAAGGTCAACGTCAAGTTTCCCCGCATTACTGAACAACACATTGGAGGAGCCGCTTGTGTCCATCAAGATTCTGTGCCGTTCCTCTCCGGAATCTATTTCCACATACAGGGAAAGCCCCCAAGAAGAAGCTAATCCCCTCATCCAAACATCATTATCAACTAACGTCGTTACTTTTGCAGAGTCCCATTCTTTCACTACTTTTCCGTAAGGGTTTACCGTCAATTTATCATACTGGAATCCCATTATGATCAATTCCAATTTTCTCGTCTATGTTACGTGGGAGTTTAGCAAGATATATGTAAACTTCTTTTTTTATCTGTCAACCCAAAATCTCTAAGAGCCCCTATTATTATGAATTCTTTCACAAAGGTCACTGACTTTTGTTTCTCACCAGTTATTAAATAAAAGTATGTCTATACACTAATATGGTGGTTTTGATGTCTTGGTTAAAAGCGATGATGGAAAAGGAACCGCCAGAGCCTGAAAATCCCCTTGGAATCGTAGTGATCGGAAATCTTGAGGGTGATCATGTTCACCAGTCAGCCAAAGAGATGGTTAGAAAAGCGCTCAAGAGGGCTCAGT
>Ga0315548_1000081_pt1 | contig 80434 bp, 63 predicted proteins | sample SalMarSW160110MG_2_FD_202540 | JGI IMG/M metagenome (GOLD analysis project Ga0315548, IMG submission 202540) | Salt marsh sediment microbial communities from the Plum Island Ecosystem LTER, Massachusetts, United States - Salt Marsh Sediment SW1601-110 ... | reverse complement strand
GAATTTTTCAGGGGGCAGCCCACCCCGTGGCAGAACGGTATCCCGCAGTCCATACATCGGGCCGCCTGCTGCACGATTTGGTCAGGAGTCAAAGGAAGTTCGAGCTCGTTGAAATCGTGTATGCGTTCTTCAACCGGCCGATAGCCGACAGACTGACGCCCGTATTTTAGGAACCCCTTTACCTCACCCATAGAACACTTCCTCTGTTGCGGGTGTTGTATCCGTATCTCGCTGTTCGGCTGCACGCATCTTTTCGAGGGCCCTGCGATAATCTATAGGCACGACCTTGACAAACTTGCCGACCATATCCTGCCAGTTACTCAGGATATAGTGAGCACGTGCGCTGCCGGTCCAGTCGAAATGTTTTTGAATAAGTTTATTGAGCAGCCGTATGTCTTCTTCCTGCCACACACTCTCCAGTTCCACCATATCGAGATTGCACATAGTATCGAATATATTACCCATGCTCGATTCGTCGAGCACATAAGCGATGCCCCCGCTCATACCAGCGGCGAAGTTACAGCCCGTTCTGCCTAAAACCACAACCACGCCGTTGGTCATATACTCACAACCGTGGTCGCCAACACCTTCTACGACAGCCGTAGCGCCGCTGTTCCGAACTGCGAATCGTTCGCCTGCCATTCCATTAATAAAGACCTCTCCGCTGGTGGCGCCGTACAGGAGCGTGTTACCGACGATAATGTTCTCATTCGCGGCAAACGGTGAAGCCGGCGGTGTTATAACGACGATTCTTCCGCCGCTAAGGCCCTTGCCCAGATAGTCGTTGCTGTCGCCTATAAGTTTTAGTGTTACTCCCGGTGCCAGAAACGCACCGAAGCTTTGGCCCGCTGAGCCGAGCAGAACGACCTGTAAAGTGTTGTCCGGCAGGCCCTTTGGCCCGTACTTCGTAACTATTCGGTTGCTCAGCATTGCTCCGACCGTTCGATTGACGTTGCGAATGGGCATCTCAACGACGGTCGGCTTTTTATTTTCTATTGCCGCTTTGGCTTTCTTGATAATTTGCCGGTCGAGGTGGTCTGTGAGTTTGTTCGGCTGGCTGGTGGTCGCTCGGATTGCCCGGCCGTCCGAGGTGTCGGGTTTCTGGAATATCGCGGCAAAATCCAGCCCCTTCGCCTTCCAGTGCTCAATTGCCTTGCGTGTGATCAACCGGTCTACGTGACCGACCATATCATCGAATTTTGTAAAGCCGAGCTGCGCCATAATCTGCCGAACCTCTTCGGCTACGAAGAACATAAACCGCTGAAGAAACTCCGGCTTGCCCGCGAAGCGCTTGCGCAGTTCCGGTTCCTGTGTCGCTATACCGAATGGACACGCTCCCTCATGGCATTTGCGAAGCAGCGTGCAGCCCATAGTTACGAGAGCACTTGTGCCGAACCCGAAACGCTCCGCGCCCAAAAGAGCGGCTATTACAACATCGCGTCCAGTCTTCATCTGCCCGTCCACCTGCACCCTGATTCGGTCGCGCATCCGATTCATAACAAGGACCTGCTGTGTCTCCGCCAGTCCAAGCTCCCACGGTATGCCGGCGTGTTTTATTGAAGAAAGCGGACTTGCGCCGGTTCCGCCGTCGTGCCCGCTGATTAATACTTCGTCGGAGTTGGCCTTTGCGACTCCTGCCGCAATGGTCCCGACTCCAAATTCCGCGACCAGTTTCACCGAGACTTTTACGCCCGGATTGCTGGCCTTGAGGTCGTAGATAAGCTGAGCCAGGTCTTCTATCGAGTATATATCGTGGTGTGGCGGCGGCGATATGAGTGTTACTCCCGGCGTCGAGTATCTCAGTTGTGCAATCTCTTCGGTGACTTTATGGCCCGGAAGCTGCCCGCCCTCGCCGGGTTTTGCTCCCTGGGCGATTTTTATCTGCAGTTCCTTTGCGTGTGCGAGATAGTTGATTGTCACGCCGAATCGTGCGCTGGCGACCTGTTTAATGGCACTGTTTTTCGAATCGCCGTTTGGCTCCGGCTCGTATCTGGACGGGTCTTCGCCGCCCTCGCCCGTATTGCTCATCGCGCCGATGCGGTTCATTGCTATTGCCAGGCACTCATGCACTTCTTTGCTGATTGAGCCGTGACTCATAGCACCGGTACAGAATCTTTTTACGATTTCGCCGGCCGGCTCTACTTCTTCAAGCGGCACTGCTTCGCCCGGCAAAAATTCGAACATGCCCCGCAGAGTGTACAGTTTTTCCGCCTGTTCATTGACTGCCTTGGAATAATCAGCATAGGCCTGTACATCGTCGAATTTAACCGCATGCTGCAGACGCGACACTGTAGTTGGGTTCCACAAGTGTCTTTCGCCTGTGTTTCTATAATGGTATTCTCCACCGAATTCCAGCCCAAGCGCCCGCGCAGGACGCTGCCTGCCCTGAGCCGGGTCGAAGGGCTGGAATGCTGCCTTGTGCCGAGCCACGGTCTCACGGGCAATCTCAGCCAGCCCCATACCGCCGATTCGAGAGCTTGTGCCAGTGAAGTATCTGTTTATAACATCGCGGTTCAGCCCGATTGCCTCGAACAACTGGGCGTTGCGATAGCTTCTAAGCGTCGATATTCCCATCTTGCTCATTACCTTCAGAATGCCTTTTTTGACCGCGGCAATGTAGTTATCCGCTATCTGTGTCGGCTCCATTTTTGCCGGCAGGCGCTCCTGCCGTTGCAGCTCGAAAAGGGTCTCGAATGCCAGGTAAGGATTAACCGCATTGGCTCCGTATCCGCACAAGAGGCAAAAGTGCATCACCTCTCGCGGCTCGCCGCTTTCAATAATCAGTCCGGCCTCTCCGCGTAACCCCCGATTAAGGAGTCCATGATGAAGGGCCGCTGTCGCCAGCAGTGAAGGTATTGCGACCTTATTCTCCGATATGTCTCGGTCGCTAATGATTACTACTGATGCCCCGTCCCGGATGGCTTTCTCAGCGGTCTCAACAAGCTCGTCGAGGGCTCTTTTGAGACTCTCACCGGCGTCTGCCGCGTTAGCATCGAACACGCTGATGACCGTCGCAACGTTGAAGTCTTCTCTTTTCACACTCCGAAGGCGTTCGATATCTTCGTTAGTGAGTATGGGGTGCGGCAGCTTAAGTTGTCGGCAATGTTCGGGGCTTTCTTCGAGGAAATTTCGTTTCTTGCCAATGAACGACATTAAACTCATCACAAGCCCTTCTCGTAGCGGGTCAATCGCCGGGTTGGTTACCTGTGCAAAGAGCTGTTTGAAGTAGTTGAAAAGCAGTTTCGGCCTTTCGGAAAGCACCGCAAGGGGCGTATCGTTACCCATTGAACCCACCGGCTCCTGGCTGTTAACCGCCATCGGCGTCAGAATCATCTTCAGCTCTTCGCTCGTATAGCCGAACGCCTGCATCTTCTGTGTCATCGTCTCCGGCTCGCTGCTGATTAACTTGGGCGAGTCGAACAATCCTCGAAGCTCTATTCTGTTTTCCTCCAGCCAGCGGCGGTAAGGTCTGCGGCGGGCGATTTTGCTCTTTATTTCGGTGTCGGTGATAATGCGTCCCTCGACCGTATCCACGAGGAACATATTGCCCGGTTGAAGTCGCCCTTTACGGCTGACCTTTTCCGGCGGAAACTCAACAACACCGGCTTCGCTTGCTATCACCGCCAGACCGTCCGTCGTGACAAGGTATCTGCAGGGGCGAAGCCCGTTGCGGTCGAGCATTCCCCCTATGAGCCGACCATCGGTAAAGACAATCGCAGCAGGGCCGTCCCACGGCTCCATTATCGCAGAGTGATATTCGTAAAATGCCCGCTTGTCGGTGCTGATATAATACTTCGGCCCAAATGCCTCTGGTATCATCATCATCATTGCATGCGGCATACTGCGACCGGCCTGTACCAGTAGTTCCAGTGCCGAATCGAAACACCCTGAATCACTCATATCCGGTGCAAGTATAGGAAACAGGTCGCCGATGTTATCGCCGAAAACTGGACTTGCCATTATCGTTTCCCGTGCGCGCATATAGTTGCGGTTGCCGCTGAGGGTATTGATTTCACCGTTGTGTGCTATGCAGTGAAATGGCTGAGCCAGGCGCCAGTTCGGAAAGGTATTTGTGCTGTAACGCTGATGAACGATTGCCAGCGCGCTTTTTACACGCTTGTCGGCCAGGTCAGGGTAATATTCGAACAACTGTCGTGCCAGGAACATACCCTTGTAACAAATTGTTCTGCACGACAGGGATGTCACATAGAAATCTTCACTTTCTTCACCGAACTTTTCCCGCACGAGCCGTTCGGCCCGTTTACGCGCCATATATAGTTTGCGTTCGGGTAGCTTATCCCGCGGCCCTGCCCCATCGACAAATATCTGTTTTATCGACGGCTCAGCGGTAAGTGCGATTTGACCGAGGCAGTCATTCGATGTCGGAACGTCCCGCCAGCATATTACACGCATACCGTAGTAGCCGATTGCAGCTTCGAGAATATCGTCACACTGTTCTCGCAGTTCGGTATTTTTCGGGCCGAATACCATTCCTGCAGCGTATTGCCCCGGTTCGGGCAGGGCAAAACCAATTTGCGCACACTCAGCCGAGAAAAACTCGTGGGGAATCTGAAATAAAATACCTGCACCGTCACCGGTCTTTTCGTCTGCACCGGCCGCACCGCGATGATGTAGGTTGAGCAGTATCTCTTTGCCGTATTCGATTATCGAATGGTCTTTCGAACCGGTGATATTAACGACCGCTCCGATACCACAGGCATCGTGTTCCTGCCGGACTTCGTAAAGCCCCTGGTCTTTTAGTCTCATCTTGTCCATAATAGTCGTTTGGTTATTGTGCCAATACCTGTCAGGATTGAGATTTCCTTCATTATACGCCCCAAACGGCCTTAGTCTCGCAATAATCAGTTAATATCATTCATAAGCTCCACTGATGATGTCTACAGTATGTCTAATATCTCTTTTGAGCCGAATTCTCTCCCGGTGTTTTATTACCGCATTTTATTATTCTGGGAAAGGAACAACCCGTCGGCATTTATGGGGTAAGACCTGCTTCGCTTTGCCGACCTCGGATCGGCGACGGCGAGCAGGCCTCACCCGCAACCCAATGCCCACTGCACGACCGCTCGTGCAGCGTTATCCTATGTATGTGTTCGCACTTCAAGAAGTGCGTTTTCTCACATATTAACAGTCGTAGTAGAGGTTAAACTCATACGGATGTGGCCGCAGCGCTAGTTCATTCAGTTCCTTCTCTCGCTTCCACTTAATCCATGTTTCAATGACGTCTTCGGTGAACACATCGCCTGCCAGGAGGAATTTATAGTCCTTCTCGAGTGCATCAATCGCCTCTGCCAGTGAGCCGGGCGTCTTAGGATATTTCGCCAGTTCCTCCGGCGTCATTTCGTAGATGTCTCTGTCCAACGGTTCGCCCGGGTCAATCTTGTTTTGAATTCCATCGATTGCCGCCATAAGCATCGCCGTCCACGCTAAATAGCCGTTCGCTGTTGGGTCCGGGCAGCGAAACTCCAGCCGCTTTGCCTTGGGGTTGGTTGAATACATCGGTATCCGCACGCCCGCCGAACGGTTTCTTGCGCTCATCACCAGATTTACCGGCGCTTCAAAGCCCGGCACAAGCCGGCGATAAGAGTTCGTCGTGGGTGCGGCAAATGCAAGAATCGCCGGTGCGTGCTTCAATAAACCGCCGCAGGAATACAATCCGATTTCGCTCAAGCCCGCATAACCCTTGTCGGCAAACAGGGGCTTGCCGCCTTTCCACAGCGAGAAGTGTGTGTGCATTCCGCTGCCGTTGTCCTGAAAAACCGGTTTGGGCATAAACGTCACCGTCTTGGCATTTCTCTTGGCGACGTTTTTTATGATGTACTTGTACCACATGAACTGGTCGCCCATCTTAACCAGTTCATCAAACTTCATATCAATTTCTGCCTGGCCTGCCGTGGCAACCTCGTGGTGATGTGCCTCCACGATTATTCCGACCTTGTTCATTTCGTAAACCATTTCACCACGCAGGTCATGGTATGTATCTGTCGGGCTTACCGGGAAGTAACCGCCCTTGAAGCTCGGCTTGTATCCGAGATTGGGTTCCTCGAATCTCGCCGTATTCCACGACCCTTCGACGGAATCTATCATATACATCCCCGTGTGTTGATTTTGCTCGTAACGGACCTCGTCGAAGATGAAAAACTCCGGCTCCGGACCGATAAAGCAGGTATCTGCTATGCCTGTTTTCTTTAAGTACTCCGCACCTTTCCTGGCGATGTGCCGCGGGTCTCGTGTGTATTCCTTCTTGGTCACCGGGTCGACAACGTCGGCGATTATACTGACCGTCGGCTCCTTGAAAAATGGGTCTATTACCGTGGTGTTTGGGTCAGGCACCGCAAGCATATCCGAGACGTGAATTCCCTGCCAGCCGCGAATCGATGAGCCGTCGAAGCCGACGCCGTCGGTAAAAGTGCTCTCATCCCAGGTCTCGGTTGGGAACGAGCAGTGCTGCCAAGCGCCAAGAAGGTCGGTAAACTTCAGGTCGACCATTCTGGCGTGGTTCTTCTTTGCAAACTCAAAAAATTCTTTTGGACTCATTCATTCACCTCATTATAAAATTGGGTTGCTAATTATTGTTCTTTATCCAATGGCCTTGTTGCCTCTTTCTCCTGTGCGGATGCGAATGCATTCGACCAGGTCGAGCATGAATATTTTGCCATCACCTATCTGTCCAGTTTTTGCCCCTTCGATTATCGCTTTTATTGTCGGTTCCACAAAGTTTTCATTCACGGCTATCTCCAGCCGAACTTTCTTGAGCAGATTAACTTCGAATTTAATACCCCTGTAGCTTTCGCTGTATCCCTGTTGCTCACCGCAGCCCAGCGCGTTTGTTACTGATAGTTTATAAACTTCCGCCTTGTATAGTGATTTCTTTACGTCCTGCAGCTTATGCGGCTGAATGTATGCTACTATGAGTTTCATTTATTTACTCCTGTTCCCGGCCGTTCTTCATATGGTGCTGAATATCTGAAATCCGCCGTATGCTTCCATTCCGTGTTCACCGATATCCAATCCGCGAAGCTCCTCATCTCTGCTTACTCTAAGCCCGACCGTGAGGTCTATCAACTTGAAAATAATGCCCATACTGACCACAATAAAGACCACTGCGCTTATGCTGCCGACCATCTGGATACCCAGTTGCATCGGGTTTCCGCTGTACACAAATCCGTTATTCGCCAATCCCAGGGCTTCTTTGCCGAAGACACCTATGCTCAAGGTTCCCCATATTCCGCATATTCCATGCACTGGAAACGCGCCGACCGGGTCGTCAATCTGGAGCTTATCGAGTATCTCAACTCCTCTGACTACAAGATACCCTGCCACGGCTCCGATTACCATCGCCGCCCACGGCTCTACAAAGGCACATGGTGCCGTTACTGCTACAAGACCTGCCAAGGTCCCGTTCATTGTCATGGATAAGTCCGGCTTGCCGAATCTCTTCCATACGGTCAGCATCGCTGCAATACCGCCTATACAAGCCGCTAAATTCGTATTGATAGCGACTCTGCCGATAAGTGCGCCGTCACCAACGCTCAGGGTCGAACCTGCGTTGAAACCGAACCATCCGAACCAAAGGATGAATACACCCAGCGATGCCAGCGGGATATTATGACCCGCCAGAACATTTGCTTTTCCATCAGGGGCGTATTTACCTTCTCTTGGTCCTAACATCTTTGTGCCCACCAGGGCTGCAACTCCACCTACGGTATGGACTACCGTTGAGCCGGCAAAGTCGGTAAAACCCATCTTGCTCAGCCAGCCGCCTCCCCATATCCAGTGGCCGACAATCGGGTATATCAAAGCCGATATTAGAAACGAATATATCAGGTAGGCCGGAAATCTCATTCGCTCAGCCATACCACCTGCGACTATTGTTGCCGCGGCTCCACAGAAGGCCGCCTGGAATAGCCAGAAAGCGTAAAGCGGAATACCATTAGAAAGCGGCTCAAGACCCAGTAGGCACCACCCGGTCGTTCCGCAGAACGCGTTGCCCGCGCCGAACATCAACGCATAACCGACCAGAAAGAATCCGGCCGAAGCCATGCAAAAGTCAAGAAAATTTTTGGTAAGGATGTTGCAGGTGTTTTTGGCCCTTATGAAACCAGCCTCGACCATCCCAAAGCCGGGTTGCATAAAGAATACCAAAAATGCACCCAATAGCACCCAGACAGTATCCAAGCCCTGCGTGATATCGCTTAGAGCGATTCCGCCGTCTTCCGCTGAACTGCTGCCGCACATACAAACCGCAATAACAATACCCGGCAATGCGGCTTTGCGGAACAGACCATTTCTGCCTTTTCCCTTCACTTTCTGCGTCTCCTTATATGTCCTGATATGTCCTGTCAACTTTCTGGCATCCAGTCCAGCGTCCATCTTTCGCTGCGACATGATAGAAATCCTTCTATTAAGAACAGATAGCAACCTCTGTGCCAAAGCCCAAATCTCGTATTATATCAAGTGCTAAGCTCTTGCTTATAATAGTGTTACGTCTTGAAGAGAGCGGGTTTTTCTAATGCGAGCAGGTTACATATTCGTAGATTTTCTTAGGAATACCTACATAGTTGTAGAATTCGTATGGCATCTCGCTTAAAGCAGGACCCCGCCGAATACTGGCGGGGTCCTAACCGATGCCCTGTTGAGGGCACAGAAAGTGAGGGCTATTATCAGCAAGTCTGGTTTTAGCCAATTGCCTCTTTGCCCCGTTCGCCGGTTCGTATCCGGATACACTCGGGCAGGTCGATTACGAATATCTTACCGTCACCTATCTGGTCTGTTCTGGCACCACTAATGATCGCGTCTATTGTTTTCTGGATGAAGTCCTCGTTAACAGCTATTTCCAGCCGGACCTTCTTCAGAAGATTGAACTCAAACTTAATGCCGCGATAGCTCTCGCTATATCCCTGTTGTACACCACAACCAAGTGCGTTTGTTACCGAAACTTTGTAGACCTCTTTCTCATAAAGTGCCCTTTTCACATCTTGCAGCTTATGCGGCTGAATATAAGCAATTATCAGTTTCATCTTTATCTTCTCCGGTCACAAAAACAGACAGTTAAGTTGTCGTGAAAATTTGGAAGCCCGAATATGCCTCCATACCATGCTCTCCGATATCGAGACCTTTAAGCTCCTCTTCCGCAGAGACGCGCAGCCACATAGTCTTGTGGATGGCACCGAACAGGAGTAGTCCAAGTCCGAATGCCCATACAAAAGCCGTACCAGCACCAAGCATTTGTACTCCGAGTTGACGCAAGCCGCCGCCGTAGAACAATCCGCTTTCCAAATTGAACAGGCCTGCTGAGAGCGTTCCCCAGGCCCCACAAACACCATGAACACTCACGGCGCCAACCGGGTCGTCAACATGCAGAACGTTGTCAATGAACAATACACTAAGTACGACTAAGACGCCGGCGATGGAACCTATAATAATGGCTGCTATCGGCGACACACCATCGCAGGGGCAAGTAATAGCGACCAGACCCGCTAATGCACCGTTCAATGCCATAGATGCATCCGGCTTTTTCACTATTAACCATGAGGTAAACATAGCCATAATCGCACCGGCTGCCGCAGCAAGGTTAGTGGTAACCGCAATGTAGCCGATTAATCCCTCGCCGGTAGTAGTACTTCCAGGGTTGAATCCGAACCAGCCGAACCACAGTATAAATACACCGAGCGCAGCCAGAGGGATATTATGGCCTGTAATCGCATGTGCCTTGCCGTCGGGACCATATTTACCGATACGCGGGCCAAGCACGACCGCTCCCGCTAAAGCCAGCCAGCCGCCGATAGAGTGTACGACTGACGAGCCGGCAAAGTCGAGAAAGCCCAGGTTCTCAAGCCAGCCGCCGCCATCTAACAGGCCGCCCCACGCCCACGAGCCGAATATCGGATATATCACCAGCGATATGAAAAAGCTGTAAATTAAGATATCCGACAAACTTGGTACGTTCGGCCATGGCACCGGAGACAATGGTCGCAGCGGTGGCACAGAAGACCGTTTGGAATATAAGAAATGTCCAGTTCCAATCACCGCCCGGCTCTGTACTGGATAACAAGAAATGCGTTGTACCAAACAGGCCGTTAGTAGCGCCGAACATAAGCCCGAAACCGACCAGAAAGAATGCTATCGAGCCGATGGAGAAGTCCATCAGGTTCTTCATAAGGATGTTGACGGCATTTTTCGCTCTGGTAAAACCGCACTCGACCATTGCGAAACCTGGTTGCATGAAGAACACCAGAAACGCCGCAACGCATGTCCACACAATATTTATATTCAATTGTAGCTGTTCGTTTACGCTTGCGCGGTTAATTCTACTTCTGTTCCGTCCATTTCCTCGGCGAAAGCCGCTGAACTTAAACCCGCTAATACGAGGAGTCCGAAGCCGACCAGAAGAATTCTTATTTTTTTATCCATAGCGAGTGCTCCTAATATTTAGAACTCGGTTGAGACGCCAATGCCGAAAAAAAAGTAGTCACTTTCTGTTCTGTAAGCATCCGAGTTGCGAATGGCGCTATCCAGCAGCGTTACGTAGTTCAAGCTTGGCGAAATCGTCCATCCGTTTATCGCGAACGGGAAAGCAACTGACATTGTGAGGTCATTGGCTTTGCATGAGTCGACACCCCAGTAGTAATTGTTATAGTTACTATTGCCCCAGCCGAAACTGGCTGCGATTTCCATACCGGCCGGTGTGTCCGGAGCAAGTTCGCATATTTTCTCAAAGCTGTGACCGATTGCAAAAGATGCGTATGTGCCGTCCGCCTCATCCACGTCGTGATAGACGGTTATTGATGGAATGAGAGGCAAATCGAAATTGAGTCCCCAGTAAAGCTCTGTTGTGTCAGAAAATTCGGTGTTCGGAAAATCGTAGTATATTACACCGACGGAAAACCCCACTCCTTCAATACCCGGAATATCTGCGGAGTAATCCAGCGAGTAGTCCACTTCCGTGAAGTCTCCCGCGTTGTCGGTATAGTTGGTTGTTTCGAGGCTGCCCCATATTCCGGCCGTCAGACCGCCGTAAGAGGCGGTAATACCCGGTTGGAATACGGGGTCGTCATCGAGGTCCTGTCCTCGCCAGATATACTTGCCGTAGTAATCTGCCGAAAGCCCGAATTTGATGTTCTCTTGAGCGAAAATTATCTCCGGAGCAACTGTAAGTGCGATGATTGTTGAAACCAGACAGCCAAACCTTCCTAAGCTCACTTTTTCCCCCTTTCAATAAACGCGACAACAGAAATTGTCATGCCGATAGGCCAGCCTACTTTTGGAGAAAATATAATAGCAATATCCGTGCCAGAAGAAGTATGGATAAGTTGTGAGACGTATAAATGTTTGCTATTAAGGAACTTATGGTGTTAATTGCCGGAAGGGCACTAAATAGCAAAGCGACATAAATGTAGTAGTATTGATGCATATCTACAAATATGTTGATAAAAGAGCGGTCAGGAAAGAAGCTTCGGGTATATGGCGTATTTCTTAATCTTGTATCCGAGAATACGTTCGGTAATGCCGAGTTCCTTAGCGGCATTTCTCTGCCGGCCACCGGATTTCTTAAGCGCGTCAATTATCAGCTCACGTTCCTTGTTGGCGATTATCTCAGGCAGCGATTGTCCCGCCACTCGCTCGGTCTTTCCTATCATTTGAAGCGATGGCGGCAAATGCTCCGAGCGTATTACCTCGCCATCACACAAAAGAACCGCTCGCTCGATACAGTTTTCCAGCTCCCTGATATTGCCGGGCCAGTGATAGCTTGTCAGCATCTCGATGGCGGGTGTCGAGATGCGGGTGATGTGCTTGTTGTTTTCCGATGATGATTTTTCGAGGAAAAAGTCGGCAAGCTGCATTATGTCATCCTTGCGTTCGCGAAGGGGCGGAAGATAAATCGGGAAAACGTTAATCCGATAGTAAAGGTCCTCACGAAAAACGCCGTCTTTTATCTGGTCCTCGAGATTCTTATTCGTAGCGACGATTATCCGAACGTTTGTCTTTATTGTCTCTGTGCCGCCCAGCCGTTCGAACTCCTTGAACTGAATCACTCGCAATACCTTAACCTGCAGGTTAACGGGAAAGTCGCCGATTTCGTCGAGGAATATCGTGCCGCCGTGCGCTCTTTCGAATCTGCCGATTTTGCGTTCTGTCGCGCCTGTGAATGCGCCTTTATCGTGACCGAACAGCTCGCTTTCCAGCAAGGTTTCCGGCAGGGCGGTGCAGTTGACTTTGATGAAGGGTTTGCCGGCTCTTGGGCTGTTGTAGTGAATTGCGTGTGCGACGAGGTCTTTGCCCGTGCCGCTTTCGCCGCGTATAAGCACCGTGGCGTTGCTGTCTGCAACCTGCTCAATAAGCCGGTATACTCCCTGCATCGCGTTGCTGCTGCCGACCATATTATGAACGTTGAACCGCTTCTTCAATTCCTGGCGAAGCCGAACGTTTTCATCGCGAAGCTGCTTTTGCTGGCTTTCGATGAGTTTGTTCAGCTTAACCGCCTGGGCAATCATCGTTGAGATAATATTCAGAAGGTGAATATGCTCCTCGAAGTCGTTTGTTTTATCTGTCTGCCTGTCAACACTCAGTGCGCCGATAGTCTCGCCCTCGAGCTTGATAGGGACGCAGAAAAAAGTGATGGGTTTGCCCCCGCCATGTTTTCTTGCCCCGGTCTTGTCAAGGAAGCGAGCGTCTTTAGAGATATCGGGCACGATTATTTCTTTGCCGGTCTGGACCACGGTACCCGTTATACCCTCTCCCATCCTGTATGTTCCCATCTTCTGTGATTTTTCGCTGAGACCATGGGCTATCTCGATATTCACGGTTTCCGTGTCAGGATTCAGCAGGGTAATTGTTCCCCGTCTCAGTTTTAGATGTGTGTCGAGCGACTTCAGAATTGAACTAAGCGTCTGCTGCAGGTCAAGCGACTCTGCAAGCCCTCTTGCTATGTCGCTTAACAACTGAACTTCTTTTGCCGGTTTTGCGCCCATATTTTTAACTCTCGGAATCGCCGCCGTATGATAACGAAATTGTAAGCCAAGTGCAATAAGCTACAATTTTGTATTATCATAGCTGGGATTCGTAGTCGCTTCGAATGGCGTTTATTGCATCAAAAATCGTATGTAAGCTGCAGAAGGAGGATATTATTGTCCGGTATGGGGCTGCCGTTTTTGCCATTCTCATGACGATAGCCGGCGTTCAGTTGCCAGCCATCCTGTGCAAATACGGTAATGTCGATTACAGCACGCTCCAGTGTGGGCTGAGGCGACGATGACAGATTGTGTGTCTGTTTGTCGTATTGCAGCCCCAGGATGATATCGTTGGTGAGGTAGTGTTCCAGCCGGACAAACAGGTCCTTTGAGTCAGTGCCCATATAGTGTCCGATTATCCTGCCTCTATAGGTATAGCCGGCCTGATAGACGTGGTGGTTGTAGAAGACATTCGGTTTGCCGGGGATGTGGTTATTCGCGTATTCAATGGTCAGGTCGGTTCTTCCCGTCCTGCCGATATCAAATATCTTCGCCCCGAAAAGCTTACCGAAGTTAGTCGGTAGTCCGCCCGCTTCATCTTCGCCGATGAAGTCGCCATATAGCTTGACGGATTTGGCGGGCATCAGCCAGTCGATGGGCAGCAGCACCGACGCGTCGAAGCCGGCCAACTGGTCATTGTCGAGCTTGCCCGGTCGGTTCTCTTTTGTCGCTAAAAAGATGTTCCAGTAATCGCGTAAGCCGAGGCCGCCTCTTCCGGCGCCGCCGAAGATAATAGCTCGCGATAAACCCAGCTCCACCGCAGGATGCGGTTTGAAGCTTAAACGCAATCCCGTCAGCTTCGGCTCAGGGACAGGCCTGTCTTTTTCCAACTGCGTGAGAAACCATACCGCTTTGAATGGTCCCAGCAAGCTGAATATCCAGGGAAGCCGGATTGGACCGGGCGTAGATAACTTGACCATTTTGAATGGCTCGGCGTTATTGCTCATTAGCAGTGAGCCGTAATAGCCCGGCCCCCACCACAACGAGTCCTTGCCGACCTCGATTTCCCATTTGCCCATTGCAAGCTTGCCGTATGCTTCAATCAGTTTCACATCTCGGCTGCCTTGCTCAGAGGACCAGGGATATTCGGGGTGCAGGTAAAACGCCGTGACGTCGAACAATCTTGCTCTCGACGCAAAGCCGGCACGTGTGTTGGAATATTTATCAAACTGGTCTCCTCGAATGTTCTCAATATCGGGTTTTGAGCGTGCATATACATATTTTACATAAGGGTCTTCGACGGGCTTGACGAAATCCTGCATCGGCTGGCCTTCAATTGCACCTGTCGCTGCGAGTTCGGACGCAAACTCTTGTTTGAGTCGTTCGAGAATGACTGAGGTTACCTCATTTTGTTGGTTGAGCCGCTGATATTTTTCGTCTGCCTCTGCAATCATTCTTGCCATCTCGAATCGCGAAACCGGCCTGGTTGTAAGCATCGAGCTGTCGATAAGCCCCTGGCCCGCGAGCTTGTCGATGGCATCATAACTCCAGTGGTCGAGAGGGACATTTGTTGAGACAAAGGACAGGCATGGCAAAGCCAGAAGTATTAACAATACTGAGAGAATTTTCTGCATAACCCTCAGCTTCTCGGATATAAATAAAAACAGTCGCCGCTGGCCTGATTATAGCCAACCGAATACATTGGTCAACACAAAGCCCACAGCCCCATTGGTTTGATGGTAGAAGTACTAATGGAGAGTTTATCGGCCGGTCCTATAAAAAGGGTAAAGTCTTTATAAATGATTTGTCGAAAAACCAGTAAGAAACTCGCCTGTTTCCTGGGGGGCGGCTGGAGGCGTGCTGCAATCGACGGAACTGTCCAGCCCTGCTAAAGGGGAACAGGTGGGCAGGTAATTTTGGGGGTAGTTGTGTGGGTGGCTCTGTTGTCGTGCGGCAGTTGCGGGGCGCCGTTTTTAGTTGAATTGCCCTGTGTCCTTTCTGGAAGAGTCCTGGGTGTTTTTGGCTGGCAGCCGCTGCGATAAACAATTGGGCGGCACAATAGACAGTGGTTACTTTTTGAGGAAACTGCCCCGTTGGATATTAAGCGCAGCCGACAGGGACGGAGTATGCCTTGATGTACGCATGAATTCACAACAAATGTTGGTGTATTCTGCAATGCACAAATGTCAAAAACCTTCAAAAATCTGTTGACTGATTCTTGTGCCGGATTATATTGTATTTTGTTGGTCTCTGACCCTCGCAACAGGGATGGTTGGAGGACCGGGCAAGTTGAGTCGGTGTTGCCCGCTGGTTGTAAGCCAGTGCGGATTTTACGAGTGGCATCTGACAGCTTGGTCAATGGCGTGGTTACTGCAAAGGAGTGTGACAGATGAGGGGTAAAATATCCGCAGGGATGCTGGGTTGTCCCGCTCGTCAGAGAATAACGCATTGCGTCCTTCGCCCGGCAATCAGTCAAATCTCTATAATAGTAATCGGAGTGATAGCAGTATTCCTGTTAGGCGGTGCATCAGCAGCACAGACAGTTCCTTCCACTGATATAACCGCTATTGAGAAAATGGGCATCGACCCAAACACGCTGTCCCCTCAGCAAATCAGAACTATACTCTCGAGCCGGTCGCCGGGATTGTATAGTACCGAGACCCCGGATATCAATGACGTTAAAACCGTTAAACTCGAATCCGCAAAGCAGGAAGTGTCGAATGTGGAACGGCTAATATCTGGTGAGTTGCCCGGAGAGGTGCCGGAAAATCTGACACAGTTTGGTTATGACGTATTTCGCGCACCGGCGTCTACTTTTGCCCCGGTTACGAATGTCCCCGTAGGGCCGGACTATGTCGTAGGTCCTGGCGATAGTTTTACCATAACGCTTTGGGGAAGAATTAATGCTCAATATACCGTAATAGTCGACCGGGACGGCGGAATCGTCCTACCTGAGATTGGCGTGCTGAATGTTTCCGGTATGACATTAGCGAAGGTTAGGGACTATCTGGAGGACCAGCTTTCTCGTAAGCAAACCGATTTTAGAATGGCAGTAACTATGGGCCGGCTCCGATCGATAAGAGTGTATGTAGTGGGTGAAGCGGAAATGCCCGGCAGTTATACCGTCAGTTCTCTGTCCACGGTGATAAATGCACTTTTTGCGGCGGGTGGGCCTTCGAAAAACGGCTCACTGCGAAATATTCGGCTGTCTCGGAGTAACCAGCAGGCAATACACGTGGACCTTTATGATTTTCTGCTCGGTGGCGACAAGAGCGGTGATGTTCGGCTGCAGGACGGTGACACGATATTTATTCCGCTCATCGGGCCGGTTGTGGGGGTCAGTGGCAACGTAAAAAGACCCGCTATATATGAGATGGCGAGAGAAATGACGCTGCGGGAAGTGCTTGGTATGGCAGGCGGTGTCAACTATGCCGGCTGGCTGCGGCAAATTCAGGTGGAGAGGGTGGAAAATCATCAAAAACGCATTGTGGTTGATTTTAATGTTGCTCCCTCGACTTTGCTCGAGACGGGCGAGCCGGAGAGTGTTGCAAGCCAACCCGCAACCGAGACCATTATTCAGGACGGCGACCTGATAAGAGTGTTTGGTGTGTCGCGCTTGGAATACGGCAAACGAAGCGCATCCGTAGGTGGTGAGGTTTATCGACCCGGTGAGTACCGATTTGTTCCCGGGATGAGATTGAGCGAGTTGCTCGATGCTGCCGGCGGACCTCGAAAGAACGCCTACCTTAAAAACGCGGAACTTACCCGCAAGCACATCAGTCAGACAGGTATGCAGACTGAGAAACTCGATCTTGACCTCGAAAAAGTTCTCGCAAAAGACCCGGTCGAAGATATTGAACTACAGGATTATGACCATTTAATTGTTCGGTCAATACCGGAGCTTGAGTTTGACCGCAATGCCATCATTTCCGGCGAGGTTCGCTTCCCCGGCGTATATCCAATAAGCAGAGGGGAGACATTAAGCTCACTTATCGAACGTGCCGGCGGCTATACTCCAGGAGCATATCTGCCCGGAGCAGTATTTACCCGTGAAAGTGCCAAAGTTGTTCAGCGGCAGCGAATGGATGAACTTATCGACCAGATTGAAGAGTCTATTTTGACCAGCACGGACCGGGCGATAAGCGGTGCGCTGGATGAAGAAACTGTGCAGACCCAGGAGTTGTCTCTCAAGGCAAAAAGGGAGCTGCTGGGTAAACTACGTGCCGCCAGAATTGATGGTCGTGTTGTTGTTAAGCTCGTCCCGCTCGAGCAGTTGAAGGGCTCGTTTTATGACGTTGAGCTGGAGAAGGGTGACAGGTTGTTTATCCCTGAAACACCGGGTGTTATCAACGTCGTGGGAGAGGTATTCAATCCGACGGCCTTGTTATACCAGAAAGGCAGAACCGTTGCTTACTACTTGCGAAGGGTCGGAGGCCCGACTAACGACGCAGACAAAAAACAGATTAGCGTCATAAAAGCGGATGGCTCAGTTGTCAGTATCGCACAGAAAGACCCGGGCAGTGCCTACTGGGATGACCAGTCGCATCAATGGCACTTCGGCGGATTTATGAATATCCGGCTCAATCCCGGCGATACAATTCTCGTGCCGAGAAAAATCGACAAGTTCTTCTGGCTCAAAACCACAAAAGATTTGACCCAGATTTTGTTCCAGGCAGCTTTGGCCACAGGTGTAATATTGGCTTTATAACCGGTTTAGGAAACTTTTGTCATGGATGATACCTCACGCCCAGGCAGTAGCGTTGACAAGACGACTGTGGGCATAACTGGAAGTAATAGTGGCTCATCGCCCCGGCAAAATGCCGACGACGAAATAAATCTCGCTGATTACCTTCACGTCATCTCAAAGCACAGGAGAATGATTTTCTGGATTTGCACTATCGCCGTCATAACAACGGCGATTATAAGTCTCCTCTTGCCCAAAAGCTACGCCGCCACTGCCTCGGTTGTGCCTCCGATTAACGTTCTGCAAAAAGAATCCAGCCTTGCCGGTAGTCTGGGCGGGGTAGGCAGCGATTTACTGCGAAAGGCAATGGACGTTAGCAGCATCACCGATATGTACGTTGGTATCCTGCGCAGCAGAAGTGTCGCCGATGCTCTTATCGAAAGGTTTGATCTGGCGACAGTTTACAGGGTCAAAGGTAGTGTTTCTCGTATCAGGCAGATATTGAGTAACAGGACATCAATTAGGGTCGGCGACGAAGGCATTGTTAAGGTTACGGTCGAGGATAGAGACCCCTGCCGAGCGGCGGTCTTGGCAAACGCATACGTCGAAGAATTGGACAGGCAAAACAAGCGACTATTCGTCGGCCAGGCAGCCAGCAAGAAGTTTTTCCTTGAGAATCGCCTCAAAGAGATTGAGCAGGAACTTAGCCAAATTGACAATCTGCTGAGTAGGGATGCCAAAATCAAGGAAATGCTCTTTGAGCTGCTCACACGGGAATACGAGATTGCGAAAATTGAGGAAGCCAAGAGCATGCCGACGATTCAGGTCCTCGACAAGGCCATTGCTCCTGAACATAAGTTCAAACCAAAAAGAAAACGGATGGTTTTGTTTGCTGGTATGGCGGGTCTGTTTATCTCGGTTCTTGTGGTGTTTGTCCGTGAGCATTTAACGCCTTTGGATGGGATACGAAGTTGATGTACCTTAGCCCGATTTCCTTTCGTTTATCACTAATCTTTACTGTCTGACAAGTTTTGGCTGGTGATAGCGGTGCAACAGAATCGATGGTTGCAGTTGTCCTCGATGGCGCAACCGACGGGGACGGAGTCTTAAAAGATTAACTAAGGGTAATCAATAATGATGGCGGTGCTGTAAGGATAGAATTGCGAACGCATCTTGTAATCCCCCAAAAAACCTGTTTTCGCACTGATAACGCGGTTTTTGGCAGATTATGGAATGGCTTGTAGATAACACTTTGGAAGGTGCGGGTGGGCTAATGGATAGTATGAAAAATATAAAAGTAGTCATTTTGTGCGGCGGTAAAGGCACGAGGATGAAGGAAGAAACGGAGTACCGACCGAAGCCACTTGTTGAAATTGGCGGCAAGCCTGTTATTTGGCATATAATGAAGATTTATGCTCACTATGGTTTTAAGCAATTTATTCTCTGCCTTGGATATAAAGGGAATATGATCAAGGAGTATTTCAGGAATTATGCTGCTTTGAACAACGATTTTACTATCCAATTAAAGAACCACAATGATATTCAGTTCCACAGCAACCATGAAGAAGCTGATTGGCAGGTTACTCTTGTGGATACAGGCGAAGAAGCACAGACCGGGGCTCGAATAAAAAGGGTTGGAAAATATATCAACAGTGACCTGTTTATGGTTACCTACGGAGATGGTGTAGCCAACATAAACATTCAGGAACTGCTTAAGTTCCACAAACAACATAATAAAACAGGAACAATAACGGCGGTACATCCTCCTTCCAGATTCGGTGACCTGGTACTGAAGGACGGCCGGGTAATTGAGTTTAATGAAAAGCCACAGGCAAGGGAAGGATTAATAAGCGGCGGGTTTTTTGTGTTTAATAAAGTTTTTTTGGATTATTTAAAAGATGACGATAGCTGCTTTTTAGAGAAAAAGCCTTTAGAGCAATTGACTTCCGAAGGGAATCTGATGTGCTATGTTCATACCGGCTTTTGGCAATGCGTAGATACTTACAGGGAATTGGAATTATTAAACAAGCTTTGGATACTTCCTGAGCCGCCATGGAAGGTTTGGTAGATATGCGAAGCACTTTCTGGAAAAACAAAAAAGTACTCATTACAGGTTACGAAGGGTTTTTAGGTTCGAATCTTACGAGAACCCTGTTGGATTATGGCGCGAAAATATACGGCTTGGATATTCTAACACATAGAAAATATACAATTTTATCCCAAAAGGAATTCAATAGGGTCAATGTAATCAGAGGAAATGTTGAGAACCTCCCGCTTTTGTCTAAAATCGTCAAAGAAAAAAAAATAGAGTTTATTTTTCATTTGGCGGCAAGGGCAATTGTAGGTGATTGTTTGCGGAAACCAGTGAGAGCTTTTTCCACCAATATCAAAGGAACATGGAATATCCTTGAAGTAGCAAGGAACTGCGGCAGCCAGATAAAATCTGTAATAGTTGCATCGAGTGACAAGGCTTATGGAAGTCACGCTAAGCTGCCATATACAGAAGATACGCCGGCATCGGGTTCGCATCCGTATGATGTTTCAAAAAGCTGTGCTGATTTGATAGCACGCACTTATTATCATACTTATAAATTGCCGGTAGCAGTTACCCGATGCGGCAATATTTATGGTCCTGGCGATTTTAATTTTTCTAGAATTGTGCCTGATGTGATAAGGTCAGCCATAAATAATAGAACCCTGATTATCCGCAGCGACGGCAAGTTTACTCGCGATTATATCTATGTCGATGATGTCGTTTCCGGGTATCTTGGCATTGCAGAAAAAATGCAAAGTTTGAATTTGTCTGGCGAGGCATTTAACTTCAGCAATGAAAAACCGATTTCGGTTTTGGAACTTGTAAAAACCATATATGAAATTGCGGGGAAAAGACCTGATTATAAAATACTCAACCAGGCCAAATATGAGATAAGACATCAGTATCTACGCTCCTCCAAGGCCAAAAAGATAATTGGGTGGAAACCGCAATATGACCTTCAGCAGGGACTTAAAAAAACCATCGAGTGGTATAAAGCATATTGCAATCACGAAGATATCGAAAGTTGCAATAGACCAGAGTCGTAGTCGTGAAGAATATATTCATAAAAGGGCAAAATAATGAACTGCAGATTTTGTAACAGGCAACTTGGGCATCCATTTGTATCTCTTGGTTCATCACCATTGTCAAACTCTTATCTTACTAGGGAAGAATTGTGCAAAACGGAACTATTTTATCCATTGGAAGTTTATGCATGCGAGAACTGCTTTTTAGTGCAATTGCCGGATTTTGAAAAGCCAGAAGGCATCTTTAGCGATTATGCCTATTTCTCTTCCTATTCAGATATCTGGTTAAAACATGCCATGGATTATGTTGATAAAATGATAAATACTTTTGGCGTTAGTAACAAGTCTTATGTTGTTGAAATTGCCAGCAATGATGGATACTTACTACAATATTTCGTGGAAAAGGGAATTTCTGTATTGGGGATTGAACCTGCTCGTAATGTGGCAGAAGTTGCCATAAGCAAGGGAATTCCTACTGATATTACTTTTTTTAATACAGCTTATGCGAAAAAGATGAAAAAAACGGGGAGGTGTGCAGACCTAATAGTAGCCAATAATGTATTAGCTCATAATCCCAATCTTAATGATTTTGTCGAAGGGTTAAAAATAGCATTAAAACGAACCGGAACAATTACTCTGGAATTCCCACATCTGTTGAAACTTATAGAACAGGTCCAGTTTGATACTATTTACCACGAGCATTTTTCATATTTTTCATTCCTGACGGTGGAAAAACTGTTTGCCGCGCATGGGCTTACCCTTTTTAATGTCGAGGAACTCTCTACGCATGGTGGTTCCCTGAGAATTTACGCGAAACACGAGGAAGACGAAACTAAGCCGGTTACTGAAAAAACGCTTTGTCTTAGAAATAGGGAAATTAAAGCTGGTTTCGCTGACATCAATTATTATCTGGCCTTCAGCGAGAAGGTTAAAGCAGTCAAACGAGAAGCTTTAAAGTTCCTGATTCGGGCAAAAGAAGAAAATAAGACTATTGTTGGTTATGGTGCTCCAGCAAAGGGAAATACTTTTTTAAACTATTGTGGTATCCGAACGGATTTTCTGGATTACACAGTCGATAGAAGCCCGCACAAACAAGGTCATTATCTGCCTGGCAGTCGAATACCTATTGTTGCGCCCGATATGATTAGGGAAACCAAACCGGATTATGTTTTCATATTACCGTGGAATATTAAAGAAGAAATTATGGAACAGATGAGTTTCATTAGAGAGTGGGGAGGAAAGTTTGTGATCGCAATTCCCGGGATACAGGTGATATAGGGTGATATTCAAGGAAACAAAACTCAAAGGAGCTTATGTTATAAAGCCGGAGCGTTTAGAGGATGAACGCGGTTTCTTTGCCCGAACTTTTTGTCAGAAGGAGTTTGAAAGGCAGGGTTTAAATCCGCGAATTGTCCAGTGCAGTATCTCCTTTAACAAAAAGAAGGCCACATTACGGGGTATGCATTATCAGGTGGCTCCTTATAAAGAAGCTAAAATTGTCTGTTGTGTTAAAGGGGCGATATACGACGTAATTATCGATCTGCGATCCGATTCTTCTACCTATTGTCAATGGCTCGATGTGGAGTTGAGTGCCGAAAACCGCGAGATGCTCTATGTCCCCGAAGATTTTGCTCATGGCTTTCAGACGCTTGCGGATGATACGGTTGTGTTGTATCAAATATCGGAATTCTATCACCCAGAATCCGCGCATGGGGTTAGATGGGACGATCCGGCGTTCGGAATAAGATGGCCATTGTCTAATTCGGTAATATCTGAAAAAGATATGAATTATAAAAATTTCAGAAGATAAAATATGAAAAAAGTTTTTTTAACAGGTGCCAGTGGTTTTATAGGAAGGCACGCTATCCCATACCTGCTAAAAAGCAATTATGAGGTACATGCTGTTTTTTATCCCAATGACTCCGGTTTGGATGAAGGCGATAATGTATTTTTGCATAAATGTAATCTTTTAAATTCAGAAGAACAAAAACAATTACTTGCTAAAATAAAGCCAACGTACCTGTTACATTTTGCCTGGTACACCACTCATGGGGAATACTGGACATCCTACGAGAACATCCGATGGGTGCAAGCCAGTCTCGGACTCCTGGAGAATTTTGTGGAACAAGGGGGCAAACGTGCTGTATTAGCAGGTACTTGTGCTGAATATGATTGGAATTATGGATACTGTTCTGAGGGAATAACTCCAACCAGACCCCAAACCCTTTATGGTACATGCAAGAATAGTCTTCAGGAAATTTTCTTTCAACTTTCTAAGCAGGCCGGTATAAGTAGTGCTTGGGGAAGGATATTTTTTCTTTATGGTCCCTACGAAGCAAAAAGTCGTCTGGTTCCTTCCATTGTAACTTCACTCTTGCAAGGTCAACCAGTCCGTTGTACGGATGGAAACCAGATTAGAGACTTTCTTCATGTAGAAGATGTAGCTTCATCTTTTGTCATTTTGCTGGAAAGTGATGTACAAGGGCCTATAAACATTGCCTCAGGTCAGCCGGTAGCCCTCAAGACCATTATTTATACTATCGCAGATTTATTAGGTAAAAGGCATTTGGTTAAACTTGGTGTTTTACCAGCTCCAGAGGATGAACCACCTTTTCTTGTAGCTGATGTACGTAAGATTACTCAGCAGGTTGGTTGGAAGCATAAGATAAGTCTTGAGGCAGGTTTAAAAAGCACCGTTGAATGGTGGAGGGAGAATTTAGAAAGGAATAATAAGCTATGAAATTAACGATTGATACTACGGCCAAGGTACTGATTCAGGAAGTAGAAGGGAAATCTCGTACAATTAATTTATATTCAAAAGAAGCATTTGAATTGATTTCCCACCAATGGCTTAAGATCGGATGGAACCAAAAATATTCTTACACATTTACTTGGATGGGACGGCCGATCATTCAGCTTCCTGAAGATATGATTCGCGCTCAGGAAGTTATTTTTCGCGTTAAACCGGATGCCATTATTGAAACAGGTGTTGCTCATGGAGGATCGCTGATTTTTTATGCCAGCCTTTGTAAAATCATGGGCAGAGGAAGGGTTATCGGGGTGGATATCGAAATACGTCCACACAACCGCAGAGCCATTGAAGAACATGAGTTGTATCCATATATTACCCTTATCGAGGGGAGTTCCACAGATCCAAAGATCGTTGGCCAAGTGAAAAAACTGATCAAGCAAGATGAGTCGGTTATGATTTTTCTCGACTCAAATCATAGTAAACAGCATGTGCTTGAGGAATTAAAAGCTTATAGCGATTTGATCACGCCAGGATCATACATCGTTGCCACAGATGGCATCATGAAGAACCTTAACGATGTTCCAAGAGGTAATCCGGAATGGAAATTGGATAACCCTGCAGAAGCAGCAATTGAATTTGTGAAAAAGCGTAATGAGTTTGTGTTGGAACAGCCACCGTGGCCGTTTAACGAAAGCCCTTTGACTGAAAATGTTACCCATTGGCCCTCTGCCTGGTTGAAAAGGTTATGAGCCTCCTTAAGAAAAACATCGCTGCCAATTTTAGCGGTAAGGCATGGATTGCCTTGATGTCGTTGGTTTTTGTGCCCCTGTATATCAAGTTTATGGGCATCGAGTCTTATGGACTTGTCGGCATTTTTGTGTCCCTACAAATCCTTGTCGGTTTGCTTGACATGGGCCTTACCACTATCTTGAACCGGGAGTTAGCAAGGCTTTCGGTGGTTCCGAACATGGCTGGAGAGATACGGAACTTTGTCCGCACACTGGAAGTAATTTATTGGGGTATGGCGATCGCTATCGGTATTGCTGTGGTCTGGCTTTCAGGGCCTATTGCCTATTACTGGGTAAAGGCGGATAATCTTTCCCCTTCAACAGTATACCATGCGATAATGATAATGGGCGGCGTAATGGCCTTTCAATGGCCGCTCGGCTTTTATTCGGGCGGCTTGATGGGCCTTCAGAAGCAGGTGCTGCTGAATGCCATTAATATCAGTGCCGCTACTTTGCGCGGCCTCGGTGCTGCCCTTATCCTCTGGAAGATTTCCCCTACAATACAGGCATTTTTCACATGGCAGATTTTCGCAAGTATACTCCACACTTCCACGACAGCTGTTTTTTTTTGGCATAGTATACCAAAAAGCGGTCATCGTTCTCATTTTCAGAAAGAATCACTGTTTCGTGTCTGGCGTTTTGCCGCTGGGATGACCGGTATTTCTGTTACGGGCATTATTCTCACACAGACAGACAAGATTGTCTTGAGTAAGATGTTGTCCCTTCGAATGTTTGGGTACTACACCCTCGCCACAGTTGTGGCAAGCGGGCTTTGTGGTTTTATTGGGCCTATATTCTCTGCTGTGTTTCCACGGTTTTCTCAGCTGGTAAGCCTGAATGATCAAAAGGGCTTAACGGATTTGTACCACAAAAGCTGTCAGCTTATGTCAGTAATGATCCTGCCTGCTGCGATAGTAGTTTCACTTTTTTCTTCAGAAGTATTACTTCTCTGGGTAGGTGATCCTGTAACAGTTGCAAACACGCATAGCATAGTTAGCATCCTGATTATAGGGACCTCCCTTAACGGATTGATGGGCATTCCCTATGCCCTCCAATTAGCCCATGCATGGACAAAACTTACATTATATACAAATATAATCGCATCCATTGTGCTTGTTCCGATGATTTACTTTCTTGCCATCCACTATGGCGTAATCGGAGCGGCAAGCGCATGGGTTATCCTCAATGCCGGTTATGTATTAATTTGCATTCAAATCATGCATTCACGCCTGCTTAGAGGGGAGCAATGGCGATGGTATTGTAATGATGTTGGAGTTCCATTGTTGGCTGCTCTTTCGGTAGCCCTGTTATGGTGGCTGTTTACACCAGGTGAAATGTCGAAACTGACTATGCTTATTTATCTTGCTTGCATTTCAACCACAACCCTGCTTGCATCGGTCACTGCAACCCCGGTTACACGCCGCTGGCTTGCCCAAAGAATCAGAATATTAAGATTATGTTATGGGGAATCAAATGGGGGAAAATAATAAAATGATGAGCCAATTGCAAAATTCAAAAATCAGGATTGGTCTTGAAAATAGATGAAGAAAGTGCTATTCTCCATCTGAACAAACAAAAAAAGGGTAATAAATGAGCCCAGTCATTAATAATAATATCCCGAAAGTCAGCATCGGAATATCTGACTATAACAAAAAACCATTGATTTCTGTGATTATTCCAACGCGGGAGCGAGCCGAGACTCTATTTTTTGCTATACAGACGGCGTTGGATCAGACTAATAATGACTATGAGGTTATTGTCAGTGATAATTTTAGTCAAGATAATACCAAGGAAGTAGTTCGCAATTTCAGCGACTCGCGATTAATATATTTTAATACAGGTCAGCGTTTATCTATGTGCGACAACTGGGATTTTGCCCTAGAAAAGGCAAGGGGAGAGTATGTGATTTTTATTGGCGATGATGATGGTATCATGCCCGGCGCGATAGATAAATTACAGGTTACTATTCAGAGCAAACCCAGTTTAGTATATTGTTGGCCTAGACCTACCTATGTTTGGCCCACAAACGGTCAGAGGGCTTCCGTTTCCTATTTGCCCTCTAACGCTTATCCATCTGAGATTAACTTGAAAAAGTTAGCTAGATTCGTAGTTAAAATGGGCGGAGCTAGGTTCACTTTTTTACCTTCCGTGTATCATGGTGCGGTTGCGAGAAGCATTTTAGATATGATACGAAAGCAGACCGGACGGGTATTTCATTCTACTCAGCCAGATATTTTCACAGCTCTTGCTATACCAGCTTTCGCTGATACAGCGATTAATGTAGGTTATGTCGTTACGGTGGCGGGACAATCACCAAAATCAAATAGTGCAATAGCAGCATACGGTAGGGATGGTATAGGTATAGCAAATGTAGAAAAGTTTGTCCAAGAGTATGAAAATTATAAGATTCATCCATCTTTATTCCCTGGAATAAATGTAAGGGCCAATTTGCTGTGGGATAGTATATTAATTGCGATGGATAAGTTTCCACAATTCTATAACGGACTACAGTTCAACTATAATGCTATGTGGGCATATACACTTCGTCTGGCAAAATTTGATAAATGGTATATCAGCATGAAAGAAATCCTTCAGAAGAGAAGCCAAATACGTTATTATCATTCTTTTAGCATTCTACGGTTTCTAACATATCGTGTGCTACAAGAATTTGCTGCGTTTTATCGTAGTTTGTTGAAAAATAATATGAAGCTTGGGCCTTTCTTTAAAAGTGTACCAGATAATATTAGTGAATTTATTAAACAACTTGCCGATTATCAAAAAACATTATGAGAAAGCACTGCTGGCCGGAACGCTAGTGGCCTGTCGCAAGATAAATGATAAATGTCATTCTGAGCGAAGCGAAGAATCTCGCTTTCAAATGCCAGATGTTTCGCCCCTGTGCTTTCTTGCTTGTCTCTGCGTCTCTCGACGCAAGTCGAGGCAGCAGGCGAAAGCAAGAACAGGGGCTCAACATGACAACTGCTCAAGTAATCTGTGACAGACTACTAGATTCCGCATCAAGTGCGGAATGACAACTCCTCAAATCACACGCGACAGAGCACTAGTTGAATAATAACGGTTGATGTAATAAAATCCATGAGAGGAAGCCAATTTACTTAGGGTTATGCAAATCTCTTACTATCCACTATCGCTTTATATCTTTGTCCTTTTTCTCTCCATGCTAATTCTGAGACGTAAAGGAATGATTAAAACACATATCTTCATACTATACTTTTTGGCATGGTTGTTCCCATATACTGTTCACGCGGCACTTGCGGTTCCAGGATGGTATTCAGCTCTGGACCTTTTGGGCGCCGATGGACTCTTCTATATGGCAAGTGTTTTCTTTCTATGTGTTCTATGTACTGTTCTTGTGTATAGAGTTTCGTTTGGCATCTTCACTTCAAAAGCTCGTTTAATAATATTAAAAACAAATGATGAGAGATGGGTTGACTACACTGTACGTTGGTCACATGTCATCAAGAAACACGCATTTACGGTAGCGACTTTGTTATTTATTATCATGATAATTGCGAGAAGTACCTATCATGGGGTTGTCAGTGATTCAATTCAACAAAGACTTGAATCCCGTGGTTGGTCTTCTGTGCCGTTCCTATTAAGTCAGGGTGTTTTCTTTATATTTTTGATTTTCCTTGAATGTGAGGGTAACACTTGGAGAACATGGTATCTTTTTCTCATCCAGGCCGTTTATGGATTGTCCAGTGGTAGCAAAGGTGGCGCTTTGATGTTGATTGTTAATACAGTTGCTTGGTTATTAATTAGAAAGAAGATACGCTTTAAGCTTCGGTATCTTGTGTTTTTTGCGCTTATAATTGTACCAAATATTGTCATTGGAACCTACTTCAGAAACCTGTTTGTGATGGGTGATAGTGTGGGGTCAGGAGAAGCGATATCCTTCCCAACAATCACACAAAGCATGGCTGGAGCTGTTGCTAGATTCAGTGGAATGGAAATATGCCAGGTCATGATTGCTAACCCTGACGCTTATGCTGAGTATATTCCGAAATATTGGCGTTATATTCTGCTTAGTATGATGCCCGGGGCCCTTTATCCCGAAAAACCCATCACTCCCAATCTCCTTATAGGGTCGAGTCTTGGATGTCCCGGTGTGGCTAGTATATCCACAAGTTGGCTGGGAGGTATACTGCTATTTTTTGGACCATTGGGGCTTTTTCTGGCACCAGCTCTAGTCGGGGTCACTTTGGCCTGGTTCTCAAAGCAATTTGTACATACTGATTCGCGGCCTTCTCTAAAATATCCGATCGCTTTTTCGATCGGTTGGGCGTGGTTGGTAATCGTGGTTGAAGGGGCGTACCATTGGTGTTTGCTAAGAATTATTAGTTTGCTGTTGATCATGTTGTTTGTCTATATATACGCACTTGTGCTAAACGGCAGGCTGGGAATTCCTCCAAGATTGAGGCTGCTGACCAAAGTCACCAGATCTCAACGTCGAGGTGTATCCCCGTGAGCATTTTTTGCCTACATAAGGATTGCCGATGATGCCATTTTTCAAAAGGACGCAAGAACCAACATTAAGAAATGTATTAATTATTTCCTTACAAGGAATAGGCAATACCTTAATGACTATATTGGTAGCTAAGATACGTACATAAGCGGAAAGTGCTAAATAATTTGCATAAAATCTTAATCGTTCATACTTGGGGCATAGGTGACTGGTTATTCTTTACGCCTGTAATTAAAGCATTAAAGGATAAATGGCCCGATGTAAATATCGATGTTGTACTTGGAACGCCAAACACACGCAATATCGTCAAACTTTATCCAGAAGTGCACATCCGGGCAGTGACAGACGTACGTAAGGGACCGTGGGGTATACTTAAAGCTGTTTTGAAAACGTGGCATAAAAAGTACGATGCTCTTATCTTTACTGCGGGTGTTGATAGTCGCAAGGCTGACAAATTAGCTTCTCTAATAAGGGCGAGGAAGAAAATAGCTCTGCAAACAAGACAACACAAATCACGGTTTCTGAGCGATGTTACCCAATACGATCCAAGTATTCACAGAGTAGAAAATAATCTTAAAATTGTCGATATGCTTCAAATTAAAAGGCCAAACCAGCATTGCCCGTTTTTGCCGTTTTGCACATCGGAAAAGAGTATGCCAAATTCTATTTTGCTACATCCAGGATCAGAGGCTCGCAATGCTTTTAAAAGATGGCCTATACAGCGATTTGTATGTTTATCCGAAAAACTTTTACGGGAGGACTGGTCAGTGTCAGTTGTGCTGGGGCCAGCTGAGATTGAATTGGCTAGAGCATTTTCATCTCTCCAAAAGAACGATAGATTTGAAATTTACCAGCATATGACTTTGCAAGAAGTGTTACATATTGTTTGCAGACATCAAATTCTTCTTAATAACGATACAAGCCTTGGTCATTTTGCCGCCGCTCTCGGTAAGCGAGTTATTACTATTTTTGGTCCCGGAGACCCTGTGCAAGTTAGACCTTACAGCACAAATTGCATAGCTCTAAGGACCACTAAAGATATGAAGTGTATGCCATGTATGCGTTCTGGTGGCCAATATGGTTGCTCAGAAGCACTGTGTGTAGCTGATATCCAAGAAGGCAGTGTGATGGAAGTGCTATTGGAGAGGTCAATATCTGGAGGGGACGTGGAAATCTTAAAATATAATTCTTAGTACTTGAGTTGTAATGGCAAATTTTAAGGAGCTTGTATGCAAAAACATGCAAAAGATTGTTTGACATTTACAACAGTGATAGTTCCATGTCGTGACGAGCAACATTTCATTGCGAATTGTCTTGATTCGATTATTGTTCAGGATTATCCAAAGGATAAACTTGAGATATTGGTTGTCGATGGAGTTAGTAACGATAAAACGAAAGAAATTATATCAGAGTATGCCCAAAAATATTCGTTTATAAAATTATTGAATAATGTGAAAAAGACGGTTCCTGCTGCTTTGAACATAGGAATCAAAGCAGCGAAGGGAGACATAATTATGCGGATAGATGCTCATTGTACTTACAATCAGGATTATATTTCAAAGTGTGTTGGATACCTTCAGCGACATGATGGTGTAGATAATGTCGGGGGGATTTGTATCACTTTGCCAGGAAATAACGCCCTATTAGCTCAATCTATCGCCTCGGCTCTTTCCCATCCTTTTGGTGTTGGTAATTCATATTTTAGAATAGGTTCAAAGAAAGAGAGATATGTGGACACCGTACCTTTTGGATGTTACAAAAGTGAAGTTTTTTTGAAAATTGGACTTTTTGATGAAGACTTGATAAGGACACAAGATTCTGAGTTTAATGCAAGATTGTTGAAAAACGGGGGCACGATTTTGTTAGTACCAGAGATCATTTCCTATTACTACGCAAGGGAATCTCTATACGCACTTTGGAAAATGCAATTACAATATGGTTATTTTAAGCCATTAGCAGCAAAAAAAATAGGGAGGATTTTTGCCCTAAGGCAGGTAATTCCCCCTTTGTTTGTTGGCAGTCTAATTATTTCGCTTGCATTTTCCCCATTTTTCAAACTTTCTTTATGGTACTTTATTTTTGTATTGTCATTTTATACATTTGTAAATATGGTTGTATCTTTGAAAATTGCTTTGAGGAAAAATTTGCGTTCCTTTTTTGCATTACCATTTGTCTTTTATGTTATACATTTTGGTTGGGGTATCGGCTGCTTAAAAGGCATATGGGATTTTGTTATTTTCGAAAAAGACAAGAAGAAGAAAATTGGAGACCTATCCCCTACAAGGGGAAGATGTTCTGAGGAAATTCTATGATTGTTCAAATTGTCTCGTTTATAGTCAATATATTTCTACTAAACCTCGGTTTTCTTTTTTCTTTCCTTATCAGGTACGGCATCCCATTTCCTGAGAATAATTTTCTACCTTATAAAAACAGCTTTGTGTTTTTGACGCTGATATACCTGTCAGCGTTGGCTGTTTTTGGAGTATATAAAAGCAGATTCAAATCCTCATGGGAACTATTCAAGAGAGTTTTTGATGGACTGTTCTTCAGGATGTGCTTAAATCCGAATAGCTGACACAGCAGCACCAGAGTTCCCACTGTTTTAGGGCCGATACATCTGGCTGGGGCAAAGAAAAATGATGTAGTTTCAGTCAGGTTTTGACCGATATACACGAATATGAGGGGTAGTTGTCACTGTGACGCATAAATATAGTTGAGGGGTTGTTATGGGGGTGCGTTATGGAGCAAGAGGTTTATCTAAAGCAGGATGTGGGTAAAGGTCGTTCAAGTATAACAGTAGTTGGTGCCAAATCAGCCGGGTTTCACTTGTCGTCTTCAGCTTTACTTGAACAACCGCTCGAAAGCGACGTGGCTGCAGCGCCGCCGGCTGACATTCTGCCTGTTAGTCTGCCTTCGGCTTCCGCTCTGGCAGAGGGTTTCATCAGAGGTTTCGATTTGGGGAGTTCTATTTTTATACTTTTACTTTTGGCGTTGCCTATGCTTTTGAGCGCCTTGCTAATAAAACTTACTTCTGACGGGTCTATCTTCTATAAGCAGCGAAGGGTCGGTAAAAACGGGAAAATTTTCGTGCTGTACAAATTCAGAACAATGATAAAGAATGCTGAAAAGCATACTGGGCCCGTCTGGGCCGTCATGGATGACGACCGCGTTACGCGGTTGGGCAGGTTCCTGAGGCGCACGCGACTTGACGAGCTGCCTCAGTTGTTCAATGTTCTGCGAGGAGATATGAGTCTGGTTGGACCTCGGCCAGAGCGGCCTTACTTTGTCAGGCGACACAGGGACTTGCAGGGTGTCCGACTCACTGTCAAGCCGGGAATTACAGGTCTTGCTCAGATTAGAGCACTATATGACCTTAGGCCCGAGCACAAGCTAAAATACGATTACCTCTATATCCAGAAAAGGTCCTTCATCCTGAACGCATATATCATCCTTAAGACTGTTCCTGTGGTTTTACTTAGAAAAGGATGGTAACGGACCGCTGCCCTCTCACGTTTTCACTCCTTTTAATCCCGTTGTTTCCCACTCCTTTGGGCCACACGGCATTTCTCTATTGCTTAATCTCTTTCTCTTTTCTAATATACGTTTCTACCGGGTCGGCTTGATTGGGCTTTGACCTTTTGATTTTTGCTCAAGGAGCGTAGTAGCCATGAAAAAGGCCTTAGTCACGGGTATTACAGGGCAGGATGGCTCATATTTGGCCGAATTGCTGCTGGGAAAGGGATACGAGGTCTGGGGTATAATCCGCAGGAGCTCGTCGTTTCACACTGGCAGAATCGACCATTTGTATAAAGACCCTCACGAAAAATCCCGACTGCGGCTTCTTTACGGCGACCTCACCGATGGCGGCAACCTCTCCGCAATCGTCAATGAAATCCAGCCCGATGAAATCTATAATCTCGCCGCACAAAGCCATGTCAAGGTAAGCTTCGATATGCCCATCTATACCGTCAATACGGATGCACTCGGCACGTTGCGTCTGCTGGAAGCCCTGCGAGGAATGAAACGACCCGCAAAATTCTACCAGGCCTCCAGCAGCGAAATGTACGGCAAGGTTATCGAAACTCCGCAGAATGAGAAAACTCCCTTCTACCCACGAAGCCCCTATGCCTGCGCAAAGGCCTACAGCTTCTGGCAAACTGTAAACTATCGTGAAGCATACGAGTTTTTTGCCTGCAACGGTATTTTATTCAATCACGAGTCCCCCCGGCGAGGTGAGACATTCGTTACCCGCAAAATCACCCGCGCAGCTACGAGAATAAAACTCGGCCTTCAGAATAAACTCTATCTCGGAAACCTCGACGCCAGACGAGACTGGGGATATGCCGGTGATTACGTCGAGGCAATGTGGCTTATCCTCCAGCAGGAAAAAAGTGACGATTACGTGATAGCAACCGGCGAAAGTCACTCCGTCCGTGAGTTCCTCGACGAAGTCTTCGGCTATATTGGCCTCGATTGGCACGAGTATGTCGAAGTTGACCCTAAGTATTTCAGGCCTTCGGAAGTCGATTTCCTACAGGGTGACCCTGCCAAAGCCGAAAGAGTCCTCGGCTGGAAACCAAAGGTCACCTTCAGGAAGTTGGCAAAACTAATTACCGATGCCGATATGAAACTTGCTGAACAGGAAAAAATGCTCGCCGAACACGAGCAGAAAAAATGACCGACTTTTTCAAAGACAGACGAATCGTAGTTACAGGAGGAGCCGGTTTCCTCGGCTCATACGTCATAAAAGGCCTGCAGAAACGCGGCTGTAAAAACATCCTCATACCCAGAATCGAGGACTATAACTTTGTTAATCTCCCCGATATCGAAAGAATGTACGATGATATGACCCCCGATGTCGTGGTTCACCTCGCGGCCGTCGTAGGGGGTATCGGCGCTAATCGGCGACATCCCGGCAAATTCCTTTACGAAAACCTGATGATGGGCGTTCAGCTTATCGAGCAGGCACGTTTGCATGGTATCGAAAAATTCGTCGCCATAGGGACTGTTTGTTCGTATCCAAAGTTCACCGAGGTCCCCTTTAAGGAAGACGACCTTTGGAACGGTTATCCCGAAGAGACAAATGCGCCCTACGGTTTGGCGAAAAAAATGCTTCTTGCCCAGTCGCAGGCCTACCGTGCTGAGTATGGCCTAAATTGCATATTTCTTGTACCCGTCAATCTCTATGGCCCGCGGGACAACTTCGACCCCGAAAGCAGTCACGTTATCCCCGCCCTGATAAAAAAGTGTATCGATGCCATCGATGAAGGAGCGGAGTTTATCACCTGCTGGGGGACTGGCAAGGCCTCGCGAGAGTTTATTTATGCCGGTGACGCCGCCGAAGGCATTCTTCTCGCTACTGAACATTACAACGGCCCCGAGCCGGTCAATATCGGGGCCGGCTTTGAAATCACGATAAAGGACCTCACCGAAAAAATCGCCAAGCTCATCGGCTTCAAAGGCGAAATTCGCTGGGACCCCTCCAAACCGGATGGGCAGCCACGTCGCCGGCTCGATGTATCAAGAGCAAAAAAGCTCTTCGGCTTCAAGGCAAAAATGCCTTTCGACAAAGGCCTGAAAGAGACCATCGAATGGTACCGGCAGCAAAAAAGTAACCCTCATTGACCACTCGGCGTTTTTCCAATACGTTTTTTTCCCGTTTTTTTTAGACGCTATCTTGCCAAGAGCAGTGTAAGGGTCATATAGATGGCGACACTGATGGAATCGTTTGCGGTTGTGACCAGCGGGCCGGAACTTATCGCGGGGTCTATGCCGGTGCGACGGAAAACAAAAGGCAGAATCAGCCCGAGTGTCGTTGCCACCATTATCGCGGAGAACATTCCTATACCGAAGGCGAATACAAAGTTCAGGTGCTCGCTAATCGCCGACGCTCCCTCTAGTCCAAGCACTACTGGCAAGAGCGCGCGTATAATCGCTCCAATGACCCCGCAGGCCGCAGCTACAACAAGCGCAATTCGTATTTCTCTGGTAAATACCGTCGCAAGCTTCAACGCCGCCAGATGTCCCGTGGCCAGGCCCGATACTACAATCGTAGATGTCTGCAGGCCCGCGTTGCCGCTTATGGCCGCTATCATTGGTACAAACGCCACTGCTGCGACATAAATGATGGGATTTAGGTTTTTGAAATACATCATAACCAATGCCGTAACCGCCGTCCCAAGCATACACGGCAGCAGCCATGTCATCCTCACGCGCGCCGCGTGAACGGCCGAAAACGATTCAAGTTCATCCGCGTCCGTCCCCGCCATCACGTACATATCTTCTGCCGCTTCTTCCTCGGCAACCTCAATTATACGGTCTGCAGTGATTCTGCCGACTAATCGATGGTTCCTGTCCAGCACCGGCACCACAATCAAATCGTTCTTGCTGAATACGTTCCGAACCACCTCCTGGTCATCCTGGACCGATACGAATATGGCGTCGGGGTCGAGCAGGTCTGACATTATAGCGTGTTCCGGTGACGTAAGAAGATGGCGTATCCTGACGTCACCTAAAAAGTGACCGTGCTTGTCCACTACATAGACTGAATAGAAATCCTCGTCTATCTCTGCCGCTCGTATCCGGTTTGTCGCCTCCGCCACCGTGGCGTCCTCCGGCACGCTTATCAGCACCGGATCCATGAGACCACCTGCTGAGTCCTCCGAGTAGCTCATCAGCTTCTTAATCTTCACGCTTTCGGTGGGGGGGATGCCTCGCAGAACCTTTTCACGCAGTTGTTCCGAAAGTTCCGCCAGAAGGTCCGCAGCGTCGTCCAAGTCAAGCTCTGAAATGATTACTACAAGCTCGTTTTCGTTGAGCAGGTCGAAAATCTCATCCCGGGTTGCCTCATCGACTTTCTCAAGAACTTCTGCAGCAATGGGTTTTTCGAGCACGTCAAAGACCGCACGTCTCTGCTCGTTATCGAGAAGCCGAACCACTTCTGCCGTATCGCTGGCACGCTGTTCATTGACCAGCCGGCCCGCTGCTGTAGTATCGCCTGCCTCAAGAAGCGATATTGCCTGTTTTAGAAGTTGTTTCTGTCCTCTGCCCAATGCCGGTCTCCGCTAATTAAACACTCGTTGCAGTTTCCCTGCCAAGATAATCCAATTTGCCCGTTTAGGCAATTGTTTTCGGGCGTATTTGCTCTATGCAAAATACTCGAAAATATCGAAACCAGCTCTCGATTGATGACGATAAATCCAACAGGGCTTCGGGTGAAATACTCTTGTCTTTGCGTCTGTTTTTTTGTATAATAAATGATTCATTGGCTGACGCCTGTTAGTTGGCCTGGGTAAACGTTTTTTAAGGAAACCGGCGGTGAGAGCCCTTTTCTTGAGTTCTGTGGTTGTTCTCGTGGCAACCAGTCTTTATGCGGCCGTGCCTGAACCGGCCATCGTCCCCGCACCCGGCGACTGGACGCTTGAAGTCCGATTCGAACATCCTCAGCAGATTATCCTGCCCGGCACCCACCAGCGATACTGGTATATGATATTGACCTTGACTAATCGTTCGGGAGTTGATGTCGATTTTTACCCCACCTGCGTGCTGATGACAGACACACTTCAGCTTGTCCCGGCAATAAAAGGCGTATCCGCTGTCTTGTTTGAAAAAATAAAGATTCGTCACCAGGGCAGATACCCGTTCCTCCAGCTTGTGGAAAACGTGAGTGATAAGATACTTCAAGGCGAAGACAACACCGTTGACATAGTGGTTATATGGCCTGATTTTGACCCAAACGCCAGGGGCTTCGATATTTTCATTTGTGGGCTTAGCAACGAAACCGCCGTTGTTTACAATCCTGTCCAAACCGATGCCGACGGCGACCCCGTTAAGGTTTACCTTCGCAAAACACTCCGGCTGGGATACAAGCTTTCTGGCGACCCCGCATTCCGCTCCGATCAGAAGCTTACCTTCGAAGGTAAAAGCTGGGTAATGCGTTAGTTCGCTGTTTAGTTCCGCAGCTTAATTTTTATCCGCGAGACGCCCTTTGCATCAAATCGTGCACCCAGTCCTCGAAAAATACCGGATACATATTTAACTTCTCGCTGGCTAATTGCAGCCCGTTTTTGGATAAAAGCCCGCGCAATCGGTCCTCCTGGCCGGGAAATTGCTCTGAGATTCTCTTAATATATAACGCAGCTAATATCTTAACCCGTTGTTTCTTGACTGTCTCGTTTTGCCCGGCTGCACGGAAGTAACGCCTCACCGAATCCACCGTCACACCCTCCTCGGGGAAATATGATTCCAGGCGTTGTGGAAGCTTTGTCGGCAGCACAAAATCGTCATCCATAAAGGAGTCAATTTCTTCCGGCTCATAATGGATGAACGGGTCATAGAAATACACCGCCGCGTTATAGTCCACCCGATGGCTCGCGAGATGAGGCACAAAAACGTCTATCGACTTTCCCGGTGCGAACAGGTTCAGGGGACCGTCGCCAATCAGAATCGTAAAGCAGAACCTGTTGAGGTCCTTGCGGTTGTACCCGATAATTTTGTTGTATGCCTGCTGTAGCTTTGGCAAAGTGGCCTTGCGCACGTCCATTATCAAAAGCCGGGCTGAAGTTGTCTCGCCCGCCATTCCGTCGATTTCCTCGACGCGCTGCTGCCACTTCGTCTCTTTCGGCACCTCCAAGTCATAGAATTTCATCCTGCTGTCGCTGTATATCCGTTCGTAGACATCTTCCGCCAGGGCCTTATCCAGTGTCAGGATATGAATCCTCGGATTTCGTTGGTGGTAACTTAATACGTCGTATTCTTCGTTCATTTTGTCAGGATAAGTCTTACCTCGCCCCTAAAACTCGTCGGTTGCCGGCAAACCGGCCCGATACTGTTATCATACTGAATTTGTCCCCGGATTGCAAGCCATTTGCTGCCCTTACGCCCCCAACTGGCACAACCCGCCGCTGGCGCACAATTGCATTTGACGCAGCCGGTTCTTTTCGATAGTCTTGATTTATGCTTTAATACCCCTCGTAGGGAAAGCGTTTTTTAAGGAGAATGGCATGACCTCCGCCAAGTTAACCCTGGTAAATGGACTTTTGGTTCTTATCTTTTTTGGGTTGTGTCGGGTCGAGGCCCAGACCCCGGCCGACACGAATAGAAAGGAGGAAACGATGGCTGTAAAATTGCAGTGGCTTGGCCACGCCAGCTTCAGAATATCTGACGCCAATACGGTCGTTTATATTGACCCCTGGAAGTTAAAATCAACTCCGCACGATGCAACGCTTGTGCTCGTCAGCCACGGTCACTATGACCATTACTCGGCGGATGATATCGATAAGGTCTCGACGCCGCAGACAAAACTGATTGCCTCGCCAGATGTCGTAAGCAAAGCCGGAAAAGGCGACATCCTCAAGCCCGGCGAGACAATTGATGTATGCGGCATCAAATTGACCGGCGTAGCCGCCTATAATCCCGCGAAGCAGTTTCATCAGAAATCAAACGGCTGGCTGGGCTTCATTGTCGAAATCTCCGGAAAGCGAATCTATTACGCTGGTGATACGGACCTGATTGATGAAATGAAGGCCCTTAAGGATATAGACCTGGCCCTGCTGCCGGTTGGCGGCACGTACACTATGAATTCCACAGAAGCCGCCGAGGCGACAAAGATATTCAACCCAAAACAAGCCGTCCCTTATCACTGGGGCGATATCGTAGGTAGTAAATCCGATGCCGATGACTTCGCCAAAAAAGCCGCCTGTCCAGTCAAAGTCCTCGAACTGGGCCAGGTGCTTGAACTGTGACTGACATTCGAATCTCTACCCGGTTTTAGGATATTCATATTCCGGCCGGATGTTTTTCTCCCGGACGAACATCCTGGCGGCCGTATTATATCTGGTTCGCTAAGGGCAACCCTGATTTTAAGATGCCAAATGCCTTATATTACCCTCACGCCGCCCGCCAATCGTGTATAATCACCTATACCGGATAACCGAGAGTGATTTTGCTCTCAAACACAAACAAACCCGGTGCAGTAAACGTATAATTTATAGACGGCTGGGGGAAAAATCGGATTGTGCCGTTAAAAAGGTTGGGGCTGCCTTTTACCAAACCTCCTATTAGCTAAAGGCAGCCCGTTATTATTTCTATTATCCGTCAATCTGATATTTTTTCAGGTCTTAGTCGTTCCTCGCTTTTCAGCGTTTTGCTTAAGTTCGTGGACTCGCTTGCACCGCGGACACATAACCGTTTTGCCCTTATAGTTCGGCGGAATCTTCAGCGTCAGACCGCAAAGGCATGTTAAAAAGACAAATCCGTTTACTTTCCTCATAATATCGCCGACCTGCCTGAGTTGTTTCTCAAGCCGCTTGTCTTTCACTTTCGCGCTCGCCTCTCGAAGCGCAAGGTTTTCTTTCGTAAGTGCCGATGCAGGCAGAATCGTCTTGCTTTTGGTGATGTTTACGTAGGCATCGGAATAATCCTTCAGCGAAGCTCCGTGTGACATACCCCTGAGAATCCTTATCCGTTCTGATATCGGCGGATGAGTGCTCGTAAGGTCCGAGAGTTTAAGCTGTCCTTTTCTTTTGAATGGGTTGACGATGAACATAGGCGCGTTTACCTGATTGGCCGTTGCAAGCTGGGGCGAGCGGTCGCCCGCAATCTTTTCAAGTGCCCTGGCAAGACCTTCCGGGTAGCGAGTCAGTCGAGCCGCACCCGCGTCGGCTAAGTATTCACGCTTCCTCGACAACGCAAAATAAAGCAACTGCGTCATAATCGGTGCTAAAATCGCCGCCAATATGGCGACCACTATTATCAATGCCGCTGCACCTCCTCCACCCTTTCCCCCTGATGAATACCTCCTCCGGGAACCTCGCATTGAGCTGTAGAACATACTCCGCAAAAAAAGCTGTGATAGAAGTGCTACCGTTCCCAGCATAACACCCGCCAGCGTTACAAAAAGAATATCTCGATGCAGTATGTGGCTCATCTCGTGCGCCACTACACCTTGCATCTCGTCGCGGTTGAGCTTGGCCAGCAGGCCTGCCGTCACAGCTATCGATGCGGTTTCGGGGCTTCGACCGGTTGCGAACGCGTTCGGTGCCGGGTCATTAATGATATATACCTTCGGCATCGGCACGCCGGCCGCGATTGACATTTCCTCGACCACATTGAAAAGCTGTGGATGCACATCGTGCGTTACCCGCCTGGCGTTGCTTGCCTTGAGAAAAATCTCATCACCTGCGGCAAAACTGGCCACTGTAAGCACCAGCCATAACGTTACGGCGATAATCAGCCCCAAAATCACACCATCCGGCCCGGCAATCGCCATCCCGATTACTATCCCCAGCGCAACCAGACAACAGGCCATCGTTGCCATCAACAGCACCGAGTTTCTCTTATTGACCCTGATTAGTTCCCACATCGCTTCGCGTTCTTGTTCAATGTTTAGCCCCCTAATTTATTCGGGGGTTGTTAGAACTAAAAACTGACCTTCGGCACTTCACGTTCGCCTGCTTCTGAAATCTCGAAGAACTCCCGCTTGCCGAAGCTGAACATCCCCGCCACGATATTCGACGGGAACATCTGAATCTTGTTGTTGAAAAACAGCACTTGGTCGTTATACGCCTGTCTTGAAAAGGCAATCTTGTTCTCCGTGCTCGACAGTTCCTCCTGCACGGCTAGGAAGTTCTGGTTTGCCTTAAGTTCCGGGTAGTTTTCGACCACGAGCAGAAACTTGCTCAGCGCCTCGCCAAGAGCCCCTTCCGCTTTTGCCGCCTCAGCGACTGAGTGAGCACCCATTGCCTTGGCACGCGCCTCTGTTACTGCCTCAAACGTTCCCCGCTCGTGCTTCATATAACCCTTTGCTGTCTCGACAAGGTTCGGAATCAGGTCGTGCCGCCGTTTTAACTGCACGTCAATCTGCGACCACGCGTTATTAACCTGATTGCGCAGCCGAACCAGCGCGTTGTAAACGCCGATGATAAAAAGAATCAGCAAAAACAGGACCACGATGATAACTACAACAACGGTAATAGCTGCACCCATAAGTTTTCTCCTTAAATATTGAAGGTTTATTATTCTTTATTTACCTTGCTCGCCGAACATATCCGCCAGCAGTTGCTTTATCTTGTTGTCCTCATCGAGCCTGGCCCTGTCGATAATATCACCCAGTTCTCCCCTGTCGAACCACAGCCCATCTCCCTTGATGCACCTGTCTATAAGCAGCATTGGCCTCTCCTCGCCTACGGCGACCTTCTCCATCTTCTTGTCGCATATCGGGCACTTTCTCTGCTGCTCGCCTGTTTCTGGCACCTTGTTGAACGAGCTTATCAGCCGGCTTGCTCTTTGTGCGTTGCCGAAAAGTATTTCGAGTTCCCCTGCGTCGAGCCATACCCCGTTACACTTGGTGCAGTAGTCAATCTCCACCTCCGATAGTTCCAGAGCTATCATTGCATTCTTACAGACCGGACAATCCATAATACTGCCTTCCTCTAAAGCCGGACTACCAAATCTTATCGTCTTCAACCCTGATGGTCAAGCGGCTCCGCTGCCGTCTTCGGCGGAATATTTGCTCTTGACGGTTTTTCCGACAGCCGGTAGCGTATAGTCATATTGACCTGTCACTTGAAGGGTTTCGGCTATGGTAGTTGACTGCCACACGCATATAAGCTGCATCGGTATGGAAAACCTCGAAGTCTCAGAGCATCTCGAGGCCGCTGAGGTTGTTGATAAGTGCATCGTGCTGGCTTCTGCGCAGGACTCGGTTGAGAAGGTCAATGTACGGTTAAGCGAATACGTCACCAAATACCCGCAGAAAATGGTGGGTTTTGCCGTGGTCGACCCGCTGGCAGGTGCTGTGACCATAAAAACCCTGAAGGCGGTCACCGTGAAAATGGGCTTGAAAGGCATCGTCTTGTACTGTTCCGAGCGTGGTTTTCATCCCGCCGACAGCAGGGCGATGCAGCTTTACGACTCCGCCCAGCAACTGACTGTGCCGGTATTTTTTCATAATGTTGCATACGCGCCGGGTGCAGTGCTCGAATACGCCCAGCCATATCTTTTAGACGAGGTGGCTCGCAGCTTTCCGGGCCTGAAAATGGTTATTGGAAATATGGGCCTGCCGTTCGGAGAGCAGACCATTTGCCTTCTGGCGAAGCACGAAAACATCTACGCGGACCTGTCGATAAAGCCCGGCAACTCATGGCAGGTGTATAACTTAGTTGTCGCCGCACACGAGCAGGGCGTAATGGACAAGCTGCTGTTTGGCAGCGCCTTTCCCGTAGCGCGTGCCCAGCAATGCATGGAGACGCTTCTCGGGTTCAATAAAATGCTCGCTGAGGCCAAGTTGCCAGCAGTGCCGCGAGGCAATATACAGGGCATTATCGAACGTGATACACTCGCTTTGCTCGGAATAGAAAGATAAGTTAAAAATTATTCGGCCCGTTATGGATGACTCGGCCAGAGATAAATTACACTTCAGCCGCGAAGCAAATGCTTTTTCCAAATCAATTAGCTAACATTTATCTGTCAATTTGAAAGGAATTAAAATGGCAGAGCAATTGGCTCATCACCGCCCGCAGTGGAAAACGCATCTTGGTTTTCTTCTCGCCGCCGTCGGCTCGGCTATCGGTCTCGGCAATATATGGCGTTTTCCCTATCTGTGCTACAAAAACGGAGGCGGCGCATTTCTGATTCCATACTTTGTTGCCCTTGCCGTCGTGGGTATTCCTCTGATGATTCTCGAGATTGGCCTGGGCCATCGAATGAGAGGTTCCGCCCCCGCCTCGTATGCCACAATAAGCAGACGATGGGAATGGGTCGGCTGGTGGCAGTTATTGTTCGTTATGTTCGGCATTATGCTCTACTATTCCGTGGTTATATCCTGGTGTCTCAATTACTTCTTTTATTCATTCAATCTTTCCTGGGGCGACGATCCCAATGCCTTTTTCTTCTCAAAGTTCCTTATGAGAACCGACTCCCCCTTTGACGTAGGGGATATCAGGACGCCGATACTCTTCGGCCTGGCAGCGGTCTGGTTCTTAAGCTGGTTCATCGTCTTTCTCGGCGTCCAGAAAGGCCTCGAAAGAGCCAACAAATTCTTTATGCCCCTGTTGTTCGTTTTGGTGGGAATTATCGTCTTCTGGAGCGTACGTCTGCCTGGTGCAAAAGACGGCCTGGCCGTTTACCTGCGCCCCAATTTCAATCGCCTCGCGGAAGTCGGCGTTTGGATTGATGCCTTCTCGCAGATATTTTTTACACTGAGCATCGGCTTTGGAATTATGATTGCTTACGCCTCGTACCTGCCTCGAAAAAGCGAAATAGTCCGTGACTCCATCGCAATCAGTCTGACCAACTGCATTTTTTCTGTATTTGTTGGTCTCGGCGTCTTTGCAGTTCTCGGCTATATGGCCCTGAAAACCGGCCGACCAATCGACCAGGTTGTAACCAAGGAAATCGGCCTTGCCTTTGTCGCTTTTCCCAAGGCAATCAGTCTGCTGCCTTCTTTGGCAAGAATTTTTGGCATGCTGTTTTTTGCCAGCCTGGTAATCGCCGGCCTTTCTTCGGCAATCTCAATCATCGAGGCATTTACCGCCGGTGTTGTTGACAAGTTCCATTATTCACGCGGTGCCGTTGTCAGTGTTCTCTGTACCGCCGGATTTGCCGGAAGTATCATCTTCACCACTCAGGGTGGGCTTTTCTGGATTGATATCGTCGACCATTTCGTTAATCAGTATGGCCTTGTCCTCGCGGGTCTGTTCGAATGTATCATTGTCGGCTGGGTATATAAGTCAAAGAAGCTCCGCGACCACATCGACCATGCCTCCACGACCAAGATTTCTTTCTGGTGGGACTATGCGATAAAGGTGGTCATCCCCGCTGTTCTTGTCGTGCTGCTGGTCAATTCTCTAATCAGGGAGTTCGCCGCCCCTTATGGTGATTACCCCGTCCTCTCGCTTGTTTTGTTAGGTAGAGACTGGCTGCTTGCGACGTTATTTTTCGCCGTGCTAATCTCGATGTGCGCCTGGAAAATCACCCCCGAAGAACCCGTACACGAGTAATTGATTACGCAAAATGCCCAATTGGACAGGGCCTCTACTTCGGCTTGAAGCCCTTTAACTCGCCGCTGGTGTATTTCCTGCAGGCCTGTTCCAAATCCACGTCGCTGATATTCGCCAGGGTGCACAGCCAGGCAAAGACATCCGCGAACTCCTCCTGCCTGTTGTCGGGATCGTCGTTTGCCAGCGCGGTTGCTAATTCTCCAACCTCCTCTACGAACCACAAAAAGGTCTTCTCAACGCCTCTTTCGCGGTCCCGTTTCTCATACTTTTCGCTGATTAGCTTCTGGAAGTCACTGATATGCATTTCCGTGTGCCTGTGTATACAAAAACAACCAGACCGCAGAGGTCGCCCGCCTTTGGATAGAAGGTGACCTCTGCGGCTGGTCCTGTTCCATTTGTCCAAATCCGCCTTAACTCAGCAAGCCCGACAGTGTCACCTTCTTGTAAGCCGCTCTCGCCGCGTTGAGACCCTGTGCGTATGCCTTCTCTGCCTTTATGCTGAATCGCTCTTTTTTCGCGTGCTCTTCAAGGTTGAGCTGACTTACGAGCGGACCGTCCACCGCTTCGACAATTTCGAGCATCGTTATTTTGCTCGTCGGTTTTGCCAGCAAAAATCCCCCGCGAGGGCCCCTCTTGCTGCGGAGAATATTGGCCCTGACCAGTTGCTGCAGGATTTTCAGCAGGTATTCCAGGGGTATGTTGTACTCCTTGCTGATGGTTTGTGACAGCACTATCCCATTCTTCTGATTCTTGGCGATGTAACCGGCCGCCAGCAACCCATAACCCGTTGATCTGCTGATTTTCATTTGAACCTCCTTAAAATAAAACTTGTTTGAAACCCTGTGTTACTCTCCAGCGTGCCCACACGCACGTCAACTGTTTCTCGTCCATGGGGTGTGGACGTTGAAGTGTGTAAAGTCAAAACTACCTCTCAACAGTATTATCCATTGCCGGCTGTGAAACGCAAGCCCCTTTGTCTGAAAAAGACATAGACTTTAGAAGTTTTATAAAATATCCCTTGTACTTCAAGCCCTTTTTTCTAAAAATATTTCGTCGGTTCTTTGGATTTCAGATTAGCCTGTCCGCGGCTACTGTTTATAGGTCCATTTGGGGGCCGGGGTGCTGTCGCAGATGCCTGCTGGGGTCGGGCATTAAAAAATTGAAATCTTTTGCCAGACGACCCAAAATTTGGTATTTTAGCCCCCGTGGCGTGCTAACTAATGCTTTTTAGGGAGATTTTTATGACGTCATTAAAGCCAAAAGTCAATGTTGAATACGGCGAAGAGGCAACCATAGTTACCTTTACGGGTGAAAAGCTCCTCGAAGAGCGGGATATCCTCGAATTGCAGGAATCCCTTATGGGGATTGTCGAGCAGGCCCAAAAAATCAACCTCATCCTTGATTTTTCCATCGTAAAGTTCCTCTCTTCGGCTGTCCTCGGGCTCTTAATTCGTGTCAGCAAAAAGGTTTATGAACAGGATGGTCAGCTCCGGCTCTGTAACATAAGCCCGAGAATTTTTGAGATTTTCAAGATAACCCGACTGACCAAGATTTTCGATATATACCCTGACAGGGCTGCTGCTCTGGCCAGTCTTGCCAGGGCCCAGTAAAGGCCCCGTCTGCCCGGTATTGTCAGCGGTTTTAGGAATGCTCGCAGGTCTTGTGTTGTTTTGGAGGATTTAGTCGCACGGGGCTATGGTCGTGAATATGCAAATCAGTCGTTCAGTAGTCCTATCGAGCACACCTTCGGCTGTTGCTGATGTCTATCAGCAGATTATGCCCGGCCTGCAGGCACTCAATTTTAGTGAAGATGATATCTTTGCAGTTCATCTTGCCCTCGAAGAAGCATTTATAAATGCCGTCAGGCACGGTAACAAAATGGAGCCGACCAAGGCCATCAAGATTGACTATGCCATCGAACCGGACAAAATCGAAGTCTGTATGACCGATGAAGGCGAGGGATTCGACCCTGATGTCATTCCCGACCCCCGCTACGGCGACAACCTTTACAAGCCCGCTGGCAGGGGTATGCTGCTTATACGCTCATTTATGGATGTCGTCGAGTATGGCAAAAAGGGTAACAGCATCAGGATGATTAGATATAGAGAAAAACCAAGCCAGCCAAAAACTACAGCTAAAATCGACACATAGCCGATAATACTCTAACGCGAAAGCACTGGAAAGGGGTATACTACATTTTTATGCGCCGAATTGGGTTCTTCTCATTGACATTTCTTGTCCTGGCCGGCTGTGCTTCAGAGCCGATGCCTCAGGTAATCTATGATTACGAAACCACCGATAACCCTAAGCCCGCTATATCGACCCCTTCGCCCTCAACAACAAATCCTGCGCTATCCCAGCCCTCGACAACAGGTCTTGTTCCTTCTGAATGGCTGCCCTCACGCCCCGACAGAGCGTGGTCGGCGATAATCGTCCATCACTCGGCAACCGCTGAAGGAAGCGCTGCCATTTTCGATAAATGGCACCGCGAAGGCAATCACTGGGAGGGAGTTGGTTATCACTTCGTCATCGGTAACGGCACATACAGCGCCGATGGCGAGGTTGAGCCGACTTACCGCTGGAGAGGACAGCTCACAGGTGCGCATTGTGGCGGAACTCCCGACAACTGGGCCAATGCAGAAGGTATCGGTATCTGCCTCGTGGGTGATTTCAATGGCAATGTGCCTACCCGCCGGCAGATGGAATCTCTCATCAGACTGACTCGTTTTCTTCAGTACCGCTACAAAATCCCGAAAAGCCACATATATGGTCATGGCACAACCCCCGGTGCACACGTTACTGACTGTCCGGGCCAGCGTTTCCCGATGAGCGCATTCAAAGCGGCCCTGCCTTATTAACACAACCGTGGTCATCTAAGTCCCATAAGCAGGCTCCGGCCTCCCGAACCGCCTCGCTTTCTCATAAATATACTGCTTGTTCCGAAGTTTCCTGCGGTTAATGCCGAAGTCCCTGCTGGTATAAAAACCATGCTATGGAGTACTTGGAATGGATACTTTTGGTTTGGTATACTCGCCCGAATGTATTTTGAATGAACAAATCGCTCGGCAGGTCTTCGAAATTCTTCCCGAGGATGGCCCCGTTGTAATAATTGTAAGCCCCGAGGGTAACTATTGGCCGAGCAGCTCCGCCGGCTTTGAGAAGCTCGATATAAATGATGAATTTCTAAAACAGATGTGTGCAAAGGTTTCCGACGGAGATGAGCCCATTATAACCCAGGTAAATGACTTCAGCATTGTCGCAGCGGCCCTTGCAACCGAGCGCACGAATTGTGGCTGTGTAATAGTCGCCCTGCCTAATTACAGCCCCGAATCCACCCTCGCCAATATCGAGCTTATCGAGATTCTGCTCAGTCAGGTAGGTCTCATTGCCCATTTGATAGAGCAGAACAATCTCCTGTGCCAACGACAGATGCAGCAGTTGGCCGTTACCGACTCCTGCGAATCTGACGTAACGCTGAACTGACCACCGCTGTCACCGACCAGCGGCTCTCGGGAATTCATTAGCCCCACTCCTGGTTGTTTGCCCCATTAGATGATTTTGCTGTCTAAACGTGGTGCATTTCCCCCTAATATTCCCTCACATTGATTGAGATACAAATTGAACCTTTCAATTTTTGGCCAAAAGTATATAATCGTGTGATTAACAATTACTTGGAAGGAAAATAAAATGAACTCAAGCGGTCCTGAACAATCAATCCGAACTTGGCGAAATCGTGCTCATTGGCACGCTCAAATACAGAGATGGTATCAGCCGCATTATATTGGCTGCGTAATTATGTGCATAATCTTTTATTCATTGCCTGCAATGGCACAACCCTCGGGAGGCCCTTATGGCCCGATTCGGCAAACCTATGATTTGCCAAAAGACGCCGGTAAGATTTACTATGTAGCACCCGATGGAAGTGCCGAGCAGTCAGGCCAAATGCCTGAGCAGCCCACAACCCTCGAAGAGGCCGTAAAGCGGGTAGTAACCGGCGATGCAATCGTTATGCGGGGTGGCACGTATCGCACTGGTAAGCTGCGATTGAACCAGGGAATCACTATACAGCCCTATGCGGATGAACAGCCCGTTTTGAAGGGCACCTTGGTAGCAAAAGACTGGCAGGGACAGAGAAATGGATTATGGAGCAACTCCTGGCGTCGTTTATTCCCCGCCAAACCAGCCGACTGGTGGCGGCGTCAAAGCCACGGCAGACAAACCCCGCTGCACCGCTTTAACAATGATATGGTCTTCGTGGACGGCAGGTTTTTACAATCGGTCGGCTGGGAGGGAGAAGTTGACGAAAATTCTTATTTCATCAACTATGGCACCAAACAGGTTTTCCTCGGCATTAACCCGACGGACCACCTGGTCGAAATCACCGCTTTTAATGACGCTCTTACGCGGGTGAAAGGAAATTGTCACGGCAAGACCTCCGACGGCAAAGGCCCGGTCATTCGCGGTATCACATTCACACAATATGCCTTCCGTGCCCTTGAAATTGAAGGAACCGACCCCGAGGGCCTGTCCGCTGAGTCCGAGCATGGAAAGGAAGTGGTGGGTACGACGCTGGAAAATTGCACGCTTTCTTTCTGTGGCCGCGTTGGCGCTTACCTCAGAGGAGATGGTTTAATACTTAGGAATTGTCTGGTGAGTGATACCAGCACCGAAGGTATTTTCATCCTCAGTTCCAACGACGTCCTGCTGGAGCGAAACATCTTCAGGCGCAATAACATCGAGAATATCACCGGCTATTACCCCGCTGCCGTGAAAATCTATAATCAGTGTTACCGTGTCACCTGCCGCGACAACCTTGTTATCGACCATCCGAATTCGAACGGTATCTGGTATGACGTAGGCAATGTCGATGGCCGATTTTACGACAATTGGATTCAGGGCATAGGTGATATCCGGGACCGGGTTACCAGCGAACGGTTCTGGCCGAGCAATAGCGGCTTTTTCTTTGAAATCTCAAAAGGAGCTGTTTGCGCCTCGAACGTCTTTGTAAATTGCGACCAGGGCATTCGCGTCTTGAACAGTTCTAATGTCGACTGCTACAACAACACGCTGGTCAATAGTCCCGTATTCTTCGGGCGCACCGCCAGGAGTGCAGTCGGCGACCACTTCGGCTGGCATCCTGTCACCGCCCCCGATGTCAACGCTCGACACGGCCACGTGTTTGTCAATAACCTTATCACTGCTGACGGGGATTTCCGCGGACCACTACTCGTTTTCTGGCAGCCGCAGCCCTTGTGTGAACGGCTGAACGAGCCGCAGGCCCAACAGCTTGATTATAATGTGTATGTCCGTGCCGCCGATGCTTCGTCAGGCCGGTTGATTTTATGGAGTCCTGCACAGGCCAATAATTGCCAGCTCTCATTTGACTCGCCGGAGCAGTTGCACAAAATGTATCCGGATTTTTCAGCTCACAGTCAGAATTTCGCCGATTATAACGGGCCTTTATTTCAGTGTGCCGAGCTGGGTCGTTACAAGTTGTTACAGGCGTTCCCCAGCTGCAAAGCCGCGACCTCTCTCCCTTCTGAGATTAGCAACCTTCTTGGCCGGTCCCCAAAAGACACCCCCTTCGTTGGAGCTTACCCGCCACTGCCCTGAGTTTCTAAATTGTGCTCTTGTAGCTTTTAACGTGCCTGCGTAACTACATCGTGCCGACTTTTACGTTAAAGGAAAGTATATGGAAATAAACTATTATAGTCGCAACGGTTGGGCAGAGCGATATATTGAGCGTAAACACGACGGTAAAATCGGATGGACTGACGAGGATAGCTATAGGACAAAAGAAAGAAGAGTAAATAGTTTTCTTGCTCGCAACTCTTTACCAAAAAACAGCCGCGTTCTTGAGTTGGGCTGTGGAGCCGGGAATATTACCCTGCTTATGGCTAAAAAAGGATTCGAGGCCTATGGCATTGACATTGTTTCGGAAGCCATCCAGTGGGCACAGGAAAAAACGGCACTATCGAACACAAAGGCCGATTATAGAATCGGCAATATTGTGGATATGGACTGTTACTCCGACGGCTTCTTTGATTTTGTTATCGATGGTGAAACGCTGCATTGTATTATTAGTTCAGACCGAAAGAAATGCTTAGCTAATATTTTTCGTGTCCTGAAGATGGGGGGGTATTTTCTGGCCGGAGCTAATCTTGTAAATACAACATTAACTACAACTCTACGTACAGGCGAGAAGTCTTATTTTGACCCGAATACCCGCTGCTTGTACCACGGGAATGTTCCATATTATTATTTTTCGGAAGAACAGGAGTTTCTGTCGGAGATTCGAGAGGCCGGTTTCCAAATTAAATATTCTGAAAAAACACCTGCAATACCGGAGTATGCGCTGTTTCAAGCCGGCTGGCTGTGGGTGGATGCTGTTAAACCGAAATAAACTCCTAAGCCGCCCCGAATGCCGCAGGAGCGGTAATCCAAATATATTTAGCCCTGCTATTTACCTGCCCCTGCATATCGTAGGCAGGGGTGGCAGGGTTACTCTTTGAACGCCCGCCTGCCCTCCCTGCCCCGGCAATTTGTTGGCCGGGGGACTCAAGCTTCTTTAGGAAACAAAATCGGGGGCCTTCGGCGGAATGCCTGCGTGAGGTTTGCTTAATGTTTGGCCCCCAAATTCATTCGGGGGTTTACCCTTCGTAGAAGCAAGCGAAAAAAGGTCATTCCCGCGAAAGTGGGAATCCACTTTATCTGCCTTCGGCCGGAGTGCCTGCGTGAGGTCTGATTTTCGAAACTTGAAACAGATGGATCTCTTACGGATAAGGGCTGAAATTCTCGGAAAACTTATCAGATTGGATCCGGTGGTACTTTAAAGGGCTCAATTAGAAAAATTGTCCGCTTGGCATTGTCTGAACTATAATATGAAATTGTGCCTGTTATCTCAAGAAAACCTGTATATTCAATGGCATTGTTATCGACCAGTCCGACCGTGCTAATGCCCTGAAGCCAGACGGTTGTTTTTATGGGTTTATAATGGTCCCGATATCGCCCTTGCGGCTCGTCATCAAGATAATATGTTACGATTGAATTGTTGGGGTCAATAACGGTTTCTATGCTCACCTGTTGGTCAAATACACGCTGTGCGGGCTTGCCGTCAATAACGACAATACTGCTTCGAAAACTGCCGACCCGACCGAGCTGGCCGACTTTCAAAGGCAACGAAAAGGCGGGCATAATTTCATTCAAATCATTTGCATCAATACGCCGCAGGATATTGACATAATCCCTGATTATAGATTCGTATCGTTTGAGTGATTCACGCTTCTGCTGCTCGTTGAAATAACGAAAACTACTGCCGCTGGGGCGACTCTCGCCGGGGCGGGGAATGCGCTCATTGCGGGCGTCAACAAGTTCCTTTTTGAAATACTGAATCTTATCCAAAATAAACGTCCGCTGACGGGCCTTGGCGGCGAGAATTTTGGCCCGGGCCTGATTCGGGTCAGTAGCGCAGAGAGCATTCGCTTGAAACGCGGAAAGAATAAAAATAATTGTCAAAACCCTCATAATTATATTGTAAATGTTCAGACCTGTTGAGACAAGAAAAACGAGGGTAAAATGGGGACGGGGCAAAATGGGGCCACTCACCTATTTTTCAGCCGTCCCCAATTCGACCTAAACCGAATCCTATTCGTCTTTTTCACCACAAATCATAAATCCGAGAGGTCTCGCGTGCTTTCAGCAGGCGGACAGAAATCATAAATATTTTTGCATTCTCAAGTGCTGATAGAAAACAAGCTTTTTTCTCCGACAATCGCGAAATCTTGCAACCGGTAACCTGCAACCTGCAACCAGCAACTTGTATCCCGCATCGAGCATCGAGTATCCAGCATCGAGCATCGAGTATCCAGCATCCCCTTGACACTTATGCCCGATTTTACTATCCTACCTCGTTTCTATGGGCTGTTGTTCCTGCGAAGTTTATCCGACTTACGTGTAGCGGGGCGGGAAGCTACTGTGGAGTACAAAATTAAACAAATATCGAGCATCCGGTATCGAGTACCGAGCATCGAGTTAAACTTATGAGCAATTTCATAGTCCTTGTAAAGCAGGTCCCTGACGTCTCGCAAATAACCGACAACGCCTTCGACCTAGACACCGGCACGCTCATAAGGACCCGCCTCGCCAGCGTCATCAACGAGCTGGACACCCAGGCCCTTGCCTTCGCAAACCGTATGCGCCGATTAAACGGCTCGGCCGGGGCTAAAATCGTCGCCCTCACTATGGGCCCGCCGATGGCAGAAGAAGTCCTCCGCTACAGCTTGAGCCGATGCGCCGACGCCGTCGTCCTGTTGACCGACCGGGCACTCGGCGGGGCGGACACAGTCGCTACCGCCAATCCCCTCGCATTCAGCATCCGCAAAATCGTAAAAGAGCTGTTCAATGGCGACGAGGACTATTACATCGTTACCGGTATGCAGTCCGTCGATGGCGACACCGCCCAGGTCCCTCCGCAAATTGCAGAGGAGCTTGACCTGCCCTGCATCGTTTACGCCACCGACTGCCAGTACAAAAATAACCGGTTCGAATTCACCCGCATAATAAGTGGCGGCAGCCAAGTCATCGCCGCCAAAAGACCTCCTGCAATAATAACCGTCGCCAAATATGAATACCCCTTATTCGCGACATTCCAAAAGTCCCGCTGGGCCAACAAAACTAAAGTCATTCAGTGGACCTCCGACGATATAAACGCCTCGCTCATCGGCGTCAAGGGCTCCAAGACCTCCGTCATTCGCGTATTCCCGCCCGGCAAGAGCACCCGAAAATGCCGACACGTCTCCGACGTCGAATCATTGGCCAAAATCATTATCGAAAGCTACAAAGCCGCCGATTCCGCCGCCGGTTCCGGTAGTGATGGCCAACGGTACGTCCTGCCCGCAAAGCGAAAGGACAAATTCGACCGGACTTTCGAGGGCACAGCTAAAGAGCAGGCCGACTTCAAGGCCCTCACAGACCGTCTCCGCCGGTTGGGCATTACGGATGTGAACGAGCTCGACGACCGGACCAAAGTCAAAATTCTCGAATCTGACAGTATAACATTCCACAAAAACGCCCTCGACGATATGCTCACAGGCCTGAAGCTTACCGAACCCAGTTACACAGGCGAGGTCTGGGTCGTTGCAGAGCACCGCGACGCCCTAATTCACCCCGCCACTTTCGAGCTTATCGGCAAGGCCCGCGAGCTCGCCGACTCACTTGAAACACAAGTCGGCGTGGTGATTGCCGGCCATAGATTAGACTCCACCCCGCCCGAACTCATTGCTGCCGGTGCCGACAATATCTATGTCATCGACGACCCGCTCCTCGCCGAATTCGACCCCGCCGCCCACCGCAAGGCCATCGCCGACGCCATTTCCTCCTACTGGCCACAAATTGTCCTTTACGCCGCCACCCCTCAGGGTCGCATGCTCGCTCCGCTGGTCTCCTATCGTCTTGGCTGCGGCCTCACCGCTGACTGCACCGGCCTCGACATCCGCGACAGCTCCCGAAAATCCCAAATCGCCGCCCTTTTCCAGACCCGCCCCGCCCTCGGGGGTAATGTAATGGCGACGATTTGCACGAAGAATTCGAGGGCGCAGATGGCGACGGCCCGGCCGGGGGTGATGAAACGGTTGCCGGCGGATAAGGGGCGTAAGGGTGAGGTGATTCGGCATAAGGTGCGGCTGAGTAAAGAAGACATCAGCCTGGAAATCGTAAAGACCGAACTGGGGGCGGGGGAGGTGAACTTCGAGAGCGAGGTAATCGTCAGCGGCGGCAAGGGGATGCAAAACCGGGATAACTACGAGCAACTCATAGGTTTTCTGTGCGAGTCGCTTCAAAACAAGCTCAATACGAGCGTAGAAAGAGGCGCTTCGCGGGCGGCGGTTGAGCAGGGGTTCGCCGAGAGGATTCATCAGGTGGGGCAAACGGGAACGGCAGTCGCGCCAAAGCTTTACTTTGCTATTGGGATATCAGGCGCGATTCAGCATATGATTGGCGTGGCCAATACCCACACAATCGTGGCAATCAACAGCGACCCGAATGCACCGATATTCAAACAGTGCGATTACTACGTCGTCGGAACGGCAGAGGATATTATCCCCAGCTTAACCAAGGTGCTGGGAGGGACGGCTTAGTGGCGAACAATGATTATAACAAAGTCGAGGTATTAGTCATCGGCGGGGGGCCGGCGGGATTGGCGTGCGCGATACAAATAAAAATACTGCGGCCTGAAATGGAAGTGTGCGTTATCGAGAAAGGGTTCGAGCTTGGTAATCATAATCTCTCCGGCGCGGTGCTGGAAAAAGAGCCGATTCATACGCTGTTGGACGCGGCATCGCCCGGCTGGCGGGATAGTGATGCGGCCAGGGATGTCTTGGCGCACGTAATTGATAAAGATGATGTTCTGTTCCTGTTGAGCAAAAGATTTGGATTCAATATCCATATCGCAATTCGATTAGCGAAGATATTTGGCGTGGGATTCGGCCAGATGATGCATATCGGAGATTATTCGGTATCAATCAGTAAACTCACGAGATACTTAGCACAGGTCGCAAAAGACTTAGGCGTTGAAGTGCTTTGCGGGTTCGCAGCGGCAGAAATAATTACCAGTGAAAACGGCGCAGCAGCGGTGAAATTAGCTGACCAGGGACTCGACAAGGAGGGAAATAAGCAGCCGAATTATTTGGAAGGCGAGACTATCCGTGCAAAATTCATCGTTTTGGCAGAGGGCTGCGACGGGCTGCTCACCGAGCAATTCGTCGATAAAGCGGGGCTGAAAAGGAGGGCGAATCAGCTTTACTCGGTCGGCGTCAAAGAATTAGTCAAGGTTTCGCCCGAACAATACGCCGAATTCACCGCAGGGAGAGTAGTTCACGCGATGGGCTGGCCTATATGGACGCCTGTAATCGGGCCGGGGATGTTCGGCGGAGGGATTGTTTACGCGGGGCAGCAGGAGCATTTGTCGGTCGGGATGATAGTGGGGGCGGACTGGAGGTACTGCGATTTCAATCCGCAGGATGCGCTGACACGGTTCAAGGAACACACACGAGTAAAGAAGTATATCGAGGGCGGGACGGTCGTCGAGGCGGGTGCGAAAATGATACCGGAGGGCGGCTGGTACGCTGTGCCGAGGGACGCGGCGACGGGGGCGATTGGCAAAGGCAACTGCTTAATACTTGGCGACAGCGCCGGGTTTGTTAATATGCTGAAAATCAAGGGCCTGCATAATGCTATTGATTCCGGTATGCGGGCGGCGAAGGCGATTGCAGGGTCAGGCGATGCACCACAGGGTGCGGCCCTGAAATATACGGAATTGATTTTGAATTCGAACGTCGCGAGGGAGATGAAGCGGGCGGCGACGTTTCGGCAGACGGTGGCGAAGTTCGGGCCTTTGATTGGTATGCCTTTGTCGGTATTGGGGAAATTGCTGCCGGTGTTCGAGATTGAGCCGGATTACGAGGCGATGACGGCTGCGAAGTATCGGCTGAAGCCGAATCAGGATTTCGACAAGGACACCTTTACGGCAGTTGCAGCTACGGGTCATCGTGAGGAGCAGCCAAGCCATCTTACAATTCTGGACCCGGCTGTCTGCCGGTCCGAATGCACGCCGAAGTTCGGCAGTCCCTGTATTACGTTCTGTCCCGGCGGGGTGTATGAAACCATTCAGGGCGAGGTGAAGCCGGCGAATCCATCGAACTGCCTGCATTGCAAGACGTGCCAGAGGAAGTGCCCGTTCGATAATATCCGCTGGAGGTGCCCGGAGGGGACGGGCGGGCCGAGGTACAAAAGGATGTGATTCTTTTGTAACGTAAATTCGAAGTCCTAATATCAAAATTAGAAGTGAATTTGAGTTGTAAAACACTATCCTCCGGGAGTGGATAAAAGTCCGAAACAAACCATAGATATATTGCGAGAGTGAAAAACTATTCCTGATTTTTATTTACTCACATGTCTTTGTTAACCTGTCGAGCGGTAAAAAAGGGGGGCAATCTGAGAAAAAAATCGAAAAGCAGCAGCGATTATGCTATAAGAGGACACAGTTGTAAAAAATTGAAGATGCGATGCCAGCTAATTCGTCGAACGAGCAGGATATTCGAGCGGGGGCGGCAGGAATGTTTTATTTAGCGCAGGGGAGGCAGGTATGAAAGTTTTGATTATTGGACTGGATGGGGGAACGTGGGACGTGTTTGATGATTTCCTGCTCGAACACCATATGCCTAACCTGAGAAGATTGAAAAATGAGGGTTACTCCGGCATACTCGAATCCACCGACCCGGCGATAACTCCTGCGGCGTGGACCGCGTGTATTACTGGATGCCTGCCTTCGACGCACGGTATAGCCGGTTTCCAGCAATACAACTTCAAAGAAAATCGTATGGAAATCAGCAGCTCAGGGGATTGTCTTGTCCCGAATATCTGGCAGGAGCTGAGTAATCAGGGTTATAAAGTGGCGAGCATAAACGTGCCCTGGACGTATCCCTGCCCGGAAATAAACGGGATTATGGTTGCCGGTTACGGCTGTCCCGGCATCGAGATGGATTTAACTTATCCGAAGGATTTCAAGAACAGACTCCTCGAACGTGTTGGAGACTATGAGGTCAGGGCCGACTGGAACTGGGAGAAGGGCGACAGCTTGGAGAAGTTCGACGAGAATGTAAAACGCGTCGAGCGCAGCTTCGAGCAGAAATACGAGGCGGCGAAATTGGTCAGCGAGGAAATAAACTGGGACGTAATGATGGTCGAGTTCCAGGACATCGATATGATGCAGCACAGGATATGGTCATACCTCAAAGCGGATTTGAGAGACCGATATGTCCCGCAGCGTGACAGGTTATTCAAGGCGTTTGAAAAGCTCGATGGGATAATCGGCCGATTGATGGATTTGGCAGAGACCGAGGAGTTGATTACAGTTGTTGTGAGCGATCATGGTTTCTCGGACAGGGTGGGAGACATCGAGCCGAATTCGCTGCTGTATCAGTGGGGATACCTTCGGCTGTACGGGCGTTTGAGACGTAAGATTGCCAGGGAAATTCGAAGCTGGAAAAACAAGTTGAATTGGCGGCTGTTTCCCTCGAAAAGACTGCCTGAATGTTTTGATACGGAACGGCTGAACGTCAATATAGATTATGAGCATTCCAAAGCCGTAGTGATGCATACGTCCATAAGCGGTTATCTCTATATAAATGTGAAAGGTCGTCAGCCGTCGGGTTTCATCGAGCCGGGGGAGGAATATAGAAATGTTCTTGAGGACCTGCGCCGCCGGTTTACGCAGGTCGTTAATCCTTATACGGGAAGGCCGCTTTTTGCAAGAGTGGCCACGCCGGAGGAGCTTTATGGTGTGAGCGGACTCGACCCTGAGAGATTCGGCGATTTAATACTCGTGCCGTCTCCGGGGCATAACATGAGCTTGCGTGCTCATAAGCGACAGTATGTAAAAGAGGCCCGTGATGGTTCAAGCTATCATCATCCAGAGGGGATATTCAGCATTTCGGGGGCAAATATAAATCCGGCAAATGACAGGCTTAGCGGCATAGTCAATATAGCTCCCACCGTGTATGCCGCTGTCGGGGCGAAAATACCGGCTTATATGGATGGTGAAGTATTGATTGATGTTTTTTCCAGGCAGCCGGAGTTACATTATCAGCAGCAACAGGAGCGAATCCGTATAAAATCCACGAAGGGCCAAAGACTTTCGAGAGATGAGCAGGCGGCAATAGCGGAGAAGCTTTCTCAGCTTGGCTATCTTGAATAAGAGCGCAATTTTATTAAAGCCCCTCTGTTTGATTTTGTTGGGTACTTTTCTTGTGTTATGGTCTGCGAGTGGTTGAATTTTGTTTAGAAGCGATATCTCGCTGGTGGAATTGGGCGTTGCTGAGTGTTGTCATGTGTGCTATCTTTATGCGACTTTAATTTGCTGGAGTAAAACGCGTGGAGTTATCCTGGCCAATTAAGATACGAATCGGCCTTGCGGCGGCAGTGGGTATCGGGCTGATAGGGATGCTGGCCTGGCCTTTGGTCGCACCGGCGGAACCGTTCGGCGTCGTCTCGGTTGTCAGCGCGATGATAAGCTCTCGTGATGTTGTGCTGCTGCTTGCGCTTGCTTTTTGTGTTGGATTGATTGCGTATTTTCTGAGTTGGCCTTATGGCGGCCAAATTGGGGTACTCGCAGTTCCCGCGGGCCTTGCTGTCTGGGCATTCCGGTCCGGTACGATGGGGTCATTGATGCAACTCAATAGTTCCGTCGTCAGCAGGGAACGGCTGTATTCCACTATGGAATGGGAAACGCTGCTGTGGCTGGGGCTGGTCGTTGCCGGTTATTTGGCGACACATATCCTTCGACATCCAAAACCTGAGCCGGACACCAAGCTGGCCAAGCGCAGTATTGTTTCCTGCGTATATCCCGTAGCGGCGATTGTTGCTTCGGCTATGCTGGTACCGGTTTTCATAGGAATCTTTGCAACTGATTTTACGCTGAAGGATTTGTCAGCCGGCACCGTAATAGGTCAGCCGAGCAACGCCCAGATTGGCTTTGGCGTGTTTGTCGCATTCGGTGTTATGGCCTTTCTTGTGAAAAAATTACTAGGCCTTGATTATACCTGGCCCGTTATAGCATCCTGTCTGGTAATTCCTCTTTCTCTCAGCACCTACGGCAAGAGCGACATTCTGGCGGATTTTGCCAGCCGATGGCCCGCCGTTTTTTTCCCCGGCTCCGTCTTAGCCGTCCTGCCGATTCAGATTGTTGCTTTCGGCTCTCTGGGGTCAATCGCCGGTTACTGGCTGGCCGTACGCTATGGTCACTCGCGAGAACAAGAGGCCGAAAGCAACTAAAAAGCAGCTATACGCCTTTGGCTCGAACCAGCCGAGAATATCTTTTTTCACCGTAAGCTAAGCTAAGTTCCTGTTTATCAAGACTTTACACGACAACCGTCCCATAACCAAGTGCCGCCTGCAGCACAAAGTAAAAATTCGTTGTTTTCACTCCTAAAATTAGCCGAAGAAATACTTGGATTTGCAGGTCGGCGAACTGCAATACGGCATGACCAAAAGCCAGGGGATGAACAGAAGTTACGCCCTGGTCGTAAGTTAATAGGACAGCCCGCCCTGCAAAAGGAGTTGACAGATGCTTGTGCTTAGTCGGCAAAAAGATGAATCGATAATGGTCGGCGACAATGTTGAAATCACGATAGTTGACGTGAGGGGGGATAAGGTTCGGCTGGGGATAACGGCGCCGAAAGAGATACCGGTTCATCGCAAAGAGGTTTACGAGGCAATTCAGCGGGAAAAGCAGCAGGCGCAAAAGCAGCAGGAGTAGGAGGTATATAACAGCTAAAGCTGAGATTTGTCCGGCCTGTCGGAATTGAACGGCAGGCCGGTTTTTTATGCGCTGATTTTGGGATTGTGGGGCAGGGGAATAGTGTTGAGAGGTCTTCTGGGTTTTGGTAGAGTAATTTTAGAAAGAGGCGAATAAAGGATAAGATGCAGCGGAAAGGTTTCGGAGCAGGCAAATGAGAGTATTATTAGTCGGCGGCGGAGGTAGAGAGCACGCGATAGCGTGGAAACTTGCACAATCGAAGCAGCTTACAAAGATGTATATCGCGCCGGGGAATCCGGGGACGGCGAAGTGCGGCGAGAATGTTGCTATAAAGGCAAACGACATCGAAGGGCTGGTCAAATTCGGCAAGGAGAACAAAGTCGAGCTTGTGATAATTGGGCCTGAGAAACCACTGGCGGAAGGAATAGTGGATGAGTTCGAAGGTATTGGGATAAAGGCGTTCGGGCCATTGAAGAGGGCGGCGCAACTGGAGGCGGATAAGGCGTTTTCAAAGCAGATAATGCGGTCAAGCTCGGTATCGACGGCTGAGGGGAGGGTTTTCGACAGGTTCGAGCATGCCAAGGCATATATAGCGAGCAGGGATGAGCCGGTGGTGGTGAAGGCGGCGGGGCTGGCAGCGGGAAAGGGCGTGATAGTATGCGATGACCCGGTGGATGGGATATTAGCGGCTGAGAGGATAATGGTGGACAGGATTTTCGGGGCGGCGGGGGCGAAAATAGTGGTTGAGGATAAACTGATTGGGGAGGAGGCGTCGATATTAGCATTTGTGGACGGCAGAAGTATCTACCTAATGGAGTCGTCGCAGGACCATAAGCCGGTAGGCGACGGAGATACGGGGCCGAACACCGGTGGTATGGGGGCGTACAGCCCGGCGCCTGTGGTGACGGATGAGATAATGGGCCAGATTGAGCGGGAGATTTTGGTTCCTGTAGTGGACTGTATGAATCGCAATGAGACGCCATATAAGGGAGTGCTTTACGCGGGGCTGATGATGACGGCGGGGGGGCCGAGGGTACTGGAATTTAACGTGCGGTTCGGAGACCCGGAGACACAGCCGATTTTGATGCGATTGAAGAGCGATTTGCTGGAAGTTTGCTTAGCGGTTTGTGAGCGGCGATTAGAAGAGGTGACGTTGGAGTGGGACACTCGGCCTGCGGTTTGCGTGGTGATGGCTTCGGGGGGGTATCCGGGTGATTACGAGAAGGGCAAGGAAATAACTGGAATTGAGGAGGCGGAAAAGCTGAGTGACGTTGTGGTGTTCCACGCGGGGACGGCAATGAAAGACGGGCGGCTGGTTACGGCCGGAGGCAGGGTGCTGGGGGTTACAGCGGCAGGGGAGACGATAGCCGAGGCGAAGACAAGGGCATACGAAGCGGTTGGGGAGATAAGCTTCGATGGTGCGTATTATCGCCGGGACATCGCGGACAAGGCGATGAAGGCGAGACGATAACTTTTGGGCGAAGACAGCTATGCCGTCGGTTTTGAAAAAGCGAGGTAAAAAGAGCGGCGGCAGGAGGGCGGTCTGGTGGTTTGTCGAGTTTTTACTGAGCGGCGTGGTGATATGGGTTTTGTTTTCGCTTGCGGGTCGCGTTTTGCCGAAGGTGGCGGTAAAGCTGCTTTCGGATTTTACGAATACGCAAATCGAGGTCGGCTCAATATCGTTTCGCTATGACGGGTCGGTTTTTATCAGGGGGCTTCTGGTTCGTCCACATAAGCAGGTGAGCTACGACAATTCTATTTTGAAGGCAGAGACGGTAAGGGTTCATTTTCGGCTGAGCAGCATATTTGCGCTGCGGCCGAGATTGAAGGAGGTGTACGTCGACGATTTTTTGCTGAGGGCGCAGTATAACTCAGACAATGGTGAGTGGAACTTAGCGGCGTTGAAGATACCGAAGGCGCGAGTAGGTGGGCGGCTGCCTCTTGTATGGCTTGAGAACGGAGAGGTCGAATACAGCAAGGTCGTTGACGGCAGGGTCCGTGTAATAGCGAGGTCTCCGGTTTCTGTTGGTTTACGGCCTGCGCCGAAAATCCTCGGCGGATACAGTTTTGATATATCTGGGGCGAGCAGGCAGGATTTCGGTAAAAGCGCGGTCTTCGGTTCATGGCAGCCGGGGCGATTAGTAGTTGGCGGGAGGATATCGTCCGATGACGTGCCGGGTTTTGCGCGGTCGTGGACTATAAAAACGCTGGACGTGGAGCTACATTACGACAAGGACAAGTCGTTTGAGCTTATGGGGCGGCTGAAGGGATTTACGGTTTTTCCGAGTGAGGCGCGAAGAGCATTTTCGTTCGACACAGAGTCGATAGCCGAAAAGCTGCCATTTGTTCATGCACTGCAGAAATTTTTTGAGCGATATAATCCGTCGGGGAGAATTGATATTGACCTGCTTGCTTCGGGGAATATTGAGCGTCCTAATGAGAGCACGCTGTCTGGAGTGGTTAACTGCACAGACGTGGCAGTGTGCGATGCGAAGTTTGCGTATACGGTAGAGCACATAACGGGGCAAATAGACCTTACGGAACAAAGTGCGATATTGAAAGGGCTTGTAGGTCGGCACGGAGAGGTGGCGCTGGAGATTGGGGGGTGGGCGACGGACTTCGGGCCGAACTGGAAATATGAGCTTCAGATAACCAGCGCGAATATGGTGCTGGACAAGGAGCTGTATGACGCGCTTGACGCAAACGCGCAGAAGTTCTGGTCGGACTTTTCGCCGAGCGGAGTGGTGGCGATAAATTATTCGCGTGCCCGGCAGTCTGCTACGGACACAAAGGGCGCTCTTGCAGTGGAGTTGCTCGGCGTGGACGGCAAATACGCGGGGTTCGGCTATCCGCTAAAGGGCGCGCGAGGGTCATTGGTTTTCTCCGTGGGGGTTATTGAGCTTTCAAACGTTATTTCGGAGTGGGGCGGCCGGAAGATAACGATTAACGGGATGGTTGGCATGGGCGGCGAGGGGCTGCCTATGTACGCACTTTCGATAAAAGGGGAGAATATACCGCTGGATTCTACGCTTGCAGAGGCGCTGCCGGCGGCACAGAAGGAGTTTTACGAGCAGTTCGAGACGAAGGGGCAGTTCGATACGTCGATAACGGTAAGCAGCGAAGCAGGGCAGGAAGTGATTGGATATACCGCGGAAGTATTTCCGAAGGGCAGCTCAATAAGGGCGAATGTACTGCCAATTTTAATCAATGACGTAACGGGCAGGGTGATATTCAGTCCGGATGTGGTGAATGTTGAGGAGCTAAACGGGAGGTACGGGACGGGAGAGGTGAAGCTTACGGGCCAGGTTTGGCCTGCGAAAAAGGCGAGAGAGCTCGGATATTGTTTGTCGATGCTGGCGGAGAATATAGAGCTAAGCGAAGAGCTTGGTGCGACACTGCCTGGGCCGATGTCGGAGCTGCTTGCGGAATTTCGGCCGAGAGGGAAAGTGAATCTGAAAGCGGAGATGAACAACGGCTCGCGGGCGGATTGTTCGGAGAATCAGTTGATTATAGAATGTTTAGGCGACGAGATAGACTGCAATTTCCTGCCTTACCCGCTTCGTGACATTTCCGGGACGATAGCGATAAGACGGTCACAGATTGAGCTTAGAAATATGACGGCGAGGGCGATTCACAGGATTGCGGGCGAGCAGACCGAATCGATGATGAAGATGAGAGGGATGCTGGCGTGGGGCGAGGGAATGACTGAAGAGGAGGGGGTTCAGATAAAAGCGGGTGAGGTTAGTTTCAGCGGTGAGAACGTCAGGTTCAAGGGAAAGAATTTATCAAAGGTGGACACCGTTTTAATGTATGACGCCAGAAGACGGCAGTGGCTCAGCAGATATTTTGTAGCGGATTTTTACGACGGGAAAATGATAGGCAAGCTGCAACTCAAAGGTGAGGAGGAGACGGGGCTGGGTTATATTCTTGAGGCGAGCGTGGCCGGCGCGGACCTTGAGAAGTTCCTTTCAGATACACCGAACAGGGAGCCGCAGGGTGAGGAACATTATTCAACGGGTTCGATAAGCGGGTCGCTTAGCGTATTGGGTTCGGTTGCCAACGACAGTATAGAAATCGGCCGCTGCCGGCTGAAGATAATCGATATGGAGATTGGAAAGCTGTCGCCGTTGGCGAAACTTCTGCAGGTTCTAAACCTGACTGAGCCAAGCGATTATGCGTTCGACCAGATGGTGGTTGATGCGTATATCCAGGACGACAGGGTGTTTTTCCGGGAGCTTGATTTATCGGGCAAGTCGCTTGCGTTTGACGGGTCCGGAACACTGGATTTGAAAAGCGACGATATCAGCTTGACATTGACGGCGAGGGGGCGTCGTCTGGCAGCGTCTAAGCCGTCGTTCTGGCAGTCGCTGACGGAAGGGCTTGGCCGGGCGGTGGTTCGTGTTGAGGTCAGGGGTAAAGCCGACAATCCGCAGGTGACGACGAAGACATTGCCGGTGATTAAGGAGACGCTCGAGATTTTTGGCACGCCCAAGGGTGGATGAAGTTGTCCTTCTCAGGGGAAAGTGGAAGATTAAAGACAGCGAAGGGCGATTCTTTTCGATATAATTCTACTTCCCAGTGAACCGGATTGCGGATTTGAGAATAGATAATCCTTAATAAAGCAGGGCGTGTCTGGTATTTGACAATTGGAGGTCGTATGGGCTTCAAACAGGGAATAGTGGATTATTCGATAAGGCACTATAAGCTTGTTACGGCGGTAATGGTGGTTTTTACGCTCGGATTGGGGGCACTTATACCGCTCATCATGGTCGATACCGACCCGGAGAATATGCTCTCAGAAGATGAGCCGGTGCGGGTGTTTCATAACCGGACGAAAGAGGGATTTTCTTTAAGCGATATCGTGGTCGTCGGCATCGTCAACAACAAAAATCCCAACGGAGTTTTCAATCCCGCATCGCTTTCGAGAATCTATGAGCTGACGGAATTTGCGAAGGGGCTTACCTGGCCGAGTGGAAAGGATCCGAATAAAGAGGTTGGCGTAGTCGAAGTGGATTTGCTTGCGCCGTCGACGGTTGACTATATCGGCCAGGGCGGGCCCGGGGAGGTACGATTCGAATGGCTGATGCACAAGCCGCCTGCGACTGAGGCGGAATCGCTCGAAATAAGAAACCGGGCGATGAGTAATCCTCTGTTAAAGGGGACGCTTGTATCCGAGGACGGCAAGGCGATATGTCTGTATCTGCCTTTGACGAGCAAGGATTTGAGCTATCGTGTGTACAGTAAGCTGAATGAAAAGATAGCGACTTTTAAGGGCGACGAGGAGTATCACATTACGGGTCTGCCGGTGGCGGAAGATACGTTCGGGGTCGAGATGTTTATCCAGATGGCGATGTCGGCGCCGCTGGCGATGGTTGTTATTTTTGTTCTTATGCTTCTTTTCTTCCGCAAGCTTGTGCTTGTTATCTCGCCGATGATTGTTGCGATGGTTTCGGTGATATCCACTATGGGTCTTCTCATCGGCATCGGGTTTCCGGTGCACATTATGAGCTCGATGATACCGATTTTTCTTATGCCGATAGCGGTAGTGGATTCGATTCATATTCTTTCCGAATTTTTCGACCTTTACACGAGACAGAAGGGACGAGGCGGAACCATCAGGGAAGTTATGGGGAATCTGTTTACGCCGATGCTTTATACGTCGCTGACATCTGCGGCGGGATTTGCGTCTCTGGCGTTGACGCCGATACCGCCGGTTCAGGTATTCGGGATTTTTGTGGCTATCGGGATTATGATTGCGTGGGTGTTTACGGTGACATTCATACCGGCTTACGTGATGATGATAAAGGATAAACGGCTCGAAAATTTCGGCCGGGCCGTGGTGCACGTGGAAAAGAAAAGCTGGCTTACGAGGATACTCAACAGGACGGGTGTTTTAACCTACAACAGGGCCAAACCGATATTGGTAATTACGGCCTTGGTTACCGCGGTTGCAGTTTACGGAATTACGCGAATTCAGATAAACGACAACCCCGTGAAGTGGTTTTCAAAGCGGCATCCCATTCGCCAGGCCGATATCGAGCTGAACAGGCACTTCGGCGGGACATATATGGCGTATCTTGTTCTCGAACCGGTGGATGAAAGTGACATCGACATGGAATTTGTGGGTTCCGTGCGAGACCGGTGGATAGAAAAAGGTACCGAGCTAAAAAAGGAAGTGCCCGAGGCGGAAGACCTGGTTGGTGAAGTTGAAAAACTGATTCTTTCGAGAGGCTCGAAAAAGCAGGGCAGGGAACAGTATCTGGAAGGTTTTGTTGAGACTGCGAACGAAAAACTAAAGACGGCAGAAGATGCGGGAAACGATGCTGCGGCTGATACGTGGTATGAGATTGTCGGTTTTTTTGAAACGGAGAAGGAACGGCTGAAGGTATTCAAACGGCCTGAGGTGCTGGAGTACATTGTGAAGCTGCAGGACTATCTTAAGAATTCCGGTCTTGTTGGGAAAAGCAATTCGGTGGCGGATGTGGTCAGGAAAGTCCATCAGGAGCTGATAGACGGCAAACCCGAAAACTATATTATTCCGAGGACGTCAGCGGCGGTGGCGCAGTGTCTTTTGCAGTTTCAGAGCAGCCATAATCCGGACGATTTGTGGCACTTAGTGACATACGATTATATGAAGACAAATATCTGGATGCAGCTTACCAGCGGTGACAACAAGGATATGGAGAAGGTGGTCAGGGCGGTGAATCAGTTTTTTGTGGAGAACAAGCCGCCTGTTCCGCTGAAGCACGACTGGGCAGGATTGACTTATATCAATACGGTCTGGCAGGAGAAGATGGTTTTCGGGATGTTGCAGTCGTTTTTGGGCAGCTTTATTATCGTGTTTATTATGATGGCAATACTGTTCCGGTCGCCGTTGTGGGGAATTGTCTGCATGGTGCCGTTGACGGTTACAATAGTAATCATCTACGGGATAATAGGATTGGTGGGCAAGGATTACGATATGCCTGTTGCGGTTCTAAGCGCGCTGACATTAGGGATGGCGGTCGACTTTGCGATACATTTTCTGGAACGTGCACGGGCGAGTTATTCTGAAACGGGTTCTTGGAAGGCCAGTTCAGGCGTAATGTTCGATGAGCCGGCCAGGGCGATAAGCAGAAACGTTCTCGTTATCGCGATAGGATTTTTGCCGTTGCTTGCTGCGCCGTTGGTGCCATACAGGACGGTGGGGATGTTTTTGTGTGCGATAATGTTTTTATCCGGAGTGGTTACGCTGATGGTGCTGCCTGCGATTATAAAGGTTGCGGAGAAAGCGCTGTTCAAGCTGAAAAAGGCGCCGATGTCGCCGAGTTGTAACTGTGGTTTTTGTTTTGTCATTTCCGTCGCGGTTACCGCCCTGGTGGCGATAAATCTGCATCAATACTGGCATCTTAGCCCGGGCAGATTGGCGTGGTTTGTCATAGTGGCGATACCCTTGATGGGGCTTGTATGCGGGATAGTGTCACGCAGGCAGGCGTGCAGGCGAACAGATGCGGCGGAAAGGGATGTCCGAACAGAAACCGGCGCGTGAGCGTAAATCTCTGTTGAGCAAATACGATTTTGACTGAGGTGAATTATGAATGTTGAAAAGTATCTCAGGGCCATCGCGGGATTTTTTATACTCACAACCGTGCTGCTGGCGCATTATCATTCGCCTTACTGGCTGTTTTTTACCGCCTTTGTGGGCATCAATCTACTGCAGTCGGTGTTTACCAATTGGTGTCCGATGATGACGATACTCAAAAAGCTCGGCGTCAAAAGCCAGGGATAATCAATGGAATGAAAGAGAGGTGATGAATGAGATTTTTGGCGACGATGGTAATTGTGTTTGTGTGTGCGGGGGCGGGTTTTGGCGCTGATTCGAATGCGCCTGAGAAAATCAGCGATGTCGACACTATAGTGAATAAGGCAAATCTTGTGGCGTACTACCAGGGCGATGACGGTAAGGCGAAAGTTACAATGACGATTACGGACAAGAGGGGGCAGACGAGGAATCGCGAGTTTATCATTTTGAGGAAAGACGATGCGGACGGCGCTGACCAGGATTATTATGTTTATTTTCTAAGGCCGGCGGACGTGCGCAAAATGGTTTTTATGGTTCACAAGCATGTCGGTATGGATAAGGACGATGACAGGTGGCTGTATCTGCCGGGGCTTGACCTCGTGAAGCGAGTAGCGGCGAGCGACAAACGGACCAGTTTCGTGGGGTCAGATTTTCTGTATGAAGACGTGTCAGGGCGGAGCTTGGCCGAGGATACGCACGAACTTATCGAGACAACGGATGAGTATTACATTGTGAAGAATGTGCCGAAGGAGCCGGACAATGTCGAGTTTAGTTACTACAATGTCTGGATAGACCGTAGGAACTTCGTGCCGATGAAAATGGAGTTCTACGACAAGAATGGCAAGCTCTATCGCGTGATAGAATCAGTGAAGGTGGAGACAATCCAGGGATTCCCCACGGTGGTAAAGTCTGTTGTTTCGGATTTGAATACGGGCGGCAAGACGGAGATGGAGTTCAGCGACGTGCAGTACGATATCGGGTTGACAGATATATTCACGGAGCGATACCTTCGCAGGCCGCCAAGGGAGGCGATAAGGTAAACTTGAGTTGTCGAACTGCTTGAATATTACGCAGTTTTTCTTCTACGCAGCAGGACTATACCACCAAGGCCAAGCAGTACCACTGTTGCCGGCTCCGGAACAGGCGTCGGATAAACACAGATTTTAAACCAAGTACAATGTGTTAGGCCGCTTGAGTTGTTGTCGGTATAGACAACGATTTTCGCTATTTCGCCTTGTTCAATCGGGTTGCCGTAGAAGAATAAATCCAGAGCAGAGCCATCTGGCGATAGGTTCCAGGTCAGATTCGCATATTCTTCCCAGCCGGAACCGGGAGTGTATGTGAGCAGTACAGGTTCATATCCTTCATCTACAATGAAGTCCACATCGGAGGGGCCATAAGGATAGCCGTCTCTGATTGTCAAATGGAAGTCACCCCAATTTTCGCCGCACCAGTTGTTTCTAACCCACATGCCGGCCCAGCCCTTCCAGGGGTCCGCATCGTTGTGAATGAGGTCTAATTCAAATTCATCGCCAATCCAGCCGATGTCGCAGGGGTCTGTTTCGGTGCCCCATTCGCCATCGTCGGCCAAAGCAGTTGAAGTTATTGTTAGAATCAGGGAACAAAACAGAAATGCAGCAACACACCCGAACCTTCTCATAACACTCTCCTTCTTTCGCTGGCTGCTCATTCTTCAATCACTCTCTCTTCCGTGGATATAGGTGCGGGTGCGCGAATAACCAACCCCACGTCACTATAATAATATCCCTAAGAAACACAAGATGTCAAGGAAAAATCTCAAACGGAAAGGGGATTCTTCCGGATCTCGCTGGTTTAAGAATGCTGGAAATCCATACTGTAGAATGGGACAATTTTCTAAGGGGTTATTTTCAAGGCACTTGCAATTCCCTATGCAGGGAAGGGGAATAAGGGGACATTGTCGCATTTTTTTTTGAGGACGAAAGCGAATATATGGAAATTCAGCAGTGGGCGCGAGCAAAAATAAGCCATTGATTTGGCGAGCGTTCTGGCATACAAAGATATGCGACTGTTGGTTAGTGAAAGGGTGAGGCGAAATGAGAATCAGGGTTTGGATGATTTTGGTTGTAGCTGCAATATCGCAAGCGCCTGCTATTGCGACAGAGGACGAGGGAACCAATGTTGTTTCGGAGCTGGTGACGAATGCGGATGTGCACGGATTCTACGAGGTGCGCACGGGATACCGAACCAGAAACGACAAGTATGAGAAAGATATGTCGCTTATGGAACAGCGACTGCAGATTGATTTGTCGTCGAATCTGGAATGGGCGGATTTCAAGGCCAAAGGCGACGTAATCGGCGACCTTGTGGAGGAGGAGGCGGATTTTGACCTGCGTGAGGCGTATATGTTCACGATGCCGGCCGACTTTATGGATTTGAAGGTCGGAAGGCAGATACTGACGTGGGGAACGGGCGATTTGGTTTTTATCAACGATATGTTCCCCAAAGACTGGAAGGCGTTTTTTATCGGCAGGGATACCGAGTATCTAAAAGCCCCGTCGGACGCGGCGAAGGTCAGTATGTTCAGCGATGTGGCCAACCTTGATATTGTCTATACGCCGCAGTTCGACAGCGACCGGTTTATTAATGGACAACGGATAAGTTACTGGAATTCCAATTTCGAGAGGTTGGCGGGGCGCGATGCGGTAGTGCAGACGGATAAGCCGGACCGATGGTTCAGGGATGATGAAATTGCGCTTCGGCTATATAAGAACATCAATAACTATGAGTATGCACTGTATGCGTATCGTGGTTTCTGGAAGAGTCCAGCGGGTCAGGATGTCGCGCGGGGCAAGGCGATATTTCCTGATTTGAGCGTTTATGGCGCGAGCGTGCGAGGCAATGTCGGCAAGGGTATCGGGAACCTGGAATTCGGATACTACGAATCAGAGGATGACCAGAGCGGGACAAACGGCAATATCAATAATTCCGAGATGCGGTTTCTCGTCGGCTATACGCAGGAGATTGGGAGAGATTTTACCGGCTCGGTGCAATACTATGTCGAGCATATGCTCGATTACGATAAGTATAAGGATAGTGACCCTTCCGGTCTCACTCGCGACAGGGACAGGCACCTGATAACGTTTCGATTGACGAAAATGCTGATGAATCAGAACCTGCGGTGTTCGCTGTTTACATATTTTTCCCCTTCGGACAGGGACGTTTATATGCGGCCTAACGTCAATTACAAGGTCAGCGATAATTTGGCCGTCGAGGCTGGCGCGAATATCTTCTTCGGCGATTATCAGAGCACCTTCTTCGGCCAGTTCGAGAACAATACGAATATATACACGGGTGTTCGGTACAGCTTTTGAGCATAGGGGACTTTGGGTAGTTCGAAAACCGTTTTGTCTGCCAAAGTGGCATAGTAGAGAGGGGGATGAGGGATTTGTAAGTCTTTTAATTTAATGGGCTTGTGTGTTTTCAGGTTTTGGGCACGGGGTTTGCACTTTGGATAGGCAGGTTGATGTGCAAACGAAAGGGTTTGAGTAATGAAATTTGATAAATTCACATTGAAGGCGCAGGAAGCGCTGGCGACGGCGCAGCAGATAGCGATGGCCAAATCGCATACGGTGCTTTCGCCTTTGCATTTATTGAGCGCGATAGTCGGCGACGGCGAAGGGATAGGGCCTGAGATTTTAAAGAAAATAGGCGCCAACGTCGGGCGCATAAAGGATATGACGGGAAGCGAGCTTCGACGACTGGCACAGGGTAAATCGAGCGGACAAATGCTGCCGGACCCGGCGTTGAATCAGATTGTCTTAGATGCGCAGAACAAAGCGGATTCGATGGGGGATGAGTACCTGAGCGTAGAGCATCTGCTGATTTCGCTGGCGACGGTGGCAAGTGATGCGAAAGGGGTTCTGCAGGTTAATTCGGTTACGGCGAAGCAGGTAGAAAAGGCAGTCAAGGAGATTCGCGGGGGAGAAAAGATTACCGACCAGACACCGGAAGCGAAATACAAGGCACTGGAAAGATTCGGGATTGATTTATTGGAGATGGCCCGCAAGGGCAAGCTCGACCCGGTTATCGGCAGGGACGAGGAGATTCGGCGATGTATGCAGGTATTGAACCGGCGGAAGAAGAATAATCCCGTTTTGATAGGTGAGCCGGGCGTCGGTAAGACGGCAATCGTGGAAGGTTTGGCGCAGCGGATAGTAGCGGGGGATGTGCCGACGGGATTGAAGAACAAAAAAATTGTCGCACTCGATATGGGTTCGCTTATTGCAGGGACTAAGTTTCGAGGTGAGTTCGAGGAACGGCTCAAGGCGGTATTGAAGGAAGTTATTGCGGCGGAGGGGCAGATAATACTATTCATAGATGAGCTGCATACGGTTGTTGGAGCGGGAAAGGCCGAAGGAGCTGTCGATGCGGGGAACCTGCTGAAGCCGTCGCTGGCACGAGGGGAGTTGCGGTGTATCGGGGCGACGACAATAGATGAATATCGCAAACATGTTGAAAAGGATGCTGCGCTGGAACGGCGATTTCAGCCGATATTAATCGACCCGCCGAACGTCGAGGATACGATAACAATTCTGCGTGGACTGAAAGAGCGATACGATGCGCATCACGGGGTGCGGATAACGGATTCGGCGCTTGTTGCAGCGGCGACGCTGTCGAACAGGTATATCTCAGATAGATGGCTGCCGGATAAGGCGATTGATTTGATTGATGAAGCGGCGTCGAAACTGCGGATTGAAAACGATTCGCTGCCCGCTGAACTGGATGATATTCGCAGGCGAATAATTCAGCTTCAGGTCGAGAGGGAGGCGCTGAAAAAAGAAAGTGACGAGGCGAGTAAAGAGCGGCTGAAAAAAGCAGAGAAGCAGTTGGCTGATTTACAGGAGCAGGACAGAAAGCTTACGACGCAGTGGGAACAGGAAAAGGGCGAGATAGACGAGATTAAGGAACTGAAGCAGCAAATCGACCAGGCACAGGTTCAATTTGAGGAGGCGCAGCGTAAGGGTGAACTGGAGCAGGCGGCCCGGCTGAAATATGAGACGATAGCGAAATTAAAGAAGGAACTTGAGGCGAAGGAGGCGGAACTGGTAAAGACGGAACGGACGATGGTGCATAACGAGGTTACGGAGGAGCATGTTGCGGAGGTTGTGTCGAAGTGGACTGGTGTGCCGGTGACGCGGCTGCTGGCGGGTGAGCGTGAACGGCTGATGAAGATGGAGGAGCATATTCGGCGGCGCGTGGTGGGTCAGGATGAGGCAGTGGAAGCCCTATGTAATGCTGTGAGGCGGAATCGCGCCGGACTGGGCGACCCGAATCGGCCGATAGGGGTGTTTTTGTTCCTTGGGCCTACAGGTGTTGGCAAAACAGAGCTGTCAAAAGCGCTTGCGGATTTTCTGTTTAACAACCCGACCGCGATGGTCCGGATAGATATGAGCGAGTTTATGGAGCAGCATTCGGTGGCCCGGCTGATAGGAGCGCCGCCAGGGTATGTGGGTTACGAGGAAGGAGGTCGGCTGACTGAGGCGGTAAGGCGCAAACCGTATTCGGTGGTGCTTCTGGATGAGGTTGAAAAGGCACATCCGGACGTTTTCAACGTGCTGCTGCAGGTATTTGACGACGCCCGGCTGACCGACGGCAAGGGCAGGACGGTGGATTTCAAGAACACGGTCATTATTATGACCAGCAACATCGCCAGCGAGCAGATACAGAAACTGACCGAGGAAGCCGGTGCAGACTGGGAGATTGAGGCGCATGTCAAGGAGGCGCTCAAAGTAGTGTTCAAGCCGGAGTTTTTGAATAGGGTCGATGAAGTGATTGTCTTCCATATACTGACGCGGGAGCATCTGAAGAAAATAGTAGATATACAGTTGCGGTATCTGCAGGACCGGCTGCGGGAGCGAAAGATTGAGCTTGAATTTGCCGATTCGGCGCGTGAGCAGATTATGGACGAGGGTTATGATGCGATGTTCGGTGCTCGTCCTTTGAAGAGGGTGATACAGCAGCGATTGGAAAATCCGCTTGCGGCGGAACTTCTGGCGGGTAAGTTCGGCGACGGCGATACGATTAGAGTAAATGCCGAGCAGCACAGGTTTACATTTGAGAAGGTTTAGTCGGCGTGGCAGGGGGATTTAGTACTTGCTTTGGGGGCGGAGATATTGTCTAATCACCGCTTCGCTTTGGCAATGACGGGGTGTTTTTTTAGGAGAGTGCACGAAGATGGCGGATTTGAAGGCATTGGCGGACGCGGTTATCAAGGGCGACCAGAATACGGCTGTGCAAATCACAAAAGATGCGCTGGCGGAAAAGATTTCGCCGGAGACAATCCTCAATGAGGGTCTGATAGCCGGTATGGAAGTGATTGGTGTTCGCTTCAAGGCCTGCGAAGTGTACGTGCCGGAGGTTCTGATTGCGGCGCGAGCGATGAAGTCGGCGATGGAGGTTCTGGAGCCGGAGCTTGTCAAGGCGGGCGTGCAGCCGGTCGGCAAGATGGTTATAGGGACGGCGCAGGGAGACCTGCACGATATCGGCAAGAACCTCGTTGCGATGATGCTTAAAGGGGCGGGCTTTGACGTGGTTGACCTTGGCGTCGATGTTCCTTCGCAGAAATTCATAGAACAAATCAAGTCAACGGGGGCGCACCTTGTGGGTATTAGTACGCTATTGACAACAACAATGCCTGCAATGGAGAAAACACTGGTAGCTATGAGAGAAGCCGGCGTTGGGGCGAAGGTGATGATAGGCGGGGCACCCGTAACCCAGAATTATGCCGACAAGATAGGTGCCGACGGGTATGCTCCGGATGCTGCATCGGCGGTGGATTTGGCGAAGCGGCTGATTGCGTAAGATTGCGAGATAATACTCTGAGAAAAAAGACAGCACCTTAACGGTGCTGTTTTTTTTGTGCGCGGCGCGATAGAATTATCGCCGACTATGAGAAAAATACGAGACAAGGATTTGGCGGAACTTTTGGTTCAGGTTCGGTTCGCACCGCCGAGGCAGCGGCGCAAACAGGTTGACCGGGCCGAAGAGCTTCTCGATATAATCGAGAAGGACAAGGAGTATCCTTTTGAATTTGTGTGCTACAGGATTACCGACTTTCGGCCAAAGGGGGAGGTGGGGCATCGACTTTTAAGAGGGGAGGACTTGGCTGAGGATTTGCGGATTTTTTTGTGGAAACTCAGCGGGCAGGTTGCGCCACCTGCGCAACTTCAGGGCGAGGAGGTTTATACGACGGAGCAACTCGCAAAGAAGCTTGGTGTTTCGACAAAGACGATTGACCGGTGGCGAAAACGCGGGCTGCGGGTGCGCAAGTTCATTTTTGAGAACGGGAGGAAACGGCTGGGGTTTTTGCAATCGGCGGTTGATAGGTTTCTTGGCGAGAATCCCGGGTTTGTTAACAGGGCAAGGGAGTTTGCAAGACTGTCATCGGAAGAGAAACGGCAGATAATAAAACGTGCGGGGGAACTGAGCAGTCGGACAAAGCTAAGTCGTCGGCGGATAATACAGCAGATAACTGGTGAGGTCGGCAGGGGGCAGGAGACGATTCGATGTGTTTTATTGAACTATCAAAAGACCAATCCCGACAGGGCGAAATTGCTGAGGGAAGTGGGGGAGTTGCTTAGTCCGGCGGAGGGGGCAGAGGTTGAACGACTGCAAAGGCAGGGGATGGGCATCAGGGAGCTGATGAAGCGGTTCGGGAAAAGCAGAAGCTCGATTTACAGGATATTGAAAAAGCGACGAGTACAGGCGTTGCTGGCCAGACAAATTGAGTATGTAGAAAGCGATGAGTTTGGCGAAGAAAACGCTGAAGAAAGGATTCTCGGGGGCAGGATTGAGCTGGACAGGGTTGAGCGGAGTGAGAGTTTTGCCCGGCCTGAGCTTAGTGGGCATTCTTTGGGTGAGTACCTTGAGGGAATAAAGGATGCGCCGGTGTTGAACCGGCAGCAGGAAGAGCAGCTTTTTCGAAGATATAACTATTTGAAGTATCGGGCGTGCGCTGCGAGAGCGGATATCAGTGCCGGGGATGTTCCCAGCGCCCGGCTGGATGAGATTGAGAAGTATCTGGAGCAGGCGGAGGAGGTTAAGAAGGTAATAATCGAGGCGAATCTGCGATTAGTGGTCAGCGTTGCCGGCAAACATACGATAACGGGTGCGAATCTTGCGGATTTGGTCAGTGAAGGCAACGTCTCGCTGATGCAGGCGGTGGAGAAATTCGATTATATGAAGGGATTCAGGTTTGCGACGTATGCGAGTTGGGCAATCAGCAAGGATTTTGCGCATAGGGTGCCGGGACAAAAGGGCAGAGCAGGCAGGGCGGCGACGGATTTGGCCGAGTTTGCGGAAGAAATGAAATCGGGTGCGACAGACCTGGCGGCGGTGGAAAGAGCGAGGCACAACCTTATACAGGTTATACGGGATAACCTCGAAGAGCGTGAGCAGTACATAATCATAAACCATTTCGGGCTTGAAGGAACATTGGTTAAAAAGAACAAAAAGACCTTGAAGCAGATTGGGGAAGATTTGGGACTGAGCAAGGAGAGGATTCGGCAAATCGAGCTGGTCGGTTTGCAGAAGCTTCGGCAGTCACTTAGCCCGGAGCAGTTCGAACTGCTGATGGGCTGATAGACCGAGAGTTGATTTTTGTCGGTCACTAAACTAAAATGCCCGCCATAAGCTTCAGAAGAGGGTGGCTGAGAGTCAATTGTAAGTGCAAATAGTTTCTGATTTATGAAAGGGACGGGACAGACGATGGCAGGAGATAAAAAGAATTGCCCAGGCAAAGCAGGGTATCTGTCAGGAAAGCGGATTATTCCGGAACCAATCAGCAAGACGACCGATGTAGTGAAACTCGTTGATAATATGGATGCCTACAACGCCGGGAGATTGCGGGCGGCCTGTCACCTTCTGCGAGACAACTATTCGCAGGAGGACGTCACGATAGGCCTGAGCATAGCGGGGGCTTTGACGCCTGCGGGATTAGGGCCTTCTGCGATAATTCCTCTGATGAATCACGGTTTTGTTGACTGGCTAAGCGCAACGGGCGCGAATATGTATCACGATATACATTTTGCCTTTAACCTGCCGATGTTCAGAGGTAGCCATCTTGTTGACGATGCGGATTTGCGGGATAAGGGTGTTACGAGGATTTATGACATCCTGTTCGACTATGAAGACGTGCTGATGGAGACGGACAGGCGGTTGATGGAGATATTAGTCAGGCCGGAATTTCAGAAGGAAATGGGGACGCGGGAGTTCTATCATTATCTGGGCAAGGCCCTCAACGAGCACGAAAAGAAAAATGGACTTGGCGAAGTTAGCGTCTTGGCCGCGGCGTACCGGCACGGGATACCGGTTTTCACATCGAGTCCCGGCGATTCAACTATCGGGATGAATATCGCGGGCCTGGAACTTCTTGCAGAGGCGAAAGGGCTAAGGAGTTTGTTCAAGCTTAAAATCAATCCGAGTATCGACGTGAATGACTCAACGGCGATTATATTGAACGCAAAGAATTACGAGAAAGGGAAAACCGGGGTTATTCTGATTGGTGGGGGGAGTCCAAAGAATTTTATGCTGCAGACGGAGCCGCAGATTCAGGAGGTCCTGATGATTCCGGAGGCAGGGCAGGATTATGATATCAACATAACGGATGCCCGGCCTGATACGGGGGGATTGTCGGGTGCGCCGCCGTCGGAGGCGGCGAGCTGGGGGAAAATTGACCCAACGAAGTTGGATGAGACCGTGACGGCGTATCTTGATGTTACGGTGGCGCTGCCGATAATGGCTGCTTATGTGATACAGACGACGAAAGCGAAGAAGCAGAAGAGATTGTATGACCGTGGCGACGAGCTGCGGGAGAAGCTGATAAAATCGTATCTTGAGAACAACAAGTTCCTCATAAAGCACGAGGAACTAATCAGGAAGTTGGGCAGCTAAGGAAAGATGCTGGAGAGGATGTGAAAAGGAAGTTTATTAAATTGGCAGAAGAGCACGGGACGCCGTTATTTATCATTGACCACGCGGAAATACGGAAGAACTATCAGGTTTTTAAGAAACACCTGCCGAGGGTTCAGGCGTATTACGCTGTCAAGGCCAACTCAAATCAGGAGATAATCAAGACCCTTTTCAATGAGGGTGCCAGTTTCGACGTTGCCAGCTACAATGAGTTTATGCAGGTTTACACCTTCATCAGGCATTATGCCAAACAGGACAAGGATTTCTACATCTGGGATAAGATAATCTTCTCGAACACAATAAAGGACAAGCAAACCCTGAGGAAAATAAAGCGTTATAAGCCCCTTGTTACCTACGACAGCATTGATGAACTGAAGAAAATTAAAGAGCACTGCGATACAGCAGGATTGGTTTTACGGCTGAAAGTTCCTGATACCGGTTCACAGGTTGAGATGAGCTCGAAATTTGGTGCTGAGCCGGGAGACGCGGATGATTTAGTAAAGCAGGCGTTTGATTGCGGATTAGTTGTCGAGGGACTGAGTTTTCACGTAGGCAGCCAGTGCACTAATTTTGATAATTACACTTCGGCACTTCAGATAACCAGCGAGATTTTTAATAACTGTCGGAATAAGGGTTACGAGCTGAAGATAGTCGATATCGGCGGGGGATTCCCTGTGCCGTATAACTCGGAGGTTCCGAGATTTGAAAAGCTCGCGAATATTATAAACAGCGAGTGCGAGCGGCTGTTTCCGAAAGATATAGAGATTATAGCGGAGCCGGGGCGGTTTATTGTGGCCAGTGCAGCAGTATTAATTTCAGAAATAATTGGCAAGGCGAGAAGAGAGGGAAAGATTTTTTATCATATAAACGACGGGGTTTACCATACTTTTTCAGGAGTTGTTTACGACCACTGGATTCCGAATTTTCACTCATTCAAACGCGGAACCAAAGAGATTTGTGCGGTTGTCGGGCCGACGTGCGACAGCTTCGATAAGATTTCGCTGTCCGAACAGCTTCCGGGGAATCTGGAAATCGACGATTATCTGTGCACTGAGAATATCGGGGCATACAGCATAGCTTCTTCGACAAGATTCAACGGTTTCGAGGGGGCCAAAATCCTGCATATCAATAACTAACGGCCCCGTAAAAACCTCTATTTAGCCATTGCTCCGGGAAATCGGGGTTCGGGTTTTTCTGCTTCCGAAGTTGTAATCTATGGGTTGGCAAGAAGTTATATTTACCAGCCCTAATTTTTTACCTGCCAGGTGATATAAGTCTTGAAAAAATAAGGGGGTTATAATAGAATCTAGAGGGGATATGGTAGTAGGATGAGAGGTGAATGAATAGCTATGCCTGCCAAAGGCGCGGCCACGCCCGAAATTTATGCTGCGCTTTTTGTTTATCCAGGGATATTGTGGGGGATTTTTGCAGCAATAGTTTGCCGGATGGTATCTACTTTTTGTAGGAGGAGAAGATGTCTGTTAAATACTATTGTTTGAGTGTCTTTTTCATCACAGCTCTTTCATTGGGGTCGTCTTACGGCGACACAAATGTGCTTTTAAATCCCGGATTCGAAAGCGGCACGGCCGAATGGTCCGCTCGGGGCTGCGACTTTACTACGGTTACTTCACCCGTGCACAGCGGCTCTCGCAGCGGACGGGCATACAACAGGACCGCCACCTGGCAGGGTGTCCAGCAGGATATGAGGGACAAAATGGTGCCCGGTGAAACCTACCAGATATCCGGCTGGGTCAGAATCGGAAACGCCTCAAGTGCAACTGTCAAGGTATCTGTTCAGAAAACTGACGAAAGTAACGGCGGCGACCCCACATATGTTAATGTAGATTCTGCAACCGCTAACAATAGTGGCTGGGTTGAACTCTCGGGCAATTATACACTGAATGTTACCGGCACATTATCGCAACTGCTTGTGTACTTTGAGGGCCCGGATTCAGGGATAGATATCTACGTCGATGACGCGGAAGTATATGGTCCGGAGTTTGGTCCCATCGACCCTGAGGCGGAGGGCACGATTAATGTGAATACTCGCTACCAGGAGATTGAGGGCTTTGGGGCCGCGGGCGCATGGTACGAAAACTGGCTAACGAGTAACACTAAGAGTGAAGAAATCTATGACTTGCTCTTCGGTGACCTGGGCCTTGATATATACAGGGTACGAAACACATACGACTATATAGATGACCAGAGCTACATGTCCAATACGGGCACTATCGTCGGTGAAGCGTTGCAGCGTAACCCAAACTTAAAAATCATGATTTCTTCCTGGTCGCCGGCGGAATACTTAAAAAGCACCGGCAAGCTGAACGAAGGAACTCTCGAGGGAGGTCTCGGCAATTATAATTACACTGGCTTTGCACAATGGTGGTATGAGAGTATTGGTGCATGGTCAGGTGTTGGGGTAGATGCCGACTACATCAGTATTCAAAATGAGCCCGATTACAATGGTAATGACCGCTGCTTGTTCGACCCCACACAAAACTCAACCAGGGCCGGCTATGACCAGGCATTCAATGCGGTTTGGAGAAAGTTGGATACCGAAATGGGTTCGTCTATGCCAAAAATGCTCGGACCTGAAACAAGCGGCTTTGACGGCGCAAGCGACTACAGCCCGGACGATTATTTAAATGCATTCACCGTATCCGAACGTCTCCGTTTTTATGGTTACGCACATCATTTATATAATTGCAATAACGGAGGCAGTCCGGGTTGTGGTGACGACCCCGACCTATATCTTACCAAGATGTCCAACTTTAATTCTGCCTGGGGCAGCACCAAACCCCTGTTCCAAACGGAGTACGAGCACGCAACAGATGATTGGCCGGATGCGCTAAATATAGCGCTTTTGCTGCATAACTCTCTAACTGTCGAAGAAGTTGCTGGATATCTGTACTGGGATTTGTTCTGGAATAATGGAGGCCTTGTGACACTGCCGTCTTATGGTGCTTCCACTTATACCATAAACAACGATTACTATGGCTTCAAACACTTTTCGGCCTTCATCCATCCGGGCTGGGAGCGGGTGGATGCCACGGACGATTCTGATGCGCTGAGAATGTCGGCTTATATAAGCCCCAGCAATCAGGAGCTAACAGTTGTAATCATCAACACCAGCTCCGATACCGATATTGAAACCGACCTGTCTTTTACGGGCTTTTCAATTGACAGCGGCGAGGTTTATCGAACAACCAGTTCTCTGGAGTGCGATTACATCGGCAGCTACGACGGAACGGGGACATTGACTATACCGATGAGCTCTGTAACGACTCTGTGGCTTTCGGCCGGCGGAACTCCCCAGAAGGCTTTGACTACTTCATCAACTTCGGGCGGTTCTGTTACGACCCCGGGAGAAGATACGTACTATTATGACCAGGGTACTTATGCGAATATCGTTGCTACAGCCGGCACGAACTATCATTTTGTCAACTGGACAGGTACTGCAGTAGATAACGGCAAGGTAGCCGACCCGAACGCGGCCTCGACAACGGTAATAATGGACGCCGACTACTCAGTCGTCGCCAACTTCGCAATAGACCAGAGGGCGTTAACTGCATCATCGACAGCGGGCGGCTCAGTAACCGACCCCGGTGAAGGCAGCTTCGATTACGACCATGATACGGTGGTTGATATAGTTGCCGGTGCCGATTTGAATTATCACTTCGTGAACTGGACGGGCACTGCAGTAGACAATGGCAAGGTAGCTGACCCGAACGCGGCCAGCACAACCGTTACAATGGACGCCGATTATACGGTGGTGGCCAACTTCGTAATTTACCAGTATTCACTGACTGCCTCGTCAACCACAGGCGGCTTAGTAACCAACCCCGGCGAAGGCACCTTCATTTACGACTACAATA